>Ga0209066_10000287_pt1 | contig 75627 bp, 66 predicted proteins | sample All_14_2_FD_187198 | JGI IMG/M metagenome (GOLD analysis project Ga0209066, IMG submission 187198) | Freshwater microbial communities in response to fracking from Pennsylvania, USA - Allegheny Zone_MetaG_DW_15 (SPAdes) (version 2) ...
TCACCGACGGTAGCGTGCGCATCGACGCAGTCGTCCTCGAACGGCCGGCGATGACGCGACTGTTCGTCGGCCAGAACCCCGACGCTGCGGTGCGCCTGGTTCCGCATCTCTACGCCTTGTGCGCCGAAGCCCAGCGCTTCACCGCGCAGGCGGCGCTGGCGGTGGCCGACGGTCGGCAGTTTGAGCGCAGCGCGCTCGACGACCGTTTGCTGTGGCTGGAAATGCTGCACGAGAACCTGTGGCGCCTGCTCCTCGACTGGCCCGTGGCCTGCGGACTGGTGCCGGCGCGCGATGAATTCGCCGCCTGGCGCAGCGCACGCCTCGGTGTCGACGGCCTTGCCGCGACCCGTCGGCTGATCGATGAAACGTTGTGTCCGCTGGTGGAAAAATGCCGGAAAACACTGGTCGACCGCAACATTCCGCCGAACTGGCCAACGCCCGACCCGGCCGCCTGGCTGGCCTGGTGGCAGACAGGCGGGAGCTCGCCAAAAACACCGGCGCCGAACGACATCGCCGCTGCCTGGCTGGCGCGCGTTGCCGACGTTGCCCGCGCTGCTGCCGCACTCGATGCCGGCCAGCCGTTTCCACTGGTCGCCGCTGGCGGCGACGGGGTCGGGGTGGCGCAAAGTGTCACCGCGCGTGGCATCCTGACGCACGCGATCGCCATCGAGCAAGGCAAGGTGAAGCGGTATCATCTCGAAGCGCCGACCGATGCCTGTTTCGCCGGCCCGCAAGCGCTGGCGGCATTGCTCGCCGGGCGTTGTTTCGAGTCGGCGGGGGCGGCGAGGATTGGTCTGGAAACGGCGATCCTGGCGCTCGATCCGTGCCTGCCCTACGAAGTGGAGTGGAAAGATGCATGAAATGTCGTTGGCCGAAGGCATCATCGAACTGGTCGAGGACACCGCGCGGCGCGAGAACGCCGCCCGGGTCGGTCTGGTCGTGCTCGAAATCGGCCAGTTGTCGTCGGTCGAGCCGGAAGCGCTGCGTTTTTGTTTCGACGTCGTGACCAAGGGCGGCATCGCCGATGGCGCGGCGCTGGAAATCGTCGCCGTACCTGGCGCCGGCTGGTGCATGCCGTGCGCGGCGACGGTGGCGATCAGCGAGTTGTACGGCGCCTGCCCGGTCTGCGGCAGCCACCAGGTCCAGCCGACTGGTGGCACCGAAATGCGGGTCAGGGAAATCGCAATCGAATAGAAGGAGACGAGGATGTGTACAGTTTGCGGATGCGGTGAAGGCGAAGTCCGGATCGAAGGCGGGGCGCACGAACATGCGCATGTTCATGCCGACGGCACCGTCCATCACCATGCCCACGGGCATGACCACGAGCACGCGCACGACCATGGCGCTGCCAGCATGGCCGGCGCCCATGCGCATCCGCACCGGCATGATGACGGCAGCGAGCACGAACACCCGCATGTCCATCACGGCGACCATCAGCATGATCACGCCCACGAGCATCATCACCACCACGCTGGTGCCGATCTCGATTACGGCAGCGGCCCGGCCCGGGCGCACGTGCCAGGCATGAGCCAGGCGCGGATGGTGCAGATCGAGCAGGACATCCTCGGCAAGAACAACGGTTACGCCGCGAAGAACCGCGCCTGGTTCGACGAGCACGGCGTCTTCGCGCTGAATCTCGTCTCCAGCCCCGGTTCCGGCAAGACGACGCTGCTGGTGAAGACCATCGAACGCTTGCGTGAGCGTGTTGCCATCCAGGTCGTCGAAGGCGACCAGCAGACCGCCAACGACGCCGAGCGCATCCGCGCCACCGGCGTGCCGGCGCTGCAGATCAACACCGGCAAGGGCTGCCACCTCGACGCGCACATGGTCGGCCACGCGATGGAGCGTCTGCGCCCGGCCGACGGCTCGCTGTTCCTGATCGAGAACGTCGGCAACCTCGTCTGTCCTGCCGCCTTCGACCTCGGCGAGCAGCACAAGGTGGCGATCCTGTCGGTCACCGAGGGTGAGGACAAGCCGCTCAAATACCCGGACATGTTCGCCGCTGCCGACGTGATGCTGCTCAATAAATGCGACCTGCTGCCGCATCTGCAGTTCGATGCCGACCTGGCCGAAGCCAACGCCCGCCGCGTCAATCCGCGCCTGCGCATCTTCCGCGTTTCGGCGACCAGTGGCGAAGGCATGGACGCCTGGCTGGCGTGGATCGAATGCGGCCTCGACGCCCGGCGCAGCCAGCGCGCGCTGACCGTGGACGCGCTCAAGGCCCGCATCGCCGAGCTGGAGCGTCGCCTGGAGCAAAGTTCGGCGGCCAAGTGAGCGCTCGCCTGCTGCGCATTCGCGGACTGGTCCAGGGCGTCGGTTTTCGCCCTTATGTCTGGCGGCTGGCCGGCGAACTCGGGCTGGCCGGCTGGGTGCGCAACGATGGCGCCGGCGTGACGATTGCGGTCGACGGCGAAAAACTGCCCGAATTCCTCGCCCGCCTGCCGCAGGAAATACCGGCGCTGGCCCGCGTCGACGGCATCGACAACGACGCCTGCGACGAGGTGCTGGCGCCCGGCTTTATCATCCGCGACAGCCTGTCCGGCGTGCTGGCCACGGCCATCGGCCCGGATGCGGCGATCTGCCCGGCGTGCATCGCCGACATCTGCGATCCGGCCAGTCGGCGCTGGCGTTACCCCTTCACTACCTGCACGCATTGCGGCCCGCGTTATACCGTCAGCGCCGGTCTGCCATATGACCGGGTACGCACCAGCCTCGCCGCTTTCCCACTGTGCCCGGCCTGCGCCGCCGAATATGCCGATCCTGCTGATCGCCGCTTCCACGCCGAAACCACCTGCTGCCCGGATTGCGGCCCGCACCTGCGCCTGCTCGACGCCAGCGGTGCTGCGGTCGACGGTGATCCGCTGGCAAAAACAGTGGAATTGCTGCAAAACGGCGCGATCGTCGCGATCAAGGGGCTGGGCGGTTTTCATCTCGCCTGTGCCGCCGACAACGCCCAGGCGGTGGCCGAACTGCGCCGGCGCAAGCAGCGCGAGGCCAAACCTTTTGCGGTGATGGGCCTGAACGCCGCGTCGCTGGCCGCCCAGGCGCGGATCGGCGCGGCCGAACTGGCGCTGCTGCGCAGCCCGGCGGCGCCGATCGTGCTGTGCGCGAAAGGCGACAGCGAACTGGCGGACGTCGCGCCGGGCCTGTCCCGGCTCGGCGTCATGCTGCCGGCGACGCCCTTGCATCTACTGCTCTGGCACGAAGCCGCCGGCCGGCCGGCGGGAACCGGCTGGCTGACGCAGACAAGCCCGTTGCTGCTGGTGATGACCAGCGCCAATCCGCATGGCGAGCCGCTGGTCATCGACAACGACGAGGCGCATGAACGTCTCGCCGGCATTGCCGACGCCTTCCTGATGCACGACCGCGACATCGTCGTTCGCTGCGACGACTCGGTGCTACGCGCCGGCCCGCACTTCATCCGTCGAGCCCGCGGCTACGTGCCGCTGCCGGTCGCGCTGGCCGACGACGGCCCGCCGGTGCTGGCGCTCGGCGCCTACCTGAAGAATACGGTGTGTGTCGTTCGCGGCCGTGAGTCCTTCCTGTCGCAGCATGTCGGCAGCCTCGACAACGCTGCCAGCATCGCCTTCCTCGAAGAAACCGTCGCGCATCTGCTGGCCATCCTCGATTGCCGGCCGGCGCTGATCGCCCACGACCTGCATCCCGATTACCCGTCGACGCAACTGGCCTTGCGTCTGGCCGGCGAACTCGGCGTGCCGGCGCTGGCCGTTGCGCATCATCATGCTCATATTGCCGCGATCTGCGCCGAACATGCCGTCAACGAGCCGATCATCGGGCTGGCGCTGGATGGCGTCGGTCTTGGCCCGGACGGTGGCGCCTGGGGCGGCGAACTGTTGCGGGTCGACGGCGCCGACTGCCGTCGTCTTGGTCATTTGCGGCTGCTCGCCCTGCCCGGTGGCGACCGCGCTGCCCGCGAACCGTGGCGCATGGCGGTTGCGGCATTGCACGCCGGCGGTCAGGGGCATCGCATCGGCGACTGGCTGCAGCGCACCTGGCCGCAGCGCGATGCCGGGCCGCTGCTGACGATGCTCGCCCGGCGCCTGCGCTGCCCGCCGACCTCCAGCCTCGGCCGCTGGTTCGACGCCATCGCCGGCCTGCTCGGCGTCTGCGCTGTGGCGCGCTACGAGGGCGAGGCGGCGATGGCGCTGGAAGGCCTGGCGGCCGGCTACGGTCCGGTCGATCCCTTGCCCGGCGGCTACCAGCTGGCCGGCGGCGAACTCGACCTGTCGCCACTGCTGCCGACACTGCTCGATTGCCGCGATCCCGCTTACGGCGCGGCGCTGTTTCATGCAACGCTGGCGGCCGGTTTGGCGGCATGGGCATTGTTTGCGGTCGACCGCGAAAAACTTGCGAAAATAGCCATCGCTGGCGGCTGCGCGATGAATGCGCTGCTTGTCGATGCACTGCAGGCGCACCTGGCTGAAGCCGGCGTCGAATTGCTGCAGGCGCGCCAGGTGCCGCCCAACGACGGCGGTCTGGCGCTCGGTCAGGCCTGGGTGGCGCGGCGGGTACAGGAACAGGGAGTGAATGCATGAACGAAATTTCGATAGCCGTGCCCTACCCGGACAACCCGGCCGCGCAGGTGCTGGCCCGCTACCGGCGCTTTCAGCAGGTTACCGGCAGCGCTGCCGGTCATCCGGAACTGAGCGTCGATATCGCCGGTTTCCGCCGCTATCGCGGCGACTGGATCGGCACGGTGGTCACGCCGTGGTTCATCCACCTGCTGTTGCTGCCTGGCGGCGGCGAACTGTGGCGCGATCTGGCCGATGGTGAACGGCTGCGCGTCGGCTTTCCGGCCGGCGACCTCGACATGCTGGCCGAACACGCCGACGATGCCGACGTGCCGCGCAGTTTCTTCTGTCCGATCCTGGCGCCGGTGACCGAATTACCCGGGCAGGACGCAGCGCTGACAGCGGCGATGGATGCGCTGGCAGTACTTTTCGATTTGCCGTTTGCGCCGCTGCCGGCAGCAACGGCGCCCAGGCCACCGGTCGACCGGCGCGGATTCTTCCGCCGGCTGGCCGGCCGGATCTGAACCAGGAGGGAAGCAACATGTGTCTGGCCATTCCCGCGCAAGTCGTCGAACTGCGCGACAACGACAACGCCGTCGTCGATCTTGCCGGCGTGCGCAAGGAAATCTCGCTGTCGCTGGTCGATGGCGTTGCCGTCGGCGATTACGTCATCGTCCATGTCGGCTACGCGCTGAACAAGCTCGATCCGGAAGAAGCCGAGCAGACGCTCAAGCTTTTTGCCGAAATGGGGCAGTTGACCGCAGATGGCGACGGATTGACGCTGCACTGATGAAATACATCGACGAATTCCGCGACGGCGACGTGGCGCAGAAGATCGCCGCCAGCATCCGTGCCGAAGCTGATCCAGCCCGCCACTACCATTTCATGGAATTCTGCGGTGGCCACACGCACGCCATCTCGCGCTACGGCGTCACCGACCTGCTGCCCGACAATGTCCGGATGATCCACGGCCCCGGTTGCCCGGTCTGCGTGCTGCCGATCGGCCGCGTCGATCAGGCGATCCGGCTGGCCCTCGACGAGGGCGTGACCTTGTGCACCTACGGCGACTGCCTGCGCGTGCCGGCTTCCGACAGCCTGTCGCTGCTCAAAGCCAAGGCGAAGGGCGGCGACATCCGCATGGTCTATTCGAGTGCCGACGCCGTGGCATTGGCGCAGAAAAATCCCGACAAACAGGTCGTCTTCTTCGCCATCGGCTTCGAAACGACGACGCCGCCGACGGCGGTGGCGATCAAGCAGGCCGCCGCGCTCGGGCTGAAGAATTTCTCGGTGCTGTGCTGCCACGTGCTGACGCCATCGGCGATTTCGAGCATCCTCGAATCGCCGGAAGTGCGCCAGTGGGGCACCGTGCCGCTCGACGGCTTCGTCGGCCCGGCGCACGTGTCGACGATCATCGGCAGCCGGCCCTACGAATTCTTCGCCGAGGAATACCGCAAGCCGGTGGTCATCGCCGGCTTCGAACCGCTCGACGTGATGCAGGCGATCCGCATGCTGATCCGCCAGGTCAACGAAGGCCGCGCCGAAGTCGAAAACGAGTTCTCGCGCGCCGTTGACCGCAACGGCAACCTGAAGGCGCAGGCGCTGGTCGCCGAGGTCTTCGAAATGCGCAAGAATTTCGAATGGCGCGGTTTGAACGTTTTACCTTATTCAGCGCTGCGCATTCGCAGCACGTTCGCCGAATTTGACGCTGAAAAGCGCTTCTCTGTTGACTATGCGTCGGTGCCCGACCACAAGGCCTGCGAATGCGGGGCGATTTTGCGCGGGGTCAAGCGGCCGCAGGACTGCAGGATATTCGGGACGGTGTGTACGCCGGAGAATCCGGTGGGGTCGTGCATGGTGTCGTCGGAGGGGGCTTGTGCGGCGCACTACACGTATGGGCGGTATAAGGATGTTTGAGGCGTGTTCCCTTTTACTGCGGCCGGGTTCCGCGCTTGAGGCGCGGGCGTACTTTCTTTTGCTTCGCCAAAAGAAAGTAGCCAAAGAAAAGGCGACCCCAGGTTACGCGGTCGGCGTTGCCGACTGCCCTGCGCTACTCGCTGTCGGCGGGGGCTGCGGAACTCGCCGCTGCGCGGCTCAGACAGTCCTCGCCCTTTTTCCGCCGCCAGCTCCGTTGCTCGGCGCTGCACATGGGGACCCCAAAAGCGTCGCAGACCAAGCAGCAAGTTTTTCTATTGAATGTTGCGGTCGACCAGAAAAAAAGCCAAAAAATCAGTTCCGTACGTTGAACCCGGACGCCTTTCCGGGCCCCTTGAGAGGCGCTGAGCAACGCAGGCGGGCCGGGGGCCTTCGGCTGGCGTTGTCTGAGCCGCAGGCGAGTTTAGCCAGCCGCCCGGCCTGTCGAGTAGCGCAAGGGACCGGGCGCAGCCCGGCGCCGACCCAGGGTCGCCTTTTCTTTGCTTACTTTCTTTTGGCGAAGCAAAAGAAAGTAAGGCGCGCCGCCAGCGCGAAACCCAATGCGTCACCAAAAAATCCGCCCAATAAAACGGAAATCCCATGAGCGAACCCCGCAAAACCTACATCCGCCCCCTCGACCTCAAACACGGCCAGGTCGACATGGCCCATGGTTCCGGTGGCCGGGCGATGGCGCAACTGATCGACGAGCTGTTCGCCCGCCACCTCGGCAACGAGTATCTCGGTCAGGGTGACGACGGCGCCGTGCTGCCGGCGACCGGTGAGGGCCGGCTGGTCATGGCGACCGATGCGCATGTCGTCTCGCCGCTGTTCTTTCCGGGTGGCGATATCGGTTGCCTGTCGGTGCATGGGACGATCAACGACGTTGCCGTGATGGGGGCGAAGCCGCTGTACCTGGCGGCCAGTTTCATCCTCGAAGAAGGCTTTCCGCTCGGCGAGCTGGCGCGCATCGTGCAGAGCATGGCAGCGGCGGCGAGGGATGCCGGGGTGCCGGTGGTGACCGGCGATACCAAGGTGGTCGAGCGCGGCAAGGGCGACGGGGTGTTCATCACCACTACCGGCGTCGGCGTCGTGCCGCCGGGACGTGAGTTGTCCGGGCGGCGGGCGCGGCCGGGTGATGTCATCCTGATTTCCGGCACGCTCGGCGACCATGGCATGGCGATAATGGCCGAGCGCGAGAGCCTGGGTTTCGAGTCACCCATTGTTTCCGACACGGCCGCGCTGCACGGACTGATCGAGACGCTGCTGGCGAGCGGCGCCGACATCCGTGTGCTGCGCGATCCGACGCGCGGCGGGCTGGCCACGACGCTGAACGAGATTGCCCGCCAGTCGGGCGTCGGCATGATGCTGCAGGAAAAGGCGTTGCCGGTGCAGCCGGCGGTCAATGCAGCTTGCGAGCTACTCGGTCTGGATCCGCTTTATGTCGCCAATGAAGGCAAACTGGTCGCGATCTGCGGGGAAAGTGAAGCCGAAACCCTGTTGGCCGCAATGCGCACGCATCCACTCGGTGAGCAGGCGGCGATCATCGGCCGGGTGCATGCCGACGATCATCATTTCGTTCAGATGACGACGGCTTTTGGTGGCCGGCGCATTGTGGACTGGCTGAGCGGCGAGCAGTTGCCGCGGATTTGCTGAGGGTGTTCAGTGACGTCGGGCAAGCAACAGGCTGCGCACGTCGCCGACTTCAAGCAGGACCATTTCGCGGGCATCGGCGAGGCTGTCGGCGTTGCGGACGTGGAACAGATCACGGCTGCCGTCGGGATAACGTACGGCGGCGATGTATTCCGGACGGACCTTGGCGGCGGTCCGCGAACGAGATGGTTTGCGCTGAGCTGCGGTCATGCTGTTAACTCCCTAGTATGTTTTCGCGCATCCTAGCGAAAGCCAAGTGATTGAAAAATATGGCGAAGGTCATAATTCAGCACAGTGTTTCCGGAATGTGCCCGCAATCCCGCGTGGTTACTGGTTTTGTTCTTTTTTGGTCTGGTGAAAAAACTTACTTAACATGCGGATATTATTCATAACGCACAGTTTCAACAGCCTGACGCAGCGTCTTTTTTGCGAACTGGCGGCGCGTGGACATGAACTCAGCGTCGAATTCGACATTGCCGATTCGGTTACCGAGGAGGCGGTCGAACGTTTTCGCCCCGACCTGCTGCTGGCATCTTTCCTGAAGCGGGCGATTCCGGCGTCGGTGTGGTCGGTTCTGCCGTGTTTCGTCGTCCATCCCGGCGTGCCCGGCGATCGCGGCCCGTCCGCGCTGGACTGGGCAATCCGGCGCGGTGAAAAAACCTGGGGTGTCACGGTGCTGCAGGCCGAGGCCGAAATGGATGCCGGGCCGGTGTGGGCCAGCGCGACATTTGCCATGCGCCCGGCCGCCAAGGCTTCGCTGTATCGCAATGAAGTGACTGACGCGGCGGTGCGTGCCGTGCTGCAGGCAGTCGAGCGCCTGGCGGCGGGTGATTTCGTGCCGCAGCGCGTGCCCGGTGTGGCGCATTCGTTGATGCGGCAGGCTGACCGGAAAATCGACTGGAAAACGCAGTCGACCGCAGAAATCCTCGCTTGTCTGCATGCTGCCGATGGTTTTCCCGGGGTTGCCGATGAATTGTTCGACTCGCCCTGCCACCTGTTCGATGCGCACCCGGAAAGTGAATTGCGCGGCGCTCCGGGCGAATTGCTGGCGCGGCGTGAAACAGCAGTCTGCCGGGCGACCGTCGATGGCGCGGTATGGATCGGCCACGTCAAACGTCCCGGCCGCATCAAATTGCCAACCGCGCTGGCCTTCCCGGAAGCCGCCCTGTTGCCGGAAAAGCCGCTGGCCGGCTGGGACAAGGCAGCGCACCCGACCTGGCAGGACATCGCCTGGGAAGCGGCGGACGGCGTCGGTTTCCTGTCCTTCAATTTCTACAACGGGGCGATGAGCACGGCGCAGTGCCGACGGCTGACCGAGGCTTTCCGCTGGGCGACGACGCAGCCGGTGCGCGTCATCGTGCTGCGCGGTGCTAGCGATTTCTGGTCGAACGGCATTCATCTGAACGTCATCGAGTCGGCCGACAGTCCGCCGGACGAATCCTGGGCCAACATCAACGCAATCGACGATCTGGCCGAGGCCATCCTGCGCTGCACGACGCAACTGACCGTTGCCGCCGTCGGCGGCAATGCCGGGGCCGGCGGCTGCTTCCTCGCCCGTGCCTGCGATCAGGTGTGGGCGCGCGACGGGGTCATGCTTAATCCGCACTACAAGAACATGGGCAACCTGTTCGGTTCGGAGTTCTGGACCTATCTGCTGCCACCGCGCGTCGGCGCCGACGGCGCCGCGGCGATCATGCGCCATCGCCTGCCGATGGCGGCGGCCGAGGCCGTGCGTCTGGGTTTCTACGACGCCTGCCTGCCGGCGCCCGGCTTCACCGTCGATGTCGCGCGTCGGGCCGCCGAACTGGCACACGCGCCCGATTTCGTCAGCCAGCTGGCAGACAAAGTTGCCCGCCGCGCTGCCGACGAAGCGGTCAAGCCGCTGGCGCAATACCGCGACGAAGAACTGGCGGCGATGCGGCGCAATTTCTACGGCTTCGACCCGTCGTATCACGTCGCGCGTTATCATTTCGTCGAGAAAAGCCCGCATTCGTGGACGCCGCGCCATCTGGCGCGTCACCGCGATCTCGACTGGAAGATACCCGCATGAGCTCACCCGTGTTGCGCCGCCTGCCTGCCGTACTCGTCATTGATGACGAGTTGCGCTCGCAGGAAGCCTTGCGGCGCACGCTGGAAGAGGACTTCGAGGTGTTCTGCGCGTCCGGCGCGACCGAGGGGATGGAAATCCTCGAAATGGAGCAGTCGACCGCAGGCATCCGCGTCATCCTCTGCGACCAGCGCATGCCCGGCACCACCGGCGTCCAGTTCCTCAAGGAAGTGCGCCAGCGCTGGCCGGACATCGTGCGCATCATCCTGTCCGGCTACACCGACGCCGAGGACATCATCAGCGGCGTGAACGAAGCCGGCATCTGGCAATACCTGCTCAAACCCTGGCAACCCGAGCAATTGTTGCTGACACTGCAGCGGGCTGCTGAAGTGTGGCGGCTGCAGCAGGAAAACCAGCGCCTCAGCCTCGACTTGCGCACCGCCGAGCCGGTCCTGCGCCGCCGTGTCGACAGCAAACAGGACAAGGCGCGCAAGGTCTTCGGCCTGGCCGCGCTGGTGCGCGGGCCGGGCAGTCCGCTCGATCCGGTCTGCGATCTGGTTGGTCGCATCGCCCCGTACGACCTGTCGGTGATGGTCACCGGCGAATCCGGCACCGGCAAGGAAATGATTGCCCGTGCCATCCATTACGAGAGCAATCGCGCCGACAAGCCCTTCATTACCGAGAACTGCGGCGCGGTCCCGGATACCCTGCTTGAATCCGAATTGTTCGGCTACAAGCGCGGTGCCTTCACTGGCGCCGTCGATGACCGCATCGGCCTGTTCCAGCAGGCCGACGGCGGCACCCTGTTCCTCGACGAAATCGGCGAGACCAGCCCGGCCTTCCAGGTCAAGTTGCTGCGCGCGCTGCAGGAAGGCGAGTTTCGCCCGCTCGGCAGCAACAAGTCGGTGTCGGTCGATGTCCGGGTGATTGCCGCAACCAACCGCGACCTAGAAGAAGACGTGCGGACCGGCCGTTTCCGCGAGGATCTCTATTACCGGCTGGCGACCATCCCGGTGCATGTACCGCCTTTGCGCCAGCGGCCGATGGACCTGCCGCTGCTGGCCGGGCGTATCCTCGAACAGAGCTGTGCCGCGCTGGGCAAACCGGTGGCCGGGTTTGCCGCCGAGGTGTTGGCGGTATTCGCGGCCTACGCCTGGCCGGGCAATGTGCGCGAACTGCAGAACGAAATCCTGCGCATGGTGGCGCTGGCCGATGCTGAAACCCTGGGGATGGACCTGTTGTCGCCGAGGTTGCGCCAAGGTCCTGCGGTCGACGCATGCCAAGCCACGGAAAGCTGGACCGACGGACTCTCCGGCAACCTGCGCGAGCGCATGGAACAACTTGAATTGCGCGTGCTGCAGGCGGCCATGCAGCGGCATCACGGCAACAAGTCGCGCGCTGCGCGCGAACTCGGCCTGTCGCGGGTCGGCCTGCGTGCCAAGCTGGCGCGCTACGGTCTTGCCGACGAAGGGCAGGGGGACGAATGAAAGTCCTCTGGCTGCAAAGCGGCGGTTGCGGCGGCTGCACCCAGTCGCTGCTGTGCCACGAGCCGCGGCCCTTGTTCGACGAACTGCGCGATGCCGGCATCGAGTTCGTCTGGCATCCGGCGCTGTCGGAAGCCAGTGGCGAAGAGGCGCTGGCGGTACTGGAAGATTGCGCCGCCGGCCGGCGCGAGTTCGACGTGCTCTGCGTCGAGGGGGCGATGCTGCGCGGCCCGAACGGCACCGGCAAGTTCCACCTGATGGCCGGCAACGGCCGGCCGCTGACCGAATGGGTACAACGGCTGGCCGAGCAGGCGAAGTGGGTGTTCACCATCGGCTCATGCTCGGCCTGGGGCGGGTTTTCGGCGAGCACGCCGGGCAATCCCCTGGAAGCCTGCGGTCTGCAGTACGACACCGATACGCCGGGCGGCCTGCTCGGCAAGGGCTTTCTCTCCCGGGGCGGGCTGCCGGTGGTGAATATCGCCGGCTGCCCGACGCACCCCGGCTGGATCGTCGATACGCTGGAAAAACTGGCTTTTGACGGGTTGACCGCAAGTGACCTCGACGAAGTCGGCCGGCCGCTGCTGTACGCCGAACAACTGGTGCATCACGGCTGCCCGCGCAACGAGTTCTACGAATTCAAGGCCAGCGCATTGAAGCATTCCGATCTCGGTTGCCTGATGGAAAACCTCGGCTGCAAGGGTACGCAGGCGCACGCCGACTGCAACACGCGGGCGTGGAACGGTGCCGGTTCGTGCCTGAAGGGCGGCTACGCCTGCATCGCCTGTACCGAACCGGGTTTCGAGGCGCCCGGCCACGCTTTCCAGGAAACGCCCAAGCTCGCCGGCATTCCGGTCGGCCTGCCGACCGACATGCCGAAAGCCTGGTTCGTTGCGCTGGCCGCCTTGTCCAAGTCGGCGACGCCGAAACGGGTGCGCGAGAATGCGGTCGAGGACCATACCGTGGTCCGTCCGTCGGTGAAGAAGACAGGAAAATGAAGCGCATCCAGCTTGGTCCGTTCAACCGTGTCGAGGGTGACCTGGAGGTCGGTCTCGATGTCGATGCCGGGTACGTCGCTGCCGCACGGGTTAATTCGCCGCTGTTCCGGGGTTTCGAGCAAGTGCTGGTTGGTCGTCCGCCAGAAGACGCGCTGACCATCGTGCCGCGTATCTGCGGCATCTGCTCGGTTGCCCAGTCGGCCGCTGCGGCCTCGGCGCTGGCCGCGCTGGCCGGCGTGACGCCGCCGCCGAACGGCCAACTGGCCAGCCGGCTGGTGCTGGCAACGGAAAACCTGGCCGACCATCTGACGCATTTCTATCTGTTCTTCATGCCGGATTTTGCCCGTGCCGCCTATGTCGACCGCAACTGGCACAGCGAGGTCGCCCGTCGTTTCACTGCCCAGCGCGGCAGCGCCGTCGCACCCTGGCTGCAGGCGCGCGCCCGCTTCTTCAACCTGACCGGTTTTCTCGCCGGCCGCTGGCCGCACACGCTGGCGTTGCAGCCGGGCGGCAGCAGCAAGGCGATGACGGCAGCGGAACGTATCCGCATCCAGGCCTTGCTGCGCGAGTTTCGCGCCTTCGTCGAAGGCGTGGTACTCGGCGATGCGCTTGAAGCCTTTGCCGGACTGAGCAGCTTCGACGCACTGCAGGCCTGGGCCGCCGGGCGCGATAGCGACTTCGCCCATTTCCTGCGGGCAGCCGGCGATCTCGGGCTGGCAGGTTGTGGTCGGGCCAGCGATCGTTTCCTGTCGTACGGCGCCTACGAACTTTTCCCGGCTGGTCTGTGGCAGCCGAATGCTGCGGTCGACCCACTGGAAACGGCAAAAATCGCCGAAGATGTCAGCCATTCCTGGCTATTTGGCGACAAACCCCTGCCGCCCGCACAAGGCGAAACGCGTGTCGATGCCGACAAGGCCGGCGCCTACACCTGGTGCAAGGCGCCGCGTTACGCCGGGCAGGTCGTCGAAACCGGCGCGCTGGCCCGCCAACTGGTTGCCGGCCAGCCCTTGCTGCGCGATCTGGTTGAGCGGCACGGCGGCAGCGTCACCGCGCGCATCGTCGCCCGCATGGTCGAAGTCGCCCGCATCGTTCCGGCGATGGAAAACTGGGTACGCGCCATCGAGCCGGGCGAACCGTTCTGCCTGCCGGCACCGCTGCCCGACAGCGGCAGCGCCGTCGGCCTGGTCGAAGCCGCCCGTGGCGGCCTGGGCCACTGGTTGAGCGTGAAGCGTGGACGCATTGAGCGCTACCAGATCATTGCCCCGACCACCTGGAACTTCTCCCCGCGCGATGCCGGAGGCACGCCCGGTGCGCTCGAACAAGCCCTGGTCGGCCTGCCTGCCGGCGACGACGCACCGCCGACGGTGCAGCATGTGGTGCGTTCGTTCGATCCGTGCATGGTGTGCACGGTGCATTGATCACTGCGGCTGGCGCCCGCTTTCCAGCCATTTCAGCAATTTGGCGAACAGTTCTTCCGGGTTGACCGGTTTCGGGATGAAATCGTCCATGCCGGCTTCCAGGCACTGGGCGCGGTCTTCGACAAATGCGTTGGCCGTCATTGCCAGGATGGGGATGTCGGCACAGGCGGGGTTCTGACGGATGACCCGGGTTGCTTCAAGGCCGTTCATGCCCGGCATCTGGACATCCATCAGGATCAACGCGTAATGCTGGCTGCTGCTGGCCGCCACCGCCTGACGGCCATCTTCGGCGATGTCGACGATCAGGCCGGTATCGGTGAGCAGCATGATGCTGATTTCACGATTGATCGGTTCGTCCTCGACGAGCAATATGCGCTGGCCGGCGAAATTGCTGCCCAGCCCCGTTTCTGCTGAATTTTCCCGGATCGGTGCTGCCGACTGGCGGGATGAGCGGTAGGTGCGCAGGCGGGCGGTCAGCCAGAAGGTGCTGCCCTGGCCGGGCAGGCTGTCGACGCCTGTCTCGCCGCCCATCATCCCGGCCAGCTTGCGGGTGATCGCCAGGCCCAGCCCGGTGCCACCATAGCGCCGGGTGGTCGAGTTGTCGGCCTGTTCGAAGGCGGTGAACAGGCGCGGCAGGATGTCGGCTGTAATCCCGATACCCGTGTCCTTGACCGAGAAACGCAGCAACGCATCTTGCGGCGATTGTTCGAGGACTTCTATGTGGATGGTAATGCTGCCGGTTTCGGTGAATTTGACCGCGTTGACCGCGTAATTGAGCAATGCCTGCTGCAGTCGGGTCTGGTCGCCGAGCAGGGGCGGCAGCGCAGGGGGCAGGCTGATTTCCAGTCGCAGCCCTTTTTCCTGAAGCTTGTCCTGCAGGATGCTGGCAATGTTGTCGAGCATGACCGGGATATCGAGCTGGTTTTCTTCCAGGGAGAATTTGCCGGCTTCGATTTTTGACAGGTCGAGCACTGCGTTGATGATCTCAAGCAGGTGCCGGCTGGCGGTTTCCAGTTTGTCCAGGCGCTCGCTTTGCTGTTCACTGAGCCCGGCCCGCCGGATCATGTAGGCCATGCCGGTGATCGCATTGAGCGGGGTGCGGATTTCATGCGACATGTTGGCGAGAAAGGCGCTCTTGGCGATGTTGGCCGTTTCGGCAGCCTCCTTTGCGCGCTGGAGATCCCGGGTGCGCTGTTCGACCTGCTCTTCAAGGTGCTGGCGATAGCGGTGCAGTTCATCAGCCGTGGCCTTTTCGCGGGTGATGTCGTAGCAGAAGCCGATGAAGCCGATGAACTCACCCTTGCTGTCGTAGCGTGGCGTACCGTCATCGCGTATCCAGCGGTAATCGCCGTCGGCGTTACGCAGGCGATATTCCATCGAAAATGGCTGTTGGCGGTCGAAGTGATCAACATAAACGGCCAGGCAGCGAGCGAAGTCCTCAGGATGCACGCCTTCCGCCCAGCCGTTGCCCAGTTCGCGTTCTAGCGGTCGTCCGGTGAATGTCAGCCAGGTTGTGTTGAAATAGTTGCAGCCCTTGTCCAGGCCGGATGTCCAGATCAGTGCCGAGCCGCTGTTGGCCAGCGTGCGGAAATGCTGTTCGCTTTCGCGCAAGGCGGCTTCAGCCAGCTTGCGTTCGTTGATGTCGGCAATGCTGCCGACCAGGCCGAGCATACTGCCATCGGCAGCGTAAAGGCGACGGCCGGTCAGGTGGCCCCAGAATTCACTGTGGTCGTTGCGCCAGTACAGGCGCTCCAGATCCACCGCATCGATGTCGCTGGCCAGCAGTGCGAGCATCCTGTGTCTGCCGGTTTCCCTTTCGTCAGGGTGAATCAGCGATACATATTCACTGCCGATCAGTTGATGTAGCGGAATGCCGAACATCTCGGCCATGCGCTGGTTGGCGTGGGTCAGCCGTCCCTGCTGATCGACCAGCAGGATGGCGACGCTGGATGCCTGGAAAATCTGTTCGAGCAGTGCTTCCCGTGCCGCCAGTTCGGCTTCGGCAGCCTTGCGTGCCCGCATGTCGGTGCAGAAACCCATCACCTGACCGTCGGGCAGGATCGTGGTACGCAGGGCAACAGGGATTTCGTGGCCGTCGCGATGGCGAATGCTCATCTCGGTATCCTGACGAGCCCCCTGTTTGATGATTTCGAAAAGCGCATCGTGCTGTTCGGCGTGCTGTTCGGGAGCCAGGTCGGTGATCGACATTTCGAGCAGGTTTTCCCGGGTGTAGCCTGTCAAGTCGCAGGCTGCAGGATTGACTTCGCGGTAATGGCCATCGGGATCGGCAATGAAGATACCGACCGGTGCAGTTTCGACGTAATTCCTGAAACGCGACTGGCTGCTCAGCAAGCGTTCGGTATCGCGCAGGTGTTGCCGCCAGAAGCGGTCGATCAGCCATGCGGCGAGCAGGGTGACGAGCAGGAAGGCGGCACCGAAGGCAGCGAGTTTCCGGGCTTCGTTGTACCAGCTTTCCAGATAATCCTGTGGCGCCATGCCGACGGTCAGAATGAGCGGCATGTTCCGCACCCGCCGGAAGGCATAGGTGCGTTCGAAACCGTCCGGTGCGCGTGAGGTGTGGAAACTGCCGCTGGTGGCGCCGGTATCGAGGAGTTCCCGGAAAGCTTGAGAGATGCCCTTGTGCCCGATCTGTCCTGCTTCACCATCGACCTGCGGATAGCGGGTGATCAGACTCAGATCACGGTGGCGGATTACGGCCGAACCATGGGCGCCCAGATTCAGTTGCGCGAGTTGCGCCGTGAAATGTGCGATCGGGACAGCGGCAGCGATGATGCCGGCAAAGCGTCCGTCCGGATGGCGATAGGAGCGGGTGAAGGCGATGACCGGTACACCCGAAACACGGCCGATGATGGGGGGGCTGAGCAGCATGTGTTGCCCCGGGGCTGCTGAATGATCAGCGAAGAAGCTGCGGTCGGCATAACTGGCCGGGGCCTTGGGGTCAACGCCCTTGCCCCACATGACCTGGCCTTCCTGGTCGGTGATCCGGAAGGCATCGACCTCGGGAACTCGCTCGGCCTGTACACGCAGCATTTCGCCAATACGCCCGTTTTCGAGGCGCTTGTCGCGCAGGCTGGCCTCCATGCTGTCGACCACGGCCAGCAAGGCCAGATCAATGTGCCTTGCTGTTTCCGCGATGTTTGTTTCAAGCAGGTTGGCCAGGTTGCCGGTTGTGTCGTGTACGGCCTGGATGTTTCGTTCCCGGCTGTACAGCAGGCTCTGGATGCCAACGGCGACAACGATGGTATTGATCAGGAGGACGAATGCGACCAGCCAGCGCCGGAGGTGCGGGTGGGTGATCGTGGCGTCTGTGTTCAGGGAGGACAGGATCGTGTTCCGTGGCGGGATGAAAATTCGATGACAGATTACACCTTCTGCCGGCGTTAGAATCGGGTCTGAATCGCCTGAAGGAGGCCTTATGCCGGAAAAATTGAAACTGCGACCGCTGGAACGCGAGGATTTGCGCTTTGTCCACGAACTGGACAACAACGAAACCGTGATGCACTACTGGTTCGAGGAGCCTTACGAGGCTTTTGTCGAGTTGTACGATCTGTATGAAAAGCACATTCACGACCAGAGCGAACGCCGCTTTGTTGCCGAGCGAGATGGTGAGCGGATTGGCTTGGTCGAGCTGGTCGAAATCAACCACATTCATCGCCGCGCCGAATTCCAGATCATCATTGCCCCGGCCCATCAGGGCAAGGGCTATGCCAAGGCAGCGACCCGTCTGGCCATGGATTACGCCTTTACCGTACTCAATTTGTACAAGCTGTCGTTGATTGTCGACTGCGAAAATGTGCGGGCCATTTCGGTCTATGGCAAGCAGGGGTTTCGCGAGGAAGGACGCCTGCGACACGAGTTTTTCGTCGATGGCGAATATCGGGATGTTTTTCGGATGGCGATCTTTCAGCCGGAATATCTGGCGATGCGCTCGGCTTCCGCTGACAAGGCGTAGATCATTCGCCCGGTCGGGTTAATGCGTTTGTAATGCTCCTCTTGCTACGATTTGCTTCCGTCAAGTTTTCGTGGTCTGGAGATTGCATGATGAAAACCGGAAATTTCCCGTCCATCGCGGTTGATCGCAGGGGCAGCGTATGTACCGTGACCCTGCCGGAATATCTTCGGCACACGCAAATTCCCTCGCTGATACAGCGCTTGCGCGCCGAGGAAACATTTTCTGAGCTGATTCTCGATTTTTCGCCAACGCGGCACGTGGACCTGAGTTCGTGGGCCGGGTTGCTGCTGATCCAGCGGATGTTTGGTAGCGGTTGCCGTATCCGTATTCGGGGAACTTCGGCAAGGATCGATGAGCATTGCGTCGTGCTTGGTATCGGCCGGACTGCTCATCCCTCGCATCTTTTCATGCTTTATCTGTTGCCGGTATCGCAGCCGTTGCGTCTGGTATTTTTATTGTCGATGTTGTCAGCAAGCGCAGTGGCCGCCGCACAACTGGTTGGTGGCTGACGCCCAGGGCCGGGGAGTGTCTTCGGCCTTGGGCGCCCGTTTTCAGAAACCGATCTTGCGGCTGCGCCCCATTCGGGTCTGGTCGAAATCACGGCCATCCAGCCAGTTGCGTCCTTCCAGCTTGGCGGTGCCGAACGCCGACAGCAGACGCTTCTTCATGTCGCGCGGCGGTAGTGAGGCCAGGCGTTCGAGGACGGCGTCGTCGGCGTCTGGCGGGAAGCCCCAGTCGTGTTCCGAAACGCAGTCGCGGTAGAGAGAACGGGCAATCGCCAGCGATGCGTCATGGTCCGGGCGCGGCACTTCATAAACATTCATCCGGTTGAGGATGGGTTCCGGAATGCTGCGCTCATCGTTGGCGGTGGTCACCCACAGGATGTGCGAGGCATCGATGTCGATATCGACGAACTCGTCCTTGAAGGCCTTGGCGGTATCGTGTTCGAGCAGGCTGTACAGCGCGCCCATCGGGTCGTAGCGCGAATCGCCGCCGGCCTTGTCGATCTCGTCTAGGACCACGATCGGGTTGGCGTAGTCGCCATGCACCAGGGTGTGCGCCACCTTGCCGGGCTTGGCATTGTTCCATTGTGCCGAGGCGCCGGACAGGATCCAGCCGGCAGTGAGCGAACTCATCGACACGAATTCGTGACCGGTGCCGAGTCGGGCAGCCAGTTCGCGGGCGAAATGGGTCTTGCCGATGCCCGGTTCGCCAAGCAGCAGGATGGGCGTGAAGTGCATCGGCTCGCTGCCGGCGACGGCCAGTGCCAGGTGCTTTTTCAGGTCGTCGATGACGTCGCCGAAGTTCGGGCAGCTATCGTAGAGATCGTCGATCATGTCGGTGCCACTGGGGCGGATCAGGAAACGGCCGCCACCGCGCTGTTTCATTTTCTCGTAGAGTGCGGCCAGGGCTTCGTTGCGGTTGCCGGTGGCGTCCTCAAGGGCGCGCTCGATGTCGGCGACGTCGTAGATGGTGCGCTCTTCAGCGACCGTGAGCCGGATGTCGGTGTGGGCCATGATGACTTCCTCCTGGACTGCATGCCTCGTTTAACGGAGCCCGGACGACCCAGCTTGAGTCGCCGGCCACGCAAAAGACGAAGCATTTCCCGTGCCGGTTACGGCATCCAGAACGAGGCCTTCTGTTCGACATGGATTTCAGGGTTGTCGGCGTCGATGATGCTGAAGGTGATCGGATGCGATCCGGAGCTGGCGCTGCCCGGTTCGACCCGCACCGACAGGGCGATTTCCTGCATGCCGGCAGCGGGCACGCTGGCCTGTCCGGTGCCGCTGATGGCAATGCCCGGCAGGCCGGCGACCTCGATGCGGAAGCTGCGCGGCTGTTCGCTGGCGTTGGTCAGGTGCATGCGGAAGGCGTTTTCGATGTCGCCATTGTCGCTTTCCCGATAAAGCGCGGCGCGTTCCTTTTCGATGCCGACCTTGAGCGGCATCCGGGTGGCCAGCGACCAGGCGCTGGCGCCGCCGATGAGCAGGAATGCACCAAGATAGAGCATCGGCCGCAGGCGCAAGGTGCGGCGGACGATTTCCTGGCGGCCGAAACCTTGCTCGACGGCGTTTTCGGTCGAGTAGCGGATCAGTCCACGCGGGTAGTTCATTTTGTCCATGACCTGATCGCAGGCATCGATGCAGGCGGCGCAGCCGATGCATTCGAGTTGCAGGCCGTCGCGGATGTCGATGCCGGTCGGACAGACCTGGACGCAGATGTTGCAGTCGATGCAGTCGCCGAGGCCGAGGGCGCGGGGATCGGCGTTCTTCGGTCGACTGCCGCGCGCTTCGCCGCGTTGCGCGTCATAGGCGACGATCAGCGTGTCGCGGTCGAACATGACGAACTGGAATTGCGCGTAGGGGCAGATGTACTTGCACATGTGCTCGCGCAGGAAACCGGCCATGCCGTAGGTGGCGCCGCCGTAGAACAGAACCCAGAAAGCCTCCCAGGGGCCGCTGCCGGCGGTGGTCAGGCTGACCAGCAATTCACGGATCGGTGTGAAATAGCCGACGAAGGTGAGGCCGGTCCATAGTGAAATCACCAGCCAGATGGTGTGCTTGAGCGATTTCTTCAGCACTTTCCCGCGGCTGTTCGGCGCTGCATCGAGCTTGATGCGTTGCGGCCGCTCGCCTTCGATCCACTTTTCCACCCACAGGAAGATCTCGGTGTAGACGGTCTGCGGACAACTGTAGCCACACCACAGCCGGCCGGCGACGGCGGTGAACAGGAACAGCGCCAGCGCCGACAGCAGCAACAGGATGGTCAGATAGATGGTGTCCTGCGGCCACAGCACGAGGTCGAACAGATAGAAGCGGCGCTGTTCCAGGTCGAAGAGCACGGCTTGCCGGCCGTTCCACGGCAGCCAGCAGAGGCCGTAGAAGACGATCTGAGTGAGCCAGACGAAAGCCACGCGCCAGCTGTTGAACACGCCGCTGACCGAGCGCGGGTAAACCTTGACGTTGGGGTCAGGTACCGGTTTGATCTCGATGGTCCGCTTGCCGGGTGATTGCTTTACCATGGTGTGCGAAGGGTTTCTCGTTTGCTTAACATGTATAATTTTTGCATCTTATCATCAGGAGGGTGCCGGTGCGACTGAGCAGTTTCTCCGACTACAGCCTGCGCGTGCTGATGTACCTGGGCGTGCATGCCGACCGGCTGGCGACGATAGGCGAAATTGCCGAGGCCTACGATATTTCCGCCAATCATCTGACCAAGGTGGTGAATCATCTGGGGCGGCTGAGCTATGTCGAGACGGTGCGCGGCAAGGGTGGCGGTATCCGTCTGGCGCGGCCGGCCGGCGAAATTCATCTGGGCGAGTTGATCCGGCAGACGGAGAACGACTGGGCGCTGGTCGAGTGTTTTGTTACAGGCGGCAACTGCCGGATACTGCCGGTCTGTCGCCTGCCGGCCATCCTCGATGAAGCGCTGGCGGCGATGTTCGCGGTCCTGGACCGTTACACCCTGGACGACCTGCTGCACCATCCGGCCGAGCTTGGCCGGATGATCCCATTGCGTGAGGCCGGGCTCAGGCCGGTTGCATGACGCGACGAATGGCGGCATTGTTGCAGGCGTTTTCGCCAGGAGCCTGATCGATGGAACGCTTCACCATTTCGCTGGATGATTCGCTGGCCCGCCAGTTCGATGAACTGATTGCGGCCCGTGGCTATGTCAATCGCTCGGAGGCGGTGCGGGACCTGATCCGCGGCGCCATCGAGAGCGATCGTCAGCGCGGCGAGCCCAGCGGTCAGTGTGTGGCCAGCCTGTCCTACGTGTACAACCACCACGAACGCGAGCTGTCCGAGCGCCTGACCGGGTTGCAGCACGATCACCACGATCTGACGGTGGCGGCCATGCACACGCATCTGGATCACGACAATTGCCTGGAAAATGTCGTTTTGAAGGGGTTGACCGCAGATGTTCGGCAATTTGCCGACGCGCTGATCGCCGAACGTGGCGTCCGTCACGGCAAGCTCAACCTGATCGCCCTGGAAACGGAATTCCACCACGCGCACGACGCGCATGGCAGCGACCATGTCCACTACCGTCCCGCCCGCTGAATCCCTGCTCTCCGGCAGCGGGGAGCAGGCCTGGATCGAGGTGATCCAGAAGATGGACGAGGTCTACAACGACCTCCTCCAGTACGAAGTGGCGCTGGAAGAAAAGAATGCCGCACTCGAGGAATCGCACCAGTTCATCGAGAGCGTGCTGGCATCGATGTCGGACATCCTGATCGTCTGCGACCGCAACGGCGGCATCGAGGAGGTCAATCCCTCGCTCTGCCATTTTGCCGGCAAGTCGGCCGAAGAACTGGCGCATACGCCGATCTTCGACCTATTTGCCGACGATGTGGAGCGCAGCAAGGCGCGCGATGTCTTTGCCCGCCATGCCCGTGACGGCGTGCACGACTGCGAGTTCTTCCTGCGCGCCGGCGACGGGTCGACCGTACCGGTGTCGATGAACTGCACGCCGCGCGTGTCGCAGACCGGCAAGTTGATGGGCGTCGTCGTCACCGGCCGGCCGGTCGGCGAACTGCGTCGCGCCTACCAGGCGCTGCGCCAGGCGCACGATGATCTGAAGCGGACGCAGAGCCAGTTGCTGCACGCCGAGAAAATGGTTTCGCTCGGTCGTCTGGTTGCCGGTGTGGCGCATGAACTGAACAACCCGATCAGCTTCGTGCTCGGCAATGTGCTGTCGCTGCAGCGCTACGCCAGCCGCCTCGGCACTTATCTGGATACGGTGCATGCCGGCAACGGCGAAAAATTGCCGGCATTGCGCGAGGAGTTGCGCATCGACCGCATCCTGGCCGACATGCCGCACCTGATCGACGGCATGATCGAAGGGGCCGAGCGGACCCGCGACATCGTCGACGCGTTGAAACGATTTTCTGCGGTCGACAAGGCGCAACCGGAAGAAGTCGACCTCAACGAAGTGGTCGAGCGCTCGGTGCGCTGGGTTACCCAGAGCAGCAGCGACAAGTTTGCGGTCGACTGCGATTTGCCCGACAAATTGCACTGTCGCGGTTCGTCCGGGCAACTGCAGCAGGTGGTCATGAACCTGGTGCAGAACGCCTGCGACGCGACCGCCGGTCGCCGCGATGCGCGCCTGTCGATAACCGGGCGCCAGCAGGGCGGCGAGATCGTGCTGCGCTTTGCCGACAATGGCCCGGGAATTCCCGAAGCCAATCTGGCGCACCTGTTCGAACCGTTTTTCACGACCAAGCCGGTCGGCCAGGGTACCGGGCTCGGCTTGTCGATCAGCTACGGCATCGTCGAGCGCCACGGCGGCAGGCTGATTGCCGCGAACCTGCCTGACGGCGGAGCGGAATTCATCCTGACACTGCCAGTGGAAGGGAAGTAACCACTTCAGCCTTGGCAGCAACCCGCAAAACCAGTACGCACAATGACTTATGGTTCGGGCACGGAATTTGTATGAAAATAGAAAATAGTTTCATACGCCGGATTTCCCTGCATGCGCCAAGTCCTGATTCCTCTCCTCGCCCTGCTGTTTGCCAGCCCGCTGCTGGCGCATGACCTGTGGCTCGAAGCCGCCGGCAGCGACTACCTGTTGCTGCAGGGGCACCGGCATTCCGGACACGCCGGCGCCGAAACGGTGGCTTACGATGCGGCCAGGGTTGCTGGTGCGTTGTGTGTCGAAGCGGACGGTCGCCGGCGTGAGCTGACGGTGCCGGCGCAGTCGCCGGTCCGCCTGGCCGGGCCGTGCGCGGTACTGCAGGTCAATTATGTTTCCGGCTACTGGAGCAAGACCGCCTGGGAAACGAAGAACCAGCCTAAGACCGGTCTGTCCGGCGTGCTGCGCAGCTGGCATTCACAGGAAGCGGTGAAGCGCATCGGCCAGTGGACGCCGGCATCGGCCAAACCACTCGGGGTCGGGCTGGAAATCACGCCGCTGCGCGATCCCTTCGCCGTGAAAGTTGGCGACAAACTGAACTTGCTGGTCACCGACGACGGCCAGCCGCTGGCCGGCGTGCCGGTGGCCTACGGCGACGATACGCGCGGCGTCAGCGGTGCCGATGGGCAGATCGCCATCCGCCTGCGTCACGGCGGGCTGCAGCTGCTTTCGGCCAGCCGGGAAACGCCGCTGAACGACGGCAAGGCGGATGTTTCGCTGCGGTCGACCAGCCTGCAATTCGAGATTTCGCGATGAGGGCGCTGCTGCTATCCGGCTTGCTGCTGGCCTTGCCGGCGGCGGCCCATGAAATCGTCGTCGAGACGCTGAGCGGCCCGGCGAATGTCGTTCGCCTGCATTACGCCGACGGCCAACCGTTCGCCTTCGAAGCCTACGAACTTTACCCGGCAGGCAGCGAGGTTCCGGGACAGGTCGGGCGGACCGATGCCCGTGGTCGCGTCGTCTTCATCGCCGACGATCAGCCGCAATGGCGGCTGAAGGCCTGGTCGGCCGACGGCCATGGTGTCGAGCGGGAGATCGTTGTCCGGACCGTGGGCGGGACGGCGGTTGAGGTCGCGGCTACGCCGGCGCGCTCCAGTCTGTGGCTGGCGGGACTGGGCGGGATTTTCGGACTGTTCGGGGTGTGGCAGCTTTTCCTGAGGAAGAAGAAAGCATGAACAAGCGCATCTTGCTGGGGGCGGGATTGGTTCTGGGGCTGGCGCAACCGGCGCTGGCCCATCACGGTGTGGCCGGCGTCGGCGTGGCCGCCTTGCAGGGGCCGGGGGCGCCGATCGAATCGGCGGCATCGTCGGTGTTGCCGGAAGGTGGCGTGCTCGCTTACCTGAAGGTCGATGAAGCGCGCTTCAGGAAATATGACTGGGCCGCGCCGAATGCCGATTACGCCCGTTTCACCATGCTTGGCCTGGGTTACGGCGTGACGCCGTGGTTCTCGGCCTATGTTTTCGTGCCGCACAACACCAAGGTCGAGGAATCTGGCGGTCTCGATTCGCGCGGCTGGGCCGACATGTCGGTGATGGGCCAGGTTGGTTTTCGTTACGACCAGGATGGCTGGCGGCTGACCCCGGCCAATGAAAGCCTCGACGATCTCGAGGACTGGCATTTCAGCGTCTTTGCCGGCGCCACCGTGCCGACCGGCAGCGCCAACCATCGTCTGGCCGACGGCTCGATCGATGCCGGCAAATCGCTGGGTTTCGGCAAGCCGGCGTGGTCGCTGGGAATCACCGCGAGCAAGATGCTCAGCGAGACGCTGACGCTGAGTCTGGAGGCATCCACTTTCCGCTTCCAGCCCTATACCTACGATAACGGCGAGCGTGTGCAGTTCGGCGCCGAGAACCGGCTCAACGGCGCCCTGGCCTGGCGAGCGCTGACGCTGCCGGATCAGCGCTTCCGTCTCGATCCGGTGCTCGAACTGCAATATCTGACGCTCGGCCGTGACCGCGTCGATGGCGTCGGCGAGCGCGGCACCGGTGGGCGCATGCTTTACGTCATGCCCGGCGTGCGCGCCTACTGGCATAACGCCAGTTTCGCGCTGGGGGTGAAGAAACCGGTGTGGACCGATCTGAACGAATCGAGCACCCAGCAAGGCGCCGAGGGCAAGGAAAAATATCGCCTGGTCTTCTCCGCTTCGCTGATGTTCTAATCGACAGCGATGCATATTCCTGACGGCTTCCTGTCTCCGCAAACCTACCTGCCGGCCTGGGGGCTGGCCGGTGTCGCCTGGGCCTGGGCCGGGCGGGGACTGGCCCGGCGCCTCGATGAAACGCTGGTGCCGAGGCTGGCGATGCTGACGGCGCTGGCCTACGCCCTGGGGCTGGTCATGCTGCCGCTGCCCGGCGGGACATCCGGCCATGCGCTGGGGGTGGCGGTGCTGGCGCTGATCTTCGGCGTGCGCCTGGCTTTTCTTGCCTACAGCGGGGTGCTGCTGTTGCAGGCGCTGCTGTTCGGCGCCGGCGGCATCACCGCGCTGGGCGTCAACGCGCTGGCGCTCGGGCTGGTCGGGGCGCTGGTCGCCGTGGCCGTGCGCCGGTTGTTCGCGGTTGCCGGCGATAGCATCGCCGTCGCACTGGCCGCCTTCATCTCGCTGCAGGTGTCGGCGCTCCTGGTTGCGCTGCTGCTCGGCATCCAGCCGACGATCGCCCGGCGTGAAGACGGGACGCCGCTGTTTTTCCCGCTCGGGCCGGAAATCACCGTGCCGGCCGTGCTCCTGCCGCATCTGCTGATCGGTATCGGCGAGGCGGCGCTGACGGTTTTCGTCTGGCGCCATGCCCGGCGAAAAGGCTGGGTCAGCGCATGAACCGCGCACAGTCCTGGCTGCTGCTTTACCTGCTTACGGTGGTCGGCATCACTTTCGTGCACCAGCCTGGCTGGCTGGCTGCTGGTCTGGGGCTGGCGCTGCTGGCGGCCGGGCCGGCGCGCTGGCGCTTGCTGACGCGGGCGGTGCTCGCGCTGTTGCTGTTCAATGTCAGCGTCAGCCTGGCTTACGCGCTGGTCGCCTGGTGGCAGGTGCGGCCGGTGGCGGACGTGCTGCTGTTGATGAACCTGCGCGTGCTGTTACTGGTTTTTCTCGGTTTCTGGCTGGTCGACCGCATCAAGTTGCTGGAAGCGCTGGCCGGCTGGCCGTTGCTGGCAATGATCGCGACGCTGGCAATCGGACAGGTCGCTGTATACCGGCGCCTGCTCGACGATTTCCGGCTGGCTTTCCGCAGCCGCAATCCGGTTTCGCCGACGCCGGTCGATCTGCTGCGCCATGCTGGCGCCCAGGGTGGTGCGCTGCTCGACAAATCGCTGCACAGCGCCGATCAGGTGGCGCAGGCGATGCGTTCGCGGGGGGCGTTCGATGCTTGAGTTTGCTGATGTCGGCTACGCCTGGCCGGATGGCAAGACGCTGTTTTCCGGGCTGAATTTCCGTATTCTCCCCGGCGAGAAAGTCGTGTTGCTGGGGCCGAACGGCGCCGGCAAATCGACCTTGCTGCGCCTGGCCAACGGCCTGCTGGCGCCGGCCAGCGGTACGATTTTCTGGCAGGGGCAGGCGTTGACCGCAGAAATCCTGCGCCAGCGCGATTTCTCCCGCGCTTTCCGGCAGGCTAACGTGCTGCTGTTCCAGCATCCCGAAGCGATGTTGTTCAATGCCAGCGTACGCGACGAAATTGCCTACGGGCCGAAGCAACTGGGGCTGGCCGATATCGACGCCCGCGTGGCGCGTTGGGCTGGCGAGTTGAAGCTCGACGGCCTGCTCGACGAAGCACCGTTCGCGCTGTCTGGCGGGCAGAAGCAGAAGCTGGCGCTGGCCTGCCTGCTGGCGCTCGACCCGCAGTTCCTGGCGCTTGACGAACCGAGTGCATCGCTCGATCCGCGCACCGTCGGCTGGCTCATCGACACCTTGCTTGATTCCGGGCGCACCTTGCTGATCAGCACGCACAACCTGAGCCTTGCCGCCGAACTGGGCGAGCGGGCGCTGATTCTCGACGAACACGGCCAGCTGATTTACGACGGGCCGCTGGCAACAGCGCTGCACGATCTCGACCTGCTGCAGGCCGCCGGGCTGGCGCATCGGCACCGGCATCGTCATGGCGGGACGGCGCATGCCCATCTGCATGCCCATGATTGGGAGTCGTCCTGAGTCGCCGAAAGGCGGGTGAACGGAATGCTGCGGTCAACGCCCGGAATGGTGGAAAATTGCTGTCAAGTGCTCCATAATTCATAATTACACACCCTGTTCCGGATCTTTGGAGTACCCTACAGGGTTTTCCCTAACCTGACTGCCGAGGATTTTTCCGTGGAAAAGGATTTGCGCGAAGCCGCACTTGAATATCACCGCTGGCCCACGCCAGGCAAGATTTCCGTCCGCCCGACCAAGGGACTGACCAATCAGCGCGACCTGGCGCTGGCCTACTCGCCGGGTGTTGCCGCCGCCTGTGACGCGATCGTCGAAGATCCGGCAACCGCCGCCTGGTACACCTCGCGCGCCAACCTGGTTGGCGTCGTCACCAACGGCACCGCCGTCCTCGGCCTTGGCAACATCGGACCGCTGGCCTCGAAGCCGGTCATGGAAGGCAAGGGTTGCCTGTTCAAGAAATTCGCCGGCATCGACGTTTTCGACATCGAACTGGCCGAGAACGACCCGGACAAGCTGATCGACATGATCGCCGCGCTCGAGCCGACGCTCGGCGGCATCAACCTCGAAGACATCAAGGCGCCGGAATGCTTCTACATCGAGGAAAAGCTCAAGGCACGGATGAACATCCCGGTCTTCCACGATGACCAGCACGGCACCGCGATCATTTCCGGCGCCGCCATGCTCAACGGCCTGAAGGTGGTTGGCAAGAAAATCGAAGAGGTCAAGGTCGTCGTCTCCGGTGCTGGCGCCGCGGCCATTTCCTGTGTGAACCTGTGGTGCGATCTCGGCGTCAAGCGCGAGAACATCACCATCTGCGACTCCAAGGGCGTCATCTACGTTGGTCGCCCGGGCGGCATGGACGAAACCAAGGCCCGTTACGCCCAGGAGACCGACAAGCGGACGCTGGCTGATGCCCTGGTCGGTGCCGACATTTTCCTTGGCCTGTCCGCCGCTGGCGTCGTCAAGCAGGACATGGTCAAGACCATGGCCGACAAGCCGATGGTTTTCGCGCTGGCCAACCCGACCCCGGAAATCATGCCGGAACTGGTCAAGGAAGTCCGTCCCGACGCGATCATCGCCACCGGCCGTTCCGACTATGTGAACCAGGTCAACAACGTGCTGTGTTTCCCCTTCATCTTCCGCGGTGCGCTTGATGTCGGTGCGACGCGCATCACCGAAGAGATGAAGATGGCCTCGGTGCGTGCCATTGCCGAGCTGGCCGAAGCCGAAGTGACCGATGAAGTGGCCATGGCCTACCCGGGTGCCGATCTTTCGTTCGGTCCGGAATACCTGATTCCGAAGCCGTTCGACCCGCGCCTGATCGTCAAGATCGCGCCGGCTGTCGCCCAGGCCGCCATCGACTCGGGTGTCGCTACCCGTCCGATCACCGACTGGGATGCCTACCGCGCCAAGCTGTCGGAATTCGTCTATCACACCGGTGTCGGCATGCGTGCCATCTTCCAGGCAGCACGCCAGGCCAAGGGCAAGCGCATCATCTACGCCGAGGGCGAAGATGAACGCGTGTTGCGTGCCGCTCAGGTGGTGATCGAGGAAAAATTTGCCCGCCCGATCCTGGTCGGACGCCCCGGTGTCATCGAGCATCGTCTGGAAAAAGCCAAGCTGCGCATCAAGCCGGGCATCGATTTCGATATCGTCAATCCGGAATCCGACGAGCGCTATCGTGAGTGCTGGACCGCCTATCACAAACTGATGGTGCGGCGTGGTGTGACGCCCGCCATTGCCAAGGAAGCCCTGCATCGCAAGCCGACGGTGATCGCCGCCATGCTGCTCAAGCTGGGTTACGCCGATGGCCTGATCTGCGGCATGTCCGGTCAGTACAGCCACCATCTCGGGGTGATCAACCAGGTCATCGGCAAGCGTGCTGGCGTCAACACGCTGGCGGCGATGAATTACCTGATGCTGCCGGGGCGTTCGCTGTTCATCTGCGACACCCACGTCAATGAGAATCCGACGGCCGAGGAAATCGCTGAAATGACGCTGATGGCGGCAGAGCAGGTCAAGCGCTTCGGCAGCCATCCGAAGGCGGCGCTGCTGTCGCATTCCAATTTCGGTTCCGGTTCGTCAGAATCGGCACGCAAGATGAGCGTTGCAGCCGGGCTGGTTTCGGCCATGTCGGCAGGCGAACTGGAAGTCGATGGCGAGATGCACGGTGATTCGGCGCTCAGCGAGGATGTCCGGCGCGAAGCCAATCCGGAGTCGCCGCTGAAGGGCGAAGCCAACCTGCTGGTGATGCCGAATATCGACGCCGCCAACATCTCCTACAACCTGCTCAAGATGACCGCCGGCGAAGGCGTCACCATCGGCCCCATCCTGCTTGGCGTCGCCCGTCCGGTGCATGTGCTGACTTCGACGGCCACCGTGCGCCGTCTGGTCAACATGACGGCGCTGGCGGTTGTGGAGTCGATGGAACGCTGATTGCCCGATCCGGGTTGCACTAGCGAAACCCCGCCACGGCGGGGTTTCTTATTTTTCCTCGAGCAAGGTGCGCAGGTCGGCGCTGATCGGTTCGAGCAATGCCGCTTCCGGAATGGCCAGACGCAACTGCCCTTTCGGATCGATCAGGTAGGCGGCGGCAGTGTGATCGATGACGTAACCCATGCCGCCTTCGACGGTCTTTTTGCTGTAAACGACCTTGAACTGGGCGGCTACTGCTGCGATCTGCTCTTCCGTGCCGGAAAGGCCGATGAAGTTCGGATTGAACCATTTGACGAAGGTATCGGTGCGTTCCGGGGTGTCGCGCTCCGGGTCGACGGTGATGAACAGCACCTGCACCTTGGCCATTTCCTTGTCGCGCAGGTTGCGCAGCAGGCTGGCGTACTTGCGCAGCGTCGTCGGGCAGATGTCCGGGCAACTGGTGTAGCCGAAGAAGACAAATACCGCTTTGCCGCGGAATTCCTCGAAATTGCGCTGTCGACCGGTGCCGTCGAACAAATTTGCCGTCGGGAAGATGTTGCCGGCCGACAGGTCGGTGTTGTTGAAGCGCGGTGCGCTCTGGCCGCAGCCTGCCAGCGCCAGTGCCGGCAGCAGGGCGATGAAATCGCGTCGGTTCATGCAGAAAGCCTTTCCAGCAGTTTGTTGTGTATGCCGCCAAAACCGCCATTGCTCATCACCAGGATGTGATCGCCCGGTCGGGCGGCTTCGGTGACGGCTGCGGCCAGCGCGTCGAGATCGTCGTGGACGCAGGCGCGGTCGCCCATCGGCGCCAGCGCTTCCCTGGCGTCCCAGCCAAGGTTGCCGGCGTAACAGTAGGCGACATCGACTTCGCGCAGGCTGTCCGGCAACTGCGACTTCATCGTGCCCAGTTTCATCGTGTTCGACCGCGGCTCCAGAACCGCCAGGATGCGCGCATCGCCAACCTTGCGCCGCAGGCCGGCGACAGTCGTGGCGATGGCCGTCGGATGGTGGGCGAAATCGTCATAGACGGTGATGTCACGCACTACGCCACGGACTTCCATGCGCCGCTTGACGTTGCCGAAGCGGGCCAGGGCTTCCAGTCCTTTGGCAAAAGGCACGCCGACGTGGCGGGCGGCGAGTAGCGCAGCGCAGGCATTGGCCCGGTTGTGTTCGCCGGTCAACTGCCAGACGGTACGGCCGATTTCGCCGTCGGCGCCGTAAAGGACCAGCTCGCCGCTGGCATCGTCACCTGCGGTGCGATAGCCATCGGCTGCGTTGAAGCGTTCGACCGGTGTCCAGCAGCCACGCGCCAGCACGCGCTCGAGGCTGGCCTCGGCGGCATTCGAGACGACCAGTCCGGATTGTGGCAGCGTGCGTACAAGGTGGTGAAATTGCGTTTCGATCGCTGCCAGATCGACGAAGATGTCGGCGTGGTCGAATTCCAGATTGTTCAGTACGGCGGTGCGCGGCCGGTAATGAATGAATTTCGAGCGTTTGTCGCAGAAGGCCGTGTCGTACTCGTCGGCCTCGATGACAAAGAAGGGCGTGTCACCGAGACGGGCGGAAACGCCGAAGTTCAGCGGCACGCCGCCGATCAGGAAGCCGGGCGCCATGTTGGCGTCTTCGAGTATCCACGCCAGCATCGAACTGGTTGTCGTCTTGCCGTGGGTGCCGGCGACAGCGAGCACCCAGCGTCCCTGCAGGACGTTCTCGGCCAGCCACTGCGGACCGGAAACATAGGGCAGGCCGCGGTCGAGAATGACTTCGAGCAACGGATTGCCACGCGAAACCGCGTTGCCGATGACGAAAATGTCCGGGTTCAATGCCAGTTGTTCGCTGGCAAAGCCCTCGATGAGCTCGATGCCGGCCTGCCGCAACTGGTCACTCATCGGTGGGTAGACATTGGCATCGCAGCCGGTGACGCGGTGGCCTGAGGCAACGGCCAGCTGGGCAATGCCGCCCATGAAGGTGCCGCAGATGCCAAGAATGTGAATGTGCATGTCACGTACTGTGGTTAGAATGGACTCGATTCTACCCTGAGCGAGACATCATGCCCCGCCACGAAAGGCTTCGAACGGGTTCCGGAACCCGCTCTGCCATCGCCGCCGCTGCCGCACGCCTGATGGCCGAGGACGGTATCAGCGACTATCACCATGCCAAAAAGAAGGCAGCCCGCCAGCTGGGGTTGCCGGAGCACACGGCATTTCCCGACAATGCCGAAGTCGAGGCCGAGTTGCGCGCCTACCGCAGCCTGTATCAGGACGAAGGTCATGCGGAATTGCTGGCGGCCTTGCGCCATTCGGCGCTCGAACTGCTCGAGTTGCTGGTCGACTTCAATCCCTGGCTGACCGGCTCGGTGCTGGACGGTACGGCGGGCGAACACTCGCATATCGACATCCTGCTGTTTGCCGACAGCGCGAAGGAAGTCGAGATATTCCTGCTCAACCGCGGGGTCGACGTCAATCATGTTGATCCGCGCAGCGACAAGGTCGAGGCCGTACTGCAGATTGAAACCGATACCGTTGACGCCAACCTGGTCATCCTGTCGCCACAGCTTGAGCGGGTCAGCATGAAACACCGCGACGGGCGGCCACGCGAGCGCATGCGGGCCGCCGAGTTGCGCCTCTCACTAAAGGAATAGACTGGACAAGTTGCAGCGATTTGCGGCAAACTTGCCGGTATGACGAAGCGAAAAACTGCTTCCAAGTCGACGGAAAAGGCCCGCATCCTTGTCGTGCATGGCCCGAACCTGAATCTGCTTGGTACTCGTGAACCCGAACATTACGGCAGCGTGACGCTGGCCGACATCAACCTGACGCTTGCCCGGCTGGCGGAAAGTGTCGGTGTTGACCTGGAAGCTTTTCAGAGCAACCACGAAGGTGCCCTGATCGAGCGCATTCATGCCGCGCGCGAACAAGGTGTTCGCGCCATCATCATCAACCCGGCCGCCTACACGCATACCAGCGTTGCGCTGCGTGATGCGCTGGCGGCTGTCGCCATCCCCTTTGTCGAGGTGCATCTATCGAACGTGCATGCCCGGGAGTCGTTCCGGCATCACTCGTATTTCTCCGACCTGGCCATTGGTGTCATCTGCGGCCTGGGTCACGAGGGCTATCGCCTGGCCCTCGAATACCTGCTCAACAAAATCAATCTGGATCAGTAAACGACAACTGTCGTGATCATGCGCCCAAAATGCGCAAAAATTTAGGGAGTCATCATGGATCTGCGCAAGCTGAAGAAACTTATCGACCTCGTTCAGGAATCCGGTATTTCGGAACTGGAAGTCACCGAGGGTGAGGAAAAGGTCCGTATCGCCAAGCACTACGGTGCCGTTGCTGCACCAATGCAGTACGCGATGCCGGCCCAGATGCCCGCGCCGTCTGGTGCGCCGGCTGTTTCCTCGGTCAATCTCGATGATGAGGACGATACGCCAGAGGGGCATGTCGTCAAGTCGCCGATGGTCGGTACCTTCTACCGCTCGCCGTCACCCGGTGCTGAAGCATTCGTGCAGATCGGCCAGACGGTCAAGCAGGGTGAAACGCTGTGCATCATCGAGGCGATGAAGTTGCTGAACGAAATCGAAGCCGATGCCTCTGGTGTGATCAAGGCCATCCTGCTTGATAACGGCGAGCCGGTCGAATTTGGTGAACCGCTGTTCGTGATCGGCTGATCATGGCGATGTTCGAAAAGATTCTGATCGCCAACCGGGGCGAAATTGCCCTCCGGATACAGCGCGCCTGTCGCGAGCTGGGCATCAAGACCGTGGTTGTCCATTCCGAGGCCGACCGCGAAGCCAAGTACGTCAAGCTGGCCGACGAGTCGGTCTGCATCGGCCCGGCGCCGTCGGCCCAGAGTTACCTGAACGTGCCGGCCATCATTTCGGCGGCCGAGGTCACTGATGCCGAGGCCATTCACCCTGGGTACGGTTTCCTTTCCGAAAATGCCGATTTCGCCGAACGTGTCGAGTCTTCCGGCTTCGTCTTCATCGGGCCGCGTGCTGAAACCATTCGTCTGATGGGCGACAAGGTCTCGGCCAAGGATGCGATGAAGGCGGCCGGTGTGCCCTGTGTTCCCGGTTCCGATGGCGCCTTGCCGGAAGATCCGAAGGAAATCATCAGGATCGCCCGTGCCGTTGGTTACCCGGTGATCATCAAGGCCGCTGGCGGTGGTGGTGGTCGCGGCATGCGGGTTGTTCATACCGAGGCCGCGTTGCTCAACGCGGTACAGATGACTCGTCAGGAAGCCGGCAGTTTCTTCGGCAATCCTGCGGTCTACATGGAAAAATTCCTGGAAAATCCGCGTCACGTGGAAATCCAGGTGCTGGCCGACGAATACAAGAACGCCATCTATCTCGGCGAGCGCGATTGCTCGATGCAGCGTCGCCACCAGAAGGTCATCGAAGAAGCGCCGGCGCCGCATATTCCCGCCCGCCTGATCGCCCGCATCGGCGAGCGCTGTGCCGAGGCTTGCCGCAAGATCGGTTACCGTGGCGCCGGGACTTTTGAGTTCCTGTACGAAAACAACGAGTTCTATTTCATCGAGATGAACACCCGCGTCCAGGTCGAGCATCCGGTGACCGAGATGATTACCGGTGTCGATATCGTCCAGGAACAGATTCGTGTCGCCGCCGGTGAAAAGCTGCGCTATCGGCAGAAGGACATCGTGTTGCGCGGGCATGCGATCGAATGTCGCATCAACGCCGAAGATCCCTTCACGTTCGTGCCATCTCCCGGCAAGATCGAGTTTTATCATCCGCCTGGCGGCCCCGGCATCCGGGTCGACTCGCACATCTACCAGGGTTATCGCGTGCCGTCGCACTACGATTCGATGGTCGCCAAGGTCATCGCTTATGGCGATACCCGTGAGCAGGCCATCCGCCGCATGCGCATCGCGCTGTCCGAGATGAGCATTCAGGGGATCAAGACGAACATCGCGCTGCATCAGGAACTGATGCTCGACGCCCGCTTCAATGAAGGCGGCACCAGCATCCATTATCTGGAGCACAAGCTGGCCGACAAGAGCGAGGTCAAGCAATAGTCATGGCCTGGCAAAACGTCAGTTTCCTCACCGATGCGGCGAGTGCCGAACCGGTTTGCGACGCGCTGATCGAGATTGGCGCGCTGTCGGCCAGCATCGAGGATGCCGACGCCGGCACGCCGGATGAGCAGCCGCAATTCGGCGAACCGGGTTCGGTCAGTACGCCGGGCTGGACGCACTCGCGCGTGGTTGCGCTGTTCGAGCCCGATGCCGATGTCCCGGGGATGCTCGCCGAGGCGGCCGCCCGCGTAGGTCTGGCCGATGTCCCGGCGTATTCCGTCGAGCCGGTGGCCGAGCAGAACTGGGTGCAGTTGACCCAGTCGCAATTCGACCCGATCCGTGTTTCCGGCCGTCTGTGGATCGTGCCGTCGTGGCATGAGTCACCCGATCCGGCGGCGATCAATCTGATTCTCGATCCCGGCATGGCTTTTGGTACCGGTTCGCATCCGACGACCCGGCTGTGCCTGGAATGGCTGGAACGCACCGTTGCTGTCGGCGATTCCCTGCTGGATTACGGTTGCGGTTCGGGGATTCTGGCCATTGCGGCAGCGAAACTCGGGGCGGCCAGCGTTGCCGGTGTCGACATTGACCCGCAAGCAGTTGAGGCGGCCAACGCCAATGCCGAGCGCAACGGGGTCGTTGCCCGCTTCGCCGATTCAGCACAGGCGCTGGCTGGCGAGTATGATGTCGTCGTGGCGAACATCCTGTCGAATCCCCTGCGAGTTCTGGCCCCGGCCATCTGCGCCCACGTGCGCTCTGGCGGGCGTCTGGCGTTGTCCGGCATCCTGCGCGAGCAGGCGGACGAGATCATCGCCGTCTATGCGCCGTGGATTCCACTGCAGGTCGCCGATGTGCGCGAGGACTGGGTATGTCTGGCCGGGGTCCGGCCCTGACCCGCAGTCGTTGCCCGGCGTGTGGCACGGTATTCCGGGTCACCTCCGAGCAATTGCGGCTGAAAGCCGGCAAGGTACGTTGCGGGCATTGCCAGACAATTTTCAATGCCTTCGATCATCTGCAGGTCGAAACTGCTGCAGCACCGGACGATCTTCAGGTGCAGGACTTGCCAGCGCCGGTTGAAACTGTCGTGCCGACATCCTGGTCCGGAGGCTCTGGTGCCGTTACCTTCGGGGAGGTTGCCGAAGCGCTCCCGGCAGAGCCCGCGCCGCTTGCGGTCGACGTCCCGGAAATGCCGGAAATGCCCGTTGCCTCGCCGGGCGAGTCGCTTGCCGAGATGCCGCAGGATGTCGCCCCATTTCCTGTTGCGCCTTCACCAGATGACCTCTCTCCCGTGCTTGCCGCGCCGCTGGCAGAAACGCCGGAGGAAAGTACTCAGGCCGCTCGCGAGGCTGGCCTGGTTGCCATCCGGGAGCTGGCTGACAGCACGACTTTCAATCGTTGGTCGGCCGGTGCGCTGGCCAGCGACGGAATCGGCAGTTTTGACGACGCAACGCCCAGATCGCCCGTCTGGCCGTACGTGCTGGTTTTTGTCCTGTTGCTGCTGATGCTCGGCGGTCAGCTGGCCTACCATTTCCGCACCGAAGTCGTCCTGCGCCTGCCCGCTGCCGCGGCGCTCTATTCCGCCCTGGCTGTTGAGGTTCCGTTGCCGCAGGATGCCGCGCTGGTTTCCATCGAGACGTCCGATCTGCAGTCGGACAACGGGCGCGGTCTGTTCGTCCTCAATGCCACGCTGAAGAATCGCGCAACTCATGCGCAGGCCTGGCCCAGTCTGGAACTGACCCTGACCGACGTGAACGACAAGGTTGTTGCCCGGCGGGTGATCGGGGCAGCGGATTACCTGTCGCCGGGTTCGCCGCAGGCTGCCTTCCCCGCCAATGGCGAGACCTCCGTACGTTTGTGGATCGAGGCTTCCGGCATAGGTGCTGCTGGCTACCGCCTTTACATTTTCTATCCCTGAAATCAAAACATGACGACACTGATCTGCGGTTCGCTGGCCTTCGATAACATCATGGTCTTTCCGGACCGCTTCAAGAATCACATCCTGCCGGAACAGATCCACATCCTGAACGTGGCCTTCCTGGTCCCCGAGATGCGTCGGGAATTTGGTGGTTGTGCCGGCAACATCGCCTACAACCTGATGCTGCTCGGCGGCGAAGCAACGATCATGGCCACGGTTGGCGACGATGCCCGTGCCTACCTCGATCGTCTCGACAAGCTTGGTCTGACGCGTGCGCACGTCCGTGAGGTCCCCGGCAGCTTCACCGCCCAGGCTTTCATCACCACCGATCTCGATGACAACCAGATCACTGCCTTTCACCCCGGTGCGATGGCTTTTTCGCATCTGAACAAGGTTGACCGCGCCAATGCGAAGCTCGGCATCGTTGCCCCGGATGGTCGTGAAGGCATGCTGCAGCACGCGCGCGATTTCGCTGCGGCCGGCGTGCCGTTCGTCTTCGACCCGGGCCAGGGACTGCCGATGTTCAGCGGCGACGACCTGATGGATTTCCTGAAGCTGGCTGACTACGCCTGCTTCAATGACTACGAGGCGAAGCTCGCCTGCGATCGCACGGGCCGCAGCCTCGAACAACTGGCAACCGAAGTGCAGGCGCTGATCGTCACCCGTGGTGGCGAAGGTTCGGAAATTCACGCCCATGGCCAGCGTTACGACATCCCGTGCGTCGCCCCGGATGCCATCGTCGATCCGACCGGCTGCGGCGACGCCTATCGCGCCGGCCTGCTCTACGGTATCGCCAACGGCTTCGACTGGCCAACCACGGGGCGTCTGGCTTCGGTCATGGGCTCGATCAAGATTGCCCACCGCGGTGGCCAGAACCATCAGCCGAGCCGCGAGGAAATCGGCGAGCGTTACCGCAAGGCCTTCGGCAGCCTGCCCTGGCCGGTCTGAAACCCGTCTGTAACGATCGGGCAATAGGCGTGTAACACGCATCTTTCATGCTGTTCTCCATAGCAAAAAGGAGAACAACATGGAAAGCATCCACAAGACGGCAGCACGTGCCCGTCCCGAAAAGAAGAGCCTGGCTGTCGGCTTTGCCCGCAGCCAGGGCGACATTCTCGAAGCCCAGCGCCTGCGTCACCGGGTCTTTGCCGGTGAAATGGGCGCCAATCTGCCGAGCCGTACGCCGGGCGTCGATCACGACATCTACGATCCCTACTGCGAGCATCTGGTCGTGCGCGATACCCAGAGTGGCGACATCGTCGGCACCTATCGCATCCTGCCGCCGGAAAATGCCCGTCAGGTCGGTTACTACTCGGAAAACGAATTCGACCTGACCCGGCTGCAGCATCTGCGTTCGCGCATGGTCGAGATCGGCCGTTCCTGCGTCCATCCGGATTACCGCACCGGTGCGACGATCACCCTGCTGTGGTCAGGGCTTGCCCAGTACATGCTGGAGCGGGGCCACGATTACCTGATCGGCTGCGCATCGATCAGCATGGCTGACGGCGGCCATGCTGCCGCCAGTCTGTATAATCGGCTGGCTGCTGATCATCTGGGGCCGCAGGAATACCGGGTCTTCCCGCGTTGTCCGCTGCCGCTGGCTGCCCTGCAGCAGGATCGTCCGGCCGAAGTGCCGCCGCTGATCAAGGGTTACCTGCGTGCAGGGGCCTGGATTTGCGGTGAGCCGGCATGGGATCCTGATTTCAACACGGCCGACCTGCCCATCCTGATGCCGATGGCCAAGGTTGCCAGCCGCTACGCCAAACACTATCTGGGATAAACAGCCTGAACCAGACCAGCAGACTCATTCGCGCCTTCCGCCAGTTCCGGGTGGCGCTGCTTCTTGTCAGCGGCCTGATCGTTTCGCTGACCGTCTTCCGTCTTTGCGGTGACCGCCGCCGCCGCTTGCTCAAGCAAAGCTGGGCGGCGGCTTTTCTCGACGCCCTGGGGATCGAAGTCGAGGCTGACCTGACGCATTGCGTGCCCGGCGTCCTGCTGGTGGCCAACCACATCTCCTGGGTCGATATCCTGGTGATCAACGCTGCTTTTCCGGCCGCTTTCGTGTCCAAGGAAGAGGTGCGCCACTGGCCGGTGATCGGCTGGCTGGCGGAAAAGAACGACACGGTTTTCCTGCGCCGTGGCAGTCGTGGGCATGCCCGGTTGGTCAATGCCGAGATCGCTGCGCTGCTTGCTGCCGGCAAGTGTGTCGCGGTGTTTCCCGAAGGGACGACCACCGACGGGCGCAGTCTGCTGCATTTTCACGCCGCCTTGCTCCAGCCGGCGCTGGCGGCGGGGCGGCCGGTATTGCCGGCGGCGATTTCCTACTGGGAACTGAACGGTGAGCGCAGCCTAGCGCCGCGCTACGATGGTGACATCTCGCTGGGCGAATGCACTGCGGCCATCCTCAAGCGACCACGCATCATCGCCCGTCTGGTGACGACACCGCTGCGCGGTCTGCGTGGCGAAGATCGCAAGCAGGTGGCGGCAGAAGCCCGTGAGGCTATCGCTTTAGCGGCTGCACTTCCGCTGGTGAGCAATCCACCTGAAATATCCGCCGGTCTTCCAGGCGAACAGCGGTCAGGTGACCACCCCACAGGCAACCCGAGTCAAGCGCCAGCAGATTGGTCGTGATGCGCAGTCCCAGGGCCGACCAGTGGCCGGTCACCAGTACCGCGTCGGCGCTCTTGCGGCCGGGGATGTCGAACCAGGGTAGATAGCCTTCGGGGGCATTGACCAGTTTGCCCTTGGCCTTGAACTCCATCACGCCCTTCTTGGTGCAGAAGCGCATCCGGGTCATCGCATTGACGATCACCCGCAGTCGTCCCCAGCCTTTCAGGTCATCCGACCAGGCGGCGGGCTCGCTGCCCCACAGGTTGAGGATGAACTCGCGGTAATCCTTGCCCTGCAACTTGGCTTCGACCTCGCGGGCCAGCTCCCGGGCGCGTTTTGCCGTCCATTGCGGCAGCAGGCCGGCATGCACCAGACAGTGTTCGCCTTCGGTGTGGCACAGCGGTTGCCGACGTAGCCAGTCGAGCAGTTCGTCGCGATCCGGCGCATTCAGGACGTCGTCCAGCGTATCGTCCTTGGCCCGATACTTGGCGCCGCCTTCGGCCACCATCAGCAGGTACAGGTCGTGGTTGCCGAGTACGGTCAACGCCGATTTGCCGAAGGATTTGATCAGCCGCAGCGTTTCCAGCGATTTCGGGCCGCGGTTGACCAGATCGCCAACCAGCCACAGGCGGTCCTTTTCCGGGTCGAAGGCGCAGTCCGCCAGCAATCGCTGCAGCGAATCGTGGCAGCCCTGGATATCGCCGATGGCGTAAGTGGCCATTTACTCCACCGTCACCGACTTGGCCAGATTGCGCGGCTTGTCCACGTCCGTTCCCTTCACCAGCGCTGCGTGGTACGACAGCAGTTGCAGCGGGATGACGTGCAGGATCGGTGACAGCAGGCCGTAGTGTTCTGGCAGGCGCAGCATGTGCACGCCTTCCGATTCCGGAATTTCCGAATCGGCGTCGGCGAAGACGTAAAGCTCGCCGCCGCGGGCGCGGACTTCCTGCAGGTTGGACTTGAGTTTTTCCAGCAGATCGTCGGCCGGGGCCACCGAAATGACCGGCATGCTGGCATCGACCAGGGCCAGCGGGCCGTGTTTCAGTTCGCCGGCCGGGTAGGCTTCGGCGTGGATGTAGGAAATTTCCTTCAGCTTCAGCGCACCTTCGAGGGCGATCGGGTAATGCCGGCCACGGCCGAGGAACAATGCATGGTGCTTGTCGGCAAAGCGGCGGGCCCAGATCTCGATGTCCTTTTCCAGCATCAGGACCTTGTTGACCGCAACCGGCAGGTGGCGCAACTGGTCGATGTAGGCGCTTTCCTGTTCGGCGCTGAGGCGGTTGCGCACCTTGGCCATCACCAGCGTCAGCAGGAACAGAGCGGCGAGCTGGGTGGTGAAGGCCTTGGTCGAGGCGACACCGATTTCCGGGCCGGCACGGGTGATGAACCGCAGTGCCGACTCGCGCACGATGGCCGATTCCGGTACGTTGCAGATGGCCAGCGTTTTCAGCTGGCCGAGCGACTTGGCGTGACGCAGCGCAGCCAGTGTGTCGGCGGTTTCGCCGGACTGCGAGATGGCGACGATCAGTTGACGCGGATTGGCGACCGAAGTGCGATAACGGTATTCGCTGGCGATCTCGACGGTGCAGGGCACGCCGGCGACGGCTTCCAGCCAGTAGCGGGCGGTCATTCCCGAGTGGGCGCTGGTGCCGCAGGCAAGAATCAGGATGTGGTCGACATCCTGCAGCAAATTGCTGGCTTCGGCGCCGAAAATTCCGGGCTGTATGCTTCTGCTGCCACCGACGATCTCGAGCGTGTTGGCCAGCGCTTCCGGCTGCTCGAAAATTTCCTTCTGCATGTAGTGGCGATAGTTGCCCAGTTCGACCGCAGCGGCCGACAGCTGCGAAACATGTACCGGGCGTTCCACCGGTGTCCCGTCGAGGCGTTCGATCTTGACACTTGTTGCGGTCAACTCGGCAATATCGCCATTTTCCAGATAGACCATGTTGCGCGTGACCTGCAGCAGGGCCGAGGCATCCGAGGCGGCATAGTTGCCGGTATCGCTCAGGCCAAGCAGGAGTGGCGAGCCTTCGCGGGAAACGATGATCCGGCCGGCTTGCTGGTGATCGATGACGGCGATGGCGTAGGCGCCGATCAGTCGCCGGCAGGCCAGTTGTACCGCGCGGAACAGGTCCGGTTCGGTCTTCAGCAGCGACTCGACCAGATGAGCGATGGTCTCGGTGTCGGTGTCGGAGGTAAAGACATAGCCCTGGGCGGTCAGTTCGCTGCGCAGGCTTTCGTAATTCTCGATGATGCCGTTGTGCACGACGGCGATGCTGCCGGAAATGTGCGGGTGGGCGTTGCGCTCGGATGGAACACCGTGCGTTGCCCAGCGGGTGTGGGCAATGCCGGTCGGCGAGCTGGTGGCGGCCGAAGCGCTCTCCAGTTCGGCAACCCGCCCGACCGAGCGGACGCGGTCGATTTTCCGGTCGCCGATGACCGCCAGTCCGGCCGAGTCATAGCCCCGGTATTCGAGCTTCTTCAGCCCTTCGACGAGGACGGGAACGATGTTGTTGCCGGCTGCTGCCGCGACGATGCCGCACATGGTGAAATTCCATAAATTGACCGGACATATTTTACAGCAAGCTGCGTCCGGGCCGTCCGGGAAAGGGGCTTGTGCGCTCCGCCGATCTATAATCGCGGCTTCGTCCTTCGCCCGTGTTTCGCCCGATGCGCATCCTGCTTGTAAAAACTTCCTCGCTCGGCGATGTCATCCATAACCTGCCCGTTGCCAGCGACATTCGCCGGCATTTCCCGCAGGCCAGGATCGACTGGTGCGTCGAGGAAAGTTTCGTTGCCATTCCACGCCTGCATCCTGCGGTTGGCCGCATTGTTCCGGTCGCACTCAGGCGTTGGCGGAAGGCGCTGTTGCAGGCGGCGACCTGGCGGGAAATAGCGGAATGCCAGCGGCGCGTGCGCGAAGTTGACTACGATCTGGTGCTCGACACGCAAGGGCTGATCAAAAGTGCTCTGGTCGCCAGCCGGGCCCACGGCGTTGTTGCCGGCTACACTACCGGCTCGGCTCGCGAAGCGTTGGCGGCGCGGTTTTATGATCGGCATTACAGCGTCGACCGCAAGCTGCATGCGGTGGTGCGCAATCGCCAGCTGGCCGGGGCTGCGCTCGGTTACCGCGTTGACGATGCAGTTGATTACGGCATTGCGGCGGTGGCGCAGGATTTCGACTGGTTGCCGGAAAAGCCCTATCTGGTGCTGTTGACCGCAACCAGTCGGGACGACAAGCTATGGCCGGACGCGCACTGGGTCGAACTCGGTGGCAAGCTGGCGGCCCTGGGTTTGCAGGCCGTGCTACCGGCCGGCAGTCCTCTTGAGCGCGAGCGGGCTTCCCGGCTTGCAGCTGCGATTCCGGGTGCGGTGGCGGCGCCGCCGCTACGCATCGATACGCTGGCAAGTCTGCTGGCTGGTGCGCAGGCGGTGGTCGGTGTCGATACCGGCCTGACCCACCTCGCTGTTGCCTTGACGGTGCCGACGGTCGCTCTCTATACGGCAACCGAACCGGGTTTGACCGGTGTCTACGGTAGCGGTTTTCATCGCAATCTGGGTGGCACGGGGCAGTGTCCCGGGGTGGCCGAGGTGCTGGCCGAACTGGCGCCGGTGTGCAACTGATGGCCCGGATTGTCTATTCCGCGCTGCTTTACCTGCTGGTGCCCTTCATCCTGCTGCGCTTGTTGCTGCGGGCAAGGAAGCAGCCGGAATACCTGCACAACGTCGGCGAACGTTTCGGTTTCTACGGTCAACGTCCGGAAAATCCAGTTATCTGGGTGCATGCCGTTTCAGTCGGTGAAACGCGCGCTGCGCAACCTTTGATCGAAGCCTTGCTGCAGCGCTGGCCGACGCACCGCATCCTGCTGACCGGCATGACGCCGACTGGCCGGGCGACCGGGCTGGCGGTTTATGGCGACCGGGTGATCCAGGCCTATCTGCCTTACGACCTGCCGGATGCGGTCAACCGCTTTTTCCGTCACTTTTCGCCGGATTTCGGCGTCCTGATGGAAACCGAGATCTGGCCGAACCTGCTGGCCGGTGCAGCCCGCCGCAATCTACCGGTGCTGCTGGTCAATGCCCGCCTGTCGGAACGTTCGGCGCGCGGCTACGCCCGCTTTGCGCCGCTGGTTCGCCCGGCTTTCGCCAGCCTGTGTGCCGTTGCCGCCCAGAGCGAAGCCGACGGCGCGCGACTGTCCGCGCTGGGGGCCGGGCGGGTCGAGGTCTGCGGCAATCTCAAGTTCGACGTGGCGCCGTCGCCAGAGAAACTGGCGCTTGGCCGGCAGTGGCGTTCGCAGTTGGCCGGGCGGCCGGTTTTTCTGGCTGCCAGCACGCGCGAGGGCGAAGAATCACTGGTGCTCGACGCCTGGCTCAACAGCGCAGCGGATGCCTTGCTGGTTCTGGTGCCGCGCCATCCGCAACGGTTTGCCGAGGTGGAGGCGCTGCTGCTGCAGCGCGGGCTGCGTCACCTTCGGCGCAGCGAAGGCTTGCCGGCGCCGGATACGCAGGTCTGGCTGGGCGACAGCATGGGCGAGATGGTGGCCTACTACGCGTTGGCCGACCTCGCCTTCATCGGTGGCAGCCTGTTGCCGCTGGGCGGGCAGAACCTGATCGAGGCGGCGGCCTGCGCTTGTCCGGTCGTGGTCGGTCCGCATACCTTCAACTTCCTGCGGGCGACGGAAGATGCCATCGCTGCCGGTGCTGCGCAGCGCGTCGCCGATGTGCCAGGCCTGACGATTGCGGTCGACCGCCTGCTGCAGGCCAAAAACGAACTGGCCGCCATGCGTCTGGCGGCCAGTGCCTTTGCCGAAGCCCACCGGGGGGCGACGCAGCGTACGCTGCAGCTTATCGAGCGCTGTTCGGTTCGAGCAGGGCGTTGATCCTGGTCACGTCATCCTCGCCCAGCGAGCCGACCGCCGCCTTCAGTCTGAGTTGCGCCATCAGCGTGTCGAAGGTCGCCTTGGCCAGGTCGCGCCGGGTGACATAGACCTGGTTTTCAGCATTCAGGACGTCGATGTTGATGCGCACGCCGACTTCATAACCCAGCTTGTTCGATTCCAGTGCCGACTGTGACGACACCAGCGCAGCCTTCAGCGCGTTGACCTGGGCCAGGCCGTTGGTGACGCCCAGATAATACTGGCGGGCGGCCAGTGTCGAGTTGCGGCGGGCGGCTTCCAGTCCGGACTGGGCGGCGCTGCGGTTGGCGGCAGCCTCGCGCTGGCGCGAGGTGGTCAGGCCGCCCTGAAAGAGCGGAATGTTGAGTTGCAGGCCGATGTTGCTGTAATCCGAATCGACGGCGCCGACAGCGGCGCTGGTGTAGGACTTCGCCTTGCCCTGGTTGGCCACCAGATCGACGGTCGGATAATGGCCAGCACGTTGCCGGTCGACTTCCCGGGTGGAGATCTCGGCCAGCGTCTGCTGAATCTGCACTGGCAGGGCATCCTTTTCCGCAGCGGCAACCCAGTCGGCGAGCCGGTTCGGCTCAGGCGGGTTCAACTGGGCATCCTTGCGCGGCGCCGCCAGCGGCCCCGGATCCTTGCCGATCAATGCCTGCAATGCCTGTTGCCGGATCTCCAGTTCGCTGTCGGCAGCGATTTCCTGAGCCAAGACCAGATCGAAGCGCGCCTGTGCCTCGTGGGTGTCGGTGATCGTCGACGTGCCGACCTCGAAAGTCTTCTTTGCCAGCTCCAGTTGCTGGGCGATGGCTTCCTTGTTGGCGCGCACCGCCGTCAGGTTTTCGCTGGCATAAAGCACGTCGAAATAAGCCTGGGCAACGCGCAGGATGAGATCCTGCCGGGCTTGAACGAAATTCGCTTCAGCCTGCGCCACCTGCAGTTTGGCCTGGTCGTAGGCTACCCAGTTCTGCCAGCGGAACAGCGGTTGTGACAGCGTCAGCTGATAGCCGTTAGTGTTGTACTGGTTGCTGCTTTTGGCGGCCAGATTGTTTCTCGGGTCGGTCTCGCTGTCGTTCCATACCGTATTGCCGGACAGCGTCAGGCTGGGCAGCAATCCGGCACGGCCTTGCGGTGCCTTTTCACGACCGGCGTCCAGCGTGGCGCGGGCGCCGGCAAAAACCGGGTCGTTGTCCTGAGCGTCGCGATAGACCTGCATCAGGTCGGCAGCGGACAGTGGTGAGGCGAACAGTGGGAAGGCCAGAAGCCAGGCGAGTTTTTTCATGCTTTCCTCAATATCGGCTCATGCCGGGATCGACTTCGCAGGCCCAGCCTTCGACACCACCCTGAAGATTGAGCACCGTTCCGTAACCCTTGCGTTCGAGAAACATCGCCACCTGCATGCTGCGTCCGCCGTGATGACAGATCACCACGATCTCGCGCTCCGGCTCGATCTCGGTGCAGCGCAGCGGTACCGTATGCATCGGCATGTGCTGCGAACCTTCGATCTGGCACAGCGCCACCTCCCAGGGTTCCCGGACATCCAGCAGCACCGGCTTCGGCCGACTGTCGTCGGCCAGCCAGGCGGCGAGTTGGCTTGCCCGGATCTGTTGCATCAGAGGCTGAATCCAGGCTTGGCGTCGGCCCCGTCGAGTGCGGGAATCACCGTCTCGAACAGGTTGACCGTGTTGAAAACACCTTCCGCAACACAGGTGATCAGTTGTGCTTCCATCACCGGTGCTGCGCCGACCACGGCAGCCAGGCGGCCGCCGACACGCAATTGCTTGAGAATGGCATCGGGAATCTGTGGCACGGCGCCGGACAGTACGATGACGTCGAACGGTGCGCGTTGCGTCCAGCCACGGATGCCATCGGCGCATTCGACGGTGACGTTGCCAACACCTGCGCGCTGCAGGTTGTCGCGGGCGATCGCGGCGATTTCCGGGCGGAGTTCGATGGTCACGACATGCTCAGCACGGGCGGCCAGCAGCGCGGCCATGTAGCCGCTGCCGGTACCGATTTCCAGTACCTTGTCGCTCTTGCGTACGGCGAGTTCCTGCAGCAGGCGGGCTTCGATGCGCGGGGCCAGCATCACCTGGCCTTCACCCAGCGGGATTTCCATGTCGGCAAATGCCAGGTCGCGGTAAACGGCGGGCACGAAATCCTCGCGCTTGACGACGAAAAGCAGGTCCAGCACCTGCGGGTCCAGAACCTCCCACGGGCGGATCTGTTGTTCGATCATGTTGAAGCGCGCTTGTTCGATATTCATGGAGGTCTCCGCAGGCTTTATATTAGCATAGGCTAATATATTGGTTCCGACAAAATGCGATTATACCCGAGCGACGCACAGCCCCTGCTGCAGCAGTTTCATGTGTACCGCAAGATAATCCCGGGGGTTGGTCGCTGTGTTCTGAAACTGGCCGAGCGAGAATTCCCAGATGAGCAACATCAGCAACGGTGCGATGACTACGTCGATGGTCAGTTCGATATCGTGGCGATGAAATTCGCCGCTCTCCATGCCGCGTTGCAGGGCTGCGCCGACCAGCGCCCGGGCGCGGGCGATCACGTTGGCGTAATAGTAGGCGGCGATTTCCGGGAAGTTCTGCGCCTCGGCAACCACCAGTTTTGGAATGCCGGCGTAGGCGGTACAGCCGATCCGGTTCCACCAGTGGTCGAGCAGCTTTTCCAGCAGAGAAAAGCTGCTGCCGGTATGGCGGGCGGCGATTTCCTCGTTTTCGATGATGACCGGAACGATGCCTTCCTGAATCACTGCCTTGAACAAGGCCCCTTTGTTGGCGTAGTAAAGGTAGAGCGTGCCTTTCGAGACGCCGGCAAGGTTTGCAACGTCTTCGAGGCGGGTGGCGGCATAACCCTTTTCGACAAAAAGCATGAGTGCCGCCGACAGCAATTCGCTGGGGCGGGCTTCCTTGCGGCGCTTTCTTGCAGGAGCTGCAGAGTGCATGATCGACTTAATGACTTGGTGGTCATTAAGTTATCACTGCCGCTGCGACAGGGTCAACGGCTTTCCTTGATCAGGCGGTCGCCGGTCGCCTGGACCGGGCGGGCATTGTTGCGATACAGGCGGTTGAAAATCCGGATCTGTTCGTCGGAAACCTGGACCGGTTGTTTCATGACGATCCACAGCACACCTTCGGTGCAAGGCGGAGTCGTCAGCGAGCCCATGAAGGTGTAGTACTGCCTGGATTCGGGCAGCAACTTTGCCGGGTCGACAACTGCCTTGGGCGGCTGGACCGGTGCCTTCTTTTCCAGTGGCAGGTTGTTCCACAGTGTCTGGATTTCCGGATGCTCGGTACCCCGGTCCAGGAGCAGGGCGACCACCGCCAGGCTGCCGTCGTGGGCGCGATGGACCAGGTGAGCGGACATGTCGTAGCGCTGGCCGTTGACACGCATTTCGGCGGGGCGGTGGAAGTGGATGTCTTCCAGTTCGTACGTCTTGCCGGTCAGCGAGAAAGTGCTGTCGCCAACAGCGACCGAAACGGTGTGCCCGTTATCGACGATGCGGAAGGTCGAGGGCCGGTAATCGAAACGAATGGCTTCCAGGTCGACCTTGATGCCGTCGCGGATATCGATCGGGGACTGGCGCTGGCCGCTGGCACAAAGCGCATTGCGCGGGTCGATCCTGGCCCAGTTTTCGGGGCCGCCCGCACCTTCGTATCCCCAGACGACCGGCAGCTGTGGGCGGGCCTGTTCGGGGCGGACCAGTTCGAGCATGTAGCCGTCCTGGGCAGCTGCCGGCTTCGGTTTCGGGCGGCTGGCAGGGCGCGGGCTCGGGGTGTTATTGCGCACGGTTTGTGTGGTGCCGGTCGGGACGTTGATGGTCGGGGGCGGTTTCTGAATGCTTGGCGTCGGCACAGCCACTGGCGCTGGCGCGGGGGGCGGGGCTTCCTTGGTGGCCGCATTTTCCATGGCCGCCTTCAGATTTGGCCGAATCGAGGGAATCGGCGCCGAACTCGTCGTCTCGACCGTTTTCATCGGTGCAGGGGTTTCTGCCTTGGCCAGTTCCTTCTTCAGCATCGCCTCGTTGGCTTGCTGCAATTTGCTGGTGGCCTCGTTGGCTTTCTGTGCCAGTTCCGCCGGACTTTCCTTGGGCGGGCGGCAGACTTCGCGCAGTACGCGATCGTCGAGTGTGCCGCTACGTACTGGCAGTTCCGCACCGGCAATATCTTCTTCGCGGATGGTGTCCTTGTCGGTCTGGCGATAGATCCGCTTGATCGTGCGGGCGCTGCGCGACGTGCAGTCGTAGCGCGTGGTGGCTTCGATGATTTTGTAGGGAACGCCGCTGCGGCTGTCGGTCAGTTCGCGGTCGAGGGTGACCCGACTCAGGGCTTCGACGACATTGCCTTCCCGCTTCATGGTGCTGCGGTCGAGCTCGATGCGGCGGCCGGCTTCGGCAGAAATGTTCTGCCAGCTCGGTGCTGCCACGGCGACCCCGGACAGGGTGGCCAGTGCGATGGCAATGGTCATCAAACGCATTATGTTTCCCTCAGGCTTTTTCTTTGAAATTCGCGGGCTTGTCGAACTTATTTCGACCGGTTTCGAGAAATCTTGAGCTTTCTTGTGCAATTGTTGCATTTTTCCAGTGTTTCCAGTACCTTGCAGCCCACTCGTTAGGGGTGTCGCCAGCCGGTTTCGGTGTTTCGGTCGACTGAGAAATACCCTTCGAACCTGACCGGGTCATGCCGTCGTAGGGAAACGAACTCTGCCGTTGGAACCAGATCGCTCCTTGCCCGTCTTACCCTGCTGAATCCCCGCATGGAGCACTCATGAACGCCAAAGACACCTTCCTCGCCGCCAACGCCCACGTCGACGAGGCCGCCATCCAGCCGCTGCCCAATTCCCGCAAGATCTATGTTGAAGGGTCGCGCCCGGATATCCAGGTGCCGATGCGCGAAATCTCGCAGGCCGACACACCGACCGGCATGGGCGGCGAACAGAATCCGCCGATCTATGTTTACGACTGTTCCGGCGTTTATTCCGACCCGGCGGTGAAGGTCGATATCCGCTCCGGCCTGCCGGCACTGCGGGCAAAATGGATAGCAGAGCGCAACGATACCGAAGAACTGCCGGACCTGTCTTCCGAATTCGGTCGCCAGCGTGCGGCCGACCAGGCGCTCGACGAACTGCGCTTCCCCGGCCTGCAGCGCAAGCCGCGCCGCGCCAAGGCCGGCGCCAACGTGTCGCAGATGCATTACGCCCGTAAAGGCATCATCACGCCGGAAATGGAATATGTGGCGATTCGGGAAAACCTGAATCGCGCCGCCTATGTCGAATCCTTGCGGTCGACCGGTCCGATGGGCGAAAAAATGGCCAAGCTGCTGACCCGTCAGCATCCGGGGCAGAGCTTCGGCGCCAGCATTCCCGAGGAAATCACGCCGGAATTCGTGCGCAGCGAAGTCGCCCGCGGCCGCGCCATCATCCCGAACAACATCAACCACCCGGAAAGCGAGCCGATGATCATCGGCCGCAACTTCCTGACCAAGATCAACGCCAACATCGGCAACTCGGCGCTCGGTTCCAGCATTCAGGAAGAAGTCGAGAAGATGACCTGGTCGATCCGCTGGGGCGGCGACACGGTGATGGACCTGTCCACCGGCAAGAACATTCACGAAACGCGCGAGTGGATCATCCGCAACTCGCCGGTGCCGATCGGCACCGTGCCGATCTACCAGGCGCTGGAAAAGGTCAACGGCAAGGCCGAGGACCTGACCTGGGAAATCTTCCGCGACACGCTGATCGAACAAGCCGAACAGGGCGTCGATTACTTCACCATCCACGCCGGCGTGCTGCTGCGCTACATCCCGATGACCGCCAACCGCATGACCGGCATCGTCAGCCGCGGCGGCTCGATCATGGCCAAGTGGTGTCTGGCGCACCACAAGGAAAGCTTCCTCTACACGCACTTCGAGGACATCTGCGAAATCATGAAGGCCTACGACGTCGCCTTCAGCCTCGGCGACGGCCTGCGTCCCGGCTCGATCTACGATGCCAACGACGAAGCGCAGCTGGGTGAGTTGAAGACGCTGGGCGAACTGACCGCCATCGCCTGGAAGCATGACGTGCAGACCATCATCGAAGGCCCGGGCCACGTGCCGATGCACCTCATCAAAGAGAACATGGACCTGCAGCTCGAATACTGCAAGGAAGCCCCGTTCTACACGCTTGGCCCCTTGACCACCGACATCGCGCCGGGCTACGACCACATCACCAGCGGCATCGGCGCGGCGATGATCGGCTGGTACGGCACGGCCATGCTCTGTTACGTGACGCCGAAGGAACACCTGGGTCTGCCGGACAAGGACGACGTCAAGGAAGGCATCATCACCTACAAGCTCGCTGCGCACGCCGCCGACCTGGCCAAGGGCCACCCCGGTGCGCAGATCCGCGACAACGCGCTGTCCAAGGCGCGCTACGAGTTCCGCTGGGACGACCAGTTCAACCTTGGCCTCGATCCGGACAAGGCGCGCGAATTCCACGACGAGACCCTGCCCAAGGAATCGGCCAAGGTCGCCCACTTCTGCTCGATGTGCGGCCCGCACTTCTGCTCGATGAAGATCACCCAGGACGTACGTGACTTCGCGGCAGCGCAGGGGATTGCCGAAGAGGAAGCGCTTACCAAGGGGATGGAAACCAAGGCCGTCGAGTTCGTGAAGACCGGTGCGGAGGTTTATCGCAAGGTCTGATGCGGTCGACGGTCCAAAACAGGCAAAAATGGCGGCGCTGGCCGCCATTTTTGCCTGAACGATGCAGCGAAATCCTGTCAAAATGCCGGTCATGAAGTGTTTCTTCCATTTTTCGCCGCAATGGCGAAGCCTCCCCGATGCCTGGAGGCGTTGTGAGTTCTGATCAAGACTGGATCATGCGTCGCCTGATGGCGCTTCGGCAGCGGGTCGAAGCCCGCTTGTGGCTGACGCAGGCCTACATCCGTGCCAACCAGAACTACCTGCTGGCGCAATTGCGCATCTGGGGCGGGCGCATGGTTTTCTGGGGGTGCGGCATTGTCGTCGGTCTGGCGGCGGTGGCGTTTGCGCTGCTCAGCGATGGTGCTGCCGAGCGTTTTGCCCATGCGGCGGCGCTCTATCCCTGGATGCCGTTCATCGTCACGCCGCTGGCCGGTGCCGGTTTGCTCTGGCTGACCCGGACGTATTTTCCCGGGGCGCAGGGCAGCGGGATTCCGCAGGTGATTGCCGAGATGAAGCGGCCAGCGGATGGGCCGTGGCGGCCGCTGGTGTCGCTGCGCATCGCCTTTGGCAAGATCATGTTGGGCGTCGGTGCCGTCGGCGCGGGTTTTTCCTTCGGGCGCGAAGGGCCGACCGTGCAGATCGGCGCCAGCCTGATGGCGGCGGCCGGCCGTTTCATGCCGGCAACCTTGCGCATTCATCGCCAGCATCTGCTGGTGGCTGGCGGGGCTGCGGGGATCGCCGCAGCGTTCAACGCGCCGCTGGCCGGGATCGTCTTTGCCATCGAGGAATTGTCGCGCAGCGTCGAGTCGCGGATGAGCGGCGTGGTCATCACCGCCATCGTGCTGGCCGGTGTGATCGCCCAGTATTTCCTTGGCAACGACAACTATTTTGGCCGGGTCGTGGTGTTCGGCGAGAGTTCGGAGCTGATGTACACGATCCTGGTGTGCGCCGTGACCACCGGTTTTGCCGGCGGGATATTTGCCCGCATGCTGCTGATCTCGGTGATTGGCTGGAAAGGGCGACTGGCAGAATTCCGCAGCGCGCATCCTTACGCCTTCGTGGTTTTTTGCGGGCTGCTGCTGGCAGCGATCGGCTACACCAGCGGCGGCATCACCTGGGGTAGCGGTTTTCCGGAAACCAAGTCCTTGCTGACCGGACAGGCCGATATGCCCTGGTATTACGGGCCGGCGAAATTCGTGGCGACGGTGATTTCTTACCTTTCCGGTCTGCCGGGCGGGATCTTCGCACCGTCGCTGGCGATTGGCGCCGGCATCGGCCAGGATCTGGTGCCGCTGCTTTCCGGTCAGGCTTTTCCGACCACCATCGTCGTGCTGTGCATGGTCGGCTTTCTCGCCGCGGCGACGCAGGCGCCGATTACTGCGTTCATCATCGTCATGGAAATGGTCGATGGCTACTCGCTGGTGATTGGCCTGATGGCCACGGCGCTGATCGCGTCGGCGGTGTCGCGGATGGTGTCGAAGCCGTTGTACGCGACCCTGGCCGAGCACATGATCCGGCAACAGTCGCCGCCGCCGGCCAAGTGATTCCGGTCTGTCGCCCGGGCTGTGGCGCCTGCTGCATCGCGCCGTCGATTTCCTCGCTGGACAAGCCGGCGGGAGAGGCTTGCCGGCATCTCGATACTGCCATGCGCTGCCGGATATTCGGGCTGCCGGAGCGTCCGGCATGCTGTGCCGGGCTACAGCCGGCGCCGGAAATGTGCGGCGAGACGCGCGACCAGGCACTGCGCTGGCTTGCCAATCTGGAGGCGGCGACGCGTCCTTGAGGGTAAAATGCGCGCTCTTGTCATAGAGCGCCACCCCAATGGACCCGATTCTTCTCCTGAAAGCCCTGATCCTCGGCGTTGTCGAGGGGCTGACCGAATTCCTGCCGATTTCCTCGACCGGCCACCTGATCATTGGTGGCAGTCTGCTCGACTACACCAACGAACAGAGCAAGGTGTTCAAGATCGTCATCCAGCTGGCGGCGATCCTGGCGGTTTGCTGGCTTTATCGTGAGCGGATAACCCAGGTTGCCGGCGGACTGCGCTCGGATCCGGTGCAGCAGCGTTTCGTCGGCTTGCTGATGGTTGGTTTCATGCCGGCAGCGGTGCTCGGCTTGATGTTTCACAGCACGATCAAGACTTATCTGTTCAATCCGCTGACGGTCGCCGGCGCGCTGATTGTCGGCGGTTTCCTGATCCTCTACATCGAGCGCAAGGTGTACCAGCCGCGCATCAACAGCGTCGACGAAATGCGCTGGTCCGATGCGCTCAAGGTCGGCTTCGCCCAGGCGCTGGCGATGTTTCCCGGCACCTCGCGCTCGGGGGCGACGATCATGGGCGGGCTGATCTTCGGCCTGTCGCGCAAGACGGCGACCGAGTTCTCCTTTTTTCTCGCCATTCCGACGATGTTTGCGGCGACCCTTTACGATGTTTACAAGAACTGGGCGATCCTGCGACTGGAGGACCTGCCGGTGTTCGCTGTCGGTTTCGTCGCCTCGTTCATCGCCGCAATGCTCAGCGTCAAGGCCCTGGTCCGCTACATTTCCAATCATGATTTCACCGTATTTGCCTGGTATCGCATCGTTTTTGGCGTGATTGTGCTGTTGACCGCACAAATGGGCTGGGTCGAGTGGACGGCGTGATCCTTTACCTGCATGGTTTCCGCTCGTCGCCGGCATCGTGGAAATCGCGCCTGCTGGCTGAGGAAATGGCCCGGCGCGGGCTGGCCGGGCAGTTTGTCTGTCCGCAACTGTCACCGGTGCCGGCCATCGCCATGGCCGACATGTCGCGCCTGATCGAAGCCGCCGACGGCCGGGTGACGCTGGTCGGTTCGTCGCTCGGCGGACATTACGCCAGCCATCTGGCGGAGAAGTACGGGTTGAACGCGGTACTGATCAATCCGGCTGCGGTCGACCGCATCGATGTGACGAAATTCATCGGCGAACACGACAATTTCCACAGCGGCGAGCGCTTTTCCTTCACCGCCGAACACGCCGCGCAACTGCGCGCGCAGGTCGCCCGGCCGACACCGGAACGTTACTGGCTGCTGCTGGAAACCGGCGACGAAGTGCTCGATTATCACGATGCGCAGGCCTTCTGGTTCGGTTGCCGGCAGCGTGTCTACGAGGGCGGCGATCACAGCTTCACGCGGTTTCCCGAATTGTTGCCGCAACTCATTGAATTTGCCGGGCTATAATCCGCCGATGAATGTATTGTTTGAAGAAGACGGCGGCTTCAAGGCCGGCACCATCATGGCCGACAACGACAGCTCGTTGCAGGTTGAAATGCCGACCGGCAAGCGCAGCAAGATCAAGGCCGTAACCGTGTTGTTGCGCTTCGAAAAACCTTCCGCCGCGCACCTGCTCGAGCAGGCAACGCCGCTGGCTGAAGAAATCGAGGCCGATTTCCTGTGGGAGTGCGTCAGCGATGGCGAATTTTCGTTTCTGGATTTTGCCCGTGATTACTACGGACACGACCCCGCGCCGGTCGAAGCGACGGCGGTGCTGCTTGCCCTGCACGCCGCGCCCGTCTATTTCCACCGCAAAGGCAAGGGCCGCTTCCGCAAGGCGCCTGCCGACATTCTCGCAGCTGCTCTGGCCAATCTTGAAAAAAAGCGTCAGCAAGCGCTCGCGATGGAAGGCTGGCTCGCCGAGCTGAAGGCATTCCGTCTGCCGCCGGAAATCGGCGCGCTGACCGACGCCCTGCTCTACGCGCCGGATCGCAACAAGCCGGAAACCAAGGCCTTCGAGACGGCCTGTGACGAAACCGGGCTGACCGCCGCGCAACTGCTGTTCAAATGCGGCGCGATCAAGTCGGCCTACCACCTGCACTACAAGCGTTTCCTGCACGAACAGTTCCCGAAGGGTTTGGCCTTCCCGGCGCTCGACGCGCCGAAGCTGCCGCGCGACCTGCCGCGCGCCGACGTGCGTGCGTTTTCGATCGACGATGCCAACACCACCGAGATCGACGATGCGCTGTCGGTCGTCCGGCTGCCCGGCATCGGTTCGCGCATCGGCATCCATATTGCCGCACCAGGCCTGGCCATCGAGCACGGCTCGCCGCTCGACGGTGTTGCCCGCACCCGCTTGTCCACGGTCTACATGCCGGGCAACAAGATCACCATGCTGCCCGACGCGGTCGTGCAGAATTACACGTTGGCCGGTGGCGTCGATTGCCCGGCGGTGTCGATCTATCTCACGGTCAACGAGCAATTCGAGGTGATTTCGCACGAGTCGCAGCTGGAAATGGTGCATATCGCCGCCAATCTGCGTCATCACGAAGTCGAACCCTGGTTCAACGCCGAAACCATCAACGGGCCATTGCCCGACGAACCCTTCAAGGACGAACTGCTGCACCTGTGGCATTTTGCCAACGCCTGCGAAGGGCGGCGCGGCAAGCCGTCGGCGACGCAGGGCGTGAATGACTACAACTTCGCCATCGATGGCGACCTGGCTGATCCCGACGCCTGCCGCGTCGAAATCAGCGAGCGCAAGCGCGGCAGCCCGCTGGACAAGTTGGTCGCCGAACTGATGATCGTCGCCAACTCGACCTGGGGCGGCCTGCTCGCCGAAAAGAACATCGCCTGCCTGTACCGGGCGCAAACGCAGGGCAAGGTGCGCATGACCACCTCGCCGCTGCCGCACGAAGGCCTCGGGGTGCCGCAATACGCGTGGATGACGTCGCCGCTGCGCCGTTACTGCGACCTGGTCAACCAGTGGCAACTGATCGCCTGTTTGCGCGGCGAGCCGCCGGCTTTCCCGCAGAAATCCGCCGAACTGTTCGCCGCGATGCGCGATTTCGAACTGACTTACGCCGCCTATGCCGATTTCCAGCGTTCGATGGAGCGTTACTGGTGCCTGCGCTGGCTGCAGCAGCATGAAATCGTCGAAATCGACGCAACGGTACGCCGCGAGCAACTGGTCAAGCTCGACCACCTGCCGCTGATCGCGCGCGTGCCGTCGGTGCCGGCCGACCTGTCGCCGGGGCAACGCCTGCGCCTGACCGTCGAGGCCATCGACCTGCTCGGACCGGAAGTCACGCTGCGCTTCGTCTCGTTGCTCGATGCCGCCGAGCCGGTGGAGGTCATGGAGGAAGAAACGCCGTGAAGCAGCGGCTGGCGCCAGTGCCGAACGCCCCGGGCGATCGCCGGCTGTGGCTGGCGATCGGCATTTCGCTGCTGGTGCATGGGCTGTTGCTCAGCCTGCATTTCGCCTTTCCCGAAGCGTCGAAGGTCGCCCGCGAAAAGGCGCTCGACATCATCCTCGTCAACGCCCGTTCGGCCCGCGCGCCGAGCGATGCGCAGGCGCTGGCGCAAGCCAATCTCGATGGTGGTGGCAATACCGACGAGAACCGTCGGGCGAAGACGCCGCTGCCGCCAACCGCGCAGCAGGTGACCGGCAGCGATCTGCAGCAGATGCGGCGGCGGGTGCAGGAACTGGAAGCGGCGCAGCAGAAGATGCTGGCCCAGGCGCGCAGTCTGGCCCGGGTGGCCGCAGCCGAGACGCGCAGCGAGCAACCGGCGCCGGCGACGCCGCTGAGCGGGCTGGATCTTGCCGATGCAGCAAGGGCGATGGCCCGTCTCGAAGGTGAAATCAGCAAATCGGTCGATGAGTACAACAAGCGGCCACAGAAAAAATTCATTGGCGCCCGGACCAAAGAGTATGGTCTGGCACCCTATTTCGACGCCTGGAAACAGAAGATCGAGCGCATCGGCACGCTCAATTACCCGGAGCAGGCGCGCGGCAAGCTGTACGGACGCGTCGTCATCTTCGTCGAACTGAACGTCGAGGACGGCAGCATTTACAGTGCCGAGATATCCCGTTCGTCGGGACACAAGGTGCTCGATCAGGCGGCACTGCGCATCCTGCGCATGGCCGCGCCGTTCGGGCCGATTCCGCGCGAGGCGATGGGCGGTGCCTCGATCCTGTCCTTTGCCCGCGAATGGAACTTCGTCCCGGGCGATACGCTCGATACCAGCAACCGCTGACCACCATGCCAGATATCTACTGCGTCTTCGGCAACCCGATTGCCCACTCCAGATCCCCGGCCATTCATGCCGCTTTTGCCGCGTCGACCGGAGAAAACCTGGTTTATGCCGCGCGGCTGGCGGCGGTCGACGGCTTTGCCGCCGCCGTTGCCACTTTTGTCGCCGAGGGCGGGCGCGGTGCGAATGTCACCGTGCCGTTCAAGGAAGAAGCCTTCCGCCTGTGCGACGAACTGACACCGCGGGCCGCACGGGCCGGCGCGGTCAATACGCTGAGCTTCGTCGCCGGCCGCATTCTGGGTGACAACACCGACGGCGCCGGACTGGTCGCCGATATTGTCGGCAATCTCGGTTTTGCGCTGAGCGGCAGGCGCATCCTGTTGCTCGGTGCCGGCGGTGCTGCGCGCGGTGTCATCGAACCGCTGCTGGCCGGTGCGCCGGCGACGCTGAGCATCGCCAATCGCAGTGCCGACAAGGCCGAGGCGCTGGCTGCCGCGTTTTCCGACATTGCTGCGGTCGACGCCGGTAATTTCGCAAAAATGGCCGGTAAAAGCTTTGATCTGGTCATCAACGCGACATCGGCGAGCCTGTCCGGCGACAGCCTGCCGTTGCCACCGGGGATTTTCGCGCCGGGCGCGCTGGCCTACGACATGATGTACGGCAAGGGCGAGACGCCTTTCCTCAAACTGGCCCGCGAACAAGGCGCGGCGCGCTGCGCCGATGGTCTCGGCATGCTGGTCGGCCAGGCTGCCGAAGCCTTCGCCGTGTGGCGCGGCGTGCGCCCCGCGACCGGTCCGGTGCTGGCAATGCTGCGGGCAGCGCTCAGCGGATGAAGGCCGTCGGCCGCTGGTTCAAGTGGGGACTGCTCGGCCTGATCGCGCTGGGTTTCATCTGGCTGTTCTGGCTGCTCCTGTGGGTCATGTACTGGGGGTATTTCAATCCCGGGACGACACGCTTCATGGAAATTCGGCTGGGCGAGTTGCGGGCAAAGAATCCGGACGCCGTGCTGCGCCAGCAGTGGGTTCCTTATCGGCAAATCTCGCTGCACCTGAAGCGGGCAATCATTGCCGCCGAGGATGCCAAGTTCGTCGATCATGAAGGCTTCGATTGGGAAGGCATCCAGAAAGCCATCGAAAAGAACCAGAAAAAGGGACGCTTTGTCGCCGGTGGTTCGACCATCAGCCAGCAACTGGCCAAGAACCTGTTCCTGAGTCCGAGCAAAACCTTCTGGCGCAAGGGCAACGAAGTGGTGATCACGCTGCTCCTGGAACATTTGTGGAGCAAGCAGCGCATCTTCGAGGTGTACCTGAATGTCATCGAGTGGGGTAATGGCGTTTTCGGCGCCGAAGCGGCTGCCCGCCATTACTTTGGCGTCAGCGCCGCCGGGCTGGGCCCGGCGCAGGCTGCGCGGCTGGCCGGGATGGTCCCCAATCCCCGCTTCTACGACCGCAACCGCAACGCCCCGGGACTGGGGCGCAAGACGGCGATCATTCTCGCCCGGATGCCGTCGGCGGTCGTGCCCTAGGGGAAATCCGCAGTAATTTGTCAGGAAGGCGACATCTGGCCGGTGCTAAAATGGGCCTCCATTTGCGGCGCTGCACCATGAGTGAAGACAACCAACTGACTGATGCCGAAGATCTGCAGGAGCGCCTCGCCGAGGTGCAGACCCTGCTCGCCCGGCACAAGCTGGTGGAAGATCTGGTGCACCGGCAGGAGGGGCCGCGCCACGATCTGGTCGAGGACATCGTGCACAAGCAGCATCTGCACGAGTTGCAGAACAAGCTGGAGCCGATGCACCCGGCCGACATCGCCTACATTCTCGAGGCCTTGCCGCCGGATGAGCGGCTGATCGTCTGGGATCTGGTCAAGGCCGAGCACGACGGCGAAATCCTGCTGGAAGTCTCCGACGCGGTGCGCGAAAGCCTGATCGAGTCGATGGCGCGCAACGAACTGGTGGCCGCCGCCGAAAGCCTCGATGCCGACGAACTGGCCGACCTGGCGCCCGATCTGCCGCAGAGCGTCATCGACGACGTGTTTCGCAGCCTGCCGGCCGATGAGCGCGAGCATCTGCGCGCGGCGATGTCCTATCCGGAAGAGTCGGTCGGCTCGATCATGGACTTCGACATGGTCACCGTGCGCGAGGATGTGACGCTGGAAGTCGTGTTGCGTTATCTGCGCCGTTTCGAAGAGCTGCCCGACCACACCGACCAGTTGTTCGTCATCGATCGCGACGAGCGCCTGAAAGGTGTGCTGCCGCTGAACATCCTGCTGGTCAACGAAGTCGATGTCGAGGTTGGCAGTCTGATGCAGACCGATTTCGTCGAATTCGAACCGGACGACGAAGCCGAGGACGCGGCCAAGGCCTTCGAGCGCTACGACCTGGTGTCGGCGCCGGTGGTCGATGGCGATGGCAAGCTGCTCGGCCGGGTCACGGTGAACGATGTCGTCGACTACATCCGCGAGGAAGCCGAGCACGAGCAACTGGCGCATGCCGGTCTGCGCGAGGAAGAAGACATCTTCGCCTCGGTCTGGGATTCGGTGAAGAACCGCTGGGCTTGGCTGGCGGTCAATCTGGTCACGGCCTTTTTCGCGTCGCGCGTCATCGGCGCCTTCGAGGATTCAATCGAGAAGCTGGTTGCGCTGGCGGCCTTGATGCCGATCGTCGCCGGCATCGGCGGCAACTCCGGCAACCAGACGATAACCATGATCGTGCGTGCCATCGCCATGGGCCAGGTGCAGCCGGATGCGATGCGCCGTCTGTTGCGCAAGGAATTGGGCGTGGCCACGATCAATGGCCTGCTCTGGGGCAGCCTGCTCGGGCTCGCCGCCTGGTGGCTGTATGGCAGTTACCAGCTGGGGATCGTGATGACGGCGGCGATGACGCTGAATCTGCTGCTGGCGGCGTCGGCCGGTGTCGGCATTCCGCTGATGCGGCAGAAATTCGGCGCCGATCCGGCCATCGGTGGCTCGGTGATGATCACCGCGCTGACCGATTCCGGTGGCTTCTTCATCTTTCTCGGACTGGCGACGCTGTTCCTGATGTGATCAGTGGGCGTCCGGGGTCAGCAGCTTGAGCCCGACGATGCCGGCGACGATCAGGCCGATGCTGACCAGCCGCGCAACTTCCCGCGACTCGCCGAACAGGTAGATGCCGAGGATGGCAGTGCCGACGGCGCCGATGCCGGTCCACACCGCGTAGGCGGTACCCAGCGGCAGCACTTTCAGCGACCAGCCGAGCAGCGCGACGCTGGCGACCATGGCGATTACCGTCCACACGCTCGGCCACAGCCGCGAAAAACCCTCGGTATATTTCAGTCCGACCGCCCAGCCGATCTCGCACAGCCCGGCGATGGCGAGGATGATCCAGGCGACACCGCTGCTCATTTGCCGCTCGCAAACCAGGCGTCGGCCGCGGCCACCGTCGCCGCGATATCGGCGTCGCTGTGTGCAGCGGAGACGAAACCGGCTTCGAAGGCCGACGGGGCGAAGTAATGGCCGGCGGCGATCATCGCGTGGAAGAAACGGTTGAAGGCTTCCTTGTCGCAGGCCAGCACCTCGTCGTAGGTGCCCGGGCAACTGGCGGCGAAGTACAGGCCGAACATGCCGCCGACGTTCTGGGCGCTGAAGGCGACACCGTGCTTGCGGGCGGCAGCGACGAGACCGTCGCACAAGGCCTGGGTTTTTGCGGTCAACGCCTCGTAAAAGCCGTTTTTCCGGATCAGTTTCAGCGTCGCCAGGCCGGCGGCGGTGGCGATCGGGTTGCCGGACAGCGTGCCAGCCTGATAGACCGGGCCGAGCGGGGCGATCTGTTCCATGATTTCGCGCTTGCCGCCGAAAGCACCCATCGGCATGCCGCCGCCAACGATCTTGCCGAAGGTCGACAGGTCCGGCGTGATGCCGTACAAGCCCTGGGCGCTGTGCAGGCCGACGCGGAAACCGGTCATCACTTCGTCAAAAATCAGCACGGCGCCGTGTTTTGCGGTCAACTCGCGCATTGCGTTCAAAAAGGCCTGGGTCGGTGCGATCAGGTTCATGTTGCCGACCACCGGTTCGACGATGACGGCGGCGATCTTGTCGCCATGTTGCGCAAACGCGTCGGCAAGTTGCTGCGGATCGTTGTAGGCGAGCACCATCGTGTGCTGTGCCAGATCGGCCGGCACGCCGCCGGACGACGGGTTGCCGAAAGTCAGCGCGCCCGAGCCGGCCTTCACCAGCAGCGAATCGGAATGGCCGTGGTAGCAGCCTTCGAACTTGATCAGCACGTCGCGGCCGGTGTAGCCGCGGGCCAGCCGGATGGCGCTCATCGTCGCTTCGGTGCCGGACGAGACCAGGCGGACCATGTCCATCGATGGCACCATCTCGCACAGCAGGTCGGCGATCTCGACTTCGCGCTCGGTCGGCGCGCCGAACGACAGGCCGTCGACGACTGCGGCCTGGACGGCGGCGATGACCTCGGGGTGGGCGTGGCCGAGGATCATCGGGCCCCAGGAACCAACGTAGTCGGTGTACCACTTGCCGTCCGCATCCTGCACCTTGGCGCCGGCGGCCTTCTGGAAGAACAGCGGCGTGCCGCCAACCGAACGGAAGGCGCGTACCGGTGAATTGACGCCGCCGGGAATGTGGCGCTGGGCGCGTTCGAACAGTTGCTGGTTGCGTGAGCTCATGATTTCTTTCCCTCGAAAAGTGCCTGGTACTGGGCGGCGCGGGCAGTGATGTCGGGCGCCGAGAAAAGGTCGGTGATGACCGCCAGCAAGTCGGTGCCGGCGGCGATCAACGGTGGTGCATTGGCGACGGTGATGCCGCCGATGGCACAGATTTTTGCGGTCAACGCGGTTTTTGCCCGGAAAAACAGGTCGACCGGCGCCGGCGCGGCCTCGGGCTTGGTCGGCGACGGATAAGCGGCACCGAAGGCGACGTAGTCGGCACCGATTTCTGCGGCGCTGACGGCAGTGTCGAAATCGGCGTAGCAGGAAGCGCCGAGCAGGCGCTGTGGGCCGAGAATGGCGCGGGCGACGCGCAGGTCGCCGTCGCTGCGGCCAAGATGAACGCCGTCGGCGTCAACCAGCGTGCACAGCGCCAGATCGTCGTTGATCAGCAGGCGTGCGCCATGCTGTCGCGTCAGCCGGCGCAGCGCGTGGGCGCGGGCGACGCGCTCGGGCATGCTGCTCAGCTTGTCGCGGTACTGCACCAGGCGGCAGCCACCGGCCAGCGCGGCGCCGACTTGCGCCAGCAGCCGGGCGCCATCGGCGCATTCGGGCGTGATCGCGTAGAGCCCGCGCAACTGCGCGCGCAATTCAGGCTGGTTCATCACCCTTGCCCTTGTCGGCATCGGCTTCGTCGTCGCGGGCCCAGAACATGCGATCGGGAATGAACTGTCCCATGCCTCCACGGAAGCCGTTCTTCAGTGATTGCCAGGTGAAGTCCTGGGCATCGCGCACCGCCTCCTCGACGCTGGCGCCACCGGCAATGCAGCCGGCAATTGCCGACGCCAGCGTGCAGCCGGAGCCGTGGTAGCTGCCAGGTAGTCGTTCCCAGCGGTCGTGCCGGATGACGCCGCTCGCGCCGTACAGCGTGTTGACCACTTCCGGCGTGTTTTCGTGAGTGCCGGTGATCAGCACGTACTGCGCGCCCATCTCGATCAGGCGTTCGGCGCAGACGTCGAGCGACGGCTCGTTTTCGTCCTCGTCGCTCTCGGCGAGTCGCCGTGCTTCGGGGGCGTTGGGGGTGATGATTGTGGTCTGCGGCAGCAGCATCTCGCGCATCGCGGCAATGATTTCCTCGCCGGACAGGTTGTCGCCGCGGCCGGAAGCGAGCACCGGGTCGAACACCAGCGGGATTTCCGGGTAGTCGGAGACGATCTCGGCCACCGCCAGCACATTCTCGACGCTGCCGAGCAGGCCGATCTTGAAGGCGACCACCGGCATGTCTTCGAGCACCGTGCGCGCCTGCTGTTCCAGCAGTTCGGCGGTGGTCGGCAGCAGGCTCTGGACGCCGGTGGTGTCCTGAACGGTCAGTGCGGTGACGGCGGTCAGCGGGTGGCAACCGAGGCTGGCCAGGGTCAGGATGTCGGCCTGGATGCCGGCGCCACTGGTCGGATCGCTGGCGGCGAAAACGAGAACCTGTGGCGGAGTTGCCGGTGTGGGCGTGGCAGTCTGCATGGGAGGGTCGCAGCGGATGCGGCGGAAGCGATGATTCGAATGCGCGATTCTATCCGATTACGGGATGCCGACGCCGATTTGTCCGGGTATGCTTGGCGACTTGCAGGTTGTGGATTGCTGCCGGTTCCGTAGTAAGATGACAGGCATATGCAAAGTGCGCCAAGAGACACTCAGGGGGCAGGGAATTGACTGATTTATCGAGACTGCGCGGCGTCCGTGTGATGGTCATCGACGACAGCAACACGATACGCCGGAGCGCCGAGATTTTTCTCGTGCAGGCGGGGTGTCAGGTTGTTCTTGCCGAAGACGGATTCGATGCCCTGGCAAAAATCGCCGATCATCAACCGGCTGTCGTTTTCTGCGACATCATGATGCCGCGTCTCGATGGTTACCAGACTTGCGCACTGATCAAGAAAAACCCGCGTTTCAAGGCCACTCCGGTGATCATGCTGTCCTCCAAGGACGGCTTGTTCGACCGGGCGCGCGGACGCATGGTCGGGTCGGACCAGTATCTGACCAAGCCCTTCACCAAGGATAGCCTGCTGCAAACGGTTGCCAGTTTTGCATTGCCGGTGGAAACGGAAATCAAACAGTAGTTCAGGGAGCAAGAATGCCCGTCAAGAATATTCTCGTCATTGACGATTCGCCGACCGAGCGCTTTTTCGCAGTCGATCTGCTGAGCAAGGCCGGTTATCTGGTGTCCACCGCCGAAAACGGCGAGGAAGGGATTGCCAAGGCCAAGGCCAGCAAACCCGACCTGATCCTGATGGATGTCGTCATGCCTGGCCTCAACGGCTACCAGGCGACCCGGACGCTGACCCGGGACGAGGAAACCAAGCACATCCCGGTCATCGTCTGCACGTCAAAGGGGCAGGAGACCGACAAGATCTGGGGCTTGCGTCAGGGCGCCGTTGATTACCTGGTCAAGCCGCTGAATCCGCAGGAACTCCTGCAGCGCATCGCTGCCCTGCCCTGACCGTCATGGCGCGCAAGAGCAGCCTGCGGGATTTCCAGACCTATCTGGCCGGTCGCCTCAGCGATGCCGCGCAGGGGCATGGTTCATCATCGTGGCTGGGGCTCGATGTCAGTGGTGAAGGCTGGCTGATCGACCTGTCCGACGGTGGCGAGATCGTGCAGGCACCGCAGCTGGCCTCTGTGCCGCTGACCCATCCGTGGTTTTCCGGGATCGCCAATGTGCGCGGCAATCTTTACGCAGTCAGCGATTTTGCGGCTTTTCTCGACAGCACGCCGACGCCCCGCAATGCCAATGCCCGCCTGCTGCTGATCGGTGCACGCCATGGATCGAACGCGGCTTTGCTGGTGTCGCGCATGCTGGGTTTGAAGAAGCCGGAAAATTTCACCGCAATGACTGCCGACGAGGCATTCCCTGCCTGGGGGCGGCAGCGCTTCGCCGACACCGACGGGCGGGTCTGGCGCAAGCTGGCCGTGCGCGAACTGCTGGCTGATCAGCGTTTCATGAACATCGGAATATAAAAGCGGATCCGCTCCGGCGGGTCCAAGTGGAGGTTAGAAATGGCTTTGAGCTTCAAATTCCCGAAATTCGGGGCATCGAAGAAGGACATGTCGCCGTTTACCGTGACCGGTGACGAGATGCCGGCAAAGCCTGCGGCATCTGCCGGGCCCACCTTCCTTTCCGGGAAGTCGGCGATCCAGCAGATGAAGATCCTCGGCGGGGTGTTCGTGGTCCTGTTGTTGATCATTGCCATCCTGGTCGCCCGGGACAATCGCGACTCGGCTCATGCCACGGCGTATGTGGCGGCCTCCGGCGAAATGCGCATGTTGTCCCAGCGCCTCGCCAAGGCGTCGTCGCTGGCGCTGCAGGGGAATCCCGTTGCCTTCGCCCAGCTCAAGGAGTCGCGTGCGACCTTCGGCGAGCTGATGGAAAAACTGACGCGCGGTGGTGAGCTCGGCAGCGTCAGCGTTCCGGCCTCCCCGGGCGCAGTGCAGACGCAGCTCGATGCCCTCAGCGGACGCTGGGCGCAGACCGACAAGGACGCCGAAACGGTGATCGGGCAGGAAAAGAACCTGATCGATCTGGGCAAGAACGTCGCCACCATCGATGACAACAATTCGGTGATGCTGGAACTGACCGAACAGGTCGCGGCGCTCAAGCTGCAGGCAGGGGCGACGGCACGCGAGATCGCGGCGGCCAACCAGCTGGTCATGCTGACTCAGCGGATCGCCAAGAACGCTTCAGCCCTTCTCGTCGGTGCCGAGATAAACCCGGAAGTGGCCTTCCTGCTGGGCAAGGACACCAACAATTTCCGCGACCTGATGCAGGGCCTGACCCGTGGTGTCAACGATGCCGATACGCGCAGCAAGGTCGAAGCGCTGGAAGCGGCATTCAAGGATTACGAGACGGCTATTTCCGGCATTCTCGGCAACATGCAGCCGCTGGTCCTGTCGAAGCAGGCCGGTTCGCGTATCTTCCGCGACAGCGAAGAACTGCTCAAGGCGACCGACGAACTGGCGCGTGGCTATCAGGACGCGCTGAGCGGTCGGGCCTTGTTCGTCGTTGCCCTGATCGTGCTGATCGCTGCGGCACTGGGTGTGCTGGTCATGCTGGTCAAGGTCTATCTCGCCGATGCCGAAAGGCGTACGCAGGAGGTGGAAAAGCAGCGTCTGGGTTCGGAGCAGGTCAATCGTGAAAACCAGGACGCCATCCTGCGCCTGATGAACGAACTCGGCGATCTCGCCGACGGCGACCTGACCGTCACTGCGACCGTGTCCGAGAACATCACCGGCGCCATCGCCGACTCGATCAACTACACGATTGAAGAACTGCGCGTGCTGGTTGGCCGGATCAACGATGCGGCCAACCGGGTGACGGCGGCAACGGAAATTGCCCGCCAGACTTCGGCCGAACTGCTTGCGGCTGCCGAACGTCAGTCCAGCGAAATTCAGGAAGCCGGCCAGTCGGCACTGGCCATGGCGCGGTCGATGAACGAGGTCTCGGGTAACGCGACACAGTCCGCCCAGGTGGCGAACCAGTCGCTGATGGCCGCCGAGAAGGGAACGCTGGCCGTGCAGGACTCGATCAAGGGCATGAACGAAATCCGCAACCAGATTCAGGAAACCTCGAAGCGGATCAAGCGCCTTGGCGAAAGCTCGCAGGAAATCGGTGAAATCGTCGAACTGATTTCCGACATTACCGAACAGACCAACGTGCTGGCCTTGAACGCAGCCATTCAGGCAGCCTCCGCCGGTGATGCCGGACGCGGCTTCACCGTCGTTGCGGAAGAAGTGCAACGACTGGCCGAACGCTCCGGCGAAGCAACCAAGCAGATCGCGGCGATCGTCAAGACCATTCAGACCGATACGCAGGATGCCGTGTCCGCCATGGAGCAATCGACGCAGGGCGTGGTCGAGGGGGCGAAACTGTCCGATGCTGCCGGTCAGGCGCTGTCCGAGATTGGTCAGGTGTCGCGCAATCTGGCCGACCTGATCCAGAGCATTTCCAGCTCGACGCAGAGCCAGGCCAATTCCGCCACCAACGTTGCCCGGTTGATGCAGGACATCCTGCGTGTCACCGAGCAGACCACGGCCGGTACGCAGCGTACTGCCGAGGCGGTTGATGAACTTTCTGCCCTGGCTTCCGAACTGAAGGGTTCGGTTGCAGGTTTCAAGGTCGACTGACCCATAGACGCGAGAGAGCATGAACGCGGCAACTGAATTCGATTTGGGCCCGCTGACGTGGGTCAAGGGCGAGATCGACCAGGCGCTGTTGCGCGCCGAGGAAGCGCTGGGCCTGTTCGTGGCGAACGCCGATGCAACGCAGCTGAAGTTCTGCCGGACCCATGTTCACCAGGTGCACGGAGCGCTCGACATTGTCGGGTTGAACGGCATCACCGAGATGACCGAGTCGCTGGAAGCCTTGTTGCTGGCCCTGGAGGAAGAAAGCCTGGCGCGTGACGAAGCGGCGCTGACGGTGGTCCGCGAGTCGCTGGCGGCGTTGCGCCAGTACCTCGACGATCTGATGGCCGGCGAGCCTCACCAGCCGCTGCGGATGTTGCCGGTGTGTGCCAGTCTGGCGGAGATCCGGGGTTTGCCGCCGGTGCATCCGGGGGATCTGTTCTATCCCGACCTGAGCCAGCGCCCGCCGCGCTCGACCGTGGTACCGCCGACGCTGGCGCCGGATGAAATGAAGCGCCTGTTGCGCAAGCAGCGCACGCGTTTCCAGAAGGGCTTGCTGAAATGGCTGACCGAGCCGGAACAGAAGGCTGATGGACGGCAGGCGATGGGTGAGGCACTGGCTGCCATCGAAGCCATGCAGCCGACGCCCGGTGCCCGCTCCTTCTGGTGGGTGTCGCAGGCCTTCCTCGAGGCGCTGGACGAGCCCGATGTCGCCATCGAGCCGCTGGCGCGCCAGTTGTGCGCCCGGATCGACCTGCAGATCCGGCGCCTGCTCGAGGGCTCGGGCAACCTGGCCGAGCGGGTCATGCGCGAAGCCCTGTATTACGTTGCCCGGACACCGGCCGAGCCGGATTCGCTGGTGGCCCAGGCGCAGCAGATTTTCGACCTGCCGGCCCAGTTGCCGACCGTGGCCGCGGTGCAGACGCTGCCCAAGGCCCAGGAACAGGCATTGCGCCGGCTGCGCGAATTGCTCGTCAGCATCGAGGAAGTGTGGAACAAGTACTGCGCCGGCAGTCCGGCCAGTCTGGCCGCCTTCGCCGACCAGGCGCGGGCCTGCGCCCAGGTCACCGGGGAGATCGGCCATACCGACCTGAAGCGTCTCGGTCAGGCGCTGGCTGCCATTGCTGGCTGGTTGCAGGAAGATGCCGCACGGTTCAATGATGGTGTAGCGATGGAGGTGGCGACCGCCATCCTGCTGCTGCAGAGTGCGCACGAGAACTTCCGTCGTCTGGGGGGGGATTTTGCCCAGCAGGTGGACCTGATGGTCGATCGCATCCACGCCTGTATCGCCGGTCGTCCGGCGGCTGGCGGCGAGGTGCCGCTGCTCGACGAAATGACGCGCCGGGCGCAGGAAAAGCTGCTGATCGCCCAGGTCGGGCGCGAAATCCAGAACAATCTGGCCCAGATCGAGCAGACGCTGGATGCGTTTTTCCGGACCCCGGCCAAGGGTTTCGAGATGGGCCAGCTGGAAGCGCCACTCAAGCAGATCAGCGGTGCGCTGGCGATGCTCGGGCATTTTTCTGCGGTCAACACCCTTAAAAGCACGATTTCCCACATCGAAGCTTTTGCCGAGCCGGACTACCAGCCGGTGGACGGAGACTTCCAGCGGGTGGCCGACGAGTTGTCGCTGCTCGGTTTCTTCGTCGATTCGCTGCAGCACGGCGAAACCAGCTATGACGCCTTTGTCCGTCGTCTGCACGGTGACGAGAATGCAGACGCATTGCCGGACAGCGATCCGGCGGTCGTCACCGTCGAGGCGGAACTGGCCCAGCAGGCACGCGAGACGCGGGCGCTGGCCGACGCCCTGCGCGAAGCGCCGGACGATACCCGTTTGCAGGATGAGCTGAAGCTGAACCTGGCATCCATCCAGAAGGATGCCGACCTCGTTGCCGACCGCGAGCTGGGTGAGTCGGCGAAAGCGGCGCTGGCCGCGCTGGAATCCGGTGAGCAGGTCGATGTTGCCTTGTCCGGCCTGCGTACGCTGCAGGTCGAAGCGCCGCAGCCGTCAGCGGAAACGCTGCAGCTGGCCGGTTCCAGCCACGAGGAAATTGACGCCGAGTTGCTCGACATTTTCATCGAGGAAGGCCATGAAGTGCTGGCCTCGATGGCGGAACAGAAGGCCCTGCTGGCTGCCAACCCGCATGATCGGGAAGCACTGACGACGATTCGCCGGTCCACGCACACGCTGAAGGGTTCCGGGCGCATGGTTGGTCTCACCGACCTCGGCGAGACAGCCTGGGCGGTCGAGCAGACGCTGAATCTCTGGTTGCGTCAGGACATGGCGATAACGCCCGAACTGCTGGCCATGATCGATGCTGCACATGCGCTGTTTGCCGCATGGGTGGCGCATCTGGAAAGTGGTGTGGCACCGGCGCCGGATGCGCGGGCATTGATCGCGCTCGCCGGCAGTTTGCGCGGGGTCGAGCAGCCGCTGGCAGAGCCTGTTGTCCCGGTTGCCGCCAGCGAACCGGCAGCGCCGGCAACGGATGTCGAGCCAGAGCTGGTCTCGTTTGAGCTGGATATCGAAGCTGAGCCCGAATCTGCGCCTGCCGCAGAGGCCGAGCTTGAGGTGCAGCCAGAAGACGCTGGCGGATTCGATTTCGATCTGCAGGCTGCCACCGAAGCCTTCGACGATTTGCCGATGGCGGATGCGCCCGCTGAAGCGCTGCCGCCAGCACTTGAGGAAATACCGGTGGAAGTGCCGGCGGCCAATGGCAGTTCGCAGACGCTCTATGAAATATTCCGCGAGGAAGCGCGCGGCCATTTGCAGACGCTGCTCGACAGCTTTGCCGAACTCGATGCGCAACCGGCGGCGGCGACGACGTTCGAAATGACGCGGGCGGCCCATACGCTCGGCGGCATCGCCGCCACGGTTGGCCTGATGCCGCTGAATCATCTGGCGATTGCGCTCGAGCACGCCTTGCTGCGCCGCGACGGTTCGGCCCAGCCGGACAGCGTCGAGGGGCTGGAAACCGTCCGTCAGGCGATCCTGACGCTGGAAGAAATGTTCGCCGGACTGGCGGCACAGCTGGCGCCGGAAGAGCAGCCGCAACTGATTGCTGCGCTGGACGATGTCTACCATCCGGCGCCGGTTGCCGAGGCCGAGGCTGCCGTCGGGACGCCTGCAGGGGCGCAGATCATCCAGTTGCCCGGCGTCCGGACGCTGGCGCAGGAAGCCGGCGAGCCGGTCGTCGAGGAAACGCAGGCCCCGGCTGAACCGGTCCGCCAACTGACCGACGAGCTTGACGAACAACTGCTGCCGATCTTCCTCGAAGAAGCCGCCGAGCAGGTGCGCGAACTGACCGAACAACTGCGCGCCTGGCGCATCGGGCCGGGCGAGGACGCCCCGCCACGGGCCATAGCCCGCCTGCTGCATACCTTCAAGGGCAATGCGCGGATGGCCGGGGCGATGAACCTGGGCGAAGCGACCCATCTGCTGGAAACCCGCGTTCAGGAAGCGATCAAGGCCGGTAGTGCCAGTTCGGCGCTGATCGATGAGATCGAGGCCGGCTGCGATGCCCTGGCAACGGCAACCGAACACTTGCGCAGCGGGCCGCCGGAAGCGCCTGCTGCCGAAGCCGAGGCAACGGCCGGGGCAACGGTCGAGGTGGCTGTGGCCAAGCCCGTTCAGCCAGCCATCAGCGAACTCGAAGGCGACGGTGAAGGCAGCGGCCAGCGCGCCATGCTGCGCGTTCGGGCCGACCTGGTCGATCGCCTCGTCAACGAGGCCGGCGAGCTGTCGATTGCCCGCGCCCGGATCGAGGGCGAAATGCGCAGCCTGAAGGGCTCGCTGCTCGACCTGACGGAAAACGTCATCCGCCTGCGCCGGCAGTTGCGCGAAATCGAAATCCAGGCGGAAACACAGATCCAGGCCCGCGTCGCCCAGTCGCACGACGGCCAGGCCGAATTCGATCCGCTCGAACTCGACCGCTTCACCCGCTTCCAGGAACTGACGCGCTTCATGGCCGAGTCGGTCAACGACGTGGCGACGGTGCAGCAGAACCTGCTCAAGAACCTCGACGACGCCAATGCGGCGATCCTTGCCCAGGCGCGGCTGAATCGCGGCCTGCAACAGGAGCTGATGGGCGTGCGCATGTTGCCGTTCGCCAGCCAGGCCGAGCGTCTGTACCGGATCATCCGGCAGACCGCCAAGGAAGTCGGCAAGCGTGCCAACTTCGACATCGTCGGCGGTCAGGTCGAAATCGACCGCTCGGTGCTGGAAAAGATCATGGCGCCGATCGAGCACATGCTGCGCAATGCCGTCACCCACGGCATCGAAACGCGCGAGCAGCGGCTTGCGGTCGACAAGCCGGAAACCGGTGAAATCGTCCTCAAGCTGTCGCAGGAAGCCAACGAAATCATCCTCAGCCTGGCCGACGACGGCAAGGGCCTGGACCGTCAGCGCATCCGGGCGCGCGCCGAGGCCATGGGCCTGGTGCAGCCGGGACAGGAAATCAGCGACGCAGCGCTGCTCGATTTCATCTTCCAGTCGGGTTTCTCGACCGCCGAAGAACTGAGTCAGGTGGCCGGCCGCGGAGTCGGCATGGACGTCGTCAAGACCGCCGTCAGCGCCCTTGGCGGGCGCATTGAAATTGTCACCGAGGCCGGCCAGGGAACGACCTTCCGCCTCTACCTGCCGCTGACGCTGGCGGTGACCCAGACCTTGCTGGTGCGCGCCGGCAGCCAGTTGTACGCGGTGCCATCGACGATGATCGAGCAGGTGCAGGAACTCAAGGAAAAGGGGCTGGCGGCGATCCGCGAGGCCGGCGAGGCCGAATGGCAGGGCAATCGCTATCCGTTCCATTTCCTGCCGCATCTGCTCGGCGATGCCGGTGCATTGCCCGAGGCGCATCGGCAGTACTGGGTGCTGCTGTTGCGTTCGGGTTCGCAGCGGGTGGCGGTGCTGGTGGACGAGTTGCGCGGCAATCAGGAAGTCGTCGTCAAGAACATCGGCGCGCAGCTTGCCCGCGTTGTCGGTATCTCCGGGGCGACGGTGCTCGGCGACGGTCAGGTGGTGCTGATCCTCAACCCGGTGGCGCTGGCCAGTCGCGGGCTGCTGGAAAATCTGGCGGAAAACCAGGCCGCCCGTTCGTCCGCGCCGGTGGCGCAGGTCGTGCAGCATCTGCCGACGGTGATGGTGGTCGATGATTCGCTGACGGTGCGCAAGATCACCAGCCGCCTGCTGTTGCGCGAAGGCTATCAGGTGATCCTGGCCAAGGACGGCGTCGATGCGCTGGAACACCTGATCGATACCTTGCCCGATGTCATCCTGTCGGACATCGAGATGCCGCGCATGGACGGCTTCGACTTCGTCCGCAACCTGCGTGCCGACGAACGCCTGCGGACGATTCCGGTGGTCATGATCACGTCGCGGACGGCGGACAAGCACCGCAATTACGCGCTGGAAATCGGGGCCAATCACTACCTCGGCAAGCCGTACGACGAAGAGGAACTGCTCGGCCTGCTTGCCGGCTACTGCGGAAAAACCGCGTAAAACGGCGGTTGACCGCAATATTGCGGTCAACCGTCTTCAACAGCCCTTTTTCACCACCGCATAACGTGCCAGCGTTTTCGCGCGGGCGGCCGCGTGATCGACAATCGGTCCCGGGTAGTCGCGGCCGATGACGACGCCTAATGCTTCCTGTTCGAGCCGGCCCATCGTCCACGGGGCGTGGATGTATTTGTCCGGCACCTTGCTCAGTTCGGTCACGTAGCGGCGGATGAACTTGCCCTCGGGATCGAATTTTTCCGACTGGCTGACCGGGTTGAAGATGCGGAAGTAGGGCTGCGCGTCGCAGCCGCTCGATGCCGCCCACTGCCAGCCACCGTTGTTGGCCGACAGGTCGAAGTCGTTCAACTGGTCGGCGAAGTATTTTTCGCCCAGCCGCCAGTCGATGCCAAGGTCCTTGGTCAGGAACGAGGCGACGACCATGCGCAGGCGGTTGTGCATCCAGCCGCTGTGGTTCAGCTGACGCATCGCCGCATCGACCAGCGGGTAGCCGGTACGTCCCTGTTGCCAGGCGGCCAGCCCTGCCGGCCAGTCGTCCCAGCGGATGGCGTCGTATTCCGGTTTGAAGGCTCGCCCGGCGGCGTGCGGGAAGCGGTCGAGGATCATGAAATAGAAATCGCGCCAGATCAGCTCGTTGAGCCAGGTATCGGCTTCTGCGGCGAGCGCGGCGGTGACCAGTTCGCGGATCGAGATGGTGCCGAAACGCAGGTGCACCGACAGATAGCTGACCCCTTTCACCGCCGGGAAGTCGCGCAGCGCGCCATAGCGCTTGATCCGGCCAGCGCGGAAGTCGTCCCACAAGGCGCGGGCACCGCTCATGCCGGGGACGATGCCGAGTTCGTCCAGGTCGGTACTGGCGAAGCCGAGATCGGGCAGCGTCGGTAAAGCGCCAGCCGGCGCTGCACTGAAGCGGCCGGTTGTGGCGATTGTTGCGTGATCGGCGGCAGTCAGGCGTTTCAGCCAGTTGTTCCGGTAAGGTGTGAACACCGTGTAGGGCTTGCCGGCCTGGGTCAGGACTTCGTCGCCGTCAAAGATCGCCTGGTCTTTGAGCGCCATGAAGGCGATGCCGTCGCCGGCGAGTGCGCACGCTACCGCCGCATCGCGCGCCTTGGCCTGCGGCTCGTAATCGCGGTTGACGTACACCGCTTGCACCCCGAGTTGACGGGCGAGTGCCGGGATTTCCTCGACAGCGCGGCCGTGGCGAACGATCAGTCCGCCAGCACGGGAGCGTAGCGCGCTATCGAGTTCGTGCAGGCTGCGCAGGATGAATTCGACGCGCCGGTCGGTCCGTGATGGCAGGGCGTCGAGGATGTCGCTATCGAAGACGAAGGCACAATGGACCGGCCGGCCGCTGGCCAGCGCGGCGGCCAGTGCCGCGTGGTCGTGGTCGCGCAGGTCGCGGCGGAACCAGACGAGGACAGGAGTGTTTTGCATCGGCCAATTATAGAGGCCGGCCTCTGCGTGCAAAAAAAAAAGCCACCCGCGAAGGGTGGCCTGAAGTGCAGGCGGCTTCAATCGATCGTATAAGCAGTCAGCGCTTGCGGCAGTTTCAGCAGCCACAAGCGGGTCGGCCGTTCGCCGGGTTTGGCGCGGGTGACGCGGGCAGCCGTGGCGCCGTTCGGACAATTGCTGAGCACACCGGTGGCAGCGTCGAGTTCGCAGTCTTCCGGGCTGCCATCGACCTCGTTGCCAGAGGTGTCGAGCAGGATCGAGCGCAGGCCGAAATCGTTGTCGTTGATCAGTGCGACCGTCTGTCCGTCGACCAGGGTCAGACCCTCGGCTTTTTCGGCCTTCCAGCCCAGCGCATTGAGATCGACCAGCAGGCGCTTGCGCATCGGCACGACGCTGGCCCAGTTGCGGGTCGTGTTGCTGACCGTGGTGCCGTCGATGCTGTTCATTTCCAGCCCGTAGCTGTCGCTCGAGATGTCAGTCGCGTTGGTAGGAATCTCGACCAGCATCAGGAAGTTGCGAACCACGCCATCAGCGTCCGATCCCTGCTCGATGACCAGGAAGCGATTGTTGCCGAGCGCCACGACATCACCCAGCTTGGCGCTGCCAGTCCGGTTCTTCGACCATTTTTGGCCGGCGATCGCGTAATCGAGCGGATAGGCGTAGAGGCGGGAGGTGGTGGTCGCCGGGTCGAAGGCCAGCCAGCGGGCGAAGCGGGCGAAGTCACGGACCTTGATCTTGTCGGTGGTCTTGCCGTCCTCGTCGAGGTCGCTGCTGTCGATTACCTCGATCGACTTGCCCTTGGCGTCGAGCGGATCGAGCGGGCTTTGCAGGAAGCCGTGCAGGATGCCACCGATCAGCGTCAGCCCCTCCATGCCGCGGTTGGCGCGGCGATGGGCGAGAACTGCCGGCAGGTCGCCAGGTGCAGTGCCTGGCTGGTATTTCTGCACGATCTTGCCGCTGCTCGCTTCGATCCTGGCGATGAAGGGGCCATATTCGTCGGAGGTCCAGAAGACGCCATTGGCGCTGTCATGAATCAGACTTTCCGGGTCGAGGCCATCGGCGTCGTGACCGGCGCGGGCGGCGTCGAAGGTGAAGGTGTCGGTCAGCGGGATTTCGCCGGAGTTGCCGACATTGCCGGCGGGCAGCGGGCGGCCGCTGATTGGCGTGCCTGCAGCGTTTTTCAGCGTCAGCAACTGGTCGATGCGGGCACCGTCACGGTCGATGACGATGGTCGCGATTGACGGTACGAAGTCGGGCGCCGGGAAGACCTTGCTGGCCTTGCCGTCCGGGTTCGTGACGCTGGCCGGGGCGTCGCCGTTGGGGCCGCGGTCGGTGATGCCGTAGAAGCTCAGCGTGCCGTCGTTTGCTTTGCCCTTGAAGGCCATCCCGGAGCCGGCGGCGGGGAAGAAGCCATGCGGGAAATCGGCCTGGATTGCGGTGTTGCTGCCTGGGTAAGGAACGTGCTGGGCATTGGTCGCGGTGACCGTGTACTTGGTGACGGCGATCGTGCCGCCAGCGCTGGCCTGATCCTGGCTTGTCGTTTCCTGCTGGTTGAGCGCGGTCGCCAGCGTGCCTTCGAAGTGTTCGCGGGCCAGCGCCTCGCGTTCATTGTCCGGGTTGCGGGCGCTGTAGGGCTGACCATGGACATCGTTGACGCCGGCCGGCAGCAGCGCCGCCAGTGCTGCCTGGAAGTCGGCGGCGGCGAGGTTGAAATTGATGTTCTTGCCGGCCAACGGCATCCGC
>Ga0209066_10000288_pt1 | contig 75491 bp, 53 predicted proteins | sample All_14_2_FD_187198 | JGI IMG/M metagenome (GOLD analysis project Ga0209066, IMG submission 187198) | Freshwater microbial communities in response to fracking from Pennsylvania, USA - Allegheny Zone_MetaG_DW_15 (SPAdes) (version 2) ...
TCTCAAGCGGAAAACGACGGAGCACATGAAGCTGATTGAATCGTCACCCAAACGTGTGATCGCCTATTTCGGGGACCCCAAGGTAAGCTATGCCGCAAATCACAAATGATACTTGCCGGAGCAATAGCGTACATAGTTTCGGTTTACCCATATTACAAGGCGGTTTTTTGTAACATTAGAGATTTTGTTTCTTTTCAAGCCTGGATGGATTTGACATCCACGAGCAAAATGTAATTAGGCCAATCAGCACTGCGATGGATGTGAGGATATATGCTCCGCCCGACTTTATATCATAATGTTCCAGCACTTTAAACGGTGCTAAAACCACTGCGATGATCATGAGAGAAAGCGGTATTGCCATTGGTCTGGCCCAATTGATGGTCCAGCCCATTGAGCGAATCCTTTTGGGAACAATGATTCGAGGATCTCCTTTGTTGAAATAGAAGAAGCACGCATACCAACACCCTGAACCGTTTGACGGATCTTTGCTTTGTGCCTTCATTTTTTATCTCTCGTTCTATGTGACCGAAGCGTGTGCTGATTCATTCGCTGTGCGCAATGTACCGGACAATCGGCAATCTATGATGTCTCCGACTTTGATCGGCGCCTCTGGAGCGGCCGGAAAAAAAGCGTGACCTCCTTCGGAGCTTCCTTCTGTGGTGGCGCCTCTCCTCGGACTGGAAAGGCAAGCCGACCAGCAAAAACCGACACCGCATGGACAACACCAAAACCGATAATTCTCATCGTTCATTTTCTCCTGCCTAATCGTGCCCGTGGAACGGCAGAAGCATGCTTTTTTTGATGCCCTCGTGATGTAAAGAGCCTGTCTCATCTTCTATCCCAACAGTATGTTGGGCCCAACGCGAAAACCATCAGATGGTACAAATTTTCGTGGACCTCACTCATAGTACAAAGCGGTTTCTTTGAAGTCTTAGTGATGTTTGTACGATTAGTCATTTCCGGACACTCGCGTATGGCAACGTGTTCTAGGCCAAAGGTGACCCCATCGTGGCCCCATCACCCGGATTTCCGCCATCTGCTGCCAGAGCCGCTCGTCGACGCCGAACCCCAGCATCGTCTGCCGCATCGACCCGAACACATCGTAATCCGAAGTGTATGCTTGCCTGCATACGCTTGTCAAGCGAACCCGCCAAGGAGAAGAGAGGGAATAAGGAAAAGGGAAGAGTTGCTGTGTCGCATAAAGGCCCTCCGATCATGCCCACGCTCCACGCCATCCTAATCGTAATCTTAATCGCCATCGTAATCTTAATCCCCTATCCAAACGGGATTACGATTACGAGTAAGATTAAGATGATGAGCAGATGAGCAGATGGCAGGCGCCAATCTCTGTTGACGTCAAAATATCGCGCCCTCATAATGGGTCCATCATGCGTGTGTGTTTCATCCCCATTCTCGTGTCTCTGTCGCTGGCCCTCACGGTCCGGGCGGCGGGTGCCCCCACAAAAGCGTGCGCGCTGCTCGTCGACGGCTGGCACCACCGGATCTGGGCAGCCTATCCCATTGAAAAATTCAAGGCCGACGACGCCCTGCCGCTCGAACCCAAAGCCGAGGCCGTCGCGCTCACGGCGGCGCGCGGCGAAGCCGAGTCCTTCGTGCTGGTGCTCCGCAGCGAGGTCCCGATGCGGCAGGTCGAGCTCGTTCCCGGCACGCTCAGCCCAGCGGGCGCAGGCGGGCGGAGCGCGATCCGGCTGGAAGTCAAGCGCCTGGGCTATATTCTGATCGACGAGCCCAGCGGCACGCGGATCAAAGCCCCGATGCCTTACGCCACCGGAGCCGGCGAGTATCCCGACCCGCTGCTGGGGGGCGGAGGACATGCGCGCCCCGGACGCAACCTTCAGTTTCTCGTGACCGCGCACGTGGGGCGCGATGCCAAGCCTGGACGCTATGAAGGCCGCCTGACTCTCAGCTACCGGCACGAGGGGTGGATGCCGGCCGACAAGACCGGGCCGAGCGAAATTCCGTTCACGCTCACCGTGCGGCCTTTCGCCCTCCCCGAGGTTTCGCCGCTGCTCAACACCGCCGTCGCCTCGCCGCAGGCCCTGCCGCTCTGGCTCAACCGCCCCGACGTCCTGGCGGCGCTGCACCGCGACTTCATCGCGCACGGGCAAGTTCCCGACCCGCTGCCGTCGCCGGTCGTGCGCCGCGAAAAGGATGGCTCGCTCTTCGTCGACTCCGCGGCCTGGGAGCAGGCGGCGTCGGCCCTGCTGGACGAGGCCCGCGCCTCGCACCTGTTCCTGCCCGTCTGGAGCTCGCAGCAGGGAGCCCCGCTGCAGGGCGTCTATTTCCTCTGGCACTATCCGGCCGTCACGCGGCAGCGCTGGTTCGGCGCGCCGGTCTGCAACGAAGACGGCAGCCTGACCGCCGACTTCCAGGCGCTTTTCGGCGCCTATCTCAAGCACATGCAGGCCGTGATCGCGCGCCGCGGCTGGCAAGGCAAGCTCTTCATCACCACGATGGACGAGCCCTACACCTACCACCTCCACGACGAGAGCCGGGGCCGCGACACGCCCGAGAGCAACTACCGGGTCATCGGCCACTTCGTCCGCTTCGTGCGCGCCACGGCCCCCGGCCTGCGCACCTTCGCCACGGCCGACCCGGCCCCCGGGCTCGAAGGCCTCATCGACCACTGGTGCCTGCGCAACCTTCAGCACGCCGCCAAGGCCCGCGAGCGCGCCGAAAAATTCGGCGAGACCGTCACCTTCTGCGACAACTACCGGACGTTCATCGACTTTCCCGCCGCCAGCGCCCGTAGCCTGGGCTGGCTCGCGTGGAAGATCGGCGCCTCGGGCTGGCTGACCTATGAGACGATGGGCGACGTCACCACCGCCTGGGAGGGCCCGGCCTTCGTCTATCCGCACTTCGGCGGCGGGACCGTCTGGGGCATGGGACAGCTCTTCTACCCGGACACGCGCGGGTCCGGACAGATCGCGCCCAGCCTGAGATGGGAGCTCATGCGCGAGGGCTGCGACGACTACGCCTATCTCTGGCTCCTGCGCGAACGCCTGCGCGCCTTGTCCGCCGCGCAGCGGGAGCTGCCGGACGCGCAGCGCGCGCAACAGCTGCTCGCCTCAGCCGCGGCCGACGTCGTCGGGGGCTCGGGCGATGCCGAGACCGCCTCGGCGGCCGGCAGGCCCAATGCCCAGAGTAACCGCGTCCCTCACGACCTCCGCAACCAGGCCGGCGATCTCATCGAGCAACTCAACACCCTTGGAGCCCCCTGATGACACCCACGAAACACACCCTGTTCCGCTCAACCCTCCTCGGTGCGGCGGCCGCCTGCGCGACCGGCGCCCTCGGCTGGGGCGGTCCGCACGGCACGATCACACGCGCCGCGGCGGCCTGCCTGCCGGAGGAGCAGAAACGGCTCTTCGGCGAAGAGCTGCAGCCGCTCGGCTTCCGCTACTGCATCATCCCCGACTCGGTCTACACGGACAAGACGAACGCGCCCTTCGCCATGATGGACACCGCGCCGGGCGTGCTCTACCTGCGCATCCTGCATGTGCCCACCACGCCGGCCGAGAACTACGAGGTCCTGCGGTACTTCGTGGGCAAGGCGGTCGCTGCTTTCGAAGCCGGCAAGCCCGGCGACGCCGCGCGCTATGCGGGCACGCTGGCGCACGCCTTGGAAGATTGGGGCTGTCCGGCGCACGTCGTGCCGAACGACAACATGTTCACGCTCTTCCAGCAGTTCCTGCCCCCGCCGCCGGACAAGACTTACACGCTGCTCCACAGCCCGGTCGAGAACGGCGCGTTCGAGCTCGCGCCCGACGGGTACCGCCCTCGGTTGCTCGGGACCTCGGTGGACGAGGCGGCCTTCCATCTGCTCCGCCGCGCGCAGGGCGCCACCCGTCACGCGCGCGGCCAGGTCATCCCGATCATCCAGGCCTATTACGCCGGCGACACCAACGCCGCGAACAACGCCCAGCAGACCGCCGCGGCCTATGACGTGAAGCTGGTGGCCGACGCCCTCTACACGCTCTGCCGCCTGGGCCAGAAACGCTTCGAGGGCGCCGAAGCGCTCGCGTCCGCGGACCTCTCGCAGTGGTCGCCGCTGGAGGCCCCCGACCTCTATATGCCTCAGTCGTCTTTCTTCAGCAAACCGTATTGGGGATACGCCACGGCCGGCACGATCCTGCGCGACGGCAAACCCGTGCCGCTCCAGCTCAACGTGGCGGAGCAGGGGCAGACGGTTGCGAAGACCTTCGCGTCCGGCATCGGCACCGGCACGCGCAGCGTGCTCACCTACCTGATCCCCGCCGGCGTCTATGCGCGCTTCACCGCGCAGGTCGGACTCCATGCCGAATGGGGCAAGACCGGCCACGTGCGCTTTGAGATCAGCGGCAACGGCCAGCGCCTGGCCACGGTCGGCCCCGTCACCGGAGCCATGCCCGCCCAGCCCGTCGACGTGCCGCTGGCGGGCGTCACCAACCTCCAGCTCACCGTGACCTCCGCAGGCGGCGACGGCACCGGCAACTATGCCGTCTGGGGAGCGCCTTGCTTGCGCAAGGAATAGGGAAGAGCAGCTACACAGCTAGTAGCTTCTAGCTGCTCGCTATGCCCCCAACACGGGTGGCCGGATCGGCGATCAGGCCCTACCACACCAGCCCTCAACTACGCTCTACCGATCCCCTCCCTTTCATGAAGTTTCATGTGCTTCATGGTTGATGGAAAAGTGAGACGGCACGGCCCTACGGCTTGATCACCTTGACGCGGCCGAGCTGCAGGCGATAGACGCCCGGCTCGTCGTCGGCGGGCCTGCCGAGGCGCGTCGCCGCAAGCCGCACGTAGCGCGCCGCGGGATAGCCGATGACCGTGTAGAGGTCGACGGTGAGCCCCTCCGCGCCCGGGGCCGGCACGTCCTTGAAGGCGGCCGCCGTGGTGTAGGCCCCCGGCTGCTTGGCGAGCTGGACCTCGAAGTCGCGCGGGAAGCCGGCCCCTCCGGCGCGCGGCACAAAGACCAGCTTCGACAGCGCGGTTTCCGCGCCCAGATCGATCTCGATCCACTCGCGGGCCTCGGCACTCGGGTGCGCCGCGGAGCTGTAGCCCTGTTTGGCCGTGTCGCCCGGCGCGGCGAACAGATGCGTCGCGCTCCAGCCGCCCGCCTCGTGCGACGTGGAGGCCTTCACGAGGCTCTTCTGCGCCGTCTCCGAAGTGCCGGCGGCCAAGGTCGGATCGGCCCACGCATCCTCTGACAAGCCCCGCACAACGATGTCGTAGGCGCCGGCCCTCAGTCCGGAAACCGGCCCCGGCTTGCCGTTCACCGTGCACGTCCCGCCTTTCGGCAAGACCACGTCCGCGACGGTTCCCTTCGGCACGGTCAGCGCCAGTTTGAACGTCTCGCCCGACGCGTCCCACGACACGGCAACCGCGCCGTGCGGCGTGGGCACGAGGCCTTTGGCCCAGCGCACCTCGCGCGTCGGCTGCGGCCGCACCGAGAAGGTCCGGAACCCCGGCGTCACCGGCGCCACGCCCAGCAGATAGGTGGAGAAGTGCGACGCGATCGCGGTGTCGGGGTGCGACTCGTCGCCCCACCCCTTGGTGATCATGCCCATGCACTCCGTCGTGGTCCACGCGCCCTTCCAGCCCTCGTCGAGCAGCTTGAGCCAGTTGTGGTCGAACAGCGTCTGCAGGCCTGACTGCCCGAAGCCGTACTCGAACTTGCCGCGGCTCGCCAGGCTCTGGAACTTGCCGTGACCGATCTTCTTGAACTGCGGCGCGATACGGCGGGCCTGCTCCGGCGTGACCAACCCCATCGAGAGCGCCAGGGCGTTTGCCTCCGGACCGAACTTGGGAGTCTCGATGGCGTCCCGGAAAAAGCCGTTCGCCTCATCCCACAGCAGCGCGTACAGCGCGGTCTTGATGGCCGCCGCCGTTTTCTGCGCCGCGTCCCGCTCCCGCGGCAAGCCCAGATGATCGGCGATCCGCGCCGCGTCGCGGTATGTGCCCCAGAGCAGGATGTTCATGTAGGCCCGCGTGCGCAGGTCGCCGGGATTCAAGTTGCCCGCGTGCTTGGAGGTCTCGGCCCGCTGCACGAACAGGCCGTTCGGCCCCCGGTGCGCATCCAGATACCCGAGCAGCCGGGCGATCGCGGGCCAGAGGCCGCGCAGGGTTTCGGCATCGCCCGTGTAGAGCAGATGGTCCCACGCCACCGGCACCAGCCAAGCGGCGAACTCGTCCGACGGAAACGGCCCGAAATCGCCCGAGGGCGGCGGCGTGCCGCGCTCGGGATAGGGCGAGGCGTGCACGTAGCCCTCCGGCGTCTGGTTGAAGGCGAGCATCTTGAGCGAGTCGCGCATGTAGGTTGGCTGGGCGAACGCGCAGTAGGCGCTGCGCTGCGCGAAGTAGAGGTCGCCGGACCACACCAGCCGGTCGCGCTTCGCTCCGTCCGCCACATACGGCAGCGTGCGCGCGAACGTCCACTGGTCGAGGCCCCCCGCAAAGTCGTCGGCCAACAGCGTTTTGCCCGCGCCGTCGACGACGCGGACCGCGTCGAACAGGGGCCACTTCTCTTTGGGCGTATAGAAGCCCACGCGGCCGGCGGCGAAGGCCGTGTCGCGCGTCTCGTCGATCACGGCGCCGTCCAGCCGCGTCGTCAGCAGCCCGCCGCGCGCTTCGACCGTGAGCGCATAGCGCGCGCCGTCGGTCAGCGGCCGGGCCAGGCGCTTCGCGCTCAGCACCGTGTCCTGGCCGTCCTTGCGGCAGACCAGGCGGAACGCGCCGTCGAGCGCGACTTCGGCGAGATAGGCGTTCTTCGCGTCCTGCGCGCGGAAGGCCACGCCCGCGGCCGACACGTGGTGCGGGTTGGCGCGCAACTCGAAAACGGTCTCGACGGTGACGTCGCGCCACGCCGCGCCGTCTTTGCTCAGCCCGATCTCATCGCCCATCTCCAGCTTCCGCGGCAACAGCCAGCCGTCCACGGTCTTCCACGCGTCATGGTTCGGGAACGAGGCGATCTGCAGGGTCCACGCGCTGATGGCCCACAGCTTGTTCAACCGTTCGTCGCTGCACAGGAACACGCCGTCGGTCGGCGAGCGGTCGTACACCTCGCTGTTGACCAGCGCCACCGCGTCGAGCGCCACCGACGCGTCGGGAGAATCGAGCTGCACGCGCACATACCGCGCCTGGCCTTGCAGCAGCGGCGCGATGAAAGCGCCCGTGCGCGGAATCGTATAGGTCTCGTGGCGGTTGATGTTGCCGGGAAGCACCGGCAGATCGAAGCTCTTGCCGAGATAGCGGGCGCTGGTCTCGCGCGTGAAATCGCCTGTCTCGGAAAGCCCGTCCGGATGGTTCGCGTAAGCCAGCCTCACCACGGGCATGCCCCTCCGGGCCGTCACCTTGAAGACCGCGTAGCCGCCCACGCTGCCCTTGCCGAAATCGAGCACCACAACCGGCTTTTTGCCGTCCGCACCGCACTTGAGCTGACACGACTGCCCGTCCTCAGCCAGCAGCGCCTCGGCCGAGGCGACGTCGCCTTCGCTCCGGACCACGGCCACCGGCAGCACCCGGTCGCCCTGCGGCGTCAGCAGGTATGGCGCAGCCTCCTTGCGCCACGCGGCCGCTTGCGCGGCTCCGCTCCCTCCCGGCAACAGACGACACGCCGACGCGCACACCAGCGCGCCTGCCAGACACCCTGCGACTTGACCCGCGATCCGCTCTCTCATCTGCCACGCTCCTCCCTGCTGCTTGCTCCATGCGCCGGCGCCCCTCGGCCGGCATCCGTTCGACGGGAGGCATTATAGCCGCTTTCGTGTAGACAGCAACCCGGTTCAACCTAAACGAGAGTCGGCGCGTTTGCGGAGGTGCGATATAAGGGTCTCAACGCGCTGCGAGGTTCATAGGAGCGGCAGGCCGATTGTTCCGCCGTCCGCCCTGTTTGAACTGCCTGAAACGGACATCTGCCTAGGGGGTTCGCGGTTGACAAACCCGTGTGGCTGGCGTACTTTCTAACGTCGTTTCCATTAATGAGGTATCGTGTTTTGATTGTTGACACGGACAATGTACGGATGGCGCTCTCGGCGCAGACGGAAGCCAGCAGGAAATCGCTGCTTGGCCAATTCTTAACGCACACTCCCGTCGCTCACTTTATGGCCTCTCTTTTCCGGCCGAGCACTTTCAAAGAATGCCGCCTCCTCGACCCTGGCGCGGGCATCGGCACCCTATCCGCCGCCTTTTTGGACAGGTGTACGTCCAAAGAACTGGATTTTCAGCAGATTTCGGTGGACGCTTTTGAGATTGATGACCGACTTGTGCCCCATTTGACCCGGACGCTTGAGGAGTGCCGCCAACATATTGACTGCGAATCAAAGGTTCGTCCTCGCGATTTTATTGAGGCGGCTGTCGCAGAACTGACTGGCGACCTTTTCGCAGAGGCCTTGCCAAGGTATACGCACGCCATATTGAACCCGCCCTACAAGAAAATGCGTAGCGATTCTCCGCACCGTTCGAATTTGCGACGCGTCGGCATCGAAACCGTGAACCTCTATTCCGCCTTTGTGGCCCTTGCTTTAGAATTGCTTGAGGAGGGCGGACAGCTTGTCGCCATCATCCCGCGCAGTTTTTGCAATGGGCCCTATTATCGTCCGTTTCGGGATTTCATCCTTGGACGAGCTGCACTGCGGCACATCCATCTGTTTCACGCCAGAAACAAAGCCTTTCGGGACGACAATGTCCTGCAAGAAAACATCATCCTCATGTTGGAGCGAGGAGCTCCACAGGAACCCGTGACGATTTCTGTGTCGACAGACGACAGCTTCTCCGATCTTTCAAGCCATGTCTATCCGTTCTGCGGAATCGTGTTCCCGAATGACTCAGAGCGCTTCATTCATGTGCCAACTGAAGCGAGCGACACACCCGCCGAACAGACATCAACGATGTCCGCAACCCTCGCGGATCTGGGGATTTCAGTATCAACGGGGCCGATCGTCGATTTCCGTTTACGCCCGTATCTTTTGCAAACGCCGGAATCCGGCACGGTCCCGCTCCTCTATCCCGGACATTTCTCCGGCGAGCGTTTTGAATGGCCCAAGCAAAATTTCCGCAAGCCAAACGCCATCGCGATGAATCCCGAAACTGCGAGATGGCTCTATCCGATGGGTTTCTATACGGTTGTGCGGCGATTTTCCTCCAAAGAGGAAAAAAGACGTATTGTTGCAAGTGTTGTCGACCCAGCCGCTTTCCCTGAAATGGATTGGCTCGGATTCGAAAACCATCTGAATGTTTTTCATTGTAACCGGCAAGGGTTGACTGAGGACCTTGCACACGGGTTGGCCGCATTTCTCAATTCCCGTGCGCTCGACACCTATTTCCGCAGTTTCAACGGCCATACGCAAGTCAACGCGACGGACCTCCGTCAACTGCGCTATCCAAGCATCAAATTGTTGATACGCTTAGGCAAATGGTCCCGCAAGCATCCGCACGCTGCGCCCGAGCTGCTTGACGAGAAAGTGAAAGCACTAACCGCATGACAAAGAACATCAAACAGGCACTTCTTGTCTTATCGGCCCTTGGGTTTCCCCGAGCCCAGCAGAACGAGCGTTCAGCGTTGTGTCTGCTCGCACTGCTGGACCTGACACGCGACAAATCATGGGACAAAGCCTCTAACCCTCTGATGGGCATTACGCCGATCATGGACTGGGCCAGGAGCCACTATCAGAAGAAATACGCACCCAACACCCGTGAGACCATCCGTCGCCAGACCATGCATCAGTTTGTCGATGCCGGTATAGCGGTTTACAATCCAGACGAACCCGCCCGCCCCGTGAACAGCCCGAATGCGGTCTACCAGATCGAGGCCGAAGCATTAAACCTGTTGCGTTCCTTTAGTTCTGCTGCGTGGAAAGCAAACCTGAAAGACTATTTGTCAAAACGGCCGACGTTATCTGAAAAGAACGCGCATACACGGTCACTCGTGCAAGTTCCTGTCCAAATCGCGCCGGGCCATGAGATCAAACTGAGTCCGGGCGACCATAGCGAACTTATCAAAGCCGTGATTGAGTCTTTCGCACCCCGATTCGTGCCTGGTTGCAGGCTTGTCTATGTGGGCGACACGGGCGAAAAATGGGGATACTTCGACGAGGCTTTATTGAGCAAGTTAGGTGTCGCGGTTAACGCGCACGGCAAAATGCCCGATGCGGTACTGTACTTTCCGTCCAAAAATTGGCTTCTGCTGGTCGAGTCGGTCACCAGTCACGGTCCGATGGACGCAAAACGACATCGCGAGCTTGCACGTCTCTTTGCCGCAGCATCTGCTGGCTTGGTTTATGTGACCGCATTCCCGAACCGAGCGATTATGGCGCGGTATCTTGACGATATTGCGTGGGAGTCTGAAGTGTGGGTTGCCGACGCTCCGACCCATCTCATCCACTTCAATGGTGTCCGCTTTCTCGGCCCATATGATTCGAAATGATTCGCATATTCTGATCTCCGTCTTCTTCGCAAAGGCTACACGGGCAACAGACTTAACTCTCACTGCGGCAACAATGACCCTGTCGAATCCCGGAGGACGCGCCGTTTGAGCTACCGCATCCGCACACTGACCCTCGCCGACTATGGGGCCGCCGCCGCGCTCTGGCGGAGCCTGCCGGGCATCGGCTGGGACGGCCCGAGCGATTCCCGCGAGGGCATCGCCCGCTTCTTGCGCCGAAACCGCGGGCTCAGCCTGGCCGCCGTGGACGGCGGCGCGCTGGTCGGCACGGCCCTGGTCGGGCACGACGGCCGCCGCGCCTTCATCTATCATCTGGCGGTCGTGCCGTCGCACGCCGGGCGCGGCATCGGGCGCGCCCTGGTGGCGCGGGCGCTCCGCTCGCTGGCCGCCTGCGGCGTGCCCAAATGCAGCGTCCTGGTTCTGGACGCCAACACCGGCGGCGCGGCCTTCTGGCAGAAGATCGGCTGGACGCGCCGCGACAACGTCCACGTTTTTCAACACGCAACTCCCCTGTCCTGACCCCGTCAAAGAAAGAGCCCACCATGAAGCGTCTCCTCCCGTTCCTCACTCTCCTCGCCTGCGCCGCGGACGGACACGCCGCCGACACGCTGGTCACCTCTGCGGCAACCGTCGAGCTGGCCAGTCCGAAGTGCGAGATCGTCGCGCAGCTCTTCACGCCCGACTGGCAGGGGCAGCGCGCCAAAGGCGGCCTGACCCGCAACGCGGACGGCTCCTTCGACTTCCTGCTGGAGGCGAACGGCAGCGACGCCCTCCGCGGCCGGGCCCTGTTCACGCCCGCCGCCGGCGGCGCCGTCGACGCGTCCTACACCTTCACGCCGCTCCGCGACGTGACGCTCAACGCGCTCTACGTCGGGCTGAGCCTGCCGAGCGGGCCCTGGGCCGGCGGCAAGTGGTCCTGCGGCGAGCAGGGCGGCGCCCTCCCTCTCGACCGCCAGGGGCTCATCGTGTGCTCGCAGGTGACGCGTTCGCTGACCCTCGCGCCCCGCGAAGGCGCGGAGCGGATCACGCTCGCCTTCCCCGAGCCGACCGGGGCCATGGTCCAGGACGACCGGCAGTGGGGGCCGGCCTTTTCGGTGCGCGTGGGCCACATCGGCGGCACGCGGACGTTCAAGGCGAACGAGCCCTTCACGCTGCGCTTCACGCTCGCCACGCACGAGCCGCAGACGCTCACCCTCGACGAGCCCGTGACGATCCAGGCCGGGCCGGAGTGGACCGTGCTCAAGCAGGAGTCGGAGATCCTCGCGGGCTCGGCGCTGGACTTCTCGCGGCTGGGGTTCGTGGACGCCCCCGCCGGCAAGCACGGGCGCGTCGTGCCGAAGGGCCCGCACTTCGAGTTCGAGAAGCGGCCGGGCGTCGCGCAGCGCTTCTACGGCGTGAACCTCTGCTTCTCCGCGAACTACCTCGAGCCCGCGGACGCCGCGCGCCTCGCCGAGCGCCTGGCTCGCACCGGCTACAACGCCCTGCGCCTGCACCACCACGACGGCGGCCTCGTCGAAGGCGCCGCGGACGGCACCACGCTGAACGCGCAGAACCTCGCGCGGCTCGACGCGCTGATGGCGGCTTGCGTCTCCAACGGCCTCTACGTCACCACCGACCTCTACGTCTCGCGTTCCGTCCCTTGGCGCAGCGTGGGCATCGACCGCGACGGCCGGATCGAAATGAACGAATACAAGGTCCTGGTGCCCGTGCACGAGGGCGCCATGGAGAACCTCAAGGCCTTCACGCGCCAGCTCCTGACGCACGTCAACCCGCACACGGGGCGGCGCTATGCGGACGAGCCCGCGCTGGCCTGGCTCGCGATGATCAACGAGGGCAACTTCGGCAACTACCTGAGCGAAATGCGCGGCATCCCGGAGTGGCAGCAGGCGTGGGCCAAGTGGCTCGCCGAGCGGCAGGCGAAGGAGCCTCAGGCCTACGCCGGCATCCCGGCCACGCTGCCCGGCAGCATTTACGACAGCAGCCGGCACGTCACCGCCTTCGTGCTCTTCCTCAAGGAAACCGAAGACCGCATGATCACGCGGCTCAAGGCGTTCCTGCGCGACGAGCTCCAGTGCCGCGCGCTGATCACCGACCGCAGCGCCTGGACCAACCACGCCTCCGACCAAGTGCCGCGCGCGGAGCTCTTCGACTACGTGGACGACCACTTCTACGTCGACCACCCCGAGTTCATCGAGCGCCCGTGGCAGCTGCCCAGCAAATGCGCGAACGAGAACCCGGTCAAGAACGAGGCGATGGGCACGCAGCACGTCCTCTTCACGCGCCTGCTGGACAAGCCCTTCACCATCACCGAATACAACTACTCGGGGCCCGGCCGCTTTCGCGGCATCGGCGGCATCGTCACCGGCACCATGGGCGCGCTGCAGGACTGGTCGGGCATCTGGCGCTTCACCTACAGCCACAGCCGCGAGAACCTGCTGCGCCAAGAGGGCTACGCCATGAACTACTTCGACATGGCCGGCGACCCGCTCTCGCTGGCGGCGGAGCGCGCCTCGCTCTGCCTCTTCCTGCGCGGCGACCTGGCCCCGCTCCAGCGGACCTACTCGGTGGTGATCCCCAAGGCGGAGGTGCTCCAGATGCGCGACCACATGCCGCAGAACTTCACCGGCTGGCGCTGGCTCGGGTGGTACGCGCGCCTCGGCACGCAGGTGGCCGACGCCCCCGCGCCCGGCATCACGTGGTCGGGACGCTTCCCCGATGTGTACAAGACCCCCTCTTCCGAGATCCGCGCGCTGCTCACGCCCGATCCCGCGGCGCCCCTGCCGCCCGCGGGCGACGGCGCGGTCGATGTCGACCCGAAAAGCGGCACCTTTGTCCTGAAAACGCCGCGCACCTGCGGCGGCTTCACCGAAGCGGGCATCGTGGACGCGGGCGACCTGATCTTCGACGTGGGCGCGACGGCCGCCACGGTGTGGGTCAGCGCGCTGGACAACGAGCCGGTCGCGTCCTCTTCCCGGCTGTTGCTGACGCACCTGACCGACGTGCAGAACAGCGGCATCCGCTATGCCCAGCGCTCGCGCAAGACGCTGCTCGCATGGGGCGGCCTGCCGCATCTCATGCGGACCGGCAAGGCGGAGATCCGCCTTGCCGTCAAACCCGCAAAAGCGTATAAAGTGTATGCGTTATCCACTGGCGGAAGGCGTGTGGCGCCTGTCGAGACCCGCGTGGTCAAAGGCCGTCTGGCCTTCACCGCCGCCGTCGATGGACAACCGGACTCCGCCACACTGCTCTACGAGATCGTGAAGGAGTAGCGGCGCCTCTCTTGGACCGGGAGGCGCAGGAAACAAACGCCCCCATGAAAAACCGGCTAGCCCTTCTGGCGCTGATCGTCGCGGCGGCTTCGGCGCGCGCGGCGGTCACGTTCGAACCGGCCAAGAATTTCCCGAACATCGGCTTCATGCTGCCCCGGCTCGCCCGCGCCAAGGGCGAGCCGACGCCCATGCCGCGGGCGCATGCCTATCTCCTCGTCGGCGAAGAGGGCCTTCTGCCCGAAGACCGCTTCGATCCCTATGAGCTCTGGTTCAACACGCAGTGCTGCGCCCGCTGGCGCGACGCGGAGGGCAACCGGCTCCTGCTGGGCCGCGCGACGCACCGCTTGCCGACGTTCGCAGAGGCGTACGTGTCGCGCGACGTTTTCGGGAGCTCTCTGTCCGACGCGGAGAACCTCGTCGACCCCAAGAACCGCGACCACCTCACCGAATGGGTCGCGACCTTTGTCGACCGGCCGGTCTTTGCCCCGGAGGCGCTGAAGCTCAACCGTTTCGCGCTCGACGAGGTGCTGCGCTTCCCGTGCGAGGAGAAGGGGACCTTCGTCTACGCCTTTCTGCCGCGCCGCGTCGGCAACGCCGAGCCTTTCGACTGGTTCTGCGCCGTGCTTCGCCTGTCGGGAGAGGCCGACGCCGCGGCGATGCAGGCGCAGTTCGAAGCCTCCTTTCTCGCGAACATCGCGCTCCCGCCGCGCACCTCCAAGAGCAAAGGGGTTGAGGCGGCCGAGCTGTCCGCGCAGCGCGGCCCGGCGAAGGCGGTGGACCAGCCGCTGCACCCCGTCCGCGTGGAGGCGCGCAAGAGCGTCGATAACTATGACGACTGGTGGTTCGCCGAGACCGACGGCCACATCATCCTGTCCGACGTGGCGACGGAAGCCGGGAGATCGGTGGTGCGGGAACTGCAGGACAAGCTCCCCGTCTTCCGGCAGGCGTATGCGCGGCTGGTGCCGCCGCTGACGGCCGCGGACGAGATCTCGCTGGTGCGCCTGTTCGAGTCGCGGGAGGACTACGTGCGTTACGTCGGGCCCGAGCAGGCGTGGTCGGGCGGCCTCTGGATGCCGGCGCGCCGGGAGCTGGTGCTTTTCCAGCAGTCCTCAAAAGACGACCTGATGCGGATCATCCGGCACGAAGCCTTCCACCAATACCTCTCCTACGCCACCTGCATGCTGGGCGCGCCGCCCTGGCTGAACGAGGGGCACGCCTGCCTGTTCGAGAACAGCCGGCTCGACGGGAAGGGCAAGGTGCGGATCGAGGAGGATGCCGAGCGCGGACGCCTCCTGACGGAGAACCTCGACACGGCTGTCACCCTGCTGCCGTTCCTGCTGCAGGACACCTACGAGAGTTTCTACGCCGCGAACCCGGATGTCCGCCGGCTGAAGTATGCGATGGCCTGGGGCTTCACCTACTACCTGCAGAAAGGCGTGCCCGAGGAGACGCGCGCCCCCGCCGCAACCCTTCTGGCCGACTACGTCGCTGCCTTGGCCGAGACCCGCGATCCCGCGCTCGCCTCCGCCGCGGCCCTGGCCGGCGTGGATATGGCCGCCCTGCAGGAGCGCTTCCGCCTGTTTTGGATCAAAGGCCGCGAGAAGGCCAGCCGCTTCGACCCGCTCGACTAACCTAACCGGAGGAGAAACCGCCATGCGACACCTGACCTTCGCCGCGCTGACCGCGCTGGCCTGCCTCGCGCTCACGGGCTGCGTGTACTCGGATATCCGCGTCCCCCTGAGCTCGGACTTCCGCAGCACCCCCATCGTCACCAAATCGGGCAAAGCCTCGACCCGCTCGGTTGCCTGGCTGGTGGCGTGGGGCGACGCCGGACTGCAGAAAGCCGCGCAGAACGGGCAGCTCACGACGCTGGACTACGCGGACCGCGCGTTCGTGAACATCCTGTTCGGCCTCTACATGAGCAACACCACCGTGGTCTATGGCAACTGACCTGACAACCGGCGCGCTGTGCCTGCTGCTCCTCTCGACCACCTGCGGCTGCTTCTCGACCAACGGCCTGCTGGTGACCTGCAAGACCGAGCCCTATCGCTTGCCCCACGAAGACCGCGTCACCGTGGGCACGAAGCACTGCAGCGTCGACCTGAGCCAGCTGAAAGAGCCTTTCAGCGGCGCGGGGCTCTCCGTGATGTGGACCAACCGCGCGGTCGCGGAATCCATGCGGCGGGCAGGCATGACCGAGCTGCGCTACGCGGACCTGCAGACCTTTTCCCTGCTGAACCGGATCTATGAGCGCCGCCGCCTGGTCTTCTACGGCGAGTAGCCGCGCGGCCCAACAAAGAAAAAAAGGCGACCCCCGCGAGGGGATCGCCTTTTTTTATGAGGCCGCTTTCGCGGCGGGGCGTTCTCAGTTGGTCTTGCGGATCTTGAAGAAGCCCTTGGCCGTGTTGCGCGGGATGCGGATCGTCGTCGTCGAGCCGGCCGCGGTGAAAGCCTGTGAGCCATAGCCCCAGGTCTCATTCTCCATCGGGTAATAGACGGCCGTCGCGGTCCACGTCTCAGCCGTCAGGCTCGCGGCGCTGACCACCTGGTACTGGCGGCCGGCTTCCGAGTTGAAGGTCACCGTCATGTACTCGGGCGTCATCGTGATGCTGTCCATCTTGATGGTCTTGATGGTCACGGGCTGGCTCAGCACATGCGGGTTGCCGAGCTCGTCGACCACTTTAAACGCATAGGACTGTCCGACCTGCAGGAGTCCGGGATAGGCATAGAATTCATAGTGGCCGGAACCGTCGCCGAGCACCTTGCCGACCTCGACCCACTGGCCGTTGATCCACGCATAGACGGTGAACCAGCCGGAGCCCTGCTCGTTGACCGGATCCAGGACCAGGAGCATGCCGTTGGCCGTCGCGTACACGCTGAAACCGACCGAGGAGGAGAGCGGGCCCGTCGCGCCGCTGGCCGAGCCGAACTGCTCCAGCCCGCCGACGCCCAGCATGCTGACGCCGTTGACGCCGTCGGTCTCGGAGGTGGCCGAGACATAGGGCTCCGACGCGACTTGGGAAGAGGGGTCCGTTCCGATGAAGACCTGATAGGTTACGGGGCCGGGGGTGACCGTGTTGGTCGCATCCGAATAGTTGAACACAAACGTGATGTAGTTGGTCGCCCCGTCGGTGACCGCGAACTGCGTCGTCGTGTTCTGCTGATACAGCGGCACCCACGTGATCGGCGAGGCCGGGTTGGTGACCGCCCACACATAAAACAAACCGTTGTCCCCGGTCGTCCGCAGCGCCGCGATCGCGCCCTGCACGTTGCCGACCTCGTTGGAGGCCGGCAGCTCATCGAACAGCTTGATCTGCGTCAACAACTGCAGGGAGGCCACATAAAGACCGGTCGAGGGATTCGAGCCCGCGGCAACGGGGACATCCGCGTCGAGCTGGCCCTCGAAAACGATCATGTTGCCCACTTGAGAAGCGGTCCCGAGCGTATTGGTGAAGGTCGTTTCAGCTCCGGTATTGCTGTTCGTCAGCACATAAGAATCTTGCGCCTTCGCCTGGAACAGGCACAGGGAGATCCCGCAAACCAAAGCGGCACGCAAACAAGCAGATTTCATGTGGCAACCTCTTTTAGAAGACAGACTCAGATCCACAATTGCACGTTCAAGATACCATTTATCAACAGCCCCTGTATAGACGTAAAAAGAGAAAAATATCTCATTGACTCCCCCCCCTGCGTTTCCTAAAGTTCTCGCTCGTTCCCAATTTTAGCGCGGCGAGAGCCTTCAACACAGAGGTATGCGAGGTGTCCGATTTTCTAGTTTTCGAAAACGTGACCAAACGGTTCGGCTCCCTGACGGCGGTCGACAACGTCACGCTGGGCATCCAGAAAGGCGAGTTTTTCTCGCTGCTGGGCCCGAGCGGCTGCGGAAAGACGACCCTTTTGCGCATGCTCGGCGGGTTTGAGAGCCCCGACTCCGGACGCATTTATCTGGACGGGCGCGACATCACCGACCTCCCCCCCAACCTCCGGCGCGTCCACACCATCTTCCAGAACTACGCGCTCTTCCCGAACATGACGGTCTGGGAAAACATCGCCTTCAGCCTCCGCGTCGCCCATTACCCGAAGTCCGAGATCCGCAAGAACGTCGAGGGCATGCTCGAGCTGATCAAGATGGTCGACCACGCCTACAAATATCCGTCCCAGATCAGCGGCGGGCAGAAGCAGCGGGTCGCCATTGCCCGCGCCCTCGTGGACCGGCCCCAGGTCCTGCTGCTGGACGAGCCGCTCGCGGCGCTCGACCTGAAACTGCGCCAGCACATGCTGCTGGAGCTCGACATCATCCACGACCAGGTCGGCATCACCTTCGTCTACGTCACCCACGACCAGGGCGAGGCCATGAGCCTGAGCGACCGCATCGCGGTCATGAACCAAGGGCGCATCGAGCAGCTCGATCCGCCGGCCAAGATCTACGAGGCGCCCCGCTCCGGATTCGTGGCGGCTTTCATCGGCGACACCAATTTCTTTGAAGGCACGGTGACCGCCATCGAGGGCGACTACTGCAAGCTCGCCGTCGAAGGCTTCTCGGACATCCTCTGCTTCAACGACAAGGGGATCAGCGCGGGCAGCCAGGTACACCTCAGCGTGCGTCCCGAGAAGATCCGCGTCACCCCCGCGCCCCCCCCGCCGGAAAAGGGCTCCCGCATCAACGTCTTCCGCAGCAAAGTCACCGACATCGTCTACCAGGGCACCTATACGAAATACTGGGCGCTCTCCGGGACGCACCGCATCGCGGCGATCAAGCCCCACAGCCGCTTCCTGCTCGACCAGGAGGCCATCACCTGGGGCGACGACGTCTATTGCTGGTGGCACCCCGACGACGGCTACATGCTCGAGCAGTTCACCGAAGCGGACGCCAACCTGGTTCAGATGCCGCCGCTCGGCTATTCGGCCCCCAAGCCCGGCGTGGCCGCAGCCCCCAACCCCTGATCTCCTAACGCCCCCCCTCTCCGCTATGGCGACAAGCAAAAGACGCTGGACAGAATGGGCGATGTCCGCCCCCTCGGTGCTTTGGCTCACGGTCTTCTTCGTGGTCCCGACGCTCCTGGTGGCCGCCATTTCGTTCCATTCGGCCGCGCCGGACGGCGGCATCGGCAAAGAGTGGACGCTCGACACGTGGCGCCACATCTCGAACCCCAACTACCCGGCGATCATCTGGCGCACCCTCTGGATCAGCGCGGCGACCACTTTCGGCTGCGTGCTGCTCGCCCTGCCGTGCGCCTTCGCCATCGCCCGCATGCAGAAGAAATGGCGGGCCGTGATGGCCGGCCTCATCATGCTGCCCTTCTGGACCAGCTTCGTGGTGCGCGTCTTCGCCTGGCGCCTGCTGCTGCACCCGGAGGGCTTCCTGAAGCACCTGCTCCTCAGCCTGGGCCTGGCCGAACCCAACACGCAGCTGCTCTACAACTCGGGCGCGATCCTGCTGGTCAGCATCTACTCGTTCCTGCCGTTCGCGATCATGCCGATCTACGCCGCCGCCGAGAAGTTCGACTTCTCCCTGCTGGAGGCCGCGCGCGACCTCGGCGCCAAGAGCTTTCTCGCCTTCCGCAAGATCTTCCTCCCCGGCATCCGGCGCGGCGTCGTCTCCGCCACGCTCATGGTCTTCATCCCCTCGGTGGGCTCCTACGTGATCCCCGACCTCGTGGGCGGAAAGAACAGCGAGCTCGTCGGCAACAAGATCTACCAGCGGACCTTCCCGGACCGCAACCTGCCGCACGCCAGCGCCCTGTCGGCGATCATGGCGTTCGGCGTGCTCGTCCCGCTCGGGCTGGTCGCGTGGGCCATGAAGCGCCAGGACCGCAACGAGGCGCTGCGGCTCGCGGAGCCCAACGGCCTGAAGCAGAAGGGAGGCGCGGCATGAAGCGCAACGCCTTCCCCTTGATCGTGCTCGCGCTCGTGCTGGTCTTCCTCTACCTGCCGATCGTGGTCCTGACCGCCAACTCGTTCAACCTCTCGCGCTTCGGCGGCACGTGGGAGGGCTTCACGCTCAAGTGGTACGGACAGCTCCTCAACGACAACCAGGTCTGGTTCGCCTTCGTCAACAGCCTGCTGATCGCGACCGGCGCCACGCTCGCCTCCTGCCTGCTCGGCACCACCGCCGCGCTCGCCCTGCACCGCTGGCACTCCCGCCTGCAGAACATCCACTACGGGCTGATCTACACGCCCCTCGTGATCCCCGAGATCCTCATGGGCATCAGCCTGCTGCTCACCTTCACGGCCGTCGGCATGGACTGCGGCCTGCACACCATCCTGCTGGCCCACACCACCTTCTGCATGAGCTACGTCACCATGACGGTGCTCGCGCGCCTGCAAGACTTCGACGACAGCCTGATCGAGGCCGCCCGCGACCTCGGCGCGAACGCCTGGGTCTCGTTCATCAAGGTCCAGCTCCCCCTACTGCTGCCCGGCATCATCTCGGGCGGCCTGCTGGCCTTCACCCTCTCGATCGACGACTTCGTGATCACCTTCTTCGTCGCCGGCCCCGGCTCGAGCACCCTCCCGCTGAAGGTCTACAGCATGATCAAGCACAGCCCCAAGCTGCCGGTCATCAACTGTCTGTCGACCGTCATGCTCACGCTGACCTTCCTGCTGGTCCTCGCCAGCCGCGCGTTCCAGAACTTCAAGCAACCCAAAGCCCAAAACGGGCGCAAGAACGGAGTCCACGCATGAAAGCTCTCCACCTGTTTGCGATGCTGGCCCTCGCCGCCGCCGTCTTCACCGGCTGCGGGCCCAAGAAGCCGACCCTGCACCTCTACACCTGGTCGGATTACCTCGACCCGGAGCTCGTCACCGCCTTCGAGCAGGCCAACAACTGCCGCGTCAAAGTCGACACCTTCGACTCCAACGAGACCATGTACGCGAAGGTCCAGGCCGGCAGCGGCGGCTACGACATCATCTTCCCCAGCTCGTACCAGATCAGCCTCATGACGCAGAACAACATGCTCCAGCCGCTGGACAAGAGCAAGCTGCCCAACGTCACCGCGAACTTCGCGGAGTCCTACAAGAGCGTGATCCTGAACCCCGAGATGACCTTCAACGTGCCGTACGCCGTGACCTTCACCGGTATCGCCTACCGCAAGGACAAGACCGGCGGAGCCGCCGTCGACACCTGGGCCTGCCTGGACAACCCCGCCTTCGCGGGACGCATCTCGCTGCTGAACGATTTCCGCGAGACCATCGGCGCCGCGCTCAAATCGCTCGGCTTCAGCCTGAACTCGACGGACCCCGACGAGCTGCAGAAAGCCGGCGACGTGGTCCTGCGCTGGAAGAAGAACATCGCCAAGTTCGACAACGAGCAGTACAAGACCGGCATCGCCAGCGGCGAGTTCGTGCTCGGCCACGGCTACAGCGGCGACATCGCCCAGGTCATGATCGAAGACCCCGCGAACATCGGCTTCGCCTTTCCCAAGGAGGGTTTCACCGCAGCCTGCGACGAGATGGTCATCCCCAAGACCGCGAAGGAAGTGGCGCTGGCCCACGCCTTCATCAACTTCCTCTACGACGCGGACAACGCCTGCAAGAACATCCAGTACATCTGCGCGCCGATGCCGAACACCGCAGGCCTCGCCAAGTTGCCCGAGGCGTACCGCAGCAACCCCGCCATCCTGCCCCCGGCCGAAGTGCTGGCCAAGGCCGAAGTGCTGAAGGACCTGGGCGCGGCGCAGGCACTCTACTCCAAGGTCTGGGACACGGTCAAAGCCACGGAATAACCCCCCTTCCCAACTCCTCATTCCTAATTCCTCATTCCTCATTCCTCATTCCCCCCCATGCCCATCTACGAATACACCTGCACCGCTTGCGGCCACGCGTTCGAGCATCTGGCCCGCACGCTGACCGACAAGCCCGAGAAGTGCCCCGTCTGCGGCGCGAAGAAAATCGCCAAGCAGTTCTCGACCTTCGCCGCCGCGCAGGCCCGGCCCAAAGGCTGCGGCAGCTGCGCGAGCGAGCCGGCCTGCCCCGCGTCGCGCGGCGGCGGCTGCGGCTGCGCCGGCGCCTGCGGCGGCCACTGAGAGCGGCGAGGGCCGGCAGACCCCGTTCTGCGCAGCCGGCGAACGGGCGCTTTCGGCGCTCATCTGCAGAAATCGATCTCGACACGGAGCGCAGGCCTAGCGGTGAGCAGCCCCGTGTGGATGACGTGGGAGAGCCGCCGGCGCGCCGTCCGATCCAGACCTACTGGCTACAACGCCCAACTCGCAGCGATCCACGTTCAATGATGAAGCCGCGAGGGCTTTCCGTTGCGCCCTCCTCATGATCCCGGCACCACTTCGCGGTCCGGCGTCAGATATTTCAGAAGCGGCACAGCCGCCCCGTTTGTCGTCAGCGCCGTGTCGAAAGCCTGATTATTGTACACGACGCGCCACGGCATGTACTTGGGGCGAGCCTTGAACATCGCCCCTCCTTTGCGGATCAGGACATAGCCTTTGCGGCCAAAAGGCGTCGTCCACGCGGAATCGAAGCGCAGCGACCTTTCTGCCAAGTCACGGTCGCCTGCCCGCGCCGCCAGCGACGACGCGTCGATGTTACGCGTAATGAGCACGGGGATGACATCGTCCATGTCATCTCGCACGTTCTTCGCAACAGTCCACATGTTGTTTGTCGCTCTCAGCCCCTGACCGCACATGTTCGCCGGCACACCCGCGCCCGCCAACTTGGCGTAGTCAAACCCCGCCACATATGGGGCCCAATCGGAGGCACCCAACCGTTCTTCGTCGTACAACATCCTGAAAAAATCCGAGCTGTTTGACGCGCCCATGAGGGCGCGCTCCTCGGCATTCGTGACGGTGGCCGGATCGAAATCGCAGGGCCATACCGGCGGCAGCCCCAGCGCCTTGCGTTCGGTGTTTGCCCCCTCGATCGCCACGAAGATGTCTCGGCCGCGCATCCCGACCGCAGCCATGCTGTCAAGCAGCGAGTCGTTTACCGTGACCGGGCATAAAGCCATAACCAGCACCACTGCAATGCCCACCACAACGATCAGCTCGACCAGCGTCAGCCCGCTCGCAGATTTCACGTTCATGCGTACCCCCGTTGGACTCGGCCGCGAGCCGCCCGTATCAGCGCCTCAGCCACGTAGGCAGTATAGACTTTCAGGCATAGGCGGGCAACGCCAAACGGGAACATCATGGCGAGCGAAAGTCTGATTCTGGCAAACGGAGTCGTTCGTCCTCTTTGCGCGGCGGTTGAGGCGCGGGGCGCATCGTGCTAGACTTTCCTCCAAGGAGGGGAATTATGGGGCACGTCCGCGACATCGTCACAGCGCTCATGGTCGGCTTGGCCATGGCGACCAGCGCCAACACCCACGCGCCGTTCCGCGCGGGGGCCGCGCAGGGAAACATCACGCCGCCGCTGGGCGAAGCCATCATCGGGGGTTTTCGCCCGTTTCCGGCGACCCACGTGCACGACGACCTGTGGGTCCGCTGTCTCGTGCTGGACAACGGCGAGGCGCGAGTCGCCTTTGCCGTCTGCGACCTGCTCGGCGTGTCGCGCGGCGTCAGCGATGAGGCGCGGCGTCTGGCGCAGGAGGCGACGGGCATTCCCGCCTCGCACATCCTGGTCTCGGCCACGCACACGCACTCCGCGGCCAGCGCGCTGGGGACGCGTTTCGCAACGCAGGCGGAACAGGCCGTGCTGGACGCTTACCAGCAGACCGTGGCGCGGCGCATCGCCGACACCCTGCGCTGCGCGGCCAACAACCTCGCGCCTGCGCGCATCGGCTGGGCGACCGCCTCCGAGCCGCGCCACGTCTTCAACCGGCGCTGGTTCATGAAGCCCGGCACCCTGCCCGTCAACCCCTTCGGCAACACGAACGACGTCGTGAAAATGAACCCGCCGAGGGGCAGCGCGGATCTGGTCAAGCCCGCCGGACCGACCGACCCGGAGATCTGCCTGATCGCGGTCGAGACCCCGGAGGGGAGACCGCTCGCGCTGCTCGCGAACTACTCGCTGCACTATGTGGGCGGCGTGCGCGGCGCCGACCTCTCGGCGGACTACTACGGCCTCTTCAGCGAGCGGATGCGGCGCCTTCTGGGCGCGGACGACCAAGACCCGTCCTTCGTGGCGATGATGAGCAACGGCACGAGCGGCAACATCAACAACATCGACTTCACCCGGCCGGGCGAGAAGCTGCCGCCCTATGCGAAGATGCGGACCGTGGCCGAGGATGTCGCCCAAGCGGCGCACGCCGCCTACCGGACGATCCGGTGGCATGAGACGGTCCCTCTGGACGCGCGGTTCGAGGAGATCGAGCTGGGGTTCCGCCACCCGACTGCGGAGCAGCTCGCGCGCGCCAAAGGCATCCTGGCGGGTCTCGCGCCGGGCAAGAAGCCGACGACGCTGGACGAGATCTACGCCGAGCGCACGGTCCAGGTGAACGAGACGCCCGCGCGCGACCGGGTGCCGCTGCAGGTGTTCCGCGTCGGAGACGTCGGCATCGCGACCCTGCCGGCCGAGGTGTTCTGCGAGATCGGCCTCGAGCTGAAGGCGCGCAGCCCGTTCAAGCCGACCTTCGTCGTCTCGCTCGCGCACGGCTACACCGGCTATCTGCCGACGGTTGAACAACACGCGTTGGGCGGCTACGAGACCTGGCTCGGAACCAGCCGTCTGGAGGTCGAGGCGGCGCCCAAGCTCGTCGACGCGCTGCTGCGGCAGCTGGGCCGGCTGGACGCATCCCCGGGCCTTCGGCCCTGAGGGCACAAAAAAACCGGGGGACGTCCAGAGGACATCCGCCCGGCTGTCATAGGGGAAACGAGCTTACTCCTGCCCGAAGCCCTTGCCCGACAGGTACTCGAGCACCTTGCCGACCGAGGTCAGCTTCTCGGCGTCCTCGTCCGGGATCTCTGCGCCGAACTCCTCTTCAAACGCCATGATCAGCTCGACGGTGTCCAGCGAGTCCGCGCCCAGATCGTCGATGAACGATGCTTCCGGGGTGACCTGCTCGGCGTTGACGCCCAACTGCTCAACGATGATCTCTTTGACCCGCTCTTCGAGTTTGCTAGCCATTGTACTCTCTCCTTGACCTAGTTTCCCTTGTTACACAGTTGCGGCACTTGCCGCGCCAATCTCATCACATGACCATGCCGCCGTTGACGTTCAGCGTCTGTCCCGTCAGATAGCTCGACTGCTCGGAGGCGAGGAACACCACCGCGTTCGCGATGTCTTCCACGGTTCCGAAGCGGGCCAGCGGGATCCGCGACAGATACTGTTTGCGCACGTCTTCGGACAGCGCGTCGGTCATTTTCGACGAAATGAATCCCGGGGCGATCGCATTCGCCCTGACGCCGCGGCCGGCCAGTTCGTTGGCGGTCGACTTCGTCAGCGCGATCACGCCGGCCTTGGAGGCCGCGTAGTTCGCTTGTCCGGCGGTTCCGATGATGCCGCTGATCGAGGCGATGTTGACGATCGCGCCGCTCCGCTGCTTCATCATGTGCTTAGCCACGGCGCGCGAGAACAGGAAGGTCCCCTTCAGGTTCACGCGCAGCACCGCGTCCCAGTCGTCATCAGACATACGCACCAAAAGCGTGTCTTTGGTGATGCCGGCATTGTTGACCATGATGTCCACTTTGCCGAACACCTTGACCACCTCACTGATGCAAGCGTTGACGGCCTCGCTGTCGCCCACGTCCACCGCCAGCGGCAGGGCCTTGCGGCCGAAGCCCTGAACGATGCCCGCGGTCTCGGCGAGCCACTCCGCCTGCAAATCGCAAATCGCCACATCGGCGCCTTCTTGCGCCAGCTTCTTTGCGATGGCCTGTCCGATGCCGCGCGCGGCACCGGTCACCACCGCCACTTGTCCTTCGAATGCTCCCATGATGCTCCCCTTCTTAAGAAAACGTTCAGCCCTGCACGGCGGCGGCGGTCGCGTCCAACGACGGCACGTCCGAGACGTTCAGCGTGTTCACGCCCTTGTCGATGCGCTTGATCAGGCCGGACAGGACCTTGCCGGGACCGAACTCCACGAAACTCTTGGCGCCGTCGCTGATCGCGGCCTTGATGCAGTCGGACCAGCGCACGGAGTCGGTGACCTGGCGCAGCATCGCGTCCTTGATCGCCGCGGGGTCGCTGCTGTGCAGCGCGCCGCTGACGTTGGCGAGCACCGGCATCTTCGGCGACTGGAAGGTCACGCCGTCGAGCACCGCGGCCAGCTTCGCGCGGGCCGAAGCCATCAGCGGCGAGTGGAACGCGCCCGCCACGTTCAGCGGGATAGCCTTGACGCCCAGCTCGGCGGCCACGGTCGCGGCCGTGGCCACGCCCGTCTTGAGCCCGGAGAGCACGACCTGCGCGTCGGAGTTGATGTTGGCGACCGTGAGGCCGGCCTTGTCGCAAATCGCCTGCAGCTGCTCGGCGGTCGCGCCCATGATGCTGATCATGCCGCTCGCCTGCTCTTCGCACGCCTGCTGCATGAAGCGGCCGCGGGCCTCGAGCACCTTGAGGGCCGACTCGAAATCCAGCACGCCGGCGATGTGCAGCGCGGTCCACTCGCCGAGGCTCAGCCCTGCGGCCACCTTGAACGAGAGCTGCGGGCAGCGCTTCTGCAGCGCGCGGAAGGCCGCGACGCTTACGGTGAAGATCGCGGGCTGGCACACGTTCGACTTGGTCAGCTCTTCGGCCGGCCCTTCAAAACAGATCTTGGCGAGATCGAAGCCCAGCACCTCGTTGGCGCGGGTGAACAGCGCAGCGATCTCGGCGTCCGCCGCGAGGTCCTTGCCCATGCCGGGGACCTGGGCGCCCTGCCCTGCAAATACACATCCTTTATCGCTCATTCGCGTCTCCTCTTTCGTTCGCTTTGCCACGCCCGCCGACACGAGGGGGCGTTTGAGGTGGCGCAGTTTGACATATTCGGGGAAAATGTCAAACTCAAAACCAGTCTCCAAAAAAACGGCATCAGAGTATCACATGCCGAAAACCAATGCGACAGGAAAAACATGCCGGGGCCAAGCGCCTACTCCGCGGTCTCAGGAGCCATCGCCGCGATCCTGCGGGCGATCTCCTGCGACAGGTTGTTGGAGGCGGCCGCGGCGCCCGCGATGATCGCGTGATAGATCGCGCGGTACGACGAGGAGCCGTGCGTGATGATGACCGTTCCCGGCACGCCGAGCAGCGGCGCGCCGCCGTAGATCTCGGGGTCCATGCGCCGCTTGAGCGTCTGCAGCGCGCCCTTGAGCAGCAGCGCGCCGAACATGCGGATCGGGTGGCGGAAGAATTCCTTCTTCATCCAGTAGCCGACGGCGTGCGCCACGCTCTCGGTGGTCTTGAGCACCACGTTGCCGACGAAGCCGTCGCACACCACCACATCCGTCTTGCCGAGGAACAGGTCGTGCCCCTCCACGTTGCCGCGGAACTTCACGTCCGTCTTCTGGATCAGGTGGAAGGCCTTCTTGGTCATCTCGTTGCCCTTGCAGTCCTCGGTGCCGATGCTGAGCAGCCCCACCACCGGCTCGGTGCGCTTGAGCACCGCCGTGGAGTACGCGCTCCCCATCACCGCGAACTGCGCCAGCCAGGTCTCGTGGCAGTCCGTGTTGGCGCCGGCGTCCAGCAGCAGCAGCGGACGCTTGGGCTGGCGCGTCGGCAGCACCGTGGCGATCGCGGGACGGATCACGCCCGGCGTGCGCCCCAGCCCGAACACGGCCGCAGCCGCGACGGCGCCGGAGTTGCCGGCCGAGACCATCGCGTCCGCCTCCTTGCTCTTCACCAGGTCCATGCAAATGTTGATCGAGCACAGCTTCTTTTTGCGGACCGCCGTCGCGGGCGACTCGTCCATGCCGATCGACTCCGGCGCGTGCACGATCTTGAGACGGCTGTGATCGGCCTTGGGATACTTGGCCAACTCGGCGCGGATGGCGGCTTCGTCTCCGACCATCATGATGCAGGCGATGTCTTTGAGCTTGAGGGAAGCCTCCACCGCGCCGTGCACGATCTCGTGCGGCGCATGGTCGCCACCCATCACATCGAGGGCAATTCGCATCGTCTAACCTCGCTCGGTTCTCAATCACACAAAGGGTTTCCGCCACCGGCGGAAACCCTTTTTACCATCCTGTAGAACGATCGGACCGAAACGGGGCTACTCCTCGACGGTCACAACCTTGCGGCCTTTGTACATGCCGCAGGAGGGACACACGCGATGCGTCTGCTGCGATGCGCCGCAGTTCGGGCACGCCTGCACCTGGGCGAGTTCCGCCTTGATGTGCCCCTTGCGCTGACGAATCCTCATCTTCGACTTTTTCCGTTTAGGTACGGCCATTTTCTTTCTCTCCTTACTCTACTCTGCGCCTGCGCGCTGTCGCGCGACGCACGCGAATTCACTTCAGCGCTTCCAGCGCCGCCCAGCGATCATCTCTGCCCGCTTCCCGGCACGAACAGGCCTTTTCGTTCAAATCGGCACCACACGTCATGCACAGGCCCCGACACGTTTCGCGACAAACCGGATAACGGGGAAGGGCGAGTATGATAGCTTCCCGGACCTCTTCGGTCAAGTCCACGAAATCGGTCGCCGCATTTATTTCCACCGACGTGACGAACTCCGGCTCCACCGCCTCGGTCTCGAAAGACACCGCGCAGCGCGAGCAGACGCACGTCAGGCGCTGCCTCACCGAGCCCCGGACGAGCAGCTCCGAGCCGATGATTTCGACCTTGAGCGCGTAGGTCATGCCGCCCTCCGGCGTCACGAATTCGCTCTCGCCGAGGTCCAGCAGACCCGGCGCCGTCTCGCCCTTGTACCACTCGCCGCCCTTGTCCAGGCGCGCGACGTCAACGATCAAACGCCCCTGTGTTTCCAACTCCGCCTCCTGCCCGGACATGCTGTTCCGGATGACTGCGCATGTGCGCGTCGATGTATTTCTGAACCGGTTTGGGCACGAACGAGCTCGTGTCGCCGCCATAGCGCGCGATCTCGCGGATCGTGCTCGCCGTGACATAGCTGTAGTTCTCGTTCGGCATCATGAAGAGCGTCTCGATCTCCGGATCGAGCTTGCGGTTGGTCAGCGCCATCTGGAACTCGTACTCGAAATCGGAGTACACGCGCAGGCCGCGCACGACCACCCCGATCGCGTGCCGCCGGCAGTAGTCCACCAGCAGGCAGTCCAGCCGGTCGATCTCGATGTTGGTCATGCCCGCCTCGTCGACGCTCTCGCGGATCATGGCCATGCGGGCGTGCAGGTCGAACATGCCCGTGGCTTTCAGCGACACGCCCGCCACCACCACGACCACCTTGTCGAAGAGCATCGCGCTGCGCTGCAGCAGGTCGAAGTGCCCCAGCGTCAGGGGGTCGAACGTTCCCGGATATACCGCCGTCCTATGCATAGCTCCTAGTCTCCGGCCTCAGCCAGGGGAGTGTCCTCCTCCGGCCTCTGGCGCTCCGTCTCCAGTTTGTAAACCGCCAGCCGCGTGTGCCCGTAGGTGCGGTCGCGCAGCAGCGTCCACCCGGCCACCTCTTCGGCCCGCTTGGCCTCCGGCATCTCGGCCACGAAAATCCCGCCCGGCCGCAACACGCGGCCCGCCGCCATCAGGCCCATCATCTCCGCGAACCCCTGCTCGCGCCCGGCCGCATAGGGCGGGTCCGCGAACGCCACGTCCGCCAGCCGCCCGCAGCCCGGCCCTTTGAGCCAGCGCGTCACCTCGCAGCACACCACCTCGCCCTGGTCGGGCGCCAGCGCCGCGCGGTTCTCTTTCAGCACGCTCACGTGGCGCGGGTCTTTCTCCACCCACGTCACGCGCCGCGCCCCGCGGCTGTACGCCTCCAGCCCCACGGAGCCCGCCCCGGCATACAGGTCGATGAAGACCGCGTCAGGGACCACGTTCATCAGGATGGAGAACAGCGCCTCGCGCACCCGGTCCTGCGTCGGCCGCACCTGATCTCCCGGCGGCACCTTCAGCTTCCGGCCGCAAAACTCTCCTCCTGAAATCCGCATAGACGCAACACTATACCGGAAAGGCCGCCTCCTGCGCAACACTTGCCCACGCCGGCGCGCCTCCGGAAACAAGAAGGTTGACAGTAGGATTGCTCCCTCTGTATGATTCCATCTATCAAAGATTGTGTGCACCGCGGGTTCGGGCGCGAGGTCCGCGCAGGAGGTGAGGGATGAGTGCTCTGTTTAAACGCTCGCAGGGGAAACCACACTTCTGGCTTGTGGCTTTCATCGGCTTCTCCCTGCTCATCGTGCTGCTGGGCTACACCCAGTACCGCGCAGCCGAAGAGCAGGTGCGCTCGGACCGCGCCCAAGAGCTCACCGCCATCGGCTCGCTCAAAGCCGGGCAGATCGCCGAGTGGCGCAAAGAGCGCATCTCGGACGCCATCCGCTTCGCGCAGGGGCCGACGCTCACCCGCGCCATCACGAAGGCCGACAGCAACGACCTGAGCATCATGCTCCGGCTCAACCGGAAAGGGACCTTCTACGAGGACTCGCTGCTGGTCTCCCCCACGTGCGACCTGCTGGCCGCGGCCAGCGAAAATCCCTCCCCCATCGCCGACGCCACGCGCCGCGCCGTTAAAACCGCGCTCGAAACGCGCGCCCCGACGCTCTCCGACTTCTACCGCAACCCCGACGGCAGCGTGCACATCGACGTCGCCGCCCCGGTCTTCAACACCAACGAGCAGCCCGGCGCCGCCTTCGTGCTCCGCTGCGCCGCCGCCGACTTCCTCTACCCGCTGATCCAGTCGTGGCCCGTCCCCAGCAACAGCGCCGAGACCCTGCTCGTCCGCAAAGAGAACGACGAGGTCGTCTTCCTCAACAAGCTGCGCCACCAGGGGCACACCGCCATGACCTTGCGCATCCCCTTGACGCGCACCGAGGTGCCCGCCGTGCAGGCCATCCTCGGCAAGCAAGGGGTGGTCTCCGGGCTGGACTACCGCGGCATCGAAGTGCTGGCCGACATCCGCCCCATCCCCTCCTCCGACTGGTTCATCGTCACCAAGGTGGACCAGGCGGAGATCCAGGAGCGGGTGCGCAACCGCACCCTCGTCATCCTGGGGTTCGTGGGGCTCGGCATCCTGCTGGCGGCCAGCGGCACCGCCTTCGGCTTCCGCAACCGGCAGGCCTCGCTCTACCGCAACCTCTACCGCTCCGAACAGGAACAGCGGGCCGCCACGGAAAAGTTCCGCACCATCCTTTACAGCATCGGCGACGCGGTCATCACGACCGACAAGGAGGGCCAGGTGCTGCAGATGAACCCCGTGGCCGAGGCCCTGACCGGCTGGACCGAGTCTGACGCCTACGCCAAACCCCTGGAAGAGGTGTTCAAGGTCGTCAGCGAGGACGGCCAGCAGCCGGTCGCCAACCCGGTCTGGCGGGTCTTGCGCGAAGGCCAGATCGTCGGCCTCGCCAACCACACCGTGCTGATCGGACGGGACGGCAAACGCTACCCCATCACCGACAGCGGCGCACCGGTCCGCGACGAGAAGGGCAACATCATCGGCGTCGTGCTGGTGTTCAGAGACCAGACCTCCGAACACGAAGCCCAGAACGCCCGCCTCTCGAGCGAGCGCCGCCTCGCCACGCTCATGAACAACCTGCCCGGCATCGTCTACCGCTGCCGCATGGACACCTACTGGACCATGGAGTTCATCTCCCAGGGCTGCAAAGACCTGACCGGCTATGACGCGCAGGACATCCTCGACAACAAAACCGTCTCCTTCTTCGACCTCATCCACCCCGACGACCGCCAGTTCGTCTGGGACGCCGTGAGCGCGGCCGTCAAACGCGGCCAGCCCTACACCATCGAATACCGCCTCGTCACGGCCGACGGGACCGAGAAATGGGTCTGGGAGCGCGGGTGCGCCGTCCAGGACGAGAAGGGCGACGTCGAGGCCCTCGAGGGCGTCATCCACGACATCACCGAGCGCAAAAGAGCCGCCGAAGAGCAGGCCAAGCTGGAAGAGCAGCTGCACCAGTCGCAAAAGATCGAAGCCATCGGACGCCTCGCCGGCGGCGTGGCCCACGACTTCAACAACATGCTGTCCATCATCATCGGCAACGCCGAGCTGCTCAGCGACCACTTGGGCGCCGACTCCGCCGACCGCACCGCCGTGGAGGCGATCCTGAATGCGGGCAAACACTCGGGCGAGCTCGTCAAACAGCTGCTCGGCTTCGCCAGCCGCCAGAACTTCATGCCCCGGCTCCTCAACCTGAACGACACCATCGGCGGCATGTGCACCATGCTCAAACGACTGATCGGCGAAGCCGTCACGCTGGACTGGCACCCCGGCGCCGACCTCTGGCCCGTCATGATGGACCCGAACCAGGTCGACCAGATCCTCGTCAACCTGATCGTGAACGCCCGGGACGCCGTCTCCGGCGTCGGCAAGATCACGGTCGAGACCAGCAACGTCAGCCAGTACAAAGTCAGCGACGGCCTCTCCGCCGGCGCCAGCCACGGCGATTACGTCCACATCGCCGTCAGCGACACCGGCTGCGGCATGGACGCCGCGCTCCAGACCCAGATCTTCGAGCCCTTCTTCACCACCAAGCCCAGCGGCGCAGGCACCGGGCTCGGCCTGTCCATGGTCTACGGCATCGTCAAACAGAACAACGGCTTTATCCGCGTCGTCAGCCAGCCCGGCAAAGGCTCCTGCTTCCACATCTACCTGCCGCGGCACCGCACTGAGGCCGAGGCGCCCGCCGCCGCCCAGCCCGCCCTTTCGGTCCCCTCCCAAAAGGCGGCCACCCCGCTGGGCCAGGGCACCCCCGTGCTGGGGACGATCCTGCTCGTGGAGGACGAGCTCTCCGTCCTCGCCCTCACCCAAGCCCTGCTCACCAAGCTCGGCTTCACCGTGATTGCCGCCAACGGCCCCAAAGAGGCGATCCAACGCTCACGCGACTACAAGGGCACCATCCACCTGCTCCTGACCGACGTGGTCATGCCTGAGATGAGCGGCCGCGACCTGTGGGAGCTGCTGGCCAAAGAGCGACCGGACATGAAGAGCCTTTTCATGTCCGGCTACACCGCCGACATCATCGCCCACCAAGGCATGATCGCCGCGGACCTCCATTTCCTCCAAAAGCCCTTCTCCCGCAACACCCTCCTCCAGAAGATCCACGAAGCCCTCGCGGGGTGAGCGCCGGCCGCGCACACGCCGCCCCCGACCCAGACCCCCAACAAAGGATGAACGGCATGAAACGACTCGCCGCATGTTCGCTGCTCCTCGCCGCCGGCACACTTCAGGCGGCCACAACCTACCGGGCCGACTGGGAATCGCTCGACCGGCGCCCCGTCCCGCAGTGGTGGCAGGAAGCCAAGTTCGGCATCTTCATCCACTGGGGCGTCTACGCCGTGCCCGCCTATGCCCCGACCGATGCGGCCAACGTCTACGCCAAATACTCGGAGCACTACGACAACCGCCTGCGCACCGGAAACGCGGCCTTCACCAACCATCACGCCCGCACCTACGGCGACCGCGTCGCCTACGCCGACTTCGCCGCGCAGTTCCGCGCCGAACACTTCAACCCGGACCAATGGGCCGACCTCTTCAAAAAGTCAGGCGCCAAATATGTGGTCCTCACCTCCAAGCACCACGACGGCTTCGCGCTCTTCCCCAGCGCCTACAGCCCGCGCTGGAACGCGCAGGTCCTCGGCCCCCACCGCGACCTCGCCGGCGACCTGATCGGCGCCGTGCGCAAACAGGGGCTCCACATGGGCTACTACTACTCGCTGCTCGAATGGGGCCACCCCCTCTACGCCAAGGCGACCATCGGACGCTGGGTCCAGGAGATGAACATCCCCCAGATGAAGGAGCTCGTCACGCGCTACAAGCCCGACGTGCTCTGGACCGACGGCGAGTGGGACTTCTCCGACGAAGAGCTGCGCAGCGCCGACTTCCTCGCCTGGCTCTACAACGAGTCGCCGGTCAAAGACACGATCGTGGTCAACGACCGCTGGGGCAAGAAGACCCGCGGCCTGCACGGCGGCCACTACACCACCGAGTACGACCTGATCCACACCGGCAGCGCGCTCGACACCCAGTTCGTCCACCCCTGGGAAGAGTGCCGCGGCATCGGCGGCTCGTTCGGCTTCAACCGCTTCGAGACCACCGCGCACTACATGACCTCCGCGCAGTGCGTCGAAACCCTCGTCGAAAAGGTCAGCCGCGGCGGCAACCTGCTGCTCAACATCGGACCGCAGGCCGACGGCCTCATCCCCGTCATCATGCAGGAGCGCCTGCTCGACATGGGCCGCTGGCTCGAGGTCAACGGCGAAGCGATCTACGCCACCACCGCGTGGCGCCACCGCCCCAAGAACATGCGCGAAACGCAGGTCTATTTCACCCGCAAGCCCGACGCGCTCTACGCGATCTGCGCACGCTGGCCGCAAGCCCCGCTCGTGATCGGCCACGTCGCCAAGGCCGACGGCGTCACCTTGCTCGGCAGCGACCTCCCCGTCTCGTTCAGCGCCGCCGGCGGCCAGCTCACGCTCCAGCCGCCCGCGGTCAACCCCGGCAACATGCCCTGCGACTTTGCCTGGACCTTCAAGATCATCAACCCGCAGGAGTAACGCACCGGAGCCCCTCATGGCCGACACCGAAGCCTCTCCCGACTCAGAGTTCGAACGCGAGCCCGTCCCCCCCAGGGCGTGGCTCGGCCTCAAAAGCTACGTCGGCCAATTCGCCGGCGAACACGTCGCCGGCACGGAGCTGATGATCGGACCGCTCTTCCTCGCCGCGGGCGTCAGCGCCTTCGACTTCTTCGCCGGGCTGTTCATCGGCAACCTGCTCGCCGTCCTGAGCTGGACCTTCTTCACGGCCCCCATCGCGACGCGCGTCCGCCTGACGCTCTACTGCCACCTCGAACAGATCTGCGGCCGCAGGCTGGTCGTGGTCTACAACACCGTCAACGGCGTGATGTTCACCGTGCTGGCAGGCGCCATGATGACCGTCTCCGCCACCGTGCTCGGCGTCTACTTCAACTTCTCCATGCCGCAGCTGAGCGACACGCTCCCGACCGGCCTCGGCTGGATCGCGGCCGTGCTGCTCACCGGCGCGCTCTTCTCCGCGGTCGCCGCCAAAGGCTACCGCTTCGTGGCGTCCTTCGCGAACGTCGCCGCCCCGCTGATGGTCCTGATGTTCGCCGTCTTCGGCCTGGTCAGCCTGCGCAAGCTCGGCGTCACCGGGCTCGACAACTTCTGGGAGATCGCCTCGACCCGCATCTGGACCGGCGGCGCGCCGCAGGCCGGACAGGTCAAGTTCACCTTCTGGCACGTCACCTTCTTCGCCTGGTTCTGCAACATGGCGTGGCACATCGGCATGGCCGACCTCTCGCTCTTCCGCTTCGCGCGCAAGTCTTGGTACGGCGTCGCCTCGGCCGCCGGCATGTACATCGGCCACTTCATGGCGTGGATCGCCGCCTCGACGCTCTACGCCGTGCAGCTCCAGGCCGACCCGACCAACACCGCCGTGCTGCCCGGCCCCCTCGCCTACAACGCCTGCGGCGCGCTCGGCCTGCTCGTCGTCGTGGCCGCCGGCTGGACCACCGCCAACCCGACGCTCTACCGCGCCGGACTCGCCTTCCAGTCGCTGATCCCCGGCTCCTCGCGCGTGAAGGTGACCCTGCTCACCGGCCTGGTCGCCAGCGTGACTGCCGTCTTCCCGATCGTCACGATGAAACTGCTCGGCTTCGTGTCGCTCTGGGGCATGATCCTGATGCCCATGGGCGCCGTGATCTTCGCCGATTACTGGCTCCTGCCGAAGCTGGGCCTGCAGCGCGACATCGCCGCCCGGCGCGCCTGGCCGATCAACGGGGCCGCCGGCGCCGCGTGGCTGGCCAGCATGGCCTTCTGCATCGGCCTCCTGATCGCCTTCGGCAGCGACAAGATATATTTCGTCAGCCTGCCCGGCTGGTTCGTGACAGTCCTCGTCTACATCGTCCTGAGCAAACGCCTGCAGCGCCAAACCCCCGCGCTCAACTCCGCACCCCTCAACTCCTAATTCCTAACTCCTCATTCCTCATTCCTATGATCCGCCACGCCTTCAAGATGAAGCTCAAGCCCGGCGTCCTCGCCGAGTACAAACGCCGCCACGACGAAATCTGGCCTGAGCTCGCCCGCGAGCTCCGCGACGCCGGTCTTTCCGACTACTCGATCTTCCTCGACGAGGAGACGCTGACGCTCTTCGCGGTGCAGAAGCTCAGCGAAACGAACACGGCCGCCCGGTTGCCCGAGACGGCCGTGGTGAAAAAGTGGTGGGCCTATATGGCGCCGCTCATGGAGGTCAACCCGGACAACTCGCCGGTCTGCGTCGAGCTGCCCGAGATTTTCCACCTCGCGTAACCGGGTCGCGCACCGCCGCACCGGGCTGAAACGGCGGCAGCGGACGGCCGCCCTACCGGCGCGGTCACGCTCTCCGGGTAGGGCGGCGCTCCCGCGCCGCCGGAGGTCGCGCTACTCCGCGGCCAGCTCGAAGACCGCCGAATCATAATCGCCCTCGAGCTTGACCGGCACGCCCATGCTCATCAGCGCGGCGCCGCCCAGGCTCTTGCCGTTCACGCGCGAGTGGTCGCGTTTCTCTTTGTTAAGCTCGGCCACCTTGTAGCGCTTGGCCGGGTCGAGCCCCTGCAGCATCAGCGGCGCGGGGAAGTCGCTCATGATGTTGCGGTTCAGGCCGTACAGGAAAACCACCGCCTGGCTGCGGTCATCGTTCACGTACATCAGCGAGGCGTAGCTGTTCTCCCACGGCGAGACCAGGCGGTAGAGGTCGCCCTGCTGGATCACGGGGCGCAGGCGCTTGTAGTCCGCCACCGCCTTCTTGGCGAAGGCCACCTCTTCGGGCGCCATGTTCTTCGGGTGCAGCTCGAAGCCGAGGCGGCCCGACATCGCCACGTCGAAGCGGAACTTGAGCGGCGTGGAGCGGTGCGTCTGGTGGTTCGGCACGGCCGTCACGTGCGCGGCCATGGCGCACGCGGGATAGAAGAGCCCCGCGCCCCACTGGGTGAACACGCGCTGGCGCGCATCCGTGTTGTCGGAGGTCCAGAACTCGTCGGCGTAGCGCAGGAAGCCGTAGTCCATGTGGGCGCCGCCCGACGAGCAGGCCTTCATCATGATGTCGGGATACTTCGCGTGCAGGCGCCCGAGCAGGTCATACAGCCCCGCCGTATAGTCGAACCAGAGGTTCGGCTGACGGTCCGCCGCCAGATAGGTCGACCCCGCGTTCATGAAGTCCGCATTCGCGTCCCACTTGATGTAGGCGAGGCCCGGGATGCTCGTGACCAGCGCGTCCATCTGTCCGAAGAGGTTGTCGCGCAGCGCCGGGTTGGTCATATCCAGCACCACCTGCGTGCCGCCGCGGCCCTGGCGCAGCGGGCGGGTCTTCTCGCGCAGCACCCAGTCGGGATGCCCGTCCACCAGCTCGCTCGTGGTGTTGGCCATCTCCGGCTCGACCCAGATGCCGAACTTGAGGCCGCGCGCCTTGGCTTCGTCGGCGAGCGCGCCCAGTCCTTTCGGCAGCTTCTTGTCGTTGAGCACCCAGTCGCCGAGGCCGCGCTTGTCGTCGTCGCGCGCATACTTGCCCTTGGCGAACCAGCCGTCGTCCACGACGAACATCTCGCCGCCCAGCTCCTTGACGCCGTCCATCATGTCGGTCAGCGTCTTCTCGTTGAAGTCGAAGTAGGCGCCCTCCCAGCTGTTCAGCAGCACGGGCCGCAGCATGTGGCCGTCGCGCAGCTGGTGGTCGCGCGCCCAGCGGTGCAGGTTGCGCGAGATCTGCCCCTTGCCCGCCGCGGAATAGGTCAGCGCGGTCTTGGGCGTGACCAGCGTCTTGCCGGCGTCCAGCGTGTAGGCGCCGTTGCCCGTGTCGGGACCGACGTTGACCGCCAGCGCATTGACGTAGTCGTGCTGCACCGCGATGCTCCACGCCCCGCTCCAGGCGAGCGCCGCGCCGATCACGCGGCCCGCGGTCTCCGTCGCTTTGTCGCCGACCGACAGCATGAACGCGGGGTTGTTGCCGAACGCCGAGCGCACGCCCGAGCGCGACGTCATGCTGACCGTCTGCCCCAGCGCCACGGGCGCCTCGGACAGCTGGCCCTCGCTCGCCCACTGGCCGGTCAGCGACAGCAGGTGGTACTCCTTGGCCAGCAGCGGGAAGACCAGCGCCACGGAGTCCATGCGCATCAGCTTGACCGGCGCCGGCTCGTCGTGGCGGATCTCGACCCACGTCTCGATCACGTCGCTCGCCTCGACCGCGCGGAAATGCTGCGTCACCGTGAACGGGTACACGCTGTCCTTGAGCTCAAACACGAGGTGGGTCACCCCGGGCTTGTCGTCGACCGTCTGCGCGCCGCCGCCGACCAGCTCGGTGGAGGTCACCCCGTCCGCGTGGATCACGGCCAGGCCGCCGAACTTGTTCATCGTGCTCTTGTCGTTGTCGCTGCCATAGACCGAATAGGTCGCGGGCTTGCGGTGGCCAAAGAAGTTGCCGCCGACCCAGCCGTTCCACGCCAGGGCGGCCGCGTCGCCAGCCTTGTCGAGTTTAGCGCCGTAGTGCACCATCAGCCACGTCTCGCCGCTCTTCTGAAAGGCCATCGTCGTGTTCCGAGTCTGCAGCAGAAACTCCTTATCGACGGGAGCCGCGCCCGCCCAAGCCGCACAGGCGGCCACGCCCATCGCCATCACCGTTTTACGCATCGTTCTTCTCCTCGTTACGAACATGATCTTCTCTGCGCCGCGTGCCCCTATTTCAGCCACATCAGCGTGCCAAGCGTCGAGACATAGTCCAGCACCACTTCGTTGTTCTCGGCCTTGATCACGGCGTTATACCCTTTTCCGCCCGCGTTCGCAAGCGTCCAGCCGGCGAGGTTCGCCGCGCCCGTGATGCTCTCGTAGCGCATCAGCACCGCCCGGAACGAGCCGCTGATCAGCTGCCCCTCCTGACGGCCGAGATCCACCACGCCCGCGCCGCCGATCGTCAGGCGCTTGGCGAGCAGCTCGTCGTTGGCCGCAGGCGACCACGACCACGCATAAACCGCGTTTGTGGCGAACGTCAGCTCGTCGACCATCAGCGCGGCCCCCGCCGGAGCGTTGGTGCTGTCGCCCGGAGCGACGCGTCCGTACGCGGTGACCGCGCCCGCGACCGTCCCCTCGCCCGACAGATTTCCCGCCTCGACCGCACCCTGCAACGCCAGGGCCGCACCACCCGCCACGCGCAGGTCGGGGCGTCCCGACGCGGTGTCGATCAGCGACTGAATCTCGGCCTGCGTGAGCGCGCGGCTATAGACCCGCACGTCGTCCAGCCGTCCCGTAAACTGGCTCCCGGGCGGCGAGTCCAGATGGTAGTTGCCGAAGCCGAAGCCGTACTGGTTCAGCGGCCGGTCCGGCGGAGTGAACAGCGTGGTCTTCAGCGCGGCAAGCGTCGACGTCCCCGCGGCCACGCCGTCGATGAAGAAGGCGGCGCCGTCGGGCGTCACCGTCACGGCCACGTGCGACCACTGGTTGGGGCCCGATATCCAGCGGGTGGAATCGGCGCTCGCCCAGCTCGTGGTCGAGCCCGTGGACATCAGACGCACCCGGCCGAAGTTCATGCGCAGCATCAGCTCGTACGGCCCGTTCGACCCGCCGTCTTTGCGCGTCGTGAAGAAGGTCGTGCCGGTGCCCGCCGCCGTGTTGGTCGTGTTGACCCACAGCCACATCGCGACCGTGAAGTTGGCCATCCCGCGCATCTGCGTGTCGCACGGCACGCAGACCGATGAGGCGCCGGTCGCGAACATCAGAGCCTTGACCCCGTTCGTGCCGTCGACGACCGACGCCGTCCCCCGTTGCACGCCGTTGCGGCCGTTGCCCGAGGTGTCGGCCGACGGCCAGCTCTCAAAACTGTAGCGCGCCAGCAGGTTGGTCGGCAGGCTCTGCCGGACAGACGCCGGAACCAGCGCCACATTCAGCTCGCCGCCGCGCACGTCCACCGTGCCGTCCCAGCGCAGCGGCTGGGCGAGCGTCAGGCTGCCCAGGCCCGCCTTGGCCAAGGTGCCGCCGACCGCATCCGAACAGACCGGCTGCGCGAGCGTGACATTCTGGCCTGCGGTGTCGATCGTGCCGCCGCGGCCGCTGACATACAGCTGCCGGAGCCCGTTCAAATAGTCGCCCGCCACAGGCGCGGAGAGCCCTCCGCCGGCCGTGACCAGCGTGCCGTTATCCAGCGCGAAGGCGGACCAGCCGGTCGCGCTCGTCTGAGTGGTCGGCGGCAGCCGCACCGTCGCGCCAGACGGTTGTCCGTCGCCCGCCAGCAGCACGTTCACGCGGCCCGCCGCATTGCTGTCGCCCATCCAGTTCCACCGGCCGGTCACGTCGAGCAGGCCGCCGCCTTTGACGGACACGCGCCCGTAAGCGCCGCCGTATGTGTCTGAGAAGCGCTGCTGATAACCCAGGCTGACGCTGCCGAGCTGCGCCGCGCCGCCGTCGACTTCGAGCACGCCCGGCCCGCGTACGCCGACGTTGAACCACGTGGCTTGAGGACAGGACACCATACCGCCCGCGCGCACCGTGAAGCGGTCTTCCGCAGTTGACCCTTGGATGCGCAGGTTGGCCGCATCGAAGTTGCCGGTGAAGGCCAGTTCGCCGTCGACCACCACCGCGTTCGTGCCATACCCCATGTAGACGCCGCCCAGCGTGGCCTTGGCCCCGGTCTCCACAACCAACGTTCTGGCGCGGCTGTTGTCGGCGTCCATCTTGACCGACTCGCGGTTGGTGAGGCCGAAGGAATAGTCGGCGCCCGCGGCGAAGCGGAGCACGCCCTCCTGCAGGTTGAGGCGCGCGTTGTCGTTGCCGGCCGCGGAGGCACCCAGCAGCGTCAGCTCGCCCGCGCCCTGCTTGTAGAGCGTCGCGACGCCGACATGCTCATACTTCAGTTCACCCGCCGAGCGGAGGTTTGCCGGCGCGTCCACGTTCACCGCGGCCGTCGCCGTGCGGATGGCCACGTCGCCCGGCAACACGCTGGCGACGCTGCCGCCCACGCGGAGCTGCGCCCCGTCGGCCTCAAACGCCAGCGCGCCCGATCCGGCCGTGGCCCCGTTGGTCAGGACGACCGTGCCGCTCTGCACGCGCACGCCGCCCGCGAAGGTGTTGGTCCCCGCCAGCACCAGCTCGCCGCCGTTCTTCTTGACGAACCCGCCCGCGCCCGAAACCGTGCCCTCCAGCGTGAGCGCGGTGCCGGAGATCGGCTTGACCTCCGTCTCGCCCTGCAGCGTCACCGGCGCGCTCAGACTGTGGCGGCCCTTCTCAATCTGGAAGACCGCCGCGACCGCCCCGTTGTCGACGGTCAGTGCCGCCGAGCCGTCTTTGGCGAGCGTATACGCGTTGGAGCTGTTGAAATAGAGCGCGCCCGCCGTGGCGGCCTGGTCGAGAAGAACCGTCGCACTAGCCGCGATCGACTCGTCGAACCGCACGCTCGCGCCGACCGCGCCGGCACCGGGAGCGGAGACCCACTTCGCCCCCTCGCTCCAGCTGCCGCCGCCCGCCGCGCTCCACACGTGATTCGCGCCCGACGTCGCCGCGCCGACCTGCACGCGGAGCGACTGCCCGACGATGGAGAAGAGGTACTGCTTGCCCGGCTGCGGGTTGGCGATGCTGAACGCGTCCGCCGAGACGGGGCCGCTTCCGGTCCAGCGCAGGAGCACGTAGCTCCCGTTCGCGACGATGTTGTCCGTCTGGCTGCTCTGCCAGTAGAGAGAGAAGGCCGCGCGGTGCGCCGAGACATCGCCGTTCACCACGATCTGGTCGTTGGTGGCGTTGGGCGAATCGACGCCGAACTCGAGCTCCGCGGGCGTCTCGTTCCCGGCCGCTCCCAACGTGAGCCCGCTCAACGTGACGGTCTTCACACTCACGTTGTTGACCGTGAGCCGCGCCCCCGGAACCACGGTCAGCGCCGAGGCCGCAGGCAGGCTGCCCTGCACACGCAGCACCCCGCCGGAGACCACGGTCGGCCCGGCGTAGGCCATCGCCGCATTGACGGTCAGCGTGTTGGTTCCGGCTTTGATCAAGCCGCCATCGGTCCCGGCTAAGCCGGACAGCGCCTGCGCAAGGTTGTAGCCGTTGCCCGAGTAGAGCGAGGTGTCGAAAATGGCCGGGCCGTCGCCGATCTTGGCACTGTCGAGGCCGCTCATGCCGCCGCCTTTCGGACGGAACACGCCGCCGTTGAAAATCACGCGGGAGATGCCCGACGTCGAGCCCTCGTAGATGTTGTTTGCGATCAACGTGCCGCCTGCCAGCTCGACGGTGCCGGTCGAATTCGCGCCGCCGGCCGCCAAGATGATGTCCTTGGCCAGCTCCGCCACGCCCGACGAGACGCGCAGGATGCCCTCGCCGCCCGAGTTCCCGAGGCGTACCGAGGTGTCGGTCGTAGCCAGGTGGCGCAAGGTGCCGCCGTTGACCCACACGGTCGAAACGCCGCCCGGCGTCTCGCCCGCGAAGAGCAGCGTCTGGACGGTGCAGAGCCCGCCCTGAATCTCAAGCACCGGCCGCCCGGTATAGCCAGCAAAACCCGAGGCCCCGCCCAGCGAAAGGTTGACGGTGTTCAGCTCGCCATCCTGGATCAACAGGCGCGAGCTGCGGCCGCCCGGCGCGGTCACCGTCGAGCCGTTGTTGCGTCCGACATACACCCAGTCGCTGCAGGTGGTCAGCCCGCCCGCGACCACCAGCTCGCCGGCGGTCTCGGCATCGGCGGCCGCCGTCGTGTTCAGGCCCACAAGCAACGCGCCTGCGACCGTGTTGGTCTGTCCCGCCGCACCCAGCATCACGCGGCCTTCGGCCACGTTGAAGGCGCCATAGCCGGCCGAAGGACCATCGCCGTCGGCACTGGCCGCAGCGGCCGCGTTCATGTTCGCGGCATTGCCGAAGCCGAGCCGGTTCGTGTTCGCCCCCGCCAGCGTCAGCGTTCCCGCGCCGCGCTTGATGAGCGCGCCTGAAGCCGCAGAGAAGAGCCCGCTCAGCGTGAGATCGCCCTCCGCGCGCAGCACCGCCGCATTCGTCCCCGACGCCACGGTCACCGGCTGCGCCGACGCGCCGGACACGCCGGTGAAGGCCAAGGTCCCGCGTCCCAAGATCACGGCGCCGGCCGGCATCGCCGGGACGGCCAGGGTGCCGCCCTCGGACGTGGTCGCGCCCGCGTAGCCGCCGGCCGAAGCCCCCAGGGCCACGGTGCCCGCGCCCGCTTTCGTCAGGCCGCCCGCGCCGCTCACCGTCGCGCCGAGCTGCAGCGTCTGCCCCGCCGCCGAACGGAAGATGCCGCCGCCGCCGCCCAGCGAGATGGTGCCCGCCAGCGTATCGGAAGCCGCAACCGCCAGCGTGCCGTTGTCCAGCGTCAGAGCCGCCCCGCCCAGCGCCGCGGCGCCCGGCACAGCGACCGTGGCTCCGCCGCGCACTGTCGTGGGCGTCGTGTTCGTGCCGTCGAGGCTCAGCTGTCCGCCGCCTTGCACGGCGAGAGAACCGGCCCCGGCCGCCACCCCTGTGATTCTGAGGGTTGCCTCTGGAGCGATCGAGGCCACCGTGCCCCCGTTCAGCGTCAGGGGGCAAGCCAGTGTGTGTACCCCCTTGGACACGGCGATCGCCGCATCGGAAGCGCCGGCGTCCAACGTGATGGCCGATCCGCTCAGCGCATAGCTGAACGTGTGGTTGAACGCCAGGCCGGCGACGGACACCGCGCCGTCCACGTTGACCGTCGAGTTGGAGACCAGCGCGCCGCCGAAGAGAACGGCCGCGCCGCTCGACGCCGGGGCCTGCGGCCACCAGTTGCCCGACACGCTCCAGTCACCCGAGCCGGAGTGCTGCCAGACCGACTGGGTCGCGCTGGTGGCGATCCTGACATCGATGGTCTGGCTTGCCGCATTCGTGACGAACGTCGCGGTCACGCCGAACGCCTCCGGCGCCAGCGCCCAGCCGGTCACGTCCGGCGGCGTGCCGCTGTAGCCGATGACCGGATAGTCGTCGGGGCGCGTCACGAACGCGTCGGTGCCCGAAGCATACAGCCCGAGCACCAGCGCGCCGACCGTCGCGCCGGGAGGCAGCACGATACGGTCGCACGCCGCGCTGTCCGGAGCCACCTCGACATCCAGGCGCGCGCCGCCGGACAGACTCGCCGTCCCCGGCGAAAGCGTCTCGAACGCCCCGCTCCGCAGACTCAGCGCCGCGCCGCCCGAGACCGCCAAACCGGTCGCCGCGGTCGGCCCCGCGAGGCGCAGCGTGCCTGCCTCGACGCTCGTCGTGCCCACGGCGCCGCACGCGCCGGTGAGGGTCAGCGTGCCGGCGCCCCGCTTGGTCAGGCCGCCGGTGGTGAGCCCCACGCGCTGCAGGGCCTGGGTGATCGTCGCGTCATGGCCGAGCGTGTCGATGACCGCCCCGCCCTGGTCGACGTAGAGCGCACTCAGTCCGCTCAGATAGTTGTCGAAGCTCGGAGTGCCGAAGTTGCCGGAGCCGCGCAAGGCCAGCGTGCCGCCGTTCAGCGTGAGCTCGCTCGAATTGGCGACCGTGTTCGCGACCGACCGCAGCGTGGTTGGGAGGCGCAGCGTGCCGCCGTTCAGATACACCTGGTTGACGCGACCCACACGGATGTCGCCCATCCAGTTGAAGGCGCCGACCACATCCATCACGCCCCCGTTGACCCAGATCTTGGAATAGGTGGCCACGCCGGTGGAGGAGAAATTCGTGTCGGCGCGCACGCCGAGCGAGAGGCGGCCGAAGGTCGCCGTGCCGCCGTTGACGACAATCTCGGCGCCGCCGCCGCGCACGCCCATGCTCAGCCAGTCGTCGTCCGAGAAGGTCAGCGCGCCGGCGTCCACGATGAAGCGGTCCGCGCCGCTCACGTCCTCAACCGTCCGGATCAGACCGCTCTCCCCGCCGACGCCGCTGCCGGTGAAGGTCAGGCTGCCGCCGTTCACATGGACCGTGTTGGAGGGTCCCGAACCGGTCATGACGCCGCCGGCCACCACGACCGCGCCGGTCTCCACGATAAAGGTGCGGGCGACGCTGGTGCCTTCGGTCATGCGGAGCGTTTCGCGAGACGCCGCGTTGATCGCGATGTTGGCGCCCTCGGCCGCGCGGAACGTGCCGGTGCGGAGGTTGAGGAAGTACGCGCCCGTCTCGTTCACGGTGCCCTTGAAGGTCAACTCGCCCGTGCCGTACTTATACATGTTCTGCTGGCCGGTCGCCCAATCGAGCGTGCCCAGGAAGGTCATCGGCGCAATCGCGTCGAGCGCGGCGCCGCTGGCCGCGATCACAACCGTATTCGAGAGCGTCACCGGCTCGGCGCCGACGCTGCGCAGGCGGCCCCCCGACGAGGTGATCGACACCGCACCGCTGCCCAGCGAAGCGGCGCTGCCCTGCAGGGCCAGATAACCGCCTTGGATCGCGGTTCCGCCTGCATACGTGTTTGCGGCGGTCATAACCGCCTCGCCCGAGCCCTGCTTCACCAAGCCCGCGGCGCCGCTGACCGGACCGCCCAAGGTGAGGCTCGCCCCCGCGGCCGCCGAAAGGGTCAGCGATGCGGCCGGCGCCAGCGGCACCGCCACCGTGTGAGCCCCCACTGCGGCCGTCAGGGACGGCGCCGACGCGCCGTTGTCGAGCGCGAGCGAACCGGCCCCGGAAAGGGTCACGGCGTTCGCGTTGGAGAAGGTGACCTGTCCGACCGTGAACGGGGTGTCGAGAGAGACCGTCGACGGCGAAGCCAAGATTTCGCCGAACAGCACGCGCGTGCCGGCGGCGTCGGCCGGCGGCACGCTCCAGTTGGCGGCCGTCGACCACGCGCCGCTGCCGGGATTGATCCAGACCGCTTCGGGGCTGCTGCCGTCGATGCGCATCCGGGCATAGATCGTCCGCGTCGCCGTATCGGTCTCGAAGGTGCAGGTGAACCCTTTGACCGGCGAGCCCCAGCTCAGGTTGGCCGCCGGAATCGCGGTCCCGGCATACGTGATGATCGGGAAATCGCCCGTGCGCGCGAGCGGCACGCGCGTGCCCTGCTGCACCAGCGACACCGACACGCGCTGGACCCACGCGCCCGCAGGCACCGCCAGCGTGTCGCACGCCGAGCCGCTGGCCGCCACTTCAGCCTCCAGCGTCGAGGCGTTGGAGATCGTTCCGATGCGCAGGCTCGCCGGAGCGAAGACGGAGAGCGCGCCGTCCGCCAGCGAGAGCCCGGCGCCGGGCGCGACAGTCAGGTTGGTCACCGCAAGCGTCCCGGTCACGCGCAGCATCCCGTTCGAGACGATCGTCGGCCCGGTGTAGGTGCTGTTCCCGCTCAGCGTCACGCGGCCGCTGCCGAGCTTCACCAGCCCGCCCCCCGCGCTGGAGGGGTCTTGCGCCAGCGAGGCCGCAAACCCGAAGTCGCAGGCGGCCGCCTCGAGCCGCACGCCGCCGGCGCGCACGCTGAACGTCGCGTTCGAGCCGCCGTCGATGAGCTCCGCCTCGCCGAGCACATTGGTGCCCTGCAGCACGCCGCCGTCGAACACGACCGTGCGCGTCACACTCGGCGACGAGCCGAAGGCGATCTTCTTGACCGCCCAGGTGCCGCCGTTCAGAAAGATTTGCTGCGTCCCGGTCGAGCCCGCGACGTCGCTCGCGATCTGCACCGTACCGTTGGGCACCTCGAAGCGGCCGCCGTTGACCGTCAGCCGCGCGCTGCGGGTAGCGGCATCGGTCGTCGACTCGTCGAAGCGCGTGCCCATCTTGAAGGCCTTGCTCATGGGATCGCTGTTGGTCGCGCCGAGCACGGAGAGCGTGCCGCCGTTGACCACCAGCTCGTCGAGGTCTTCTGTGCCCTTTTGATTCGCCGCCAGGCGCAGATAGTTCAGGCTCAGGCTGCCGCCCTCCAGATAGAGGCGGCCGCGCTGGGCGCCCGAGACGCCGATGAAGTTCGCCATGCTGCCGTTGTTGACGCCCGCAATCACGTGCGTGCCGTTACTCACGATGACCAAGCCGTCGCTGGTGCTGTTGGAGCGGCCGGCGAAGATCCGGCTCGACGCGTTCGTCATGGTCAGCGCGCCGCCGTCCAGCACCAGCGTGCCGTTGTAGACCGCCAGCGCCTCGGTCGATCCGGACGGCAGGAACGCCGTCCCCTTAAAGGTCACGTTGCCGCCGTTGAGACGGGTGTCGGCTGTGATCTGCGCCGCGCCGGCATAAACCGTCTCGCCCGCCGTGTAGGAGCTGTTCACCGTGTTCGTCGTCGCCGCGTTGAAGCGCAGCCGGCCGCTCCCGCTCCGGGTCCAGGAGCCCGAGACCAGCGCGGCCGAACCGTTCACCGTCAGGGTCCGTCCCGCGCCGATATTCGCGGCCTGCGTGCCGCTCAGGGTGAGCGGCACGTTGAGCGTCAGATCCTGCGCGGCCGCGCTCAGGTCGAGGTCCGTCGCCGCGCCGCCGTCCAGCGTCAGGCGGGACGTGCCGTTGATCGTGACCGCCGCGGCGGGGTCCGTGAAAAGCAGCCCGTCCCACGTCAGCGCGCCGCCGATGTCCGCGGTGACGTTGCCGGCGGTGACGCGCGAATCCCACGCCGCAATGTCGGCTGCCGTCGGCGCGGTTCCGCCATCCCAGGAGGCCCCCGTATTCAGCGGCTCCGCATTGTCGGCCTTGTAGAGGGTCGCCTGCGCGCATGCCGTCGTCGCAGCGAGCACCGCGAGACAAAGAATCTTCCACACCGGGGCCTTGGCATTCATAAACCGCTCCTCTAAAAATTTGCCGCAGTACACAAGTTATCAGCTTGAATATACGATGCCGGGATGTTCCCAAGCAAGCAAAAGTCGCGGACAGCGGGGCACGCCCGCCCCTTTGACTGTGTCACGCCTTCAAGCGGACCGCTCGGCGTGCCGTCCCGGGGCGGCCGTCCGGCCACAATCAAGCTTGGCGCGCGCCATCACGGCTGTGGAGCCGCGACGGTCAAGGGGCCGACGCGGAGCACCTCGGCCGCCGGCAAAGCCGGGAAAGGCGCGTGCGGCTCCGTCTGATACCAGTACGCCACAGAGGCGACGTCGTCGTTCAGCGGCAGGTAGCGCCCGGACTTGTCGGTCATCCAGCCGAGCGTCTGGATCGTGACCTTCAGATCCTCCTTAAAACGCACCGGGTCAACCACATGCCAGCGGTAGAGCCCAAAGCGCTGCCCCGGCTGGTAGATCACGTCCGGGGGCAAAACCTGCGCCAACCCCGAATGCGGGGTGCTGAAGGTCTGGTATTTCTTGGTTTCCTGGTTTTCGAAATTGTAGGAGCCGCCGAAGTAGTCCTCCGTGCCGGTGCCGCAGATCGTCGGGAAGCGCTGGTCGCCGTCCATGAAAAACTTGATCTCGCCCTCGCCCCACCAGCCCGGGCTGCGCACCTCCCAGGCGAGATAGGTGCCGACGTACTGGCCGCGGCCGCGCACGCCGTCGAGGATCGTGACCTCCGGACGTTCGCCGACGCGCGGCACGCGCCGGAACTGGGCGTGGAAGGTCGCCGCGTCCGCCGGGATCTTCGTCAGCGTGTAGTTGATCTGATAGTAGAGCCGCATCGGCTTCTCGTCCAAATTTTCGAGCGTGATTTTGGCGCCCTTATGGAACGGCATGACCCAGTAGCAGTTGAAGGCGCTGCCGGGGTTCACGCAGACCGGCTGCGAGTTGATCTGACAGAACTTGCCCCAGCCGCAGGCGAAAAAGTCGCCGAGAGGCACCTCCACCGAGGGAGCGGCCTCTCCGTCCCAATAGAACCTCAGGATATTGAAGCGCGTCTTGTCGAGCGGCGAGGGCGTCATCCAGATCTGCTGGATCGCGCCGGCCCCGTCGATCTCGCCGAGCGTCACCGTGCTCTTGGCCGGGACGTTGATGAACGGCGAGACCTTCCAGCCTTGGCCGAGGTCGCGGGCCGCCTTCCACGCCGGTCCGTTGGTCGACAGTCCCGCCTGGCCTTTCTCGCCTGTAAAATTCTCGGGGCTGATCGACCGCGTCTCCGCCTCTGACAGCAGCGGCAAGGACCCCAGATTCATGTCCACCCCGCTGAACCTCGGCGTCGTGCACGCCGCCACCACACCCATCGCCGCCACCGCCGCCGCTTGGATTGCTTTCATGCCGAAACGATCCTTTCTGCCCAGAAAGTAGACGTCCGCGGCCCGGCCGTCAAGACGATTGTTCACGCCCGACGGTTCGCACCGGTCCCTTTGATTCGCCTTGCCCCAGGGGTGCGATCATCGTACGATTGAGCAACCTCCAGCACAATCGGAAGGAGCAGATGCCCCCTTCCGAAAGCCGCTCAGCGCGATCCCTTGCCGCACCTGTGGCTCGCCTGGCCGGGGCTGGGAAACGGCCGCGCGCCTGCGGTTTGTTGCGGGCCTCCGGACGATCGCGGCGAACATGAAAGGAGCAGGCTGGAAATGAGCGAGGCTGCAGACGTTGGCACGGGCTGGCTCGGCATCGGCCTCAAATGGTGGACGCTGGCCGTGGTCGGCGCCGGCACCTTCATGTCGGCGCTGGACACCAGCATCGTCAACGTCGCACTCCCCGTCATCCGCGCCTCGACGCAGGCCTCGGTCGCGACGGTCGAGTGGGTCCTTCTGGCCTACCTCGTCACGGTGAGCTCGGCGCTTTTGCTGTTCGGCCGTCTGGCGGATCTCTACGGACGCCGCCGCATCTATCTGGCAGGACTGCTCGTTTTCGTCTCCGGTTCCCTGGCGTGCGGTCTGTCCGGCCACATCGGGGGCCTGATCGCCTCGCGCGCGGCGCAGGGGATCGGCGCCGCGATGATCTTCGCGCTGGGCCCGGCGATCCTCATCTCGGCCTTCCCGGCCGGCGAGCGCGGCCGCGCGCTGGGCTTGCAGGCTACCCTCACCTACCTGGGGCTGACGCTCGGCCCCGGGCTGGGCGGCCTTTTGCTGGCGCGCTGGGACTGGCCCGCGATCTTCCTGGTGAACGTGCCGATCGGGCTCGCGATGGCCGCTTTGGCCGCAAAGACGCTGCGGGATGAGCGGCGCGAGGGGGGCACGCAGACGTTCGACCCGGCGGGCGCAGCCACGATGGCGCTCGCGTTGTCCGCAACCCTGCTGGTCTTGAACAAGGGGAGCGACTGGGGCTGGTCGAGCCCGTGGGTGGCGGCTCTGGCGGCGCTTGCCGTTGCGGCGGGCGCGACTTTCGTGGCGATTGAAAGGCGCGCGGCGCAGCCGGCTCTGGACCTGGCCCTCTTTCTGGACCGGGATTTCTCTGTGGCCGTGCTCTCGTCCTACCTCTGTTACGTCGTGTCGGCCTCCGTCAGTTTTCTCATGCCGTTTTTCCTGCTGCACGCCTGCGGTTACGCGCCTCCCCGCGCCGGCGCGATCTTGATGGCCGTGCCCCTCGTCATGCTGGGGGTGACCGGACCGAGCGGCTGGCTGTCGGACCGGATCGGGGTGCGCGCGCCGGCGACCCTGGGGCTCGCCCTCCTCTCGCTCGGCGTCGGCCTGCTGAGCCGCATCGAAGTCGCGGGCCCCGCGGCGGGAACGGCGGCGCTCCTGGCCTGCACCGGCTTGGGCGCCGGGCTGTTCACCGCCCCCAACAACAGCGCGATCATGGGCGCAGTCCCCGCGTCGCGAAGGGGCGTCGCGGGCGCGGTCCTCTCGGCGGCGCGCACCGTCGGTTTCGCGTCCGGCGTCGCGCTGGCCGGACTGGCCTACACGCACGGCCTGACCGCAGGCGCCACGCTCCCTTCAGCCGAGAGGACGGCTCGTGCCGTGCGCTCAGGCCTGCGGGTCACGGCGGCCGTCGCCGTCGTCGCCACGCTGTGCAGCTGCGTCCGCGGCTCCGGAATGACCGTCGGGGATATCCGCGGGGCCCGCGCTCAGGGATGAGGTTCGGAACGCGGCGTCTGCGGGGCATCCGCCCGGGAGGATCGACATGACACGAGAACGTTTCTTGGTCCTGTACACTCGGACCGTCGGCCTGGTGGCCGGTTCGGCCGCGTTCTGCGCCCTCATGCCTCTGCGCACGATGGATGCTGTCCACCGGGCGCTCGGCATGGGGCCTTTGCCGGCCGGCCCGATCGTCGAGTATCTCGCCCGCACCACATCGGCACTCTACGCGCTGCTGGGGGCACTGCTCTGGACCGTCTCTTTCGATGTGTCCCGCTACCGCCCGCTGGTGCGCGGATCCGGCTATGCCTTCATGGCCCTCGGCGCGCTGCTGGCGTGGACCGGCGCGAGGGCCGGACTGCCGGGGTTTTGGCAAGCGGCCGAAGGGCCTCTCAACGCGCTGCTCGGCCTGCTCTTCGTCTGGGCCAGCCGGGAGACACCCGCACGCCCGACAGGATCGTAATCTTGTCCGCAAGCACGTTCCCCTTGCTCCTTCTGCGCCGCACCGTCTATCCTACTCCCACAAGGAGAAGCCAACCATGATGACGCGCCACGAAACACCCTATCTCGCCCACGTGTTTGTCTGCACCAACGACCGCCACGGCGAACGCAAAGCCTGCGCGGACGGCGACAGCGCACGCCTCAAAGCGGCGCTCAAGGAGGCCGTGGCGGTCAAAGGTTGGAAAGGCCAGGTCCGCGTCTCCACGTGCGGCTGCCTAGGCCTCTGCCAGGCCGGCCCGAACGTGATCATCTATCCGCAGAAGGTCTGGTTCAGCGGCGCCTCTCCCGACAGCCTCCCCGAAATTCTCGACGCGCTCAAGGGCATCGTAACGGAGGGGGAGCAATAGTCGGCGCTTGCTGTTCAGCGTTACGCGGGGGACAAGCGCGGCCCCACTCTCAGAGCCCTCTCCCGCCCTTGGCTCACGAGCCGGCCGCGAAACTCCCCGTCACACTCTCCGCAGCCGCCTTTCCGTCCTTGACCGTTGCCGGGGGCCGTGCTGAAGCAGCCGCGCACCCTTCAGTCCGCACCGGACGGTTCTGCAGGCTCCAAGTGGACGACCACGTCCCTGACGGAGTCGCGGGCCGCCATCACGGCATCCTTCACCCGATGTCCCAAAGCGTGGCCCTCGCCGACGGTCATGTCGGCCGGGACGCAGAGATGCAGCTCCACAAAATAATCGACGCCGCTCTTGCGGACGCGGCACTTCTCGACCGAAGACACGTCCGGCACCCCGCGCGCCATCCCGATGACGAAATCACGCATGTCGCAGGTCACCGCTCCGTCCAGCAGTTCGTGGAAAGCGCTCTTGAGGAGCGATATGCCATTGTAGTAAATGATCGCGCAGGCCAACAAGGCCGCCCACTCATCAGCGGCGGCAAACCGGGGGCCGCAACACAGCGCGACCGTGATGCCGAGCGCCGCCGCGCCAGACGTCAGCGCATCCGAGTGATGGTGCCACGCGTCGCCTTTGATGGCCACGCTCCCCACATCCTTGCTGGCCTTCAGAACGACCCGCGACGTGGCCTCCTTAATGATTACGACCCCGATCAGCACCGGCAACGTATACCACTCCGGCGCCTCATGCACGGTCGTGATCTCGCGGATCGCCTGATAGACGATCACCGTGGCGGCCGTGACCAGCGAAAGCCCAGAAAACACGCCCGCCATCGACTCGATTTTGCCGTGCCCGAACGGATGTCGCTCGTCCGCCGGGCGCAGGGACAAATGGAAGCCCCCCCACGTCACGACAGAGGTGACCATGTCCCCCGCCGACTCCACGCCGTCAGCGATCAGCGCATAGCAGTTCCCGACAAGGCCGACAGCGATCTTGACCAACATCAACCCGACATTGACGCAGAAAGTCAGAATGCCCAGTTTCTGTAGCGATTGCTTGTTACCCATATCCGTCTAGTCCCGCACGATCTCGTAGAGCATGCGCGCGCCGGAGGGGCTCGCGACCGTCGCGGTGAAACAGAGTTTGCCGTCGGCGGTCCGGGCGTCGATCTTCTCGCGCCGCCGGCCGCTGGTGGAGAGCACATACACCGTGTAGGCTCCGGGCTGCTTCAGCGCCAGCGCCACCTCGGCCTGGCCCGCGCGCATCAGATAGGGTGTTTTGCCCCAAGACAGCAGGGTTTTTCGGGCGCGCTCGGCGTAGCGCACGCCGGTGTTCTGCACGTCCGTGAGATGCGTCAGCAGCAGGCGCCGGCTCTCGGTCACCGGAGCGTTGTCCAGCGCGCTCACCCAGACGGTGGCGGCCGCGCCGGAAAGGGCGACGCTCAGCGGGCCTGCGGTGATCGAGCCGGTCTCCGCGAAGCCGCCGACGGTCCGCTCGGTGGTGATGGCGAACGCGCCGCGCTCGCGGTCGATGGCCAGCGGCCCGACCGCGTTGGTCAGGGCGGCGAAGGTCGCGGCCGCGTTGGTCGCATAGGCCTCGGCGGCCGGCACCACGCGCCACTCCGGCAGCGCGGCCTCGGCCGCATACGTGCCGACGCGCACGTTCCAGGCCGCGCCACTCCATGCCGTCGGGACGCTCGCCGCGCTCTCCTTCAGCGCGGACACCTCGCGCCGCGGCAGCGCCACCGCCACCTTGTCGGCGGCGGGAGCGAGGTCGCCGCGCAGGAACAGGCAGATCGAGGCGCGGTCCGAGGCCTGCGACAGGGGATCCGTGGCCACGTCGAAATAGCCGGCGGCCCCCTCGCCGTCGAACATGTTCTCCAGCCGGTGCGCGTAGGCGAAGCGCCACAGCGCGCTCCAGTCCTGCAGCGCGCCCATCGCGCCGGTCATGATGCCGCCCACGCCGCGGAACATGCCCGGCCCGGAGAAATTGTACTCCGACACGGTGAACGGCTTGTTCGCCAGCCGCGTGAAGGCCACGTGGCACGGCGTGCGGCATCCGGAGCGGAGCGGGTTCTCGTTGCCGCAGCGGCTCGGCAGGGCCCACTTTTTCTCCAAGAACTGCGGGTGGTCGACGTAGAAGTGATCGTCCACATAGTCGTAGAGCGCTTCGCGCACGGGCTGCAGGGTCTGGTAGTGCGTGCCGCAGTTGTAGTTCGAGATCAAGGCGCGGCAGCCGATCTCGTCCCGCAGGAACGCCTTCATGCGCGCGACCATCCGCGCCTCGATGTCTGCGATGAACAGCGCCGCAGCCGCGCCGGCCTTGCCGTTCATCGACGCCGGCAGAAGGTCGGGAACCTCCGCGAACGCGGGGTTTTGGGCGCGCTTCTCCGCGAGCCACGCCTGCCAGGCGGCCTGCATGGCCGGCGTCTCGCGCGCCTCCTGGACGCGGTAGCCGATCGAGCCCTCGTTGACCATCGCGATGTACGGCATGCCCGGCTCGTCCGCGTAGCGCCTCCCGGTGTGCGGGTTCACGTGGGTCAGAAAGGCCTTCGCGAAGGCGGCCCAGTTCTGGAAAGCGGGCTCGTGCACCGCGATCAGCGCTTTGAAGACCTGCATCTCGACCTGCCCGTCGCGGTCGATCCCGATGTGCCGCCACATCACCTTGCGCGACACGAACAGGTCGGTCGTGACATACAGGCCCCGCTTGATGCAGGCCGCGATGAACCCGTCGAGCTTGGCCATCTGCTCGGGGTTCAGCGTCAGGCCGTCCGCGCTGCCCTGCACGCACCCCTGGTCGTAGTGGTGGATGCGGATGCTGTTGTAGCCCAGCCGCACGAACCGGTCGGCGAGCTGCTCGGCCTGCGCGGCGGAGGGGAAGTTCGCGGTGCCGCAGAAGTTGACGCCGTAGAAGCGCTGGGACACGCCAGGCTTCTGCTCGAACTCGAAGTGCGGACCGACCGCCTTGAGCCAGCCGTGCTTGCCCGCCGGCGCATCCGTGAAGCGCATGCCGGAGAAGTCCAGCGCCGAGCCGGGCTCGATCTCCTTCTCATAGCTGAGCGTCACCCACTCCGCGCCGGCCTGCAGCGCAAACGGCCGGTCGTACACGACCGCCAGCGGCGCGTGCGTCCGGAGCGTGAAGGCGATCTTCACCGGCACGCCGTTGGAGTAGGTCTTGGCGCCGTTGTTGCCGAGGCGCAGGCTGAAGGTATCGCCCCACTGCCGGTCGTCCTGAACCAACACGGAGGTCGGCGCGTCGAACGTGAAGACCAGCCGCTCGCCGGCCGGCGGCGGGAAGGCGATCTCCAGCTGCTTGACCTTGCCGCTGAACACGGAGAGGGCACCGCGCTTCTCCGCGAAAACGCCCTCCTTGGCATCGGCTTTCCACCGCCCGCCAGCCAGCCGCTGCGCCGGCAGATGCGCGCCGACGTAGAGCCCGTTCAGCTCCATGACCGACTGGGGCGTGAAGGTGTAGGCTGCGCGGAGCGCGCCGTCCTCGGCCGGCGTCACGCTGACCACGCCCGCGACTTGTTCCCTCTCCGAGGCCTTCAGCACGAACGCGCAGTCGCCCCGCTCGTCGGGCGTTCCCGCGCCGCCGCCGCTCACGCTCTTCTTCCAGCCCGCCGTGAACAGACTGCCGTTCAGCTCTACCGCCGGCGTCTCCAGCCGCAGCGCGCCGCCCAAGCCCAGAACCGCTTCCCCCGCCAGGCCCGCCAGCGGCAACAGCGCCGCCAGCATCGAGATGCTCTTCGTCATTTGCGTCCCCTCCCCTCGCCATTCAGCCTTCATCTTAATCTGTCCCGCGTCACGTCCGCGCGCCCTGCAGGGCGCGCGTCCACCGCCTGAAAATCAGCTCCCCGCCATCTCCATCAGTTGGCGGATCTCCTGCGCCCACAGCTCCTCGTTCGGCGTCTCCAGCACCAGCGGCATGTTCTCGAACCGCTTGTCGGACATGATGCAGGTGAACACCTCGAGGCCCAGCAGGCCCGCGCCCAACGACTCGTGGCGGTCCACGTGCGAGTTGAGGCCCACTTTGGAATCGTTCAGATGCAGCCCGCGCAGGTACTGCATGCCGACGGTCTTGTCGAAGCGCTCCATCGTCTTGAGAAACCCGTCGCGCGTGCGGATGTCGAAGCCCGCCGCAAAGGTGTGCATCGTGTCGAGGCAGACGCCCACGCGCCGCTTGTCGTCCACGCCGTCGATCATGGCTTTGAGCTCTTCGAAGACCGAGCCCAGGTTGCCGCCGCTGCCGGCCGTGTTCTCGATCACGACCGTCACGCCGCGGGTCTCGGCCAGCGCGGCGTTGATGGACCTCGCGACGCGGTCGCAGGCCGCCTGCGGCGTGATCAGGCGCAAGTGGCTGCCAGGATGCAGATTCAGCTTGTCCAGCCCGAGCGCCATGCAGCGACGCAGCTCGTCCAGCAGCGACGCCATCGATTTCGCGTGCGCGGCCTCGTCGGGATTCGCGAGGTTGATGAGGTAACCGGCGTGCGGCAACGCCTGCGCAGCCGTGTAGCCGTCCGCCGCCATCTGCCTCTTGAACGCCTCGATATCGGCCGCCGCATAGGGCGCGGCCGTCCACTGGCGCTGGTTCTTCACAAACAGGCCGAAGCCGGTCGCGCCCAGCGCCTTGGCGTTCTTGGGCGCGTGTGCCACGCCGCCCCCGATCGACACATGCGGTCCGATAAAGTACATGCCCTCTCCCTTCGCCCGAGCCCTTCGCAATCGGTCCGGGACCTTTTTTCGTCCACCCGCCAGCGCCCGCCGCTGACGGCCAGAGGCGTCTCCTGTTGTCCGAGCCCCCGTCCACTTCTCATGAGTTGTGGATGGCATGGCTCCGGCTTTCAAGGCTCAAGCTACAAGGGGAGAAGCCCGTCATGCGCAACCGGCGGCGGTCTCTCGCCCGTATCGCCAAGCGTGCGGGAATCGCACCTCTACCCGAGAAGCCCCAACCCCAGCCGCAGAGCCCTCACACGCTCTGCACGCCGGTCGCGAAGCGGTCCTTGCCCGCGTAATCCTTGACGATCCCAACGTCCGTAAACCCGTACTCTTCGAGCATGTCGCGCATCGCCGGCCCCTGCTCATCGCCGATCTCGAAAAACACGCCGCCGCCCGGCTTGAGCACCATCACCGCGTCCAACAGCAGCGCGCGGTAGACGTCCAAGCCGTCCGGACCTCCGTCCAGCGCCAGACGCGGCTCGTGCTCGCGGATGTGAGGCTCCAGCCCGTCAACCACGTGCGACGGGATATAGGGCGGATTGGAGACCAGCACATCCACGCTGGCGGGATCGAACTCGCCGCAGCCGTCGCTCTCGGCGAACAGCACGCGCTCGCCGAGCCCGGTGAACGCCGCGTTCTCCTTGGCCAGCGCCAGCGCCTCCGGGCTGATGTCGAGCCCCACGAACACGCCGTCGCGCAGCTCTTTAGCAAGGCTCAGGATGATGCAGCCGGTGCCGGTCCCGACGTCGACGATCAGCGGCTTGGGCGTCTGCCGCACCTGCGGCGACTTCACAACCAGATCCACCAGCAGCTCCGTCTCAGGCCGCGGGATCAGCGCCCGCCGGTCGACCTTGAGGGTCAGCTTGCGGAAATCCCACTGCCCCAGCACGTACTGGACCGGCTCGCCCTTGGCCACGCGCTGCAGGCCGCGCCGCAGCGCGTCGACGATCCGCTCGCCGGGAGCAACCTCCAGATGCCGGTACAGCTCCAGCCGCCCGCACTTGAACAGCCGCGCCGCCAGCAGCTCGCAGACGACACGCGCATCGGGGATCTTCTGCCTGGCCAGGTACGCGTCCCCCAGCGCAATCAGCTCGCCCAGCTTTTTGGGTGTATCCGCCATGCGCACGCTCTCCGCGCATCAGAACGGCGTGGGATCGTCCGGAGGCATGGGCTCGGCCTCGTCGTACGAAACCGATGACCCGTCGACATCCATCTTGTCGATCTTGAATGCCTGCAGGTCCACGAAATAGCGCTCTTTGTACTCGTTGCCGCGGATGCGGAAGTCGACTTTCACGCGGTCCCCCACCGCCACGCGGTCCAGCAGCCCGCACTTCTCTTTGACGCAGACGAACTTCACGTCCTGCGGATAGTCGTCTTCCATCGTCAGGACGAACTCGCGCTTGGTGAAACCGCTCGCAAACGTCATGGGCTCAAACATCAGCTTGATCTTGCCGATCATCTCATACGTGTTGCCTGCCATACTCAGATCCTTCGTTAGTCATCATCCAAAAAAAGACGCTTTCATTTAACCATATCCGGGAAGCTCGATCAAACCTCTTCCTTGAGCACCGCCGGCCCGAAGCGGCGCACGGCCGCGACCGCCGCGAAGAGCACGCACACCGCGGCGCCCAGCACCAGCCCCGCGACGATTCCGGCCATGGCCCCCCACGGCAGCCCGCCCCGCAGCGCGCGGACCGCCGGCTGGATCGCGGCCAGCGCGGGAACGATGCCGGCCGCCAGCCCCGCGGCCACCATCACGCCGTACTCCGCCGCCAGCAACCGCACGACCGCGCCGCGCGAAAGGCCCACGGCGCGCAGCACCGCGAATTCGCCCCGGCGCTCCTCCACGCTCCTCAAAATCACGAGCGAGATGCCGGCCACGCCCAACACCACGCCCAGCCCGCCCAGCACCAGAAACATGTCGAGGTACGTCCCTTCGACCGCCCCCAAGAGCCGCAGCCGCTCCTCGACCGTCACGACCGTAACCCCCGGCGCGGGATGCCGCAGCCGCCGCGCCGCCTCCGCATCCCTTCCGCGGCTCTCCGCCGCTTCCCTCAGCAGGTAAGGCGCGTAGTCGCACAGCCACATCCGGTAGCCCGGCTCCTGCGGAAACAGCTGCACGAACCGCTTCTCGTCCACGATCAGAGCCCCCTGCAGAATCCCGCTCCGCACCGGCAGCGCGCCTACGATGCGCACGCGCACCGTGCGGCCGTCTGCACCCGGATAGGTGTATTCGGCCCCGTCCGCCGCGCCGGCCTTGGCCTTTAAGCTGTACTGCAGCATGGTCTGGTCCGCCGCCAGCGCGGGAACCGCGCCGTCGGGCAGCAGAGCCTCGAGCGGAGACCAGACGCCGCCGGCGTCCTCGGGCTCGAACGCCCGGGCCCGCGCCATGGCCCGCGCCTCCACGCCGATGACTTGAGGCCGGAGCGGCTGGTTCATGTTCAGGCAACCCGCCTCGTCGCCGTCATGCACGCGCACCGGCATCACGCCCTTGGCCCCGCTCGCACGCCGCGCCAGCTCCAACCCGCGCTCGCGGTCCAGGGGTACCGCCGAAGTGACGATCGCGGCGAAGCCGCCGCTGCCGGACGAGGGCTTCTCGCAGCCGGCGGCCGGATCGTGCTTCATGGAGAGGATCCCGATCGTCAGAAAGGTGCCCACCGCCAGCAGGATCACGACCGGCGCGCTGCGCCGCGGCGCCTGCAGTGCGCGGCAGATCCCCGCCGCACAGGCCGACGCGATGATGCTGCGGCCGCCCGCCTGAGGACGCCAGGCCGCTCCTGCGGTCTGCAGGAAAAGCAGCACCGACACCATCAGCAGCAGCCCCGCGCCGAAGAAGGCCCCGTTCGCCGCGGCGCCGCTCGGGCAGGCCACCATGATTCCGCCGGCCGCGACCGCCAAAAGCCCGCCGACAGCGCTCGCCCAGCCGGGGTGCCGAACCGGCCCGCTCGTCCCGTCCAGCCCGACCCGGCACCAGAGCTCGGCCGGCTGGACTTTGGCCTGCCGGCCGGCGGTCCGCACCAGCGCCAGCAGCGTCAGGACCGCGCTGGCGGCGGCCGCAGCCGCGGCCACCGGCCACGAGAAATGGAAGCGCAGGTCTGCGCCCGCGAACGCGTCGCTCCAGAAGCGGCCCAGGCCCCACACCAGCGCGCGCGCCAACGCCGCGCCCAACGCGCCGCCGGCCGCCGCTCCGGCCGCCAGCGGCACGCTCCACTCCGCCGCCGCCAGGCGCAGCTTCTTCGCCCGGCTCAAACCCAAGGCGCCGAAGAGCGCCGCCTCGCTTTTGCGCATCTCCAACGCCAGCGCCAGCGAGAAGGCCGAAAGCATCAGCGCCGCCGCGATCAGCACGAACGCCAGGCCGACAAACAGCCCTTTGAAGTCGGTAGCGCCTTTGGCGACCACGAGCCCCTCTGCCCACAGAGGCCGCACCGCAAAGCCCAGACGGGCGGGCGCGAGCGACCGCAGTGCGGCGCGCACCCTCGGCTCGTCTGCAGACACCTGCAGGCACATCGCCTCGCCGAACGCGCTCCCGAAGCAAGCCCGGCCCGCCGCATAGGTGACCACGGCCTTGGGCGTCTCGCGCCACCGCTTCCAGTACGCTTCGTTGGCCGCATCGTTCAGCTTCGCCTCGTCCATCGGCAAGCCGACGTCCCACGCCGCGCAGCTGTCGACCCCGGCCAGCCCGGGAAAAACCGGCATGAGACGCTTGATGTCGGCCGCCCGCTCGGTCGGAACCACCGCACGCACGCGGAACGTCCGGCTGTCGGCCACCAGCCGGCCGCCCGCCTCGAAACGGCGCCAGCGCAGCGTCAGCGTCTGGTTCGTCTGGAGCGACAGCGCCTCCGCGAGCCACGCGTTGACCACGATCTCGTCGTCGCGCAGGTCGGGCGTCGCGCCGAGGCCGTCCGGCGCGAGCGCCGCCACAAACCCGTAGGGCGTCGCGTTCGTGCCCGACTCGAACGCGTCGGCGAGGTGGAACGTCGCCGGCGAGGTCGCAAGCCCCGCCTGGCCCAGCGCCTCCGCGACGCCCTGCGGCAGGAACACGCGGCTGGCTTTGACGACGGTCCCTGAGCTCCCGCCCTCCAGCAACAGCCCGGCGTCTTCCGGCGTGAGCACTGCGGCCAGAGCCTGCTCGGCCTCCTCCGGCGCCAGCGCCGACACCAGCAGGTTGGCCATGCCCGGCACGCCCGCCGCTTCGGCCAGCGCCGCGTGCGGCATCACCACGTTCACCGGCGGGACGGACGCCGCCCGCAACGCGAAGTCGGCGGTCAGCAGACTCTCCGCCACGGGCGCGCCGAACGTCACGGCGCGCCGCGCCAGGCGGGCTTCGCGGGCCGCGCCCAGCGGCATCTCGACCGAATAGAGGGCGGGCTTCTCGAAGCGCACACCGCCTTCGCCAGCCGCCGCAAGCGATCGGCCTCGGCCGTTCAGGAAGGCGTGCGGGACGTCCAGTCCGATGACCTGCGCCTTGTCCGCACACACCTCGCCGTCGTCCGTCAGCAGCTCGCCCCTGAGCAGCAGCGCGGCCTGCGACGCGGGCAGGCGCTGCGCAAGTCCCGCGGGGAAGACGCCCTCGCTCAGATACACGGCGGAGCGGACCTTGCCCAACCGTTCACGCAGACCGCGCTGAAGCCCCTGCTGCAGCGAGTCGCCCGTGAGCAGCGCGGCGCAGAGAATGGCGGACGTCAGCGCGACCGTCCCCGCGAAGGCGAGATGCCGCGCCGCGTAATAGCGCAGGCTTCTGCTGACCCAGATGCCGATGGCCATATCCCAATCCTTCACTGACAACGTGCGTCGCGACAGCGTCTCGCCCTTACGCTTGAGCAGCCCCGCGGGACGAAGTCTTTCAGGTTACTTTCCCTGAGCGGTCCCCTTGACCTTGAGCGGCACCGCATAGAACCCCTTGGAAGCGGTCACGAACAGTGTGTCTTTCTTCGGTCCGCCGATGCAGACGTTGGCGGTCCACCCTTCCGGGATCTTGATCACGCCGAGGGGCTCCCCTGCCTTGTCGAAGACGTACACGCCCTCTTTTCCGGTCAGATACACGCGGCCGTCCGCGTCGAGCGTCATGCCGTCTGACCCCATCTCGCAAAACACCCGTTTGCGGGCGAGCGTGCCGTCCCCCTGGATGTCGTACACATAGGTCACCTTCGCGCCGATATCCGCGACATAGAGCGTCTTGCCGTCCGGCGTGCCGACGATGCCGTTGGGCTGCTTGAGGTCGCCCGTCACCCGCACCGGCACGCCCCCTCTCGGCAGGAAATAGACCTGCTGCGTGCCCTGCGGCGCTTCGGTGTGCGACCACCACGGACGCTTGTAGAAGGGATCGGTGAAGTAGCAGCCTCCCTGCGGGCAGGCCCACACGTCGTTCGGCCCGTTCAGCGCCGCCCCCGCATAGGCCTTGGCGAGCACCGTGACCTGGGCGTCGGGCGTCACCGACCACAGCTCGGTCTTCTCGTCCGCGCACACCAGCAGCGTGCCGTCGGCCGCAAAACACATGCCGTTGGCGCGGCCGGCGGGATCCATGAAGGTCCGCACGCCCTGCTCGCGTGTCCAGCGCAAAATCTTGTTGTTCGGCTGGTCCACGAAGAAGACCTCGCCCGCGGCGTTGACCGTCGCCCCCTCGGTGAATTTGAAACCGTCCGCCAGCTTCTCGGCCACGGTGCCGGGCTCGACCACCTCGTCCAGCCCTGCCCCCCACACACACGCCGCGGCCACGCCCCAGATGCCCATCATGATCGCTCTCATGTCTGCTCCCTTTTGTTGCACGGATGAGTCAACAGGCAAGAGTTTATCCTATTTTCAGCCGCCGCAACAAACATTACCGGCGCTGAAATGTCGATGTTCTCCCGCCGTCGCGTCCGATATACTATGGGCAAGCATGCGGGCGGCCCGCGCCTTTGGGGAAGGGTGCGCGCCGCCGCGAACCCCCGTGAACCTATGAAGCCCCTCACCCGACGCTCCTTCGCGAAATCCGCAACCGCGACTTCGCTCGCGCTGTGGCCGCGGCTGGCCGCGCTCGCGCAGACGCCGCCCCGGCTCGGCGACGAAGCCCGCACCCGCATCCTGAACTATCTGGAGTCGCTCGCCAAGCCCGGCGGCGGATACGGCTGGGACGAGCAGCCGGACGCTTTCCTGACCGTCACGCATGCCGTCGTCGGCTGCTACCGCGCGCTCGGCGCCGCGGTTCCCAAACCGGCCGAGACGGCGGCCTTCGTGCGTGCGTCGAATCCGATCACCGGGCCGCGCGCGCAGACGCGCCGCCACTGGACGGAGATGAAGGAGTTTGTCTTTCAGCAGATCCAGACGCTGCTCTGGCTGGGAGCGCCGGTCGACGAGGTTCTGAAGCGGCAGGTCGAAAGCTGGAAGGCGCCCTCCACGTACGCCACCGCCTATGAGCGGAACGGCCATCCGGTCATGCGCCAGGAGGTGCAGCCGCTCCTCTGCCGCCAGCTGCTGCGCCTGCCTTGCGGCGATCTGGCGCCGTCGTTCGGCAGCTACTTTGACGCCCGGCAACGCGCCAACGGCACCTTCAATACGACTCCCGCAGCGGACGGCAGCGACGGCCATCTGGTCAACACGCTCTTCGGCCTGCAGGCGCGGCAGGCGCTGGGGCAGCCGCTCAACGGGGAGGCCGCCGCCTGGCTCGCGCGCTGCCAGCGGAGCGACGGCGGCTTCACCTGGTGCCCGGACCCTGAGGCCGGCGGCGTCAGCGACCTCGGCTACACCTGGGCCGCGGTCCGCGCGCTGGCCCTTCTGGCCGCGCAGCCGGCCGACGTCCCCGCCTGCGGGCGCTGGCTGCAGAGCCTGTGGAACGCGGACGGCGGCTTTGCCGACCGCCCCGGCGCGCCCTCGTCCGCCCTCGCCACCCTGCAAGCCTGCGAAACGCTGGACGCGCTCGGCCTTACACTTGCCCCGGCACGGCGCCCCGCGCGCGCCGAGCACGCCCTGCCCGCCGGCCTCCACGCCTACACGATCCAGTTCGAGGCTCCCGGCGAAGGCTCCGTCATCGAGGCGGTCGCGCTCGCGCGGCAGCTCCGCATCCATCTCTGGGGCGCGAAGAACAGCACGCCCCAGTGGCTCGACGCGGCCCAGCGGCTTGCGGACGCGCAGCAGGTGCCGGTCCGCTTCTTCGCTTCGAACGAGGAGTACGGCACGCGGGTCTGCGTCCCGGGCCTCGGCGATTTCACGCACGTGAACGACCCCGCGGCCGCGCCGGGCCAGCCGCTGCAGACCTGGCCGCGGCGCGAGGGCACGTGGCAGGCGTTCCGCGACGAGCGCATCGCGCCGCTACTCGCGGCCAACGGCATGATGCTCTGGCAGATCTGCGACAACGAGGAGTTCGCGCGCGTCCTGCTGGACGACTCGCTGCTGCGCGGCGGCTACGACGCGATCAGCTCGTTCCACTTCGGCTGCCACAACATGTTCTGGGCGCTGCCCTTCATGATGCGCTACCGGCACGAGATCCCCGTCGTCGCCCTGCAAGACGCACACGGCGAGGCCTGGTGGTGGCGAGGCATGCTCAGCGGCTTCCGCACGCTTTTCCTCGCCCGCGAACCGACGTGGAAGGGCTGGCTTGAGGCGCTCCGCCACCGCCGCGTGGCCGCGGTCCGCCGCGACGCGCACACCGAGGGCGTGCTCCGCATGCTCGGCGGCAGCACCGCCGTGCGCCAAGCCCTGCTCGAACGCCAGACCGAGTGGGAGTGGTGGAGCGGAGACGGTGCCGGGCTCAGCGCGCGCCCCGTCTCCGTTGCCGTCCTACACCCCGAAGACCGCTTCGAGACCGGATATCCGGAAAACGGTCTCAACGTCCGCATCCGCCTTGGCCAGATATGGGCCGAAGGACGCAAGCTGACGGAAACGTCTCCCGTCCGCTGCGAGGCCGCACACCTCGGCGATGCCCCGTTGCCGGTCGAGCGTGTGGAGCGCCGCGATCCGAAAGGGCTGCTCGAAGACGCGTACGCGCTCATCCGTCTCCCGCAGCCTCCGCCGTCCGGAGCCGTCCTCGACCTCCTGTTCACCGAAGAGGCTCCCACGGGGCCGCGCACGTTCACGCGGCGAATCGACCTCACGGAACGACAGCGCGAGGCTCACGTTCAGAAAGGATCTCCATGACACACCGCTCGCCCCTCTTTGCGGCGGCCGCTGGGCTCGCGCTGATCACGGCGGCTCAGGCGCAGACGCTGACGCTCGCGGCGCAGGGCCAGTCCGACTACCAGATTGTCCTGCCGGATTTTTGCGCGGATGCCGTGCTCAGCAACCGGCTGGAACGGGCGGCCGTCCTGATGCAAGCCGCTTTCGCCGCCAACGGCTGCCCGATACCTGTCGTGACCGAGGGCGCCCGGAACCCCGGCCGGCCCGGGATCTACCTCGGCGACACGGCGAAAGCGAGGGCCAGCGGCATCGTCACGTCCGAGCTCGCCGAGTGGGGTTACGTGCTGAAAACCGTCAGCCGTGACGTGATCATCGCCGGCCGCGACGATACTACGTCCGTGGTGCCCGGCGCCGGCAAACCTTCATGGGAGGAGCGCAGCACGTCCCGCTGCCGCACGGGCACAGTCAAGGGCGTCTCGGACTTTCTCCGGCAATACGTGGGCGTGCGGTTTCTTTATCCGACCGGCGATCAATCCACACCTCAGGATGACACAGGCATCGAATTCCTGAAGGCGGCTGCCGTCACGGTCCCCGCCGACCTCGATGTGCGCAAGGCGCCCCTGCTGCTCTTCAACGCCTGCCACCCGCTGCGCGAAAGCCTCTACGACATCGCCAACAACCTGTTTCCGCATACCGGTTTCCGGCCCGGCGCCCACAGCCATCCGGACGCCGTCCCTGCGGCCGTATACCGAACCTCGCACCCCGAGTACTTCGCGCTCATCCAGGGGCGACGATGCTGTGAGACCAAAGACTGGGCCGGCGACTGGCGCCAGCAGTACTGCCTCTCGAACCCCGAGGTGCAGGAGCTCATCTACCGCCAGCTGCTCCGACAGCTCGACCGAGGCTACGCTGCGGCGGGTCTCGGCCAAGCCGACGGGTTCGCACCGTGCCAATGCCAGGCATGTGCAGCGCTCTACGGCCAAGGCGACGACTGGGGCGAAAAGCTCTGGATCCTCCACCGCGACCTCGCCGAGCGCCTGTTGAAAGAGCGGCCACACAAGCGGGTGCTCCTGCTCGCCTACAGCCACACCAAGTCTCCGCCCAAGAGTTTCCGTTCCTTCCCTGCCAATGTCGTTATCCAACTCTGCGCCACCAACGCCGAGGACTTCGAACAGTGGCGCCACGTAGACGTGCCGGGCGGGTTCACCGCCTACATCTACAACTGGGGACCCTACCACCCGTGCGGGCCGTTCACGCCCAAACGCACGCCGACCTACGTCGAGGCCCAGGCGCGACGCTTCGCCACGAACCGCGTGCGGGGCATCTACCGCGACGGGTTCGGCGAGCTGTTCGGACTCGAAGGCCCGGTCTACTACATTTATGGCCGGCTCTATGAGGACCCCGAACACCTCAGCGCGCGGGCCCTGCTGGAGGAGTTCTGCGCTGCGGCCTTCGGTTCGGCGTCCGTCCCCATGCGCCGCTTCTATGCCCGGCTGTATGAACGACTCGCGCCCTATTCCGACCAGATCGGCATCGGTTGTCCGGATTGGACGTACACCGACGTTGAAGGCCGGCCGCGGAAATATCTGGAAGACGGCTTCCAGATGCTGGGCTTCCTGTACAGCGCCGACGTGCTGAACGCGCTCAACGAGGACCTCCGGTGTGCCGAGCAGGCGGCCGACAGCGCCAAGGTGCGGCGCCGGCTGACACTTGTGCGCAAAGAATACGAGCACCTTCGCGACATCGCGAGCGTCGTCCATCTCGCCAACGCCTATCTCTTGAGCCCCGATCCGGGCGCGCGGGGCCGGCTCTGCGATGCGCTCGACGCACGCAACGCCCGCATCGATGCCTGCTATGACGCGCGCGGCCGCATGCGCCCGATCGAGGGATGGCCTGAGATGACGCCTTTCCGCGGCGTGCCGCGCGCCCACCTCGCGCTGCAACAGGACCAATACCTCTCTCGATTCAGCGCATCGCCCCTCAATTGGGATGTGAAAGCGTTGCGCACCTCCTCGCCGCAGCCGACGCGTCCAGCCGCCCCGTTGCCACAGGGAATCGATCCACCCTAATGCGTTCAGCTCTGTAATCGGGCTTGCCTTGGTCTTGAAAATATGGAAGAGTTGCATCACGGTTGATGTTGTTGCTTGCCGCGAACGCCGATCCGGCAACCTTGCGGATCGTCCGGGCAGGCGAAAAAAGAGCTCGAAAACAGGGTGCTGTTATGCCTTCCCTCAAGAGCCTCAAGTCAAAGTCGCGTTTGCCTGAAGACCGGCCGGTCTCTTGTGCGGCGGCCTCCGCCTTGCTTTATGTCGCGATCGCCATCTTCTACATTCTGGTCTCGGGCCGGATCGCAGCCGCCTTCGCCGTCTCACTGGAGCAGCTCCAGCTCATCGAAGCGATCAAAGGCGTCGCCTTCGTGGTGATCACCGGCCTGCTCTTCTTTTTCATCTCGCTGGGCTGGTGGCGGAAAAGGCGCGAGCAGCGCGAGCTGCTGATACAGAGCGAGCGCAAAGCGGTCGCTTCGATGTATAGCGCCACGCTGGCGCACGACCTGAACAACCTGCTCATGGGCCTCTCGAGCCTGGTCGAGGCAATCAAAGAGCACGAGCAGAACGACCCGTTCCTGTCTTCGCTGCGGGCTTCGGTGGAGCAGATGATCCGCAGCCTCGTGCCCTTCTCCCGGCGCATCGCTGCGACGGCCAAGAATCTGCCGCAGGGCGAAAGCGTCGACGTGCACTTCCCGGGCGCGCTGACTCCGATCATCGATCTTGCCCTGAAGCACCCCGACGTGAAATTCTGCGCCTTGAGCGCGGAAAACACGGCGCCGGTGACGCTCACGCTCAACGCGGAGCTTCTGGAGCAGGCGCTTCTCAACTTGATTGTCAATGCGGCCCAAGCCGCCGGACCGCACGGCGTCATCAAGGTCATCGCCGCAAAGACCGATCATGCGGTCGCCCTTGAAGTCCACGATTCGGGCCCCGGCATCAGCCCCGAAAAGGCAGAAGCCATCTTCAATCCCGGCTATACGACGAAGCGCGACGGCATCGGGCTCGGGCTGCTCACGGTGCAGGCCTTTGCCGCCTCGTGCCAAGGTCGGGTCAGAGTTGAGCGCTCGCCGCTCGGCGGCGCCCTCTTCCGCATCCTGATCCCGCTGAACCCGGCACCCGCCAAGGGCGCCTCCTAACCTCGGCTCGCATCGCCCGACGGATCGGAGCCGCTCACGAGGCCGGAGCGGCTTATGGGCACCTTGTCAGGAGCAGGACGGCACCGTCGCTGTCCCGGTCGATCATGATCCGGGCCTCGGCAGGCTCTTCGATGGCGTAGTCCGCATCGGCCACGAGGGCCAGCGTGACGAACTCGGGTCCCTCCGCCAGGCGGTCGTCGATGGGCACGAGGTCGATGTCGGCCGAAGCGGCGCCAGACGGGATCGTCACCGTACCGGCGAGCGCGACGTAGTCTTCTCCGGCGGCCGCGCTGCCCGAAACAGCATACCGGACCGTGAGCGCGTCCTCCGACGCCTCTGTGCGCCGGACGGTGAAGCGGCCCGCTGACGCGCCTGATTCGGAGACGCGCTCCTGCGTCGGCAGCACGCGGACCGTGGGCCGTGAACCGAGGGGCTCGCTGTACACCTGCAGGACCGACTGGGTGGTGCCGACATAGAGCCGGTTATTCAGCACCGCGAGGCTGCGGCTGCCCTCCGGCGCGTTGGTGCAGACCGTCGCCCAGTCGCTCAGGTTGGTCGTGCCTCGCACGCACCGGTCAGCACCCAAGGCATACAGCGTGCCTCCGCTCACCGTGAACGTGTAGACGGCGTTGAGCACCGCTTGGGTCTGCACGCTGTCGAACGCCACGAGCTCCGCGATGTCGTTGGGCGTCGCGTGGTGGCTCAGGAGGACCATCTTGTTGCCGAAGGTCTGCGCGAGCGCCCCGTAGCGGGCGATATCCGGTCCCTCTGACCAGCCGGCCCCGTCGAACACACGGCAGCGGTTTGTCTCGCTGCTCTGCACATAGAGACGCCCGTTCAGCACGCCCGCAAAATAGTATCGGCTCCAGTCATCGTTCGCGGTGCGCTCGTTCAGGCTCAGCTGCCAGGTCGCACCGTCATCCACGCTCCGCAGGGCGGTCGAGCCGTAAGCGGGAGATTGGTCCGAGGAGCCCACAAGCCACAGGTCGCCGCCCGTAAGGGTCGCCACATCGAACCCGTGGGTCATGAAAACCTCTTGCACCGACCACCCCGAGCCGGCCCTCCCGACCGCGATCCCGGACGATGCCCGGGGATCGATCGGCGGGATATAGAGCCGGCCGAAGAGCGGGCGGAACAGATAGATCGCCTCGGTCTCGAAGGCCGGAAACTCGTTGGTGAACGCGGCGCGCGCCGGATCGTACGCCAGCACGTGGATCGGCCCCGTATTCGCGCCGTAGTCACCGTATCCGACATAGAGCTTGCCGTTCCATGCCTGCAGGGCCCCCAGCGTCCGGCCCGTCGCCGTCGGCTGGGCTGCGGCCCATACGTGGGTGCCGAGCTCCGACCACGCGCCTTCTTCGCCCGGCGCAGTCCGAACGGCAAACGCCGCTAGCGCGGCCACGAGCGCTCTCCGTGAGAGCCCGCACAGGACCGTCGCTCGCAAGAGCCTTAACATCGACGTAGGGGTACTGACCGGCATGGTGTCCGGCGTCCTTTTGCTGGCGCAACAGGACGCCGCCTCATTTTACAGGGTTTCCCGCGTGGCCGAGATCGCCAGTATCATAGGCGAAGTCGTCCTCCTGATAAAGCGCCTTTCTTGGGCTCCCCGGGATTGGCGCTCGGCAGGACGGCTCTCAGCCGGCTTCACGCGTGCCCGGCGGCATGGTACACTGGGCACATGGGCAGCGCGCCGGCCCGGCCCCGTTTCGCGCAGAACCTCCGGCGCTAGAGGAGCATGACCATGGCGGAGAGACATCCGTGGAGCAAGGTGCTGCGATTCGGCGCGTGCGGAGCCGCGCTCGGATGCCACGCGGCCTTCGGGGAAGCCGGCGCGGCGGTCTTCGAGGAGTCCTTCGAGAAAGGCCTGCCGGACAAGTGGGAGGCGGGCTCGCCGCTCGACGACGGCCTGCCCCAAGGCTCACGCGGGGCCGTCGCCGCACAACCCGGCGGAGACATCAAATCGGACCCCGCCTGGGTCAACGGACACTTCGCCGTCGAGGCCGACCTCTACTTCAACTACTGGGCGCGCCTCGATGACCCGCAGTGGTACCAGGTCTTCCTCTTTTGCAAAGCGCCGGGCAGCGAAGCCAAGGACATGAGCCTCTACGAGGCCAAGCCAACGGTGCGGGCAGACGCGGCAGGCCAATGGCAGCTGGTCAGCCTTCCCTTCAGCGCCTTCAAGGCTACGATGGGCCCCAACCGCGGCAACGCACCCAAGCCCGGCGAGGTCTGTTGGTCCTACTTCTGGAGCCTGCAGAAGCGGCCGCTCGGCCTCGCGGTCGACAAGGTCTGGATCAGCCGCGGCAAACCCGCCGCAGCCGAGCCGCAGCCGGCGGCGGCCGCCAAGGTGCCCGAAGTGCCGCCTGTACCGTCCTGGCCCTTCGCTCCCGCGCGCGACACCTTCAGCGCGGACGCCCTGCTCGACCTGCGCCCGCTCAACGAGCCGACCGCCGGCGCGACGGGCTGGGTCAAGACCACGCCCGACGGCGACTTCGCGCGCGGCGACGGCCAGCCGATCTGTTTCTGGGCGATCAACACCGGAGTGGACCGCGAGCGGCCCTTCCAGAAACGCCCGCAGTGGAAGGAGGGCGAGCCCGACCTGGCCCATCACGCACGCTGGCTGGCCAAGCGCGGCGTGAACATGGCGCGCCTCCACGCGCACATCAACCCCGACCTCAAGCGGACCCCCGCGGCCGCGCTGGCCGACCCCAACCGCGAAGAGCTGGAGTGGATTTGGCGCACGGTCGGCGCGATGAAACAGGCCGGAATCTACACCACCGTCTCGCCCTACTGGGCCAACACCATGCAGAGCGACGATGCCCGGTGGGGCACCGACTGGAACGGCAGCCACCACGCCCTGCTCTTCTTCGACGACAAGCTGCAGGACGCCTACAAGGCGTGGCTCAAGGCTCTCTTCACGACGCCCTCGCCCGCGCTCGGAGGCAAGACCCTCGCCGAGGAACCGGCGCTCGCGGTCTTCCAGATCCAGAACGAGGACAGCCTGCTTTTCTGGACGGTCCAGGGCCTGAAAGGCGAGCCTAAACGCCGCCTCGGCCGCCAGTTCGGCGCGTGGTCCGCCCAGCGCTACGGCTCGCTCGACGCCGCCGTCAAGGCGTGGGGCGGCGACCGCATGCCCGGCGACGACCTCGCCGCCGGCGTGCTCGACTTCCGGCTCGTCTGGAACATGACCGCCGACGCGCGACGCCAGAAAAAAGGCGCGGGGCCGCGCCTCGACGACCAGCTCGCCTTCTGGACCGAGACGATGCTGCGCTTCAACCGCATGGTCGCCGACTACGTGCGCCACGATCTGAAATGTCCCGTGCTGGTCAACGCCGGCAACTGGCGCACCGCCGACACGCTCCTGCTGAACGACGCCGAGCGCTACAGCTACACCGCCAACGAAGTGATGGCGGTGAACCGCTACTTCGGCGGCGTGCACACCGGGCCCAACAACGGCTGGGCGATCATGGCCGGCGACACGTTTACCTCCGACTCCGCGCTCACCGGCGCGGCCCTCTCGTTTCCGCTCGCGCTCAAGCAGGTCAAAGGCTTCCCCATGATGGTCACCGAGGGCTCGTGGGTCTTCCCCAACGCCTTCGCCGCGGAAGCCCCCTTCCTGGTCAGCGTCTACAGCGGCCTGACCGGCTTCGACGCCTACTACTGGTTCGCCACCGGCACCGAGGAGTGGACGCCACCGCAGTCGGCGAACGGGTACATGCCCTCGCAGCAGAAGTGGATCTGCGCCACGCCCGACATGCTGGGCCAATTCCCCGCGGCCGCGCTCGCTTTCCGCCGCGGCTACGTGCGCTGCGGCGAACCGGTGGTCGAAGAACACCGCGCGCTCGCCTCGATCTGGAGCGGCCGCACGCCGATCCTCGCGGAGTCGGCGGCCTTCGACCCCAACCGCGACGCGGGCGACATCGCCCCGGCCTCGTCCGTCAAGAGCGGCATCGACCCCTACGCCTTCCTGGCCGGGCCGGTCACCGCCGTTTACGACTCGGACGAGGCCAAGACCCGCGTCGCGGATCTCGCCAAGCTGATCACCCGCGACGCCAACGGCGTGACGGTGCGCAGCGTCACGGGCGAGCTCGAGCTGAACACGGGGCGCGGCTACTGCACCGTCAACGCGCCCAAGTGCCAAGGCGTGGCGGCCCACTTCAAGAACCGGCAGGCCTTCGATCTCGCGGACCTTTCGGTGCGCTGCGACAACGCCTTCGGCTCCGTCATGGCCGTGCCGCTTGACGACCAGCCGCTCGCCTCGTCGAAGCGCGTGCTGGTGCAGGCCGGCCTGCCCTGCCGGCCCACCGGATGGCGCTGCCAGCCGTTCACGGTCACGCCCCAAGGCGGCCAGCCCACACCCGGCTGGCGCGTCACCGACTTCGGGCACGCGCCCTGGGCCGTCGAGACGCCGAAGCTGCAGATCACGCTTCGCAATCGCACCCTCACCCGCGCCCGCGCGCTCGACGCCAACGGCCTGCCCGTCGCCGACGTCGCAATAAAAGGGGGGACCTTTACGTTTCCTGACCAGACACTGTACGTGATTGCGGAGTGACGCGCATCGGGCAGGAGCGGAGCGACGGTATTCCTTTGCGTGGCCCGCGGCGTGCACAGCCGCATTGAACGGAACGGAGATGACATGCCTTCCTTGCCTCGAGACTGGAACGCTTTTGACACCCGCCTCAAGACCTGGGTGCCGCCTCAAGGCCCGTTCGAACCGAGCGCGGCGTGGACCTTGAGGTACGCGCGCCACGGGCTGGTGCCGCAACCCGGCGGCAAGCCCGGCGGCACGGGTGTCGGGTCGCTGACGCTGACGCACACGCCGGCTGAAGGCGCGCGCCGACTCCGCGCCGTCGAGACCGTTGCGGCGGGCTTCTCCAGTCCGACCTATACGGCCGACCTCGCATGTGCCGACAACGCCCTGCTCACACCGCAGCGCTGGACGTTTGAGGTGCGCTGGCAGGCGGGCCAGACGGCCCGGCTGCGCCCCGGCGAGATCGACCAGGCCCTCAGCGGGCAAGCGGATGGAAGCGAGCTCGTCTTCAAAGGGCTCCGCGAGCGACGCCTCCCGGCACCGGCGCATTGGACCGCCTTCTGGAACCTGTTCGCCGCCGTACCCCGCCTGCCCTTCGACGGGGCGTCGGTCTTGACCTTCGACCTCTTCGAAGAGCTGGATCTCCATAAGCCCGGACAGCGGCTCGCCTACATCGGACCGCAAGCTTTCGAGCTGAACGGCAGCCCCCTCAGCCTGCACGTTTTCGAGCAGACCGGACGCGGGGTGCTGCCTTGGCGATGGTGGCTGGACGATCAGCACCGCGTGGTGCTCGCCGCTGGTGGCCGGCGCGCCTACCTGCTGGAAGCGGCGACGAAGGGGGGGGCGGCATGAGCGGCCTCACGCGGCGCACCTTCCTCGCGTCCGGCAGCGCGGGCGGTCTCGGTCTGATCCTCGCCTCGCAGCGCGCGCCGGCCGCGCCGGTGAAGCCTCCGCCGAACCTGCTGTTCATGCATCTCGACCAGTGGTATTGGGAGGCCGCCTCCGCCTTCGGCTGCGCGCACGTCCGCACGCCGCACATCGACCGTCTCGCGTCGCAGGGGACCTCCTTCAGCCTCTCCTATTCGGCGAACCCCGTCTGCTGCCCCGCGCGAGCCTGTTGGTACACCGGCCGAGCCTCCTCCGAGAACGGCGTGGTGATGAACGACCAGTGGCCGATCGATCCGGCGATGCCGGATCTGGGACAGTGGTTCTCGGCGCGCGGCTACGATGCCGTCTACGCCGGCAAATGGCATGTCACCGGACGCGCCTTCACGCAGAGCTTCCGCGTGCTGACGCCGGGCTCCGGCGTGGGCGAACTCACCGACGGCGCGGTGTCGCGCGCGGCCGAAGGCTTTCTGCACGGGCGCCAGGCCGGCGACAAGCCCTTTTTTCTCAACGTCGGCTTCCTTCAGCCGCACGACTGCTGCTACTGGGTGTTCGAGCATTCCAACGGAGAGGCGCTCACGCGGCTCGGACCGCCGCCCGAGGACTTGCCGCCGTTGCCCGCAAACCACGGCTACGACCCCAAAGAGCCCGAGCCGCTGCGCAACCGGCACGGCGGTCCGCAGCCGCGCAACCGCTGGTCGGACGAACACTGGCGCTGGTACCTGTGGAGCTACTACCGCATGGTCGAGATGGCCGACGCCGAAGTCGGCCGCGTGCTCCAGGCGCTCGACGACGCCGGACTCGCGCAAGACACGCTCGTGATTCTCACCGCAGACCACGGCGACGGACTCGCGCGCCACGGGCTGACCTCCAAGATGTTCTTGTACGACGAGGCCGCGCGCGTGCCGTTCATCGCGGCGTGTCCGGGCCGCGTTCAGGCCGGCGTGCGCGACGCACGCCACCTCGTGTCGGGCCTCGACGTCGCGCCGACGCTCTGCGCCTTCGCCGGCTTCGAAGGCCTGCCGAAAGCGCGCGGGCTCAGCCTGCGCCCGCTGCTCGAAGGGACCGCCGGCGCGCCGTGGCGCGAGTTTCTGGTGTCCGAGACCTTCCGCACCGGCCGCATGGTCCGCACGCCGGAGTACAAGTACATCGCGTATCGCAACGACCCCGTGACGCAGCTCTTCGACCTGCGCAGCGACCCGGGAGAGCTCAAGAACCTCGCGGAGGACGCGCCGCGGTCCGACACCGTACGTGACCTCGCCGCTCGGCTCGCCGCGTGGGAGGGGGCCCTCGACCTCTTCCCGCTCAAGGAGCCGGCCAGGCCCAAGCGCGCCGGAAAACGCAAGCCGAACGGCTGACCCCAAGCCCCCCTCGCCGCCCCCCTCGCGACACCGCGTCTGCGAGGCTCGTCCCCGTTTTTCTGAGCCCCCCGACTATCACACCTTCGAAGGTGTGATAATCGGCCGTTTTCATGGGGTTATTTTGCCTTTTTTGAGCCGAATCGGAGGGGTCGCGCACGTCCCTTTGAAACCTGTTTTCAGACGCCTCAACCCGTGCGCCCGAAGGCCCGGCCGTCGCGCCCCACGTGCCGTTTCAGGCCTTCCGTCGCGCGCCGGAGGACCGGCGCGCCACTCCGGTCAGCCCGGCCCCTCATCGAGGCCGGGACGGATAAACGCGCGAGCCTGAGGCACATCGCGTTCGATCGCGCGTCGCAGATGATCAAGCCGAATCATGAAGCCCATGATCGCCGCTTCCTGCTGAGGGAAGTGCGCCAGAAGTTGCGTCCAGGCCCCCTGAGACCGGTCGATGGACACCAGCAACAATTTTGCGGTCCCATAGACGTCCGAGCCGTCGTTCCACGCGGCTTGATGCGGAAGCTCCAGAAGTCCTGAAACCATGCGATGGGCCTTGGCCGGCAACAGCGTGTGATACCACGTGACGATGTCGAGACCATCCTCCACGTCGTCCAGCTCTTCGCGCGGATCTCCTGTTTCCGGCGCGAACCTGGCCTGCCCGACACATCTTTCGGCGAGGTCTTTCACCTCAGGGACAAGCGCTTTCAGCCATGGCGCCACGGCCCGCATATAGGTCGTCGCGGCCTTGACAATGAAGTGCGCTTGCACGTCCTTTTCGAGGGCGTCCTCTTCTGCCTGAAACGCTTCAAACGGCACGCCCTCCGGCTCCACCCCGTCCCCGGAAAGCAGGTCGTCAAACCGTTCAGCGGACACCGCGTCTAACCGCTCGCGGGCCTGTGCCAGCACGTCGTCCAGCGACTCCTCTTCCGTCCGGTTCTCTGTGTCCGTGCGCGGGGTCCGGCGCTCACGGCGCTTGAGCTGCTCGCCCAGCCGGTAGTTTCCGCAACGCCGCGTGAACGCGCAACGCTCACACCAGTAATCGCACTGGTTGTAGATTCCGGCATACTCATCCTTGGCACTCATCGCACACCCCTTGCCTTGGCGCGGGCACCTTTCGCTAACAAGGTCCCTCTCTGATCCCGCAGGCCCTAAAACCTCACCACCAAGACCGTCGAGCCGTCGGTTCCGGAGTCCACAGTCTTCGCACGGTCCGGCGTGTCAGCGATGAAGCGACCCGACGCCTCGTGAAATCAACCGCCAAAGACGCCGTCTCCGCTCATGCGGCCCCGGCCACGCCCAGCGCCCCGCGACTCCCGCCCCCTTTATGAAGCGGGCGGACCCCGCAGAGGATCCGCCCGCAAAGCCCCGCCCGCACGCCCTCCGTTAGAGGACTTTGATCAGCGTGCCGTTGGCATAGATCAGCAGCACGGCGCCATCGG
>Ga0209066_10000289_pt1 | contig 75410 bp, 56 predicted proteins | sample All_14_2_FD_187198 | JGI IMG/M metagenome (GOLD analysis project Ga0209066, IMG submission 187198) | Freshwater microbial communities in response to fracking from Pennsylvania, USA - Allegheny Zone_MetaG_DW_15 (SPAdes) (version 2) ...
GTGGGAAGGCCGGTCGTGTCGAGCGACGGAATGGACATCGGAGGGGGTGAGGTTTCCGGGGCAAGCCGTTTGGGCACCAGGGTCAGGGTGACCCGGTTGGGCTTTTCCTTCCGATCCGGAATCTTCAAGCGGGAAACCAGCCCGGAAAAAATCAGCAGAAGCAACAGGATGTGCAGCAGGATGGAGCCCCCGAAAAAGATCCACAGCAGCCGTTTTTTTTCAACCTGTCCGATGGGCAGGGGCGGAACCACCTCCAGAACGGCCCGGCAAATCCGTGGGTCGCGGAGCGCGCGCACAAAGGCCACCAAGTCCCTGTCCTCGCCGTTTGCCTGCATGCTTTCGGCCAGCCGGGAAGTGGCGGCAAGGCGGTCGAGGGTTTCCAACTGGCAGAGGCGGCGGACGCTGAAGGTCAGGGCCTGGCTTGACCGGACCACCTCAAGGACAACCGTCCATGAGTCCAGGATCCGTTCAGTCTCCACGGGCGTCATCTTCCCAAAGCATAGGGCAAGCGGGTCACAAGCCAAGCCGTCAAAAGGGCCGCCGCGGCCTACACCCCGTAAACCCGGCCCCAATGGACATCCAGGCGTTTGCGGAGATAGAGCTGGACCGCGCGCAGGAGGCATTTCGCTTCGGCGGCCTGTCCCCGCTTGACGATGCTGGGCAGCGGTTCCTCGGGCTTGGTCTTGAAGGCTTCCTGGCAGATGATCGGCCCCTGGTCCAGATCCGGCGTGACAAAATGCGCGGTCACCCCGACCACTTTGACCCCCTTCTCATAGGCCTGGCGGTAGGCAGAGGCTCCCGGGAATGCCGGCAGCAACGAGGGATGGATGTTGATGATCTTGTTTTTCCAGCGCCAGACGAAATCCGGGGAAAGGATTTTCATGAAACGGGCCAACACAATGAAGTCGGCCTCCGCTTTCTCCAACTCGGCAAGGACTCTTTTCTCGGCCGCTGCACGCTCGTCGAAAGGCACGAGCACGAAGGGAATCCCGGCTTTCTGCGCCAGGGGCCTGAGTTCGGAACGGTTGCTGATGACCACCACAGGATCGGCATCCAGCCGGCCCGCTCGGGAGGCTCCAAGGATGGACTCCAGGGCGTGGGACTCCTTCGTGACCAGGATGGCCATGCGCTGGCGCCGGCCCCGGGCGCTGAAGTGCAGTTTCAATTCCATCCCCAAGCGGGCGGCGAGCGCACCCAGGGCGGGCCGGATCTTATTCTCGTCGAAATCCACCGTCAGCCAGGAGGCCTGCAGGGTCATGCTGAAACGCCCGCGCGTGACCTGTTCTTCCAGCGCTTCGATATTCGCCTTGTGCTGGAAGAGCGCCTGGGTGACCGAGGCGATCACCCCCGACTTGTCCTTCCCGATCAGGGTCAGCGTCAAAAACTGTTTCATGCCGCGGTTTTACTTTGGGATTGGGGAGTTTCTCGGGGTTCTCATTCTCCACGGTATCTGCACCAAGCGCGCGGAGTTTCGAGGATCATGACCTCGCTCAATCCCGGCAGGAGGGGCTTGAGCCGGGTCCAGAACCAGTGGCACATGACCTCGATCGTCGGATTTTCCAGGCCGGGGATCTCATTGAGGTAGGTGTGGTCGAGTTGGTCGACGAAGGGCTGCGCGGCTTCCTTGATCTTCGCGTGGTCGAAAAGAAGCCCGGTCTTGGGATCCACTTCGCCCTCGACGGAAATCTGCAGGGTGAAGGAATGCCCGTGGAGTTGCCGGCACTTGTGTCCCTCCGGGAAAACGGTCAGGGCCTGGGCTGCGTCAAAAGTGAATTCGCGGGTGAGGGTAACTCTCATGATATGGGTTATAGGGCCCGGCAGCCGGAAGGCAACCGGCCAGATGGACCCGGCCAATCTGCTTCTCCGGTCTTTCAGCGTGGCGGGGAATCCTTGACCGGCTTCCCTTCATGGTAACGGGTGCGGCGGCTGACTTCCCCGTTCGACGTGTAAAAGACCGCCTCGCCTTCCAGGAGCCCCTTCTCATACGAGACGCTGTATTTTCTGCCCCCATCCTCATAAAAACCTTCGGACGGGCCATGCATCCGGTGTTCCAGGAATCCGGCCTGTCGTTCGGGCTTCCCGTTTTTGTAATAGGTTTTCCAATTCCACCGGCCCTTTCCTTCATATTCCAGCGATTCGCCCTCGGAGCGGTAAATGCCCGGGGGAGGTTCGGCCACGCACCAGGGTTCCTTGTCCTCTTCCATAAAATAATATAGCCGGCCCACTTCTTGATCTCCCCGGCGGAAGAGCACCAGATTCTGCATGGCGGCACGGGCGAACTTCAATCCCTCTCCCCCCTCCCCTTTGGGGGAAAGGCCCGAAAAATCCGTGGGCTGCACCAGGACGCCCAGCACTTTCGGATCCTGATCCCCGCCTGCCACCTCAAAGCCGAAGTAGTCATAATAATACACCACCTTGGAATTTTTATGGCGGGAAGCATCATCCCCTCTTCCGGACACCAACTTTTCCGCCTCTGAAGAAGTGCGGATGAAATCCGCCGGCCCATAGCGTGCGGCAATCTTTTGATAGGAGGGTTCGGTGCGGCAAGGCGGACAGGTGGTGTCCACCCTGATGAAAAATCCCCCGGGCAAATTTCGGGTCTGTCGGAGGCTGAAAAACAAACTGCCCACCCTTTCTTCTGCGAAGGATTCGCTGAAAAAATCCCGGTCCAGCAGCATCCTCCCGCCGCGTGAATCCAGCGATTTTACCTGGTCTGCCATGGGGAGGGATTTCAGCCCAAGCGCTTCCTCAATCGAAGACGGATCCCAATCCTTCCGGCCGGGCCTGAATACCAGGGCACCCCGCAAATCCGCCGGGGGATCCCCCCGCTTCCCCCCTGTGCGCATGAACCAGATCACATACTCCCGCCCGGGGGTAAAATATCCCGCATCCAAGGTCTGAAAAATTCGCAATCGCCCGCCTTCCCCGGCAACATCATGCCCGGCAAAAACCTTGTCCCCATCGAACCAGGTCTTGAACCCCGGCTTGAACTCCTCATCCAGGGGCACGATATACCAGGCGCCCCAGTCCGAATGGACATTGAAATACCAAACAAAGTCCTGCTTCCCGGATTGACCGGGCGCTTTGAAACGGAAGGCATCGAACTCATCCCCTCCGTCAATCCGGATCGCGCTTTTCCCCAATTTCAGGCGGAACACCGTGGCCTCCGGCCCCCCGGAAAGGCCGATCTCCCCGAACTGTTTCCGGTTTTTTTTCAGGGCCTCCACGAGAAGCTCATTCCGGTCCCGGGTGACAGCCCGGCCGTCGGGCAGGCCGGCGAACAGCAGCACGCCAACGCAAATGACCCGGAAGAAGGCCCGCAATTCCATATGCCCAGGCTTCAAAAGGGAAGGTCCGGTGAAAATTACAGATAAATCGGCTGCTGGAGAACCGGGATCTGGCCGGTGGCGGAAACAAACAGATTCTCCAGGGCGGCATTGTCCGGCATGCCCTTGCGCCCGGCGGCAACCAATTCCTGCCAGACCCGGGTGGACCAGATATCGCGGAATTCAATGACCGCGCTGCCGCTGTAACCGAAGCCGTGGATTTTCGCCAATTGGTGGGCAACCGCCACCGCGCACACCAGGATGGGGGATTTCTGCTGGCAGGCCCCGTAGTGCAGTGCCACCTGGCGGTAGACTGCATCAAACCGCTGCGCCTCCAGCCAGTTGGCCCCGGCCTCATGGTGGTTGAAACCGAAGAAATGGCTCTCCGTCTCGGCCAGGTTGGTTTGGTTGTCGATGGTATAGCGCAGCGCGTTGTAATAGTGGAACGGGATGATTTCTCCCAGAACCAGCTTGCCGATTCCGTGGATCAGGCCGGCCAGGAAAGCCTGCTGGCAGGCCTTGTTGAGGGAATGGCGGGCCAATACCGAAGCCAGGCCGGAACTGTTCTTGGTCTCCACCCGTCCCTCGCCCAGCACGTATTCGCCCAGGGTCATCTCCAATAAAATCCGGGCAATCAGGCCGGTGTTGACCGCATGCTGCCAGTAGGGATGCCAGTCGAATTCCGGATTGGATTTGTATTCCTGCCGGAGGGCGATGCCGAACAGGACCAACTGCCGGGTCAGATCCATCCCGACCGCCCGGATCGCCTTCCGGCGGGAGGCGGGGATCTCCCCCTGGCAAAACAGATCTGTGCGGGCCAGCTCCATGATGAAGCGGTCGACTTCCGGCAGCGCATTGAGCGCCTCGGCCAGATCCGCCATGTCTACTTCCGACACCTCGGCAATTTCCTTGAGCGCCTTGGCCATGCCGTTCAGGGCCAGCGGCTTCATCGGGTTTGAAATCGCGTTCTGGATTTCCTGTTTTTTGTTTTCCGCCCCGAGATCGATGGCGTTTTTTGCCCATGTTTTGAACCGCGGGCTCAACACCCCGAAAAGTTCCTCGCGGGGGATGCTCGACCGGAGGGGAACAGGCATCACGGACGGGGGCGCATCCGCCAGGGAGGTGTTGAGCACCGGCCCCAGAAGATCGACGTGTTCCAGCGCGGAACGCAACTCCCCATAATCCTGGTAACGGTCCTCCGGTTGGCGCCTCGTCATCTTGTACAACAAATGGATCCAGCCGGGCGGCAGGCCGGTCATCTGGGCCTCGGCCAGCGGAAAATCCCCGTCCACGTGGCCGCGGATGATGTCGCTCACCGTCTCGCCATCGTGCAGAAAATGGCAGGTGAGCAAATGATACATCGAGGCCCCGAGCGAATAGATGTCGCTCCGCTGGTCGGCGGGCAATTGCAGGATTTGCTCGGGACTCATGTACGCGGGGGTGCCGTAGCAATCCCCGTCGGACTTCAGGGGATCGCTCAGGGAATGCGCCAACCCGAAGTCGGTCAGGTAGATCACGCCGCTGTCGTCAACGAGGAAATTGGACGGCTTGATGTCCATGTGGACGATATTGTGCCGATAGGCCCACTCGAGGGCCTCGATCGCCTGGGTCATGATCCAATAGGCCTGCTCCGTACTGAGCGGGGTTTCGCTCTCGACCCACTCGTCGAGGGTCAACCCGCTGACAAACGGCATGACAAAATAGTGCAACTCCCCCTGGTGCCCGACATAATAAATGGGAACAATGTTGGGGTGCCGGAGTGCGGCAATGCTCTGGGCCTCGCGGTCGAAGCTCTCCAGCTTGTCTTTTTCTGCGGCGAGGTCGGGCTTGAGCACCTTGATCGCCACTTCGCGGTTAAGGCTTGCCTCAAAGCCTTTATAGACATGCCCCATCCCCCCTTCGGCCACATGTTGGACAATGGTGTAATGGCCGATTTGGGCATTGGGTGCCAGATCGGCGTAGCTCATCGCTGCCTGCATTGCCATGTCGTCAGGCTAAACCAACGCTTGACAAGGGCAAGGTGGTTTAGAGGAGTGTTTGACAGAGGCGACAACGACTGGAAAACTATTTTACACTCATGCCCCTCTTCGAATTGCCCAAGCGCCCTTTTGCCGGATACATCTTCGATTGCGATGGAACCCTGGCCGATTCGATGCCGGTGCACTTCCATGCGTGGTGCGATGCCCTGAAATCCTTCCATCCCGGGATGGAGTTTGACGAGGACCTTTATTATTCCTGGGCCGGGGTGAGCACACAGGGCGTGGTGGAACGGCTCAATGAAATTCACGGCACGGATTTGGATCCGGCCGTGGTGGCCCATCGCAAGGAGGATTATTATCTGGAGCGCATGCTATCCGTCCAACCCATCCCCGAAGTGGTGGATTTCGCCCGGGCCATTTCACGGACCCATCCGGTTTCCGTGGCCACGGGCGGATGGAGGCGGGTGGCCGGTGAAACCCTGCGCCTGATAGGGTTGGGGGATGTTTTTTCCATCATTGTCACGCCGGAGGATGTGGAACACGGAAAGCCGGCCCCGGATATGTTCCTTCTGGCCGCCCAAAAAATGGGGGTTCCACCCCGGGATTGCCTGGTTTTCGAGGACGGCGAACAAGGCATCATCGGCGCCCGGGCTGCGGGAATGGAAGTGGTTGTCATCCCCTCCCGCCTCCACTGATCAATCCCGCCTGTAGCCGGCGAGGGCCTTGTCGAGCGACTCGCGGACCATTTTCTTCAATTCCACCGGCTCGATCACCCGGGCATGTTCCCCCCAGCTCAGGATCCACCGGTGGACCTCCGGCAGACTGGTCAGCGTCATTTCCACCTCGATCCCCCCCTTCGCCTCCCGCACCTGCTGGGAAGGATGCCATTGGCGTTCCCGGACCAATTGGGAAGCGAAGGAATCAAACCACATCCGGATGCGGCGGGGCTTGTCTCCGCTGAAAACCCCGAAACTTCCCGCCAGCAGGCGGGCCGGTGAAAAATCCTCCGGGCGGCGGAACTTTCTCCCGCTGGCCTCGACCTTCTCCATCCGCCCGAGGACGAAGGTCCGCACCCCGTCGCGGGCCAAATCATGGCCGAAGAGATACCATTGGTTTTCCACACAGGCCAGATGGTAGGGCTCGACCCGCCGCTCCTCCGCCCCGGTACTCCGCAACTTGCGGTAGAGAAATTTCACCTCGATGGATTCACGCAGGCACCGTCCGAGGGTTTCAAACTGGGCCAGGTCCGACACCGGCGCCCCCGCGGAACGGAAGGAATAAAACGATTCCCAGTCGGAGGCCTCGAACGACACGTGGTCCTTCAGCCCCTCGGTCAATTTGCGGAAAGCCGTGGCCAGGGGTTTTTCAAAGGGGGTGCCGCGGTATTGGTTCATCGCCTTCTGGGCCACGAACAGGGCCACCATCTCGCCCTCGCTGACCTGGATCGAGGGAAATGCGGACACTTCTTCCGTGTACCGGTAACCGAATTGATCCGGCACATATTCGATCGGCAGGCCGAGTTGGTCCCGCATGAAGTCGAAGTCACGCTGGATGGTTTTGCCGGCCACCTCGAACTCGCGGGCCATGGACCGGCAGTTCGGATGCCGCCCGGCCATGAGTTCCTCATGCAGTCGGAGCATGCGGGCCAGCGGGGGGCGGGAATGACGGGACGGGGAATTTTTCATTTTAATTAGCCTAGGACACCCAATGTCCTACCCCATGTCATACGCTGGCTTCCACAACCAAGAAAGGAAAAACATGGGAACACTCATTCAATGCCAGCACTGCCAGGAAGACAGCAACACCGCCGACGTCGACGCCCACCACGGAAACTGCCCCCACTGCGGGGAAGGGGTGGAATCGAATTGGCAGGCCCTCTTCAACGGCCGCCGCAACCCCCTCGCCCGGGTCCGTCACCGCCTGGAACTCCAACCCCTCCTCCGGAGCCATGCCGTTTATGTTTCGTGAATCCGGATGGAAGGAAGCCTGGGAGGGCATCTGGCAACGGGGCCTTCTCGCCGGAAGTGCCGTCCTGATGGCGGCGGCCTGTCTGGCCGTCGCCCTCTGGGCCGCGCTCCAGTTCCCCCCCGCCGGGTGGCTCTGCTACCTCATGGCCCTGGGGTGGAGCCTGATCGGCATCCTGTGCCTGGACGACGAAGCTTGATGCGCCGCTCCGGGTATTTTTACTCCGATAAAATACCGCCGGCTTGCTCCACCACGAAAGGAACCGGCCCGCCCCTGACCTGCCCAAGCATCGCGGCAAGCCGGGCGGCGACCGCCGGCTCTTCCTCAATGCGGTTGTGTGACTCCGCCAGATCGTCGTCGAGATGGTAAAGTTGGGCGCGGCCATCGGGTGCGGGATATCCCCGCTCCTCACGGAACCAGGCCGGTTCCACTCCGGCAGCGTCCAGTCCGCCGGGGGCTTCGAGATAAACCCAGCAACCTGAACGGATGGCGAAACCGCCCGAGTATCCATGATGGACCGCGTATTCCCGTACCGGCCGGTCCAAACGTCCCCCCAGCAGGGGCAGGATGCTGACCCCATCCTCCGAAGCCCCGGGGGGCAGCGGGGTCCCGGTGATATCCGCTGCGGTGGCCATGAAATCCGCCAGGGAAACAAGCTGACCGCAGGTGGATCCGGCGGGCACCGCCCCGGGCCAGCGGGCGATGAAGGGCACACGGTGGCCCCCTTCCCATGTATCCTTCTTTACCCCGCGCAGCGAACCCATGCTTGCGTGTCCATATTCGCGAATCCTCCCGTAGGCAAAATGCTCGGGACCGTTGTCGCTGGTGAAAATCACCAGCGTGTTCCCGGCGATCCCCGCCCGGTCAATGGCAGCCATCACCTGCCCGACGGCATGGTCCACCTCGCAGACAAAATCCCCATACTCCCCTGCCCCGCTGATTCCCCGGAACTGCGGATTGGGCACAATCGGGGTGTGGGGTGCGGTCAGGGCCAAATAAATAAAGAATGGTTTTTCATGTTTTTCACCAATGAACTCCACTGTTTTCCGCGCCAGCGTGGGCATGATGTCGCCAAGCTTCCAATCCGGCACCATCGGTCCGCCATGGACCTCGCCTTCGTCGGCCCGTTCTTCCAAAGGAACCCCGGCCAAACGGTCATCCTGGAACCACGCATATGGCGGAAAATTAGGGGCATCCACCCCGAAGAATCTGTCAAAACCGCAATCCCGCGGCCCGCCGCGGAAGGGTTTTGAAAAATCCACCCGCGCCATCCGCTCATGCCGCACCGGCTTGTTGTGGACCCCATAGGCCATCTCCGGAATGGAAGAAGCCCCGTCCGCGAATGTCCAATCAAGGCCGAGGTGCCATTTCCCAAAGCAGGCCGTTTGGTAACCCGCGTCACGCAGGCATTTGGCAACCGTCGGCCTGTCCGGCTCGATCAGCGCCCCGTCTGTTGGCCAAAGCACACCCTTCTTGAGCCGGCTGCGCCAGCAATAACGTCCGGTGAGAACCGCATAGCGGCTCGGGGTGCATACACTCGATGGCGCGTGGGCATCCGTAAAACGCATGCCCTGTTCCGCCAGGCGGTCCAGATGGGGGGTGGGGATTTTCGATGCGGGATTGTTGCAACCCGCATCCCCATAACCCATGTCATCCGCGAGAATATAGATGATGTTCGGTGCGTTCATATCGAATGGGCCAGGCGGAAATCTTGTGCCGCACGGCCATCTATCGTCCGGCCCGTTTCCGGCCCAGTCCGCAGGCATAAGCCGAAGCGGCCCGCGCGGCCACATTCTGCAACCGCCGTGCCGCAGTCGCCATGGCCGGTGCCGGATCGTCCCCGGCTTCGATCAGCGGAAAAGCCGCGTCAAAATCCCCGGCCTTGCTGACCATTCCGGCAAAAGCGAACACGGGCTTCCGCAAGCGGGCAGCCATGGCCCTCACCTGTTCCGGAGCCTTGCCGTAGGCGGTTTGGGCATCGAGGCATCCCTCGCCCGTGATGACGAGGTCCGCCCGTCGTACCCTTTCGGCAAGCCCGAGGGCGTCGGCCACGATATCGAAGCCCGGGCGCAATTCCGCCCCGGTGAAAACCACCAACCCGTATGCCGCCCCACCTGCGGCACCGGTACCAGGGAAATGGGCCGCCTTTTTCCCGGCCAGGCTGGAGAAGTGGCGGAGGCCGCGATCCAATTCCACCACCTGTCGCGGGGTGGCCCCTTTCTGGGGGGCAAAGATCCGGGCCGCGCCTTCCGCCCCGTAAAGCGGATTCTGCACATCAACCGCTGCCACCACCGGAGCCACGGGAACACGCGCCGAACAATCGATCCGCCGGACACGCCCCAGGTTGCCGCCCACGGGGGAAAGCGCGTTCCCTTTCCCATCAAGAAATTGATAACCCAAAGCTGCCGCCAACCCCATACCCGCATCGTTGGTCGCACTGCCCCCCAGTCCCAGGAGGATGCGGCGGGCCCCCTTCCGGGTGGCATGGAGCAGAAGCCGGCCCAATCCGTAAGTCGTGGTCGTCAGGGGCCTGCGCTCGCGAGCAGCCAAGGCCGCCAATCCGCAAACCAGGGCCAATTCGATCACCGCAGTCTTCCCGCCATCGATCCACCCGAGCGGCACGGACCGGCGGCGGAACAGGGCGTCCTCCACCCCGGGAACTTTTTCAACGCGCCCACCGGCGCTGGTGACCAGCGCCTCCAAAAATCCGTCGCCCCCGTCGGCCAGCGGTGCAAGATCGAAGCGGGCTTTGGGGAAAACGCGGCTCCATCCCAGCCGGATCGCCCCGGCCGCGGCCGTTGCGGTCAATGAACCCTTGAATTTGTCCGGTGCCACCAGGATGCGCATGAAATCATTTAGGGACGCCTGAAATCCGGCGCAAGACGCTTGTGTGCCGCAGCCCGGCCTACCACCAGCTTCCATCATTTGCTTGCCCGCCCACCCGCGCACGCGCATTTTGGCGGTCTGATGAACCCCGAAGACCTCCCGGCAGATTCGGCCACGTACACCCTGCTTCATGCGCGTGCCGTCCTGGAAGACCGCATCCTGGAAGACGCCGCATTGGTCGTTAGGGACGGAAGAATCACGGCACTCGGCCCGGCACCCACCGTGGCCCCGGCAGGGGAAACCTTCGACCTCACGGGAAAAATCCTGCTTCCCGGCCTCATCGACACCCACCTCCACGGCGCGGTGGGATGCGACTTCATGGACGGCACCCCGGAGGCCTTCGATGCCATCTGCCGGGCCCACGCGGCAGGCGGCACCACGGCGCTCCTGGCCACAACCGTCACCGAAACCATCCCCGGCATCGCCGCAGTACTCCGTTCGACCCGCCAGGCCATGTCCGACCAGGATCCCCGGGGCGCACGCATCCTGGGCGCCCACATCGAAGGGCCCTTCCTCTCCCCGGAAAGGCCGGGAGTCCACGACATCTCGAAAATGCTCCCCCCCACCCGGGAAGCCCTGGGCCTCCTCCTGGAAACCGGGTGCCCCATCCGCATCATGACCTTCGCCCCCGAACTGCCGGGGTCGGTGGATTTTCTCCACGCCCTCGCGGACCATGGAATACTGGCAAGCGGCGGACATTCCGACGCGTGGGACTCCGAGGCCAGGACCGCCTTCGGGCATGGATTGCGGCGCGTCACCCACACGTTCAACTGCATGTCCACCATGAGGAAGCGCGGGGCCCTGCGCGAAGCCGGACTGCTGGAATTCGCCCTCAGCGAACCCGCCATGACCTGCGAATTGATCGCCGACGGCATCCATGTTCTTCCGACCCTGATGAAGATGCTCTACCGGGCCAAAGGGGTGGAAGGCATCTGTCTCATCACGGACGCCAGCGCCGGATGCCAGATGCCAGAAGGCCGGGAATTCATGATCGCCGGGCGCACCTGCAAGGTATCCGGGGGAATGGCGGTGACGGTTGACGGCAACACCCTGGCCGGGGGCGTGCTCACCATGCTCACCGCCGTCCGCAACATGGTCTCCCTCGCCGGCGTGCCCTTGGTGGAAGCCGTGCATATGGCCACCGCGAACCCCGCAAAGGCACTTGGATTCGAAGGGGAAATGGGAACCCTGCTACCCGGTGCCCGGGCCGATTTCCTCATCCTCAATCCCGGGCTTGACCTTGTCGCCACTTACATAACAGGAAAGCCCGCATACAAGGCCTCCCCCGTATGAAGACGGAAGACTTCCCCGGTTTCCGCTGCCTTGTGAAAGACACCTTCCAGCAAATGGGACGTGCGGCGGCGGAGGTGATCGCGGATGAGTTGAGGAAAAAGCCCGGGCTCCTCCTGTGTGCGGCCACCGGTTCCACGCCCACGCCGGCGTACGGGTTTCTGACGGCCAAAATAAAAGAAGAACCCGGGCTCTTCCAGTCGCTCCGGATTTTGAAACTGGACGAATGGGGCGGCCTGCCCATGGATGACACCGGAAGTTGCGAAACCTACCTGCAAAACCATCTCATCCGTCCGCTGAAAATCCCTTCCGCGCGCTATATTTCATTCCAGAGCCGGGCCGAGCCGGAGGCGGAATGCCGCCGCATCGCGGAGGCCCTCCATCAAAACGGCCCCATCGACCTTTGCGTCCTCGGCCTGGGGTTGAACGGCCACCTCGGATTCAACGAGCCCGCCGACTCGCTCCAACCCATGCCCCATCGCGCGGAACTCGCCCCCTCTTCGCTGCAGCATTCCATGATCCGGGAATCGAAGGTTCCGCTGGAATACGGGCTCACCCTTGGAATGGCCGATCTTCTCCAATCGAGGAAGATCCTTCTCCTGGTGAACGGGGCCCATAAAAACGCGGCGATGAAACGGCTTTTTTCACGGCGGATCAGCCCCCATTTTCCGGCCTCGTTCCTCTGGTTGCACCCGCGGGTGATTTGTATTTGCGACCGTGAGGCCGCCGCGGGAATCGATCCGGCTGTCTGAACCGAACGCGCGGGCCGTTCCGGATTTATTGGATTTTTACCGTCATGGGATGGGCGGGAATCCCTTCCTTGTTGAAGAGATTGGCCCAGAGCACGCGGCCCCCGTTGGTGTGGGCATAACTGACCGTCACGGCGGCATCGGGGCCGTTTTCCGTTAGAATGACTTGGTTGCCTTCGATCCTGCACGGTGCCCACGCCGATTTCCCATTTGCCGACGTGACATAAAATCCCTGCAGTGGTCTGCCTCCCAAAGCCACCAGGCCGCTTCCCACATGGTCGAAGCCTAGATGGATTGTGCCTTCCACACGCTTTGCCGAGGTGATCATCGGGCCGGAAGATTCCGTGCTCCGTCCATAGATTTTGTCCAGGGCCGTCAGGCAGAAACGGGCCCCATACGCATCCTTGTCAGGGGGATGAAGGGCGGCGCCCAGATCGCGCGTGACCGCCATATGGCAGGACGGGAGCCCGTTCATTCTCAAGAACGGGTCGGATTCCTTGGCAAAACTTTCGAATACCGCGCCAGCCTTGGGAGGTTCGGACGGCAGGTCCGCAAGGGGCACCGGGCTTTCCGCTTCGGAAAACGAGGATTTGCTCATGGTGTGCATGTCCGGCCCCCAAGCGCCGCCTTTGGGCATCTGGCAATAAACCACCGGCAGATCGTAACCGAATCCCTTGCGCAAATTCCGGAGCATGATGTCGAAAACATCATCGTAGTTGCCTTTCAATGCGTAGCCGACACCGGATTCGCCCTGGTCCCAGAGCATCCCCTTGAAAACGAAGGGCATCACCATGGCCGTATGCGTGTCGTGAAGTCCACCGATGAACGCCTCCAGCGGCTGGTCGGCTGCGCCTTGGAACGGAGGCCATGCAGGGGCCGGCTTTTCGCCCTTTGCCTTGGCTTCGGCGACAGAAGCCTCCCACTTGGCCAGAAGTTGTTTCCGGGATTCAATCCAGGCGGGAAACGTGGTATTCCGGAATGTTTCCATGTTCGCGGCCATGCGGGGATCGGCCGCCAGCCAATCTGTTTTCACCCAGGCGGAAAGCGGCGACCCACCCACCGCCATATTGATGAACCCAACCGGAACATTAAGAGCCTTGTGCAATTCGCGGCTGAAAAAATAGCCGGCCGCTGAAGCTTTTGCGGCCGTCTCCGGATTGCACCGGTTCCACTGAAACTTGGAGAAATCCCCTTTCACATCTCTTCCGGGGCCGGCCGAGTAGATCCGTATGCCGGGATAATCCGCCCGGGGTATTTCCGCTTTCCCAACGGAATACACGTTCATCATGGTATCGATGTTCGACTGGCCGGATCCGATCCAGACTTCCCCCACGGCAACGTCGTGCAGCACGATCCGCTCCGCTTCAGAAACAACCGCCAGGTCATATCCGTCGACTTTTCCGGACTCGGCTTTGGGGGTCTTGATTCGCACCAGCCATTCCCCCTTTTCATCCGCTGTCGCGGTCGCCCGGGCGTTACAGAATTCAATCACAACGGTCTTCCCGGGGATGGCCGTCCCCCAGATGGGCACCGTGGTGTCCTGCTGCAGGATTCCGTGGTCCGTGAACAGGGGAAACAGCTTCAGGCCGCCCTCTCCGGCCGGGCATGGGGCGGCTAGGGAACAGAACAGGAGCCAGGAGATCCGGAAGAGTTTCATGGGGAAATCCTTTTATACAACCCGCACCACGTTGAACAAACCATCTCTTCCGGCACCAATCATGCGGGGCTTGTCCCGGTTCAGAACGTCCGTGAAAACGAGGGGGCCGGGGATGATGCGTAGGCGTCGAACACCATGGCAATGCGCCGGATGAAAAACCGTCCGGTCGGCAGGACCCGGATTCCCATGTCATCGTGTTCCAACAAACCATCCCGGGCCATTTCATCCAAGGTTTCCAGTTCCCGGGCATCGGGCCAGTAGCCCACCCGGCTCCAATCAAGACTGAAGTGGCACATCAGGTCCATGACCACTTCACGGCGCACGAGATCATCATCCGACAAACGCATCCCCCGCACGGTGGCCCAGCCGGGACCGCGGACCAATTCCGCATAGCGGCCGAGGTCCTTTTCATTTTGTGCGTAAACCCGCCCAAGGCTGCTGATCGCGGAAACGCCGAATCCCAGAACATCGCATCCCCCATGGGTGCTGTAGCCCTGGAAATTCCGCTGCAGGCTTCCCCCGTCCTGGGCGAGGCAGAGGGCGTCATCCGGACGGGCGAAATGGTCCATGCCGACGTGGCGGTAACCGGCAGCGGCCAGGATTTCCAAGGCGTCGGTCCACATGCCCAGGCGTTCTTCCGGGGCCGGCAGGTCCTTCCGGTTGATGGCCTGCTGGTGGCGGATCCTCTCGGGAAGGTAGGCAAAGCTGAACAACGAAATCCGGTCCGGTTCCATTTTCAGCACCTCTTCCACCGTGCTGCGGAATCCTTTGCGCGTCTGCAAGGGCAGTCCATGGATGAGGTCGAGGGACAGGCTGGTAAAGCCCAGTTCCCGGGCCTGGGTCACGACCGTTTCGGTCATTTCCTGGGGCTGGATCCGGTTGACCGCTTCCTGGACCTTGGGATCCAGATCCTGGACTCCCAGGGACAGCCGGTTGAATCCGGCCGCACGCAAAACTTCCAACTGGTCGCGGGAGACCTCCCGGGGATCGATTTCCACGCCGCACTCGGGGTTGTCCGCGAAATCAAACTGGCGGTGCAGGATCTTCACCAGGCGTTCCATCTGGCCGCTCGTCAGGAAAGTCGGCGTGCCCCCTCCCCAATGCAATTGCACCACGGGACGCTTTCCGGTCAGGCTCCGCGAGACGGCAACAATCTCCAACTCCAAATCATCGAGGTAAGAATCAGCCCTGCGGGTATCGCGGGTGTGGACCGCATGGCAGCCACAGAACAAACAGACCGACCGGCAGAACGGAAGATGGACGTAGAGCGACAAGGGACGGGGCGGAGTTTCCATCCACCCTGAAAGCGCCTGTTCGGGGCTGAAATCCTTGAAACAGGGAGCGGTCGGATAGCTGGTATAGCGGGGCGCCGGCCCCCCGTAGCGAACCACGGGATCTATTACTTCTGCTTTTATATTAACCGGTGCCTGCACGCTGCCATCTTATGTTCCGAATCCATGAAAGAAAGCAGATTATTTAAGATAAGTTAGGTTAATCATGATCCGCCTAGTACTTATACCGTATCAAAGCACCTCATAACCAAGACCTTGGAACTGCACAAAGACGGTAAAAACTTGGCACGAAGTCGAACTTGAGCAAAATTAACCCACTCGTGCACGATATCCCCCTTCTCACAACGCTTGCATTCGGCTTCGGCGCCGCCTGGGTCTTCGGCCTCCTGGCCCAAAGACTCGGCCTTTCGCCCATTGTCGGTTACCTTATCGGCGGCATGGTGGTCGGCCCCTACACTCCCGGCTTTGTCGGCGATGTGGCCCTGGCCGGGGAAATGGCGGAAATCGGCGTCATCCTTCTCATGTTTGGTGTCGGGCTCCACTTCCACCTCAGGGATCTTCTGGCTGTCCGCAATATCGCCGTTCCAGGTGCCCTGGTCCAGAGTACCGCCGCCACGCTCTGCGGGGCGGGCATGCTCGTGCTGGCGGGCTGGAGCTGGCAGAGCGGGTTGGTGCTCGGTGTGGCCACGGCGGTCGCCAGCACGGTTGTGTTGATGCGCGTGCTCATGGACCAGGGGGTTCTGAATTCCCCACAGGGCCATGTGGCCGTGGGCTGGCTGATTGTGGAAGACCTCATCACCGTGCTGGTCCTGGTGCTTCTTCCCGCGCTGGTCCCCGGGGAGTCCGGGGGCGGGGCGCTCCTGAAAGCCACCGGTTGGGCCCTGCTCAAACTGGTCATCCTCGGCGTCCTCTTCGCCCTGGCCGGCGCCAAGCTTGTTCCCTGGCTCCTCCTGCGCGTCGCGCGGTTGCGCTCGCGGGAACTGTTCACCCTCACGGTGCTGGTGTTGTCCATCTCCCTGGCCACTGTTTCCTATCTTGTCTTTGGCGCCTCGATGGCCCTGGGCGCGTTTTTGGCGGGGATGGTGGTGGGCCAGTCCAAAGTCAGCGACCAGGCCGCCGCCGATGCCGTGCCCATGCGCGATGCCTTCGCGGTCCTCTTTTTCGTCTCGGTCGGCATGCTTTTCGACTTCCGCACCATGATCCAGGAACCCTGGCTGATGCTGGGGGTGCTGGCCATCATCCTGGTGGTCAAACCCCTCGTCGCCTTCCTCCTGGTCGTCCTCTGCGGCCACACCCTGAAAACCGCCCTCACCGTGGCCGCCGGCCTCGGCCAGATCGGGGAATTTTCCTTCATCGTCTCCGGCCTGGGCAAGGAACTCGGCCTGCTGCCCAATGTGGGCCATGATCTCCTGGTGGCGGGCGCGATCGTCTCCATCAGCCTCAATCCCTTTTTCTTCCGCGGGTTGATGATGCTCGAACCCGTCCTGGCCCGCCACCCGGTCATCGGCCCCTGGTTGGCCCGCAGGACCGATTCCCTCGGACACAGGGTCAATACCCGCGGAACCGGCGGACCCACCGTCGAGGCCATCGTGGTCGGTTACGGACCCGTCGGCCAAACCGTTGCGGCCCTGCTGAGGAAATCGCGCATCGAAACCATGGTCGTGGAAATGAACATCGACACCGTCACGGCCTTGAAGGCGGAAGGACACCGTGCGCTCTACGGGGAGGCTTCCCACACGGACATCCTCAAGACGGCGGGCATCGACGGGGCCTCCCACATCATTGTCACCCTCCCCTCCACCGAAACCTGTGTGGCCATCATCCAAAAAGCCCGCGCATTGAACCCGGCTATCCGCATCATCGCGCGGGCGCGCTACCTCCAGGACAGGGACATTTTCACACAAGCCGGCGCCGCCACCGTCTGCTACGAGGAAAGCGAAGTCGCCACCGCCCTGGCCGAGGCCCTGCTCAAGGAACAATCCCCCTCGCCGCGCCGCCTGCAACAGGAAATCAAACGCATCCGGCAGGACCTGCGCCCGGACGAGCCGTGACCGCTCAGACGTTGAAGCGGAAATCCATCACGTCGCCATCCTTGACGACGTATTCCTTGCCTTCCACCCGCAGCTTGCCGGCTTCCCGGGCCTTGGCGTAGGAGCCAAGCGCGACGAGGTCTTCATAGGCCACGGTTTCCGCGGCGATGAACCCGCGCTCAAAATCGGAATGGATCACGCCGGCGGCCGCCGGAGCCTTGTCGCCGACATGGATCGTCCAGGCGCGGGTCTCTTTTTCTCCAGTGGTGAGATAGGTGCGCAATCCCAGGAGATGGTATACCGCCCGGATGAGGGCGCCGACGCCGGATTCGGCCACACCCAGGTCCTTCAGGTAATCCGCGGCTTCCTCCGGGGTCAGGTCCATCAATTCGGCCTCGATCTGGGCGCTGATGATGACACATTCCGCACCCAGGTGTTCCTTGCAGTATTGTTCCACCGCGGCGACCCGCTTCCCGGTCGCGCTGTCGCGCTTGCCCGCCATGACTTCCGGCAGGTCGCTCTCCTTGACGTTGCAGGCGAAGAGCGTGGCCTTCGAGGTGAGGAGGAAGAAATTTTTCGCGAGTGCGCGCTCGTCGTCGGTCATTTCAAAGGTAATGGCGGGCTTTCCGCTGTTGAGGTGGGGCTCCAGTTTTTCCAGCAGGGCCACTTCGGCCTTGGCGGTCTTGTCGCCCGAGCGTACATTCTTGGCCGAGCGGTCCTTGCGCTTCTGCACGGATTCCAGGTCCACCAGAACCAATTCGGTCAGGATGACCTCGATGTCACGCAGGGGGTCGACCGATCCGGAAACGTGGTGGATGTCCTCGTCCTCGAAGCAGCGGACAACCTGGATGATGGCGTCCACCTCGCGGATGTGGGAAAGGAACTTGTTGCCCAGGCCCTCGCCCTGGCTGGCCCCCTTGACCAGGCCGGCGATGTCGACCATCTCGATGGCCGCGGGGATGAGTTTTTGCGATCCGGAAATTTTCGAGAGGACCTCGAGGCGGGAATCCGGGACGGTGACCACACCGACATTGGGCTCGATGGTGCAGAAGGGGTAATTGGCGGCCTCGGCTTTCCGGGTGCGGGTGACCGCGTTGAAAAGGGTGCTTTTCCCGACGTTGGGAAGACCGACAATGCCTGCTCGTAACATAAGGCGGACGAGTTAAGCGGAAAGACGGCGGGGGCGAAACAAAAAAGGCGGCCCCCTTGGGGACCGCCTTTCGAGTAGCCCGGCTTCAAATCCGTCCGGGCGGGGGAAGAATGGCCTTGGGAGGGACCACCGCACGGGCAGAGGGCAGCGAGCGCACCAGGTCCGGCGGGTAGGCCTCGGAAGACATTTCGCTCAAATCCATGCCCTCGATCTGCTGCACATCGGTGGCGCGGTTTCCGAGCAGCTTTTCCAGGGACATAAAGGTCACATACCCCATGGTGCCGACCGCAAGGACGCAGGTGATGGTTCCGATCAACTGGGCCACGAACTGGCCGCCGTCGCCATAGAAAAGTCCCGCGACATTGCCGTCGACCCCGTTCCACCCGGCGCCGTATTTTCCATTGGCGAACAGCCCAAGGGCGAGGACCCCCCAGGCGCCATTGAAGCCATGGACAGCCACGGCACCGACCGGATCGTCAATTTTCAATTTTTCCTCAACCACATAGGCGGCAAACACCACCAGCACACCGGACACGAGGCCGATGGCCACCGCCGCCCAGGAATCCACAAAAGCGCAGGGCGCGGTGATGGCCACAAGCCCCGCGAGCATGCCGTTGCACATGAAGCTCGGGTCCGGTTTGGAAAAGCGGATCCACGTCGTGATCATGCCGGTGAGGGCGCCGGCAGCCGAGGCCAGCATGGTATTCGTGGCGATGACCCCGATCTGGACATCCATCCCGGAGAGGGTGGAGCCCGCATTGAAACCGAACCAGCCGAAGGCCAGGATAAACGTCCCGATGACACCCATCGGAATGTTATGTCCCGGGATGGGATTGGAAGTGCCATCGGAATTGTATTTGCCCACGCGCGGGCCAAGAATCCACGATCCCACCAGGGCCAGGGTGCCCCCGCAAAGGTGGACCACCGATGATCCGGCGAAGTCCACATGGCCATGGCCCAGGCCGAACATTTTTCCTAGCCCGGCCAACCAGCCGCCCCCCCAGACCCAGCTGGCATAGACCGGATAAATCAAACCGCCGACGATCAACCCGTAGATGACAAAAGGAAGGAATTTCCACCTTTCGGCCATGGCCCCGGTGGGAACCGTCGCGGTGGTGTCCATGAACACCATCTGGAAAAGGAACAGGGTGAAGATCGAACCCGACAACATATCCGGGGGCAGACAGAAACCGGACAGGCCGGCCAACTGGAATGTTTTTCCGAAGATATCGATGGCCAGAGCCTTGTTCAGGTGGAGCGCGATATCGGGCCCGAGGGTGGCGACGGCACCGGCGGAGGAGGCCGCGGCAGTTCCGCCCATCTGGATGGCGAAGCCGCAGAACCAATATCCCAGCATGGCCAGGGCATAAATCATGAAATTCATCGACATGGTATGGGCCGCGTTTTTCGCCCGGGTGAACCCGGTCTCCACCGCGGCAAAGCCCGCCTGCATGAACATGACGAGGAACCCGCAGAGCAGCGTCCACATGATGTTGATCGCCAGGGTCTGCGCGGTGGAGGTGGTCATGATGGCGGTCAGATCGACCTTCCCCGCTTCCACCACCGGAACGCCGGCAGCGGGGGTGGAACCTTTCAATTTGGAAACCTGGTCCTGCAGTTGCGCGAGCTGCTGCTTGAGCCCCTCGGTGGATTCGGGGCTTTTGTCCGAGACCGCTTTTTCCAGGGAGATCACCTTTTCCTGCAATTGCCGCAATTGGTCACCCAATGCCGGAGAGACCCCGCTTTGCATGATGAGCTTCTGGAGATCGATGGTATCCCTCTGAATCTGCCGGATTTCCGACTGTAATTCGGCGGTCTTGTCCCCACCCCCCTGTTGGGCGTGGAGGGAGAGCGGCGTCAGGCATGCCCCGGCCAAGGCCAGGACCACGGGAAGTAGCAACGATTTCATCAAGAGCCCGAAAGCAGGTTGTATGCCACCGGAGTCAAACGCGGCACTTACTCATAAACCGGCTTGCCGCGCCAGTAGCGGACAGGCTTCGCTTCAGAAGGCGCCTCCTCCACCGGGATCCCGGCAGCCGGGTCGGAGGAGGGCGGAGCGGACGGGGCGGGTGTTTTGGACCCGGGAACAATTTCGACCAGTCCCAAAAAATGGAATTTGCCCAGGATCCGGCGCATGTCGGCCACATCGATTCCGGTTTGCCGGGCGATTTCCGACACGGTCTTTTCCCCGCTGCAGTGGAGGAGCATGGACAACTCCTCGGGCGTGGCCTCCAACCCATCGACCGCCTTGCCGGGAATATACCTGGGAAAATCCTGTCCATCCGGCGCGGCTTTGCGCAGGGCCTGGAATTCCTCAACCTGCTCCCTGACCATTTCCACCAGGGTGGCGGTGGGATATTGGACCAGCGTTTGTTCCGGTGAGGCGACCCCGACTTCGAAGGCGAACGAGCCCTCGCTCATCCGGCAAATTTCCTTGATCGCATCCAGGCCGCTGAACCGGCCCATACTGGCGTGGACCCATTTGCCCATCTGAAAATAACAGCCCCCCGTGGCAACCGCATCGGTCATGTTCATGAGATGGAGCTGCCCCGTCTGGTTGGAAGACGACAGCAACCGGATCACTTCAACAATACTGATCTGTCCGAGCGAACCCTTGAGCATAAAATATTTCTTTTGTAACCACGCGCACCCGTGTCCCCGGACCACGAAGCACGGGGACTTCCCACCCCCCAAATCTTTTGTCTTGGACGGCAGAAGTGCGATTTCAACGGACAAATCAGCATAAACCATACCCAAACGGCATAAACCGTGCTTACCAAGGACAAACTGTGATTTCTCCCATGCCCCGCTCCCTTCATGTCGGATTGGCCATCTGGCCGCGCAAGTCTGTCCAGTGGTTTGAACTCGGCCTTAAAAGTGTGCCCGATCTCAAGGTTTCCCTGCTCTCGAATGAGGCCATCGAATCGGGCTCCCGCCTCGACTTGCTGGTCATCGACGGCGACAACCCCGGTCCCGGATTTGTGGCCAATTACGCCGATTACCAGAAAAGTTTTGGTCCCTGCGATTTGGTGGTCTTGGGACAGCCGGGATGTCCGTGCCTGTCCACCTTCGACTGGGATCCCGCACGCACGTATTTCATCGCCAAGCCCTACCTCATCGAGGATGTCCTGAAGACCATCCAGCAACGGCTGGGCGAGGTGGTCCTCAGGGAAACCGCCGTGGCGGTGCCGCCGCCGCCTGCCAGCGCCCCCTCCCTGACGGCATCACGAACACCCGCCAATCCCAACCGCTCCAAATCGCTCGGCTACCTCTCCACACTGAGACTCGCCGACCTCATCCAGATGCTCTGCCTGAGCAATTGGACCGGAAAAATCGACATTGAAAACCTGGCCACCGGGGAAAAGGGACATGTCTCCGTGGAAGATGGCTATGTGCGTGATTCCCGCCAGAACCTCCACGTCGGCGAGACCGCCTGTTACCACATGCTGAGTTGGGGGCGCTGCCATTTTGAATTCACCGAAGATGTGGCGCCCGAGCAAGTCACCGTGGACAGCCACTGGCAACAGATCCTCCTTGAGGGGGCCCGGATGTTCGACGAAGGGCTGCTCAAGCCCTGACACGTGTCGGATTGACCCGGGTGGGGTTCCCGGCTACATTGTTTCCCTATGAAACTTCAGGTCCTGCTGGCCTCGTTTTGCATTGTCCCGTTTTTCACCCTTTTGGCAGAAAAGGAGGAGCCCAAGGCGCCGGAAAACCTGCCCGAACCCCGCCCGTTCTCATCGTTGCAAATCAATACCAAGGCCGAAAACGACTTCTCCCAGGACGTCACCCCCCCGCCGGACACAACCCGTTCCAACCGCCGCATGCCCACGTCGGAAGAACTGGAAAAAGTCCGCAAAGACCGCAATTGGATGGTCGAAGGGATGAAGGAAAAACAATCCGCCGGAAAGGATGCCCAATCCCCCAATTCCAGCACCCTGCAAAATCCGGCCAATACGGACATGTCCCAATCGATCATCGACATGGTCCTGAATAAAAACAAAAAAACACCCAAGCCCGAACCCGTCAAAGAGCTCAAGCCGATGGAACTCACCCCGTCCAGCCCGGACAGCGGGACCCGTTCCAACGCCAATACGGGTGCCAATTCGCCGAATGCCTTCAAGCCGGTCATTTCCACGAACTCGTTCGACAGCCAGATGTCTCCGAAATCCCCTGGTGAGAACAACCCGAATTCGTCCGTGCTCCAGCAGGAGCGGGCCAATGCGCGCAAAGCCGGGTTCAAGGAAGCGCGGGGCGCCTCGCCTGCACAGGACGTTCTGTCCAACCCCTTTGCAAACCTGCCGATTCCGGAAGATGCCCTGCCCCAGGCCCAACCCCGGTCAACCCAGATATCCGCCACCGGCATGCCGCCGGCGGGCAATCCCATGGTTCAGAATATTCCGTCGAATATGTCGGGCAACATGGCCTCCGCCGCCGGCCCCGGAAATCCAACGCCCGGCACCCTGCCCCCTGCGGTGACCGCCATCGACGCCGGCCCCGCAGCCCCGCGCTTTGCCGTGGAACAACCCTACACCATCCTACGGGAACAGGAACTGGTCCGCCAGCTGCAGCAGCAGAACAACAACAGCCGCCCGAAGGTGCAGGAACTCCGCAGCCTCGTGCGCGACCCCAACGAAGCCCGGTTGTTCTGAACGGTCCGGCCGCTTCTTCAGCGGCCGCTTTCCCGGAGCCATCCGGCGCATTCTGCAACAAGGTCGGGACGGACCTTCCCGGAATCCATGTCCTCGACAGAAAAGGGCAACCGCTCCGACCAGTTGCTTTCGCTCACCGGGCCGGGGACATTGAACCGCAGATCCAGGGCAAAAAGATCCGTGATCGTCAAGGCCACCAGCCAGGACGGACATTCCAGCAGCCGTTTGCACAGTGCCCGGTGAACCACCGGCTCGAAGTCCCTGACCAACCGGCTGTCATCCAGCCGGCAGAAACGCAGCAGACGGTAGATTTCCCACGAGGCCTGTCTGGCATCATCCTTCAGCCCCGCATCACCCGCAATGATCCGGCCCTTCCCCCAATCGCGCTCGATTTTTTCCCACCAACCCTCCCAGGCACCTTTCATCGTTTCGTGATCATGGGTGGATAGTGTGGCCAGGGTCAGCTCCGGGTAGGCCGCGGGATCGGTGTATTCATGACTGGCCTCATTCCGGTCGAACAGGGGGATCTTGAAACCGCTGATGCCCAGGGAATGGAGCGAGGGCCGCACATAAACCGGCACCACGCCCATGTCCTCGGCAACAATAACGGCGTCCCCGGCGGCCTCCTGCAATATCCGCAGCAGGGCCTCGCCTTCGGCGCGATTCAAGCGGCGGTTCTCCTCACTGGAATCGTCCCTCGGCAGGAAGCGGGGGACATCCCCCACGGCTTCCTTCACCTGCCCGGGGGTCATGTCGGTGAAACGGCCGTTGTCACGCGGATGCCAGGGAAATGAAAAGACCCGGTAAAAGCCGAGCACGTGATCGATGCGGAACATCCTGAAAATGCGCGAGGTCAGGCGCACCCGCCGCCGCCACCAGGCATGGTTGTCCTTTTCCATTTCCGACCAGCGGTAGAGCGGCACGCCCCAATTCTGCCCCCATTTTTTGGTGAAGGCGTCCGGCTGGAAAAACGGCTCGGGCGGCGCCCCCCCGGACCAGGCCAGGTCGAATTGCCCCGGCTGGGCCCAGACATCGGCACTGGACCGGCTCAGGCCGAAGGGTATGTCCCCCATCAGGGAAATTCCCCGCGATGCCGCATGCCGCTGGACCGACTCCCACTGGCGGAAAAGCACCCATTGGACATATTGATAGAAGCGGCATTTGACGTCCAATCTCCGGCGTTCCACCACTGGAAGTTCCAGGACCCATCCCATCGCCCCCTTCAGCGTACGGCACTCGGGCCTCCATTCCTCCCAGACCGGCGAATCCCCATGGTCGGCCATGAGCGCACGGAAGAGCGCATAAGGCTCGAGCCAGTCTTTTTCATTCCGGCAAAAATCATCGAACCCGCGGTGCTCGGCGGCGAAATCCAGGCGTTTTGTTTCGAAGGCGGCGAAGGCTTCCCGGGCCAATTGCCACTTGAGGGCCTTGACCTTGGTGTAACCGACGGGACCCCTGGACAATTCGGCAGCGAAAGCATCCGGGCAGACATCCCGGCGCACTTCCGGACTCAATCCGGGAAGCAATCCGGGTTCTGCGGCCAACGTGGTGATGTCCAGCGCGCAGGAACTGATCGCATTGTAGGGGCTGTTGTCGCCGCTGGTTTCATTGACCGGCAGCACCTGGAGAACCCGGAATCCCCAACGGGCACAAACATCCACCATCCGCCGGACGGATTCGGTGTCACCCACCCCCAGGTCGCCCTTGTGCCGGAGGGCAAAGACGGGGACAAACAGACCCGCTTGGCGGGGAGGAGGCTGGGGCAGGGTCGGCATATTCCGACATTCCCCTGCGGTTCCCGGTGCGTCAAAACCAAAAGGGCGAAGGGATCCTTGAAAGGCGTGGAAATACTTTGCGCCGCCCCGTCATGGCGGGCCGGATGTTCACCGCCATCCTATTTGTCGGGCCCCAATTGCTTCTCCAGGCCCTTCGGGTCAAAACGCCCGGCCCAGTCAGTGACCGTTGGGGAAAGATTGGTCAGGCGGTTGTTCCCCAGCGAAAGATGGGTCAACTTCCCCAGGTTCGCGATGGAATCCGGCAGGGTGGCCAGGTCGTTGTCGTTCAGCAGCAACTCCTCGAGTTTGGTGCAGTTGCCAATGGCCGGATCCATGGTTTTCAGAAGAGGGAGACCCAGCTTCCTGTCGCCATAGAGATGAAGCAATCTCAGTTCCGTCAGTACGCCGATGGAGCTTGTCAGGTTCGTGATGCCACATTCCTTGATGTAGAGTTTCACAATGCGCCCATTTTCCACCGCGGAAACGCCATTCACTTCCTTGCTCGCCAATCCATTGGCATCCAATATTGCACGGACCGCCTTGACATCGGGATGGCTGGCTGGAAGCACCTCAATCTTGGGGGCGGCAATTCCCCCCGTGGTCAGCAGAGCGGGCAGTTTTTCGGGAGGCCAGGGAGCGCGGAACGCATCCCGCAGGACCAATAAAAAACCTTTGGCCAGCATCTTTTCTCCCTCCGGGAGGTTGGGGTGAAGATCGGCCGGGTCATTGCTGTATTCCGGACAAAAGACATGTCCGTCACGGTAATCGTCGCTCAATATTTTTCCCATGTCATAAAGGGGTACTTTTCCCTTGTAGCGCGCCCGGACCAGTTCGCTGTAGGCGAATGAGTTCTCGTTGTTCCTGGCAAATTTGGGCCCACTCAGTCCCGAGGCGCAATAGATGAAGCGGATTTTCGGATAATCCGCCTGCATCGCATCCATTTTTTGCGCGTAAAATTCAAATTCTTTGGCGCTGGGCCCGGTATGGAAGAAAATCATGACGGCGTCCACGATCCTGCCGAATGCATGGGGTTCCGCACGGATCAAGGTGTCCATTTCCTCCGTTCGTTTGGTCCAGGGGTAGATGGTGATCCCGAAGTGGACAAAATTGAATTGTGAAAAAACATCGGCCGGAAGCCGGGTCAGGAGAAAGTTTTTTCCCTTGTCGGCCCCCGCTTTCTCGGACCAGTCCGTAAAGCTGTACTTTTGATACGAGGAAACCAGATCGTATTTTTTGTCCTCCTTGGCGAGGAGAACCAGGCCATGGGCCATGTTCGCCCCGAACGACTGGCTGCCGAAGAGAATTTTCTTACCCCTCAGCATGTCCATGTCTTCGTCGGTGATGGTGGAGAAGCGCTCCTTGATTGCGCGGGCATCCACATAGAGCGGGGCGGCATCCTCCCCGCGGGCACAAAAAGAGAAACCGGACACTCCCGCAATCACCCAGGCCAGAAATAGATATCTCATGGATTGCCACCGATCTTTAGCCGGATGGGCAACCGAGTCCACATTGAAAAAAAACACAAAAAAACGGCGCGGGGGATTCCCGCGCCGTTTTGGAGTCCGCTTGCGGATCAGTAACGGTAGTGTTCCGGCTTGTAGGGACCTTCAACGGGAACACCGATGTAAGCCGCCTGGGCCGGGGTCAGCCTGGTCAGCTTGACGCCGATCTTGTCCAGGTGAAGACGCGCCACTTCCTCGTCGAGTTTCTTCGAGAGGCGGTAAACGCCCGGCTTGTAGGTGTCCTTGTTGTTCCAGAGATCGAGTTGCGCGAGCGTCTGGTTCGAGAAGGATGCGGACATGACGAAGCTGGGATGGCCGGTGGCGCAACCGAGGTTGACCAGGCGTCCTTCGGCCAGCAGGAAGATGGCCCGCCCGTCGGTGAAGACATACTTGTCCACCTGGGGCTTGATGTTGACCCGCTTCACACCCTTCAGTTCGTTGAGCTTGTCCACCTGGATTTCGTTGTCGAAATGCCCGATGTTCGCGATCACCGCCTGGTCCTTCATCTTCTGCATGTGCTCGACCGTGATGATGTCGGCGTTGCCCGTGGTGGTGACGTAGATGTCAGCCTGCCCGAGGGTGTCCTCGATCGTGGTGACCTCGTAGCCTTCCATGGCCGCCTGGAGGGCGCAGATGGGATCGATTTCTGTGATGATGACCCGCGCGCCCTGGCCCTTGAGGGACTGGGCGCAGCCCTTGCCGACATCGCCGTAGCCGCAGACCACGGCCAGCTTGCCGGAGATCATGACATCGAGGGCGCGGTTGAGGCCGTCGATGAGGGAGTGGCGGCAGCCATAGAGGTTGTCGAACTTCGACTTGGTGCAGGAGTCGTTGACGTTGATGGCGGGGACGAGGAGTTTGCCCTCTTCCATCATCTTGTAGAGGCGGTGGACGCCGGTGGTGGTTTCTTCCGAAACCCCGCGCCAGTCCTTGACCACTTCATGCCAGTGGAAGGGATTCTCCACCTTGATCTTCTTGAGCAGGTTCTTGATGACCTGTTCTTCCGTGCTCTTGGAGGCGCTGTCGACCCACTTGTCGCCGTCTTCCAATTCCACGCCCCTGTGGATCAGGAGGGTGGCATCGCCACCGTCATCGACGATCATTTGCGGTCCCTTGCCATCGGGCCAGGTGAGGGCCTGCCAGGTGCATTCCCAGTATTCCTCGAGGGTTTCGCCCTTCCAGGCAAAGACCGGGATGCCGGCCTTGGCGATGGCGGCGGCGGCGTGGTCCTGGGTGGAGAAGATGTTGCAGCTCGCCCAGCGCACATCGGCCCCGAGATCCTTCAGCGTCTCGATGAGAACGGCCGTCTGGATGGTCATGTGGAGCGAGCCGGTGATGCGCACATCCTTGAGCGGTTTGGCCGCGGCGTGTTTTTTCCGGATCGACATCAGGCCGGGCATTTCCTGCTCGGCAATTTCAATTTCCTTGCGTCCCCAGTCGGCCAGGGAGATGTCGGCGACCTTGTAATTGGGGGTCTTTGCGGTGGTGGTGGTCTTGGTGCTCATGGTGGTCCTTTGTTAGTTTTAAGTTTGTAAGTATTAGGTTTTAAGTTCTTTGATGATCGATTTCCGAAGACCCTCCAACATGGCCGAAATTTCTTTGGATTCTTTGACCATTTTTTTTGCTTCCGCAGGTTCGATCGCTTCCAACTTGAGGGCAATGTAAAGCTGAGTTCTCACTTCGCCACTCGATCCCTTGGATATTTTAAGAAATTGCGAAAATTCTTTGGCTCCACCGCGTTCAGCTCCTTCAGCTATATTGGATGGAATGGAAAGTCCGGCCCGTTCGATTTGGTTTTTAAGGTTGGTGTAACGGCATTTTTCAAAAAGCGCGGAACAAATCCACCGACAATCGACAAGCCCTCTGCCAGACCTCGAGATCTTCAAAGGCGTTGTAGGCCATGGTGGTTTCCCACTTAAAACTTAATACTTAAAACCTAAAACTTCAAAGCCCAGCAGCCTTGCGAAGGGCTGCCGCCTTGTCGGTTTTTTCCCAGGTGATGGCCGGGTCCTTTTTGCCGAAATGTCCGTAGTTGGTGGTGAGGCTGTAGATCGGGCGCAGGAGGTTGAGCTGCGTGACGATGTCGGCCGGCTTGAAGCTGAAGGTCTTGTTGACCGCCCGGAGGATGCGCTCGTCCGAAACCACCCCGGTGCCGAAGGTGTCCACATGGACACTGACGGGCTTGGGATGGCCGATGGCATAGGCGAACTGGATTTCGCACCGCGCGGCAAGTCCGGCGGCGACGACGTTCTTGGCGACCCAGCGGCCCATGTAGGCGGCGCTGCGGTCCACCTTGGAAGGATCCTTCCCGGAGAAGGCCCCTCCGCCGTGGCGCCCGGTGCCGCCGTAGCTGTCGACGATGATTTTGCGGCCGGTCAGGCCGCTGTCGCCCTGGGGGCCGCCGACGACGAACTTGCCGGTCGGGTTGATGAGGTATTCGGTTTTCGGGGTGAGCAATCTCTTGGGCAGGACTTTCTTGATGACCTGCTCGATGCAAAACCGTTCGATTTCCTTGTGGCTGACACTGGCGGCATGCTGGGTCGAGATGACCACGCTGACAATGCGGGTGGGTTTGCCATCGACGTATTCCACGGAAACCTGGCTCTTGGCATCGGGGCGGAGCCAGGGGGCCAGTTTCCCGGCCTTGCGGATGCGGGTCAGTTCCCGGCCGAGGCGGTGGGCGAACATGATCGGGGCCGGCATCAACTCGGGGGTTTCATTGGTGGCGTAGCCGAACATGATCCCCTGGTCGCCCGCACCCTGCTCGGCGGTCTTTTTGCCCTTGGCCTTCCCCGTATCCACGCCCTGGGCAATGTCGGGGCTCTGGGCGGTGAGGTAGTTGTTGATGAAAATTTTGTCGGCGTGGAAGACGTCATCGTCGTTCACATAACCGATGCCCCGGACGGCATCGCGGATCACCTTGCCGAGATTGATCACTTCATCGATCGGCTTGGTGGTCCCCTTCTTTTTGTCCTGGAGCTTGGGAATGGTGATCTCCCCGCCGACAACGACGATGTTGCTCTTGGCGAAGGTTTCGCAGGCGACCCGGCTTTTGGGATCGATCCGGAGACAGGCGTCCAGAATCGCGTCCGAAATGGTATCACAAACTTTGTCCGGGTGGCCCTCACCAACCGACTCCGAGGAGAAGATGTAGCGCTTTGACATAGGCTGTGAACAGTAAGCCGGTTTCCGGGGGAGGCAAGACAAAATATTGACGTATCATGATGGAATGATACTTTAACGGCATGTCCGCAGGCTCCGTCTCCCGGCTCAAACTTTTGGGGCTGCTGTCCGACCCGACCCGTCTGCGCATCCTCAGCCTGCTCCAAGGGGATGAAATGTCGGTGGCCGAGCTCCAGGAGGCCCTCAATCTGGGCCAATCCCGCATTTCCACCCACTTGGGCCAGATGAAGGAATCAGGAGTGCTCCAGACCCGCCGCGAAGGCCAGCGAACCTATTACCGCTGGTCGGAAAGCCTGCCCCCCTCCCTCTCTCCGCTGTTCCAGGCTGCCCTGGAAGCCGCCAAGGAACTCGAAACGCACACCAAGGACCTCAAGGCCCGCCAGCTCATTCTCAAGCGGCGCAAAGAGACGACCCGCCAATACTTCAACACCCTCGCCGGCCGTCTGGGCAAAAAATACTGCCCCGGACGCTCCTGGGAAGCGGTCGGCCACCTGCTCCTGCAAATGCTGCCGCCGCAGACCATCGCCGACCTCGGTGCGGGCGAAGGCCTGCTCTCCCAAATGCTGGCGGTGCGCGCCAAGAAGGTCATCGCCGTCGACAACTCCCCCCGGATGGTGGAAGTGGGGACTGCCTTGGCACGCGAGAACGGCCTGGACTGCTTGGAATACCGCTTGGGCGACATGGAAGACCCCCCGATTGACGCAGGAACGATGGACACGGTCATCCTCAGCCAGGCCCTACACCATGCGGCGACCCCGCCGAAGGCCCTTGCCGCGGCCCACCGGATTTTGAAAAAAGGCGGCAGGTTGCTCGTGCTTGACCTGAATGCCCACACCTTCGACAAGGCCCGCGAACTTTACGCCGACACCTGGCTGGGATTTTCCGAGGCCGATCTCGACCAGATGATGAAGAACGCGGGTTTTACCCAGACTTCGGTGTCGATTGTGGCCCGCGAGGTCGAGGCCCCGCATTTCCAGACCCTGCTGGCGGTTGGAACAAAGCAGGGGGCCTGAGTCCCCTCATTCCGCACCCGCCCATTTCGAATTGGAACAGGCCCTTACTGCCTGCTGCCCCAATTGGTGACCCAGCGAAGGTAGCGGGCATAGGTGTCCGAGCCGGTGGTCATCGAAACAGCCCCCGTTTCCCCCGCGGTGGACCAGATGTCGGGAACCACGAAGTTGAAAAGCGATTTGGAATTAGGGACGCCATTCACATTGCCCGCAGAATTATAATAATAGCCGTAGGCGAATCCGAAAGGATCGATGATGTAGGAATTCCCAGAGGCGTCGCTCTCTGTCTGGCTTTTTTTCAGCTCGATATATTGTGTTTTATTGTCCGCCGTGATGCCCTGCCCCTTGATGGAGTTGCCTTCGAAATAGGTTCTGCCGGCGAGTTCCGCAAAAAGAACATAACCGCCGGGGCTTGCGGGGGCGGTATAGGACCCGTCCGTGGCCATCGTAATGGTCCCACCCTTGTAATCCGTGGGATTGTTTTTATACAAAGTTCCCGAGGAATAGGCCGCTGTGATATTCGGATAATCCCCATTGTCGATCTTGTAGCGCTCCAAGGCGGTTTCGATCGCGGCGATTTCGACTTTGGCACGGTTGGCGGCCGCCTTCTGGCGCACGTTGCCGGAGACACCGAGGGTGAGCCCGGCCAGGACCGCGATGATCGTGATGACCACCAGCAACTCGATCAGGGTGAAGCCACGTCGGGAACAGGGGGCGGTGGTCATGGTTTTATTTCCAGGAACAGATGTATTTGGTTTTTTCGGGTGAACCGGTTCCATTGAATCCGGTGGATTTCTGCGCTCCCGGCGACCAGACGATCAGGCCGGCATTGACCGTGCCGGTGAGCGGCGAGGGCAGCGTAATGACGTTGTCGTAATTGGCATCCGCCGTCAGGCCGTAATCCTGGTTCCAAGGATCCACAAAATTGTCCGCGCTGGACGGATCGGCGGGGGCGGTTTTATTGCCACTGGCGGCGTCACCGGCGCGCAGGACTTTGGCATTGAATTCCATGAAGATGATGCGGCGCAGATTGTCCGCATGGGCGGTATTGTTCCCGCCGTCCTTCGCGATCAGTGTGAAATAAATATCCTTGCCGATGGCTTTTTTGTCCGCGGCCCCGGCGTCATCCCGGAGGGCCTTGGGATAAACCCCGTACTCGGTTTGGTAACTGGAAAGGGAGGTGCGGAGTTGGCTGATCATGGCCCCGGCTTCGGCTTTGCGGGCCGCATTCATGGCCCCTGTGATGGCCGGAAAAGCCAACCCGGCCAGGATCCCGATGATCGTGATGACCACCAGAAGTTCAATGAGGGTGAATCCGCGGGTGCGACGGCAGGGGTTTCTCATACTCATAATCTAGATGGGCGGCGATGGTTGTAAATCCATTTTGGCGGCCCGGTTCATTGCCGCCGCAACCACGGACCGCGGCCCCGGTTCCTGTCAGGAACGCTTGTCGAGTTCTTCTTCCAGGCGTTCGGCAAGCCACTGCTTGATCATGCTCTGGTAATTCAGGTAGCGCTGGCCCGCAAGCCGCTTGAGCCGGGCCAGCATGCGCGGGTCCATGCGCAGGGTGATGGTGGTGGACTCGGTGCCGTCCGATTTGAAGCAGGCCTCGTGCATGAGGCGCCCGTCCAACTGGTGGTTCTGCCAGTACTCGCGTTCCTCCTCGATCGAGGCAAAGCGGGGGATTTCCTCCCATTTGGTAATGGATTGCATGCTGGGATCCTAAAAATATTCCCTCGCCTTGCGGTTGTAGAAAAACGATTCTTCCTCGGTCAACTCGCGCGCGGTGAGAACCTTGGTCTGCTTGCCATTGGTGCTGTAAACGGAAAAGACGCCCCGGCCCCGCAGGGTCATGCCCAGGCAGAAGTAACGGCTGTGTTCGGCAATATCCCCGCGTTCCGGCCAAAGCCGGACGCTGAACGGGTCTTCAAACCCCTCGGCCGCCTCTTCAAGGCTTACCCCTTTACCGGAGAACAAGGTCCAATCAAATTCCATAACGGGGCTGTGTGGATTTCAACCTAAACCTTTCGCCCCACCGTGAAAAGCAGGAACCTTGGAAAAGCGACAGCCACCCGGAGTAACCGAAACCGAAAGCAAACAGGCAAAAAAACGGCAGCGCCCACCACTGTCTGTGCTGGATGGCATAGTGGACGAAGCCCAGATAGTAGGCCGAGAGCAGCAACTCGAGCCACGGGAGAACGCTCCGGGCTGAGCGGTAACTGCTGTGCCACCAGGAAGTCCACTGGTCGGAAACGCCGTATTTCGGGGTCCGGGTGAACTCGGACCTGTGGTTGAAAACCGCCTCCAGCACCGCCCGGCCATTGTTCAGGCAAAGACCGATGCCCACGGCAATGAGCATGGGGATGTAAAAGACGATCCGGAGCCAGCTCACCCCGCTCGCACGGAGGGCGGCTGCGTAGAAGAGAAAAATGGAAAGGGAGGCCGCCAGGAAAATGGGAAGGTCGACCAGCAAAATGGACTTCCAGTGGATCCCCTCATGGTTGAAATCGGGATGGACCAGCACCGCCATGAGGGCGAGCAGGAGGTAGGCAAAATTCGAGGTCAGGTGGAAGGTGGCCTCCCATTTGACGCGAAGCGGATGCCGGCTCCGCCACACGGCGGGGAGGAGCTTCTTGCAGGTCTGCACCGCCCCCTTGGCCCAACGGTATTGCTGGGCCTTGAAGGCGTTCATGTCCACCGGCAATTCCGCGGGGGTGACCAGTTCGGGGATGAAAACGAATTTCCAGCCGCGCATCTGGGCCCGGTAACTCAGGTCAAGATCCTCGGTCAGCGTGTCATGCTGCCAGCCGCCGGAATCCGTGATGGTCGACGCCCGCCACAGCCCGGCCGTGCCGTTGAAATTGAAAAAACAGCCGGAGCGCGAACGGGCGGTCTGCTCAATGATGAGATGCCCGTCGAGCAGCAGGGCCTGGACCCGGGTCAGGAGGTTGTAACCCCGGTTGATGTGGCCCCACCGGGTTTGGATCATCCCCACCTTTTCATCGGTAAAATAGTGGATGGTTTCCAGCAGGAGATGCGCCGGCGGGACAAAATCCGCATCAAAGATGGCAATGAATTCCCCCTTCGCCCGCTCAAGGCCCGCCTGGAGGGCCCCCGCCTTGAACCCTTCCCGGGAAAGACGGGTCAAATGCACGATGTCCAATCCCTTCCCGCGCAGTTCCGCCACCAATCCGGCCACCAAATCCCGGGTCTCATCGGTGGAATCATCCAGGACCTGGATTTCCAGGCATTCCCGGGGATATTCCAGTGCGGCCACGGAACGGATCAACCGCTCGGCCACGTAACGTTCATTGTAAAGCGGCAGTTGGACCGTGATTTTGGGGCAATTCTTGAACCGTCCCACCGGGTGGACGGGCTTGTTGCGGAATTTGAGATAGGTGCGCACCATCCACAGCCGATGAAGACCATAAATGGACAAGCCGATGACTACCAATGTGTAGGATACGATCCAAAGAATTCCGAGCATAGTCTGCGATTCGCCCGGTTTGGCAGGTATTTATTCCTGCGGACTTTCGGGTTGCACTCGGGCGCATGTTGCTGCTTACGTGGGGAGGGTCAAGTGAAAAGCTACAGGCCAAAACCATATGATCTTTCCTAAATGGGTGGTATTTAACGATTTGGAAAGCTGGCGAGCCCGGCAGGCGGCCCCCGATTCCTGGGTGGTCACCAATGGGTGTTTCGACCTTCTTCACGTCGGCCATGTCCGCTACCTCCAGCGCGCCCGTTCTCTTGGAAGCCACCTCTTGGTGGGAATCAACGACGACGACGGCGTCCGCCAACTCAAAGGAGAAGGCCGTCCGCTCAATCCGGCCCATGACCGGGCGGAAGTATTGGCCGCCCTTGCCTGCGTGGATGCCGTGTGTGTCTTCCCCGGAACCAAGGCCACGGCCTTCCTGAAGGCGGCCCGGCCTGATATTTACGCCAAGGGAGGAGACTACACCCTGGAAACCCTTGATCCCGAAGAACGGGCCGTTCTCATCGGGGCCGGATCCCGCATCGAATTGCTGGATTTGGTGGCGGGACGATCCACCACGGCCCTGGTCAACCGGATGAAAAAAACATGACCCCTCCCCTCCCCATCGCCATTCTCGGATCCGGCCGCGGATCCAATTTCCTGGCCCTGGCCGGCGCCATCGACAAGGGCGAAGTCAACGCACGCGTGGTGCTGGTGGCGAGCGACCTGGTCCAAGCCCCGATCCTGCAACACGCCACCACCATGGGCCTGCCCACTTACGCCTGTCCGGCCGGCCGTTTCAAAACCAAATTGGAGCCGGAAATCGAAGAGGCCCTGGCCACGGCAATCCGGCAATCGGGGGCCGCGTTGATCGTTCTCGCCGGTTATATGCGTGTCCTCAAGCCCCCCCTGCTGCAGCCTTTTGCCGGACGCATCCTGAACATCCATCCTTCCCTGCTGCCCGCATTCAAGGGCCTGGAAGCCTGGAAGCAGGCCCTGGATGCCGGGGTTCCCGAGACCGGATGCACCGTTCACTGGGTGGATGACTCCCTCGATGGCGGCCCGATCATCCGCCAGGAAAAAGTGCCCATTCTGCCGGACGATACGGCCCAGATACTCCATGCCCGGATCCAGAAAGCCGAACACCGCCTGCTGCCGGCCGTGGTGGCGGATCTGGCCGCGGGACGCCTTCCCTGGGCCGGTCCGGGACCATTTTAGATTTGCCCCTCGGTACGATCCTCCTATGATCGGTAGTCCCATCTGCCCGATGGTGTAATGGTAACACAGTGCCCTTTGGAGGCATTATTCATGGTTCGAATCCATGTCGGGCAATCCCTTTGGACCCGAATCAAAGGCGGGGGTCTGTCATCACCCATGGTTTCATGAATCCCCTCTCCCGTTTCATCCGCTTGGAAACCGAGGAACGGTTTTTCAACCTCTTGGACCGCCTGCTTTTTGTCTGTGGGTGGCTCTCCATGGCCGTTCTCATCCGCGAACTCGGCTGGGGCGGCACCGGCAGCGGCCGGATCTGGCCCTGGTCCGCCCTCACCGGACAGATCATTGTGATCTTTTTCATCTGCCAGGCTCTCCTGCGCATCGCCCTCACAGCCCGTCCCTTGCACTACATCTGGCGCCACAAGGGCCTTTACGCCATGGCAGTTCTGGCAAGCCTCACTTTCGCCAGTTTCGGTGCAGCCACCCGGCTCATCCACAACCATCTTTCCCCCAATGAGGTCAAACTCGCCCTCCTCGCCCTCCTCGCTTTTTCCCAAATCCCGCTCGTGGGCATCTCCCTTCTCGAAATGGCCCGGCAAAGCTCCCGGTTCAGCTTCCGTTATTTCAATGCCGGACAGATTTTTGCCGCATCTTTCGCGCTGGTCATTTTTACCGGCGCCCTGCTGTTGCGCATGCCCAACGCCACCGCCGCCACCGCCACGCTTTCATGGATTGACGCCTTTTTCATCTCCACCAGCGCGGTTTGCGTCACCGGGCTGTCCACGGTCGATGTGGCTTCCACTTTCACCCCTTTGGGAAAGTTTCTCATCGGCGGCCTGATCCAGATCGGGGGGCTGGGCATCATGTCTCTGACTTATTTGCTCACCCAATTGTCCGGTGGCGGGGAAAGCCTGCGCAACCGCTATGCCATGCAATCCCTTCTGGACGAACAAAGCCTCGGCGAAGTGGGGAAAGCCCTGGTCCAAATTTTTGCGTTCACCCTGGTTCTTGAGACTGCCGGGGCGGCCTTGCTGTTTTTCTCCACGCCTCCCGTCCTTTCCCTTACTTTCCAAGAGCGCGTCTTTTACGCCGCCTTCCACTCGGTCTCCGCCTTTTGCAACGCCGGGTTTTCCCTCCATTCCGCCAATCTCGCCCAACCGGGCCTGGCCCATAACGCTTCCTATCTGGGCACTGTCATGGCTCTCATCACCCTCGGCGGTCTCGGCTTCCCCGTTCTCCGCAACCTTTGGAACAATGCCCGCTCCCGTTGGCGGCGACAGATCCCCGATGAGCGCTCCCGCATCCTCGTACACACGCAAATCGTCCTCCTCGTCAGCACCCTCCTCACCCTGGGCGGTGCCGTCTTTTTCTGGATCGAGACCGGCGGTTCCCGGGAACAATCCATCCTCCACTCCCTGTTTCTGTCTGTCAGTGCACGGACCGCCGGCTTCAACACCTTCGATCTATCCACCCTCAATATCTACGCCGTAACCTTTATGTGCATCCTCATGTTCATCGGCGCCAGCCCCGGCGGCACGGGCGGCGGAGTGCGCACCACATCCATCTTCATTCTGCTCTTGGATGTCTGGCGGGTCATCCGCGGGCGGCAATCCCAGTTTATTTTCAGACGCAAAATCTCCCGCCAGGTCCGTGACCGCGCCCTTGCCACCGTCGTCCTCTCCCTGCTTGTCCTGGGAGTGTCCGCCGGCATCCTCCGGTGGCTGCACCCCGGAATCCCGCCCCTCTCCCTGCTTTTCGAGTGCCTCAGTGCCTTCGGCACCGTCGGCTTTTCCCTCAATGTCACCCCGCAACTTGATCCCGCATCCAAGTTCATCATCATGCTCCTCATGTTCACCGGAAGAATCGGGATCCTTCTCCTCATCACCTCTCTCATCCCCAGAGCCCCGGCTGCCAGGCTCGACTACCCCCGCGGCGTCCTTAACATCTGACCCTCCCCCCATCTTGCACTTGCACTGCCCCCCTCCAAAAACCAGTCTGTATTCCCACCCAACCCGCGTTGAATCACCCCTATGAAATTTTGTATCATCGGCCTCGGTATTTTCGGCACCAACCTCGCCCGCGTGCTCAGCCGCCTCGGCGGCGAAGTTCTCGCGGTTGACCGTGACCCCGAACGCGTCGAAATGCTCAAGGACGAGGTCGACCATGCGGTCATCCTGGACTCGACCGACGTCAAGTCCCTGCGCCAACTCCCCCTCAAGGAAATGGACTCTGTCATCGTGGCCATCGGCGAGGACTTTGAATCCTCCATGCTGACCGTGGCCCACCTCCAGGAAATGGGGGTGAAGAAACTGGTTTGCCGGTCCATCAACGCGGTGCACGGCCGGCTTCTGGGCTTGCTCCAAATCCCCAAGATCGTCCTTCCGGAAAAAATGGCGGCCGAACGCCTGGGACGCTCACTCATGCTCCGCCAAATCGAGGACTCCTACGCCCTCTCCGCGGATTATGACATCGTCGAGGTCACCGTCCCGGAACACTTTATCGGCCAGACCCTGGCCAATGCCGCACTCCGCCATCGCTACGAACTAAATCTCATCACCGTCAAACGGCCGGATGGGAAAAATCCCGACCCCGCAGCCCGGGTTGTGCTCGGCATCATCCCTCCCGAATACACTTTCCGACCGGAGGATATCCTTGTCGTTTTCGGCAAGGAAAAGGATGTCCGCCGGTTTCTGCAGGATTGATCCAGCCACAGGCCATTTGCCTTTCCCCCGGACGCCCCTATTCTATGGCATGTCCGTTTCCCGCGCCCATGGCGCCTGGTGGGGTTCTTTCATCGGCGATGCCCTCGCCATGCCCGCCCACTGGTATTACAGCCGCACCCTCATCCCGCGCGACTACGACATCTTGGACACCTTCAAACCCCCGCTCCCGCACCACCCCGACAGCATTCTCTGGCGCAGCCATTACACTTCCACCGGTCCCAAGGACAACATCCTCCACGACCAGGCGCGTTTTTGGGGCAAAAAGGACATCCATTACCACCAGTTCCTCCAGGCCGGGGAAAATACCCTCAACGTCAAACTGGCCGCCGTCCTGGCCGAGTCGCTGGTTGCCTGCCAGGGATATGACCGCAACGACTTCGCCCGGCGCTACATCGCCTTCATGCTGACCCCGAGCTCGCACCGTGACACCTACATCGAGGAGGCCCACCGCGGGTTTTTTGAGAATTACGCCAAGGGGGTTCCGGTGGAAAAATGCGGCATCGATGACAGGCACATCGGCGGACTTTCCATGGTGGTCCCGCTTGTGGTCTGGTATCTGCGCGACAACACCAAGATGGAAGAAGCCGTTGTCACCCATGTGTCCCTGACGCACAAAAACCGCGAAGTCCTGGACGCGGCCCTGGCCTTCGCCCGGTTGCTCCAATCCCTCATCCTGGGGGAGAAACTGGCCCCCGCCATGGCCTCCCTCGGAACGGCGGCCCACCCCGCATTCGGTCTGCCCTATGCCCGCTGGGCGGCCGAGGAAGACGAAGCCCATGTCGTCGGTTCCCGGTTCTGTTCCGCCTGCTACATCAAGGATGCCTTCCCCGCCTCCCTCTTTCTCGCGACCAAGTATGAGAACGAAATCCGAAAAGCCCTGGTGACCAACACCAGACTCGGGGGCGACAACTGCCACCGCGGAGTGCTCATCGGCGCCCTGACCGGGGCGCGCTCGGGCGGGGAAGGCCTCCCTCCCGATTGGGTCACCGGGCTGTACGATTATCCCCATCTGGCCGCTCTCCTCGCCGATTTTCCCCGCTGACCATGAAACCGGCGGAGCGCATCGCGGTCCTCGGCGCGGGCATGGCCGGCATCTCGGCCGCCCGGGTGCTCCACGACGCGGGGCAACACGTGGTGGTATTTGAAAAATCGCGCGGTTTCGGCGGGCGGTGCGCCACCAAGCGTTGGGACGGCCACTCGGTCGACCATGGGGCGCAGTATTTCACCATCCGGTCCCGGGAATTCCATGACGCGCTCGGGGCCGCCTGCGGCCCGTCGCTGCAGACCCTCGCCGCACCCATCCTGGACGGAAACCACAAACCCCTGCCGGATGAACCCCGCTATTATCATGCCGGGGGCAACAGCCGGCTCGCCCGCGACCTGGCCGCCGGCCTTGAAACCCGGCTGGAACAACGCGTGGAAAATCCCACACGTGCCGGGGAGCGCTGGAGGGTCGGCGGAGAACTGTTCGACCTCGTCCTGAGCACCGCCCCCTGGCCGCAAACACTTTCCCTGGCCGGACTCGACCCCGGCCCGTCCCCCTACCACCCTTGCCTCACACTGGTTCTGCGCTACGAGGGCGCCCCGGTTGGAAAAATGAAAGACGTCTACGCTTTCTCCCTCCCGGACGACCCGGTCCTCTCCTGGACCGCCTGTGAAAACCACAAGACAGGGAGGGTATCCGGCGGGCAGACCCTGCTCGTTGCACAGGCGCCACCCTCCTTCAGCCGGGAACATTACGACCGGGATCCCGCAGTGTGGACAACCGCCCTGCGGGAGCGGGCCGGGGAACTGTGGGAAATCGGGGAGCGGGCACCGGCGGCGCAAATGACGCACCGCTGGCGCAACGCAAGGGCCTTCACGCCGCCCGGGCATACACCCCTGCCACCCGGCTGGCACTACGCCGGCGACGCCATTGCACGATCCCGGGTGGAAGACGCGTGGATGTCAGGGCGAATCAAGGCCCTCGAACTGCTGTCCCTGCGGCTGTAATTGTCGGGTTATTTCACGCCGATGGTGGCGGGCCCGGTTGCGGTGCCGGATTTCCATCCCAGATCCAGCCGCACGGACTCGGTTTTCCCGTCGGGCCATTTCAACTGGAGGGACACGACATTGTTCTCGTCCTTCACCGGCTGCACTTCGGGCATTTTATCGGTGGATCCGAGGGGCAGGAGAAGGTTGATGAAGCGCGTTTTGGCCGACGGTTCCGGCGAATTCAACGCCAGCACAAAACCCCTCTGTGTCGGCGTGCCGCGTCCCGGTGCCGTCCCGGCCAGAACGATGGCCGGTTCGGGCTTGGCCTCCACCTTGGCCGGAGCGAGGGACACGACAGCGAGCGCTGCCTTGGATTGGCGGGCGATGTAGGTGGAACCTTCCAGCTTGAATTCCCCGTCGCTGTGGCAAAGCCAGGTCAGCTTGCGCGGTTCGGCAGCCTCCATGTCGTCGACCAGCAGCATCCAGCGCTTGGTCATCAGCACGCTGCGGCGCAATTTCACCCCGGGCACCTGGTGTTTGTAAACCATCCCGAAGTCTCCGCTCGCATAGCCGTATTCCGCACCGAGGAATTGGGCGTTGATGCGGGCCTGATCCATCTCGGCGTACGGAATGCCCCGCTCATTGTGATACTCCCCGTCCATGGCCTGGCCCTTGCCATCAACCAGAAGGGTGTTGTGGTCCTTGGTCCACTTCGCGGCGGTGTACCCGGTTCCCACGGCCATGTAGGTTCCTTTGGCATACATCCAGAAGGCGCCGATGTCGGGATGGACATGCCCGCAGTTCATGACCCAGTCCTTGAACTGGCCCAATTTGGCCAGGGCCTTGTGGCCGAGCGGGGGGCCGCACCGGAACAAATAGCAGGTCGCATCCGCATCCCATCCCGATCTCCAAGCCACCACATCCTGGTCTTCGAAGTAATGGTAGGGTTTGATCTGCTCCACCGGCGTGGGCGCGATTTTGGGATCAAACCACAGGAAGGCCGTCGCGGGATAGTCCAGGTCCTGGTTGCGCGCGGCATACATGTCGCCCACCGTCCGGCTCTGTCCCGACGCATTCTTGGACGCGATTTTCCAGAGCATGGAGTAGTTGTTGACCTTCACTTCGCTGCGGGTCCCCTGCGGGGTCCATCCTCCGACATCACCAATATCATACGCTCCCGGGAGTCCGGGCAGCGACAGATGGAGGCCGAACAGCCAGGTGTCACGCAGCACGGGGATCTCGTACATTTTTTCCCCGGTCGCGCGTTCCAGCAATTCGGCTCCGCGGGCGTGCCAGTTCAGGGCGTAGGTCCAATAGCCGTAGCCCTCGTAATAATAACCGTCCTCGTTCAGCACGTAGCGGCAGCGCCGGAGCACGGCATAGCAGCGCGTGAGCCAGAATTTGGCCTCAGGCACATCCTCCAGGAGCGCCAACCCGGTCGCCAACAGCGCCGTCATCGGAATGTAGGTGTGGTTCTGGTCGTAGCGGATCTTTTCCTTGGTTTCGTAGGGATCGTGGTCGAGGAAAACATACCGGGCATGTTCGGCCAGGCTGTCACGGACCAGCTTCCGGTCCGCCTCGCTCATCTCGTTCTTCAGGATGTCGTAGGCGATGGAAATATGATACAGGTACCAGGAGGCCACGAGGTCGAGGTTCGGACGGTAAACATCACCCCAGACTGTCTCCTTGCAATGGGCTACCATCCAACGCACCGCCCCGTCGAGATATGCCTTGTCACCGGTGACATACCAGGCCAACGCGGCGGATTGGACCCTCTCAATGCGCCAGTATTTGGCCCCGCTCCGGATGATGTCGGGAGCAGGGACACTGTCCGGGGACTTGACCCCTCTCGCACTGGCCAGTACGGCATCCCAAAGAACCTTGTTCTCCGCGGCCCGTTTCACCAGGTCGGCTTTGTCACCGGGAGAAAAAATCAGCCGGGGATGTTGGGAGGCGTACCCCTCCATCAGCGGAACCTTCAGGTTCTTCAGGTCATCCAACAGCGTGGGGCCGGGAGTGAAGCCCGCCATTTTGCCCACGATGGGCGGTTCGGTGGATTTTTCCGTGGCTTCCTCCGGGGCCGGTCCCTTGGCCTGCGGAAGTGCCGGAGGCGGGGGTGGCGGCAGGTTGCCGGGCTTCATCACCATGGGCGGCCCGAGATCGTAGGAGATGTCCCCCACCCAGATGGTTTGTGCCGTGGCCCCGGGGCTGGCGTCGCCATAAAGAACCAGCCCGTTGAAACCGGATACCTTCGAGGTGTTCCAGTCAAAATACTTCTGCGGAACCGCTTTCCCATCCACCGAGACTTTCAGCCCGGCCTGGGGATCGAAGACCAGCTCCCATTTCTTCCAGCCCGCCTGGCCGCGCGGTCCGAGAAATTTCATCGCGAGCCAGGCCTGCTTGTCCTTGGGATCGGTATCAAACAGGCACAGCGAACCCTCGGGCTGGAGGAATTTGGCATACATGATCGAACCCAGGAAATTCCGGCCGGTGGACTCCGACGTTCCCCAGCGCGGGCCGACGGATTTCACCTTGTCCGGGCTGGCCACGGTGGCGTCGTCATAAACGGCAAAGCTCACCTTGCCCGAACCGTCCGTGTCACGGAGCTTCAACGTGGCCTTGGCCGCGGGCCCGACTTTGATGGATGCTCCCCCACCGGGCGCCGGTTTGGAGGCGTCCATGGCCACGGGACCCTCGATGACCCATGACTTCAGATCCGTGACCGTCTCCGCGTGACCGGTGGAAACAAAAGATAGAAGACAAAGGGCCGTGCCCGAGCGGATCATTTTATGATAGATGGAGTTCATGGTTTTCGGTGATTTCAGGTTTGGGATAGGGGGGGGTGGTTCACATTGTAGGCTTGTCCGCAGCGGCGGCAACCGGACCCGGAGGACGGCTTTGGACCGTCTCCCATGCCAGTTGTTGTAAAAGCAGGTTGAGGGCGCTCTTGTCCGCAGCGTCCATTTTCGTCCCGGCCAGGGCCTTCGGCAGCGGCAGTCCCACGGGACTCTTCCGGTAGATCACGGCAAAATGGCAGTAGCCTGACAGAACCTGCACGGCCTCCCTGGGATGGCCCCAGGGGTCCCTGAAGAGATCCCTCTGCCTGCGCAGGCCGGGTGCCGCGCCGGCGGCCAACTTCTCACGCAACGCCAGCACCGCTTTCCCGACCGGCACCGTTTCAATCACATCCCGGCCGAGCCGATGGTTGATCGCACCGACGAATTCATCCACGTCGTGGTCATAACGCGCCTGCTTTTCCCGCAATTCCGGAAGATTCACGGCATCATGGTCCACGACCGGCGTCTTGTGCACATCAAGTGGATAGACCGGCTCATAGGTGTCGTTCGGCAGCCAGAATTTCTGGACGATGACCCGGATACCCGGATTGTGCTCCAGGCCGAGGGCGGTGAACTTTTCGATGCCCTCGTCGGGCATCCAGATGGGCGAAAGGGTGAGCACATCGACCCGCCCCTCGCGCAGCGCCTTCTTGACCTCGTTTTTCTCATCCGCCACGTTCCAGTGCTGGATGACACGCGAGCCGCCGATGACCGAGAGGCCCGCGCCCTCATGGCCCACGATTCCCGCGTTGCGGGCCGTCTCATCGAGCAGGGGATAAACAAACTGGTGGAAACTGTGGGCACAGGTGGCGATGCGCAGTCCCTTGGGCACAGGTTCTGCCTGCGCCTTTTCCGCCACGGGCACTTGGGCCGCGGCCAGGAGAGGCAAACAGGGAAGGATCAGCATGATCAGGGCCGCCCGGCGAGGGAGTGCGGCAAACTCTGTGAAATGTGGGGGCTTCATGATGACTTGCTATGCAGCGGACGAGATTTCTTTTTTGGACCCGGTTTCCTGCGCGGACAACCCCCCTTTGGCTCATCACGATGAATGACCTTGGGACCGGGCGCCGAGGGGCCATCCACCCACCGGCCGTCGATCAGGGTCAATTTCGGATGGGCGGGAAGGCCGTATTCATTGCGCGCGATCTGGGAAGCGACCAGTTCAAGAGCGGTGGCCCCGATGATCTCATTTTTTTCATCCACCCCGGCAAAGGGGGAATGGGCCGGCCGAACCAGGCAGGCCAGGCCGATATCCCCGGGAACCCGGAGACCCACGGAATCCAGCAGGGCCTTCTCCCAGCCCGTGATGCCCAGGAGAACATCGGGCCGGTTCCGGGAAATCCAACGCCGGAACAAATCCGCCAATCCCTTCTGGTTGCCTAGGACAAAGAAGGGGATCCGCTCAGCGGGGGAAAGCGGGTGCCGGGCTTCCAGATACCCCGGCAACCATTTCAATCCATTGGCGACCACCGCGGCATTGTCGTTGAAAAGCGGTCCAATACGGCGGTAACCGAGACGCCTCAACTCCTGGTACGCGAGAAGGACATTTTGCGCGTGGTCATTGGCCACGCGGTCGAACTGCTGCGGTTCCCACCCGTGGCCCGAGCCGACACAGGCATACCGTTCCCAACGCATGTCCAGGAAGCGGTTGCCGCGGTAGGGCGGGGCGAAGATGATCCCTTGGATTCCGCGGGCTTCAAGAATCCGGTCAACCACCGCCGCATTCATGCCCGGGGCTTTCAGAAAGAACGACTGGACCCGGAACCCCAATTCCCGGGCGCGGCGCAGTACCCCCCCATGGTAGATGCGGTAGGATTCCGTCCGGTACCAGTCCACCTCCGAACGGGCCTCGATCAGGAGGGCAATGACTCCTTCCTCACTGGGCTTCCGGCCCGCCCGGATATGGGCCATGAGCGAGGCCACATAGGCGTTTGGCCGGTAGCCCAGCCGCTCTGCCGTCTCCTTTACCCGCTGGATCATGGCCTCGGATATCGACCGGTCCCCCCTGAGTGCAAGGGATACCGTCGCCTGATTCACGCCCAGGACACGGGCAATGTCACGTTGGTTGGGCATTCAGACCGTGCACCTCATCACGATGAGATGATTCCACGAAGCGATGAAAGATCAAACCTTGTTTGGCCTGGGGATCCTCTTGATCAACTCTAAATGTCGTCCGGGAGCCGCCAATAATCCAACCCTGCGTCATTGCGATGTTAGAGGCCCCGGGGAGAGCACCGCGAACTGGCGGGTTGACAAAAATTCGATAATCGCATAGACAACTTTTTGACCGTAGGCCTTAATTTTAAGCAGGGTTCTCCTGCCGGTCGGCCTTAATTCATTCGCTTAATCTGTCGGACTTAATCGTCCATTTGTCAGTTGGCCTTACCCATACGCCGTCATTTTTAATGCCGACGTTGCCTATACAAACTCAACAAGGAACATGCCTCATAGCCATCCCTATGAAAATGAACCCCTCCCCTGGAAGCGGACACACACCCCGCACCAAGACCCTCCCCAAACCCCAATGGGAACTCGCCGTGCCATTCTTCGCGGCGCTCTTCCTGATCCTGACCGCCCCTTTGGGTTGGTGCACCAGTTACTATGTGGACCCGGCCACGGGCAGCATGACCAACCCCGGCACCGCCGCCAGTCCCTGGAGCACGTTGGAAGCGGTTTTCACCGCCAACAAAACGTTCGTGGCCGGCGATGTGATCTACCTGCGATCGGGCTATCACGGCCTTCCCCAGGTGAAAGGCAACAACACCGGAATGGTGACCATCCAGCCGGATACGGGCGCATCCCCGAAGCTGAAAAGGATCATCTTCAAAACCGGGTCGTACTGGACTGTCACCGGCCTGGATATCTGTCCGGAAAACGCGGGCGCGGGCATCTATGAAACCGGCAGACACATGGTCGAGATCCAGTCCACCTGCAATCACATCACGGTGCAAAATTGCACCATCAAACAGGCCCTCAGTATCGCAGGATGGCTCGACACCGACTGGCAAACCCGCTTCGGCGCAGGCAGCGGCGTCTACGTCACCTCGCCGAACACCGTCATTGCCCACAACCAGCTTGAAAATGTAAGCTTCGGTATCACCGTGAGCAAGACCGCCCCGTTCACCCAGATCTCATCCAATACCGTCACCGCGTTTTACAATGACGGGATGCGCGGACTGGCCGATGACTGCGTGTTCACAGACAACCTGTTGCAGGACAGTTACGTCAACAACAGCAACCACGATGACTTCTTCCAAAGCTGGTCGACCGACGCCACAGGCGCGGTGGGCAAGGGAACCGTTTACCGGATCACCCTGCGCGGCAACATCTTCATCAGCCGCCGGAGCCCCACCCAACCGTACTATGCCCCCCCGCAGGGCATCGGGTGCTTTGACGGCATGTATGAGGGCTGGGTTGTGGAGAACAACCTGATCGTCACTCAGACCTACCACGGCATCGCCCTTTACGGGGCGGTCAATTGCAAGGTCGTCAACAACACCCTGGTGGAAAATCCGCTGGATGGGACGGGAACCATCAGGCCCTGGGTCCTGGTCACGAGCCACAAGGCCAATGCCGACGGAACCCCCTGGCCGGTGCCCTCGACCGGAAACCTCATCCGGAACAACATCTCGGCCCGGTCGGCCAGCATGGTGGCGGGCGGCGGGGTGATCGACCACAACCAGACCACCACGGCCTACACGACGTATTTCACCGACTATGCGGGATTCGATTTCTCCCTCAAGCCCACCGCGCCCGCCGTGGACGCCGGCCTGGAAACGGACGCACCGACGTCGGACATCGACGGCAACCCACGCATCATTCCCTTTGATATCGGAGCTTATGAATACCAAGGCCTGCCGGTGGCGTATGAAGGATTCACCTACGCGGCCACGACGAATGTCAGCACGGCACCGGATTCCCCGGATGACTTCGGGTTCCTCGGTACGACTTGGTCGGGAACCAACGACATCATTGCCCCGGGCCTGACCTATGCCGGCTTGGCGACCCTGGGCAACGCCCTGAGTTTCTCCTCCAATGTCGGCGCAGTGCGGAATATCGACATGTCCGCGTTCCCCGCGGCCTACACCCAGGTGGACTCCGATTCCGTCACCCGGCTGGGCAAGCCGGGCTCGGAATTGTGGTTCCGTTTCCTCATCAAGACCACGGCCGCCGATCCGGACAGCACACTTAGTGCGGGGCTGAACCTCAACGGTTCCGCCTCGGGGGGAACCACCAAACTGCGCATCGGCGATCTCGGCACCAGCGGATTTTGGGGCATCAGCCATGCCTCCTATCCCACTGTTTCCGCCTACAGCACGATCCCCATCGTGACCGGGAATACGGTACTGCTGGTGGTCCGGGTCAAGTTTGTGGCCGGAACCAACAACGACGAGATCGACTTCTTCGTCAATCCGCCGCTGGGCCCAACCCCGCCTGCTACCCCGTCGGCGACCCTGCGCAACATGGACGCCGCCACATTCGACCGTTTGGAAGTGAAGGGAAACCGCGCCTCCGTGATTGACGAAATATCCATAGCCACTGATTGGAGCACACTCTAAACCGAAGGCCGCGCCCCCTCTTCCAGGATGGGAGAGGGGTGCCGGCGGCCCTTGTTTCCCATCCCGGGGGGTTCATCCGGATCGCTTTTCCTGGAAGGGTTTCCCGTATGCCCCGGGAAGCGGAAAATTCATAAGATTCCCTTCCGCCGCCGTCTTGGGAGCTAAACCCGGGGCAGCGGAAATTCCTTTTCCACCATCCTTCGCGGCCCCATTGTGAATGGAAGTATGAAATCACTCCTCATTCTGGCCATTGCGGCGGCCCTGCCCCTGGCGGCGCTTCGTGCGGAACCGGAGGGACTTGGGGGCAACACCGGAACATCCACCCTGGATGCGTCCGCGGCGGCGGCACGCTACGAATCCAAGGACTGGAAGCTGGTCTGGTCGGATGAATTCAACCAGGCCGGGATACCGGACCCGTCAAAATGGGATTACGAAACGGGAATGGTGCGCAACCAGGAAAAGCAATTCTACACCCGGGCCCGGAAGGAAAACGCCACGGTCCAGGACGGGGAATTGCACATCATCGCCCGGCGCGAACCCTGGCAGGGCGCAGATTACACTTCGGCCAGCCTGACCACCCTCAACAAATTCTCCTTCACCTACGGGAAGGTTGAAATCCGCGCACAGGTTCCCCCGGGCAAAGGGGTTTGGCCGGCCCTGTGGACACTCGGCACCAATTTCCCCCGCGTGGGCTGGCCCGCATGCGGGGAAATCGACCTGATGGAATTTGTCGGATTCCAACCCGGCCACCTCCACTTCAATGTCCATACCCCGGCTTTCAATCACGTCAAAAAAAACCAGAAGGGAACCCGGATCGCGGTCCCGAATGCCTGGATGGAATTCCACACCTACGGTCTGGTCTGGAAGCCGGAACAAATCGAATGGTTCCTGGATGGAAAACCCGTCTTTGCCTTTGCCAATGACGGACAGGGCCCGGAGCACTGGCCCTTCGACCAACCCCAATACCTCCTCCTCAACCTCGCCATCGGCGGAACCTGGGGCGGGGCCGAGGGAATCGATGACAAACAGCTTCCGGCCGCCCTGCGGATCGATTATGTCCGCGTGTGGAGCGACAAATAGGGGCTGATCCGGTCTTCCGGTCCTCGTTCAATCGCCGGCACGGACGCGGTAGAATGCCCGGGGCTGGCCTGACACGGAAAAGGCCGCCTCGATGAAATATCCCCCGCCTTCCCCGTCTGAATATTCCAGGGAAGCGGGTTCGACCGGAAGCCAGTCAGTCAGATTGAGCGAACGTTCCCACACCACGCTCCCGTTCGGCGGACGGACGGCACTGCGGTGGCCGACTTTGAACAAGAGATTGTCCTGCCGGGGAATCAGCGGAGGCCGGGGATTGGCCGTGCGCGGCTGGGTTCCGAAATAATACTCCTCCGCATTGGTATTCCCATCCCCGTCCGGGTCCGCCGTCCGCCCGGCGACCAACGGGTCGGCAATTTCCGCAGGCGTGAAGTTCGCGAGCAGAAAATCATTGTAGGAAACCACATCGTAGGCGGCGGCATAACTCTGCCACATCTTCCGGGCAAAAATGGGCAGGTCGTTGACTCCGTCGACCCCGCCATTGAAGGCCATGTAGCGGTCAGCATAGTCAAAATAGGCATCATGGTTCCACAGCCGCTGGGCTCCCATCAGGCGTGCGGCGAGAACAAACCCCGGCGTGCAGGCCCCGTTGATGTCCCGGTAGGTCGCATCCATGGACGCATTGTCGCTTTCCGGACTGCTTGTGTGGCGAATGCCCCAATCCGGTGTGCCGATGTCGGCGTTTTCGTAGCGGATCAGGGTTGCCCGGGTGTCGGGGTCCCAGGCGGCACTGTGGGTCATGGATACTTCGGCCGTACTGACATAAAAATGGGTTTGAATTTCCTGGAACTCGGTCAGTCCGACATCCTGGCTCGTAAAGCGGGAACCCCGGTGTTTGCCCCAGGTGCCCACCGCCTTCATATGCGAATCGTCCAACATCAACCCGGCAAAGAGAACGGGCCAGAACCGGCCCATGTGATGGCCCCCGTTCGCCGGGAACCCCCCGCCGGCATCGGCCACCCCGCAGGTGTCGATCCCGAACTGGACGGAAGGAATGAGGATCGGATCTTTGGAAGGGTTTCCCGAAAGCTTCGAGAAATCCAGGTTCAGGATGAGGGAGGCCTGCAGGGTGAGCTGGGCCATGTCCCGGCCGTAATTCGGCATGTGCTCCGAGGGATGGAACATCGCCCCCAGGTACTCGTAACCGTGGTCGATCCAGGTCTTGGAGATGGCCAAGGCAAGCGCTGCGGGGTCCGGGGTATTGGCTGTGGGCGCAAGATTGAGCAATTTCGAGCGGTCGATGTCGGCCAGCGTAAAACGGACGGTCTTGTCCTGCCCCGCATAAGGCGGACGGAAGGCATTGGCGGGAGGTGCGGCATCCAGCACGGTCAGCACTCCCGCGGACCGCGTCACTGGCCGGGGCGCATGGGTCGCGCCATTGAAGGAGGGACAGCCGGGTTCCGCGTCGGTCTCGGAATTGTACAGCCAACTGACCATCGAAATGAGCGTACTTCCCACCGGAACCACCAGCGGATTCGAGGCGGAAACCGGCTGGCCCTTCGGTAATCCGGCATTCAGTGCCTCACGGTAGGACGTCAGGCCATCGTCGTACCCATGCAGGCTCCGGTCATGGCCCACCAGCGGATTGACCATGGATCCATTCTGGCCCTTGCGCGGGGTGTAGAGGGGCGAATTCAGGCTGTTCGTGATGCTGGTGATGGTCACCGGCCCAACCACCCAGGGATCCCCGTTCACAAATGTGCCCTGGGTGTGCCCGGTTCCGAGCAATTGCCAAGTGACCCCATTGTGCGTAACCGCTTCCCCCACCACAGCGGCTACCTCCGTGGTGATGGTCAGGGTGGGGCGCTGGGAAGCGGTCGCACTGTCGGCAGTCGAAACCGTAACAAAGTGGGAACCGGAGGAATTGGGCGCATCTGGGAAAATCGTGAGGAAAACATATTTTCCGGCTGCGGCGGGGTCGGAAGAATAAATGCCGATGATCCAGTCGCGGAGTTTGTCCGTGTCGATGGCTAGTGTTTGTGCGACAGGGATGCTGCTGTTGATCGCGTAAGCATTGTCGGCCACCAATGTGCCGTTCGCGAGATCAGTAGCCTGGGTGATCGAGGTAGCGGCGGCGCGCACCCCTCGCACATCCAAATTAGCCGGCTCGGACAACTTCAGGTTCGACTGGGCTTCGCTGTAAATTGTCAAAACCACATCCGTGACCACCTCACCCGCGGGAATTTCCGGAAGAAGGAAAGGAATCACATAGCCCGTGGTCTGCCCGGCGGTCTCCGTTCCAATGCGGGCTGTTTTTTGGGCCACGTAAACACTCGCTCCCGTTGATCGCCAAGCCTGGTCATTGGCATCGCCGCCGACCATCAAAACAGAAGCAACCAACGGCCCGACAGCACACAGCATCACCCCGGATACCAGAAGCGTAACCTTGGGACACTTGGCCATGCTATGACAATCCGCCGTTTTAAGGCCTTGTCACCTTCAAACGCATGAAGCGTTTGGCCGCCGAGGTCACCGGTTGGGTGTCTTTCACCGTGATGGTCTGGATGCCCGCCGAAGGCGTGTTCTCCAGCACCTCCACCTGGTTGGCCGGATTGAGCGGATCGATTGTCGTCCAGGTCGGGGATGCGAGGTCATTCACCACTTCCACCGACAGCGTCGCATCGGTGACCGCCGTGTCTCGTGTGAACGTGAAGGTCAGGTAATCCTGGCCGGATACCTTTTCCATCTGACCCTTCGGAGCCAACGGGCTGTTGGAATAGTCGATGTTCGGATCCAGCCCCAGGACGTATTTGAGCAGGTTGCTCAACCCGTCATGTTTCGGATTGGCCCCGTCGGCCGCATCCCCGCTGTTTTCGCTCGTGCCAAAGTGGAACAAGCGCCAGTTGTCGATGCCCCCGCTGGCCTCGAAGCTCGCCGCCACGTCGGCAAAGGTCGTGATCGATCCGTCGTTCGCCGTGATCCGCAGGCCGTAGCTTCCCGCCGTCGACGTCGTCGCATTGGTCGTGCTCGAAACCGGATTGCTGAACACCACGCTGCCCGGACCGCTGGACTTCGACCATCCCACACTCACCGCGCCGGGCAGGCCATCGTCGGTCACTGTTGCTCCCAGGGCCAACTGCGTGCCCACAGGACCGGAGACCGTCGGTGTACCCAACGCGATCTTCGGGCCCATGTTCGAGGGCGCGGCCGACGCCAACTCCTGGATTTCATCAAGAGTCAGTGCCTGATTGTAGAGCCTAACCTCATCAACCTTGCCATTGAAGCCGCGATTGGTGGCATTCAGAAGGGCCGTTGTGTAGTCGCCCACACGAAGCTTGGATGCGCTGATCCTGGGGATGGCATTCTCGGTCAGACCCGTGGCAATGTTGCCAAATTTATCCGGATTGCCGTTGAGGTAGAGCTGCAGGTTGTTGGTCGCCAGGCTGCCATCGTAAACCATCACCACATGGTACCACTGGTTCTCGGCAAGAACCGTGTCTCCCACCACCGCCGTTTTGTTGGCCACACTGACAGAGATCTTTTCCGCGCTTGTCAGTGTAATGGCATAGGAAGCGGTGCTGGTAGTGGTGTTGGTTTGTTTGACCAAAATACCGTGGTTGTTGGTATCCGATGCATTCAAGTTCAGTTTTACCCAGAGTGAGACTGTCAATTTCTGCATCCCATCCAAAGGCGTGGTCGCCGAGTCGTTGATCTCCACCCGCTGACCCGTCCCGTCAAAGTTGATCGCTCCGCCAACTTTGCCCGCACCGGCCCAGGTCGGATTCCCCGTGGCCCCGATCGTCGCCAAGGTTCCGTTGTTCGCCGGTGAGACCCCGGAGGCATCGGTTGCCGCAGGGCCCGTGGTTTCATCGAAAGGCAGGCGCAGGATCAGCGACGAATCCAATGCCGGGCCGCTTACCGGCGTGGTTCCCGCCGGCACCGACCACACCCGCACCGTCAGGTCCTTCGTCGAGACCAACAGCCCGTCGTACGCGGTCAATCGCAGGACATAATCGCCCACCGCCGAGAAGGTGGCCGTGGTTGCCGCTTGGGCCGGTGTACCAAAAGTGACCATTCCCGGTCCGGACAACTTGCTCCACTGAACTGACAGGGATCCGGCCTGGGCGGGGATGGGCGTGGCGGTCGCACTGATTGCCAGCGCGGAACCCACATGGATACCGGCCGGGTTCACTGTAGGCGAGGTGATCGTGATGGCCGGCGCATTGGTCGTTTCAATGACCAGGCGCGGCCGGGCGTTGCCCGAGGCGTAGCGGGTGGCGATCCGAACTTCGCTTCCAAAACCGCTGGTCCTGGTCGTGTACAGTCGAAGTCCAAGCTTTTTTACCGGGTCGTTGGTCAGGGTGGCCCTGACCTGGGGTGTCACATCGATTTCAATCGTTCCATATGCCACCGGGAAGGAAGAGGCATAGGTCTGGGGCACGGAGGCATCATCCAAGGGACGGTTTGCCCATTTAAGCCCGTTGATGGGAGCAGAAGTGGCCCCGCTCCACACGAGGGTTGGATCATAGGCTAATGTGGGCAGGTCGAACGTATTCTCGTCAATGATAGTCACGGCGAGGATCTTGTTTGCATTGGCCTTGTTCGTGCCTGTAACGCCTGCAATCGTGGTGGTCGCGGTCGTTTGCGTAGTCATGCCGTGCCCTGGACAGGTGACGCGTGTTTGGTTGGACCCGTTATTCGTTACCCCCGTAATGGATTTCGTCGCCGTATTGAACTCATTCCAGCCGTCGCCATAGTCCTCGGTGAGAACGGCCCTGGCCATGGCATAGCTGCTGGCCTGGCTGCGCTCATCCAATGTCAGGATCAATTTGGCCCGCACAAAACTATTGTTGGCTGGCAGGCTGGAAACATCAAAGCGCAGGAAAGGTTGATAGAGATAAGAGGGACCCGCCATCAGCAAGGATGCGTTATAAAAGGGGAAAGTGTTTGAATTAGTACTCGTGCAATAGGAGTTGGCCTCGGCATAAAAAGTTTTGGTGTAATTGGATTGGACCGTGAGCAGAAGGGCTTTCTGGACCGTCTGCCCGGCCTGGTCCAAGGCCTGGACCGTGAAGGAATAGGTTCCTCCGGCAGTGGCGATTCCGGCGATGTTGCCGGCAGTTGAAAGCGTCAACCCGGGGGGCAAAGATCCTGAGATGACCGTCCAATTGTAGATTGGAGTACCGCCTGTGGCGGTCAGAGCGGCCAGGTAATTGGTGTTCCAGTTGGCCTCGGGCAGGGAAGTGGTGGTGATGGCCACCGGAGCAGGCGTGTTGGTCAGGTCGATCGATTGTTGCGCCCCCAAACTCGTGTTGTAATAGGTGCCGCCACCCGTCGTCTCCAGACGAACAGCCTTCACCTGGTAATGCCAGGTTCCGGATGAAACCGTGTTGTCCAGATAGGCCGTCCCCACAACCGGGGTGCTGGTGATCCGGGTGAATGGACCGTCCGCGCTCGATGAACGGTAGACATGATAGCCCACCACTTGCGGCTCGCCTGCGGCCGGGGCCACTGCGGCGGTCCATATCAGCGAGGAATTGTTCCCCGATCGAACCACACTCAGGTTCGTCGGCGGAGGAAACGGGAACAGGCGGAGCGCGGGATCGCCCATGTGGTCCATGAACATCGGGCAAGGCGCCGACGCATAGCGCGAGGAGGCGCTGCTGCTCACCCGCATCATGTCCCCGGCGTCAAAGCCCATGCCCAGTCGGTAGTAGAAGTAATAGGTGTCATGCTGGTATCCCAGTCCGCCGATGGACCAGGTGAAACTCAGGCAATAGTTGTCCTCGGCAAGACGTCTTTGCATGAGGTTGCAACCCGACGATATGGAATTGGCATACCAGTAACCCCAGTGGCTCTGCATCCCCGTCCAGAAGACCGCCCTTCCGCCATCGCTGTATCCAGTCCCGCCGCTGCCCTTGAAGTAGAACAAATAAGGCCTGGCCGGCCTGGGCGGCGTCGTGTTGGGATCCTCTGCCGTGTAGGCGGAATCGTCATCAAAATTCGCTGGCACTCCGGGAAGGTCGGTGCTCTTGATATAATCCAGATTCGTCATCCCCAGCACCCCGGTCAGGCCCAGGTACTCCTTGGTCACCATTCCGAAGCTGCTGCGCATGATCGCCTTCCGGCCGGGCAGGAAGTCGGGGCTGGCGGTCTTGTAGCGGTGCAGTTTGTTGAAGTACATTCGCATGGCCTCGTATTCTCCGGGAACATTGTTGGACAAATCGATCCGCCCGAATCCAATCTCCACATTGCTGTTGGGGTTGGTGATTTGCGACATGCTTTCCGCATCGTATTTGTTGTCACCGGGGACGTTGAGCGTCCCGTCAGCCGCATTGATGCTGATATCCAGGGATGCGTTGCATGCCATCGCGGTGACATTCCCGCCAGTCACAATGAAAATATATCCGGTCACCGTGAATGTCCCCGAGCCCGCCAGACGCGCATTGGTCAGGATGGTCTGGTCGATGACCACACCGCGGGGTAGGGTTACCGTACCGTCGGGATTGTTGGTGTAGCCAAGGAATGTTTTGAATGCCGAGTACACCCGTCCGTAGGAAACGTAGACGATGTAGTTGCCGGCCGGTTCGAGGACATAGGCATAGCTGGATGCGTAGGTCACCCGCAGGTTGCTTAAAAAGGTTGCATCAATGGTCACACCAGTGGGACAGGTCACGGAACCATCCGCATTGTTGACAAAGCCGGCAACCAACCCTCCAAGCATGTACTGAAAGTTGGATTTCACATCCGGCCAGACCCCATCCATGTCCGCATAAAACGCATCCGCACCCTGCGCGGAGACATTGCCGTGGCCATCCGGGCCACTGTAGGACAAACCACTGCGGGCCACCGGGACTTTGCCCAGAAGCACCACGTTCTTCAGCGGCAATCCCGGATACTGGTTCCCGGTGTCTTGATAAAGGGCGATGAGTTGGTTGCGGATATCAATATGGGCCGTGGGAAAAGGGGCCGTGGGAATTCCCATGACATCCTTCGCTCCTGTGCCATTCGATGTATAATCCTTGGCCCTTGCCACCTGGATTTCATGAACCAGCCAACCGTCCGCAACCAAGTCCGCCTTGTACTGCGCGTACTCGGCGGGCAATTGGGTGGGAATGTCATCGGCCACCACCAAGGCCATCCGCCCACGCGGCTCGGTCCGGTCCGCCTTGATCCCGGCAAGGATGTTGGCGAATTTCAGGGAAGTCGTACCTGTGGCGGCCAGACAGTATTCATACACCTGTCCGACGGTCACATTGGTATCGTCCCATGTGCTGATGTCGGTACCCACGGTGACCGTGCCAATGGGTGACCCCCAACTGCTGGCCAACGGATCCTTCCGGAAAATGTCGTAGGTGCCGGACACATTCGTGTTGATGCCGCTGGAAGGTGTGGTTGTGGAGTAGAATTTGAGGGTGATTTTCGCCGGACTTTCGCTGGCAATCGCCTCCATCGGATAAACCAGAGGGGTGGGATCATGAATGTTGCCCAAATAGGTTCCTGGTGCCCAGACCCCGTCTCCCGAATAATGATAGGGTGCATCACTGTAGCCCTCCGCGGTGAACAAAAAACCGGCCAACAAGGCCAGACGGATTGAGTGAACAAAATTCATACGTTAGAGGAATGGAGGATACGGTTAGGGGAACTCGGGTAAAAAAGCCCTTGAGAATCCGGGCAAGTAACTACGCCTGCAGTTGATGGGAAGCAGGTTACAATAACACACAATCCCGCTAATCCGATGACCCCATCTCGTCTCAATCAATGAGACCTGATTCCGTAGTGGGTGGAACGAAGGCATGTATAAAGTTATCGCACAATAGAGTATTCACAATGTAAAACATGCTTTCGATGCTAAACGACCGACTAGCAGATTCAATAGCCAGGAGTACATTTAACCTGCTTTCTTTAAAGTACTTACAATGATTTAATCGCTCCCCCATTCGGGAATTTTGTTCCTGGACGAATCCCCATTGAACCGCCAAGCGCCAAAGAAGCCGGCCAGTTTCCCTATTTTAAAGCTTTTTTTTATTCAACCGATCGCTCTCAAGGAGCCTTACCCTCTTAGCCGGATCCATGCAGTTGGATTGCTGTAGGCCGGCTCCGCCTGCCAGTCCGCCTCAGGCGGAAGGCGGACGGACGGCATTCCCAAGGCTGGCGGGCCCCAGGCCCGCCCTACAGTTGAGCCTCACCCGAAAGGTGATCCCCGGCGTGGCGCGGGGGTGGCAGCAATTTCAAATGGAAGTATCTGGCTGCCGGTCTCGCAGACTCGGCTCCTGCCCGCGGGCCTCGGGGAACACCGACATGACTCCGACGTTCGTCGCGAGCGGGATGTCTTTGGTACCTTCAAGACAAAGTCATTCAAATCCATTCCCACTGCATAGTGACTCCCCAGGCGGATTAATCAGCTGCATCGATCCGGCTGAGACGGAGAGGAGGCCCTTATTGGGAATGAAAATCATCTGCAGGGAGAAATTCCCTGTCCCTCACCCACGCCATCATGAATGGATCGTTCCGATAACCTGCCATCTGCAGGCTGATATCAGGCTTACTTGCCATCCAAAGCGGGAGATTTGTGGGAGGCTTCGTATTTGTTCCACAGCTTGACGATAAACGAAGAAGGACTGTTGGTCCCGCTGTCAAACTCCCCTTTTTTCATCATTCTGTCGGCGTAAGCAACCAAGGCAGGATGGTTCCAGGCCTCTTCCAATCCCATGATTCGCACGGCCAGTGCGCAACCGGCGATATTGTTGAAATTGACGCTGCGGTAGGGAGTCTGCCACCCGCGGTTATCCGCTTCGGGCTGCTTTTTGTGGACAATCCCCCACTCGGCCATCCCGATGTCCTCGCTGGTATACGGTTCCTTGTCGGTTGCCCGTTTGTCTGGATTCCATTTTCCACTGTGGGTCACATCAACCTCAGCCTGACTGACGAAGAATGTCTGTTCATCCTCCTGGAAACGGGTCTCCCATTTGCCGGCACTTTTCATGTGATCGTCGTTGAGAACCACGCCTGCCATGAGAATGGGTAATTTCCGGCCGATGTGGTGCCCCCCGTTGGCCGGCCACCCGCCTCCCTCATCGGCAATGCCCGTCAAATCGATCCCGAGCTGGACGAAGGGAACCAAGAGCTTCTCCTTGGTGGTATCGCTATGGAGTTTGGAAAAATCCATGTTCAACACCAAGGCCGCATCACACACGGTGGCCGCAATTTCTCTTCCATATTGGGGCATGTTCTCCGACGGGTGGATCATCGCCCCCAGAAACTGGTAGACATGGTCGATCCACGGACGGCCCAGATCCTTCAGCAGTTGGTCCGGACTGGGCGCTCCGTCCGCAGGATCCAAGTTCTGCAGTTTCGAGGGATCCAAATTTTTCACATTAAACTTCACCGTTTTGTCTTTGCCACAATACGGCGGACGGAAACTTCCTTCGGGCGGAGGCTCGGCGAGCACAGTGAGCACGGCGGCGGAGCGGGTGACCGGTCGCGGAGCCTTGGTGCCCCCATTGAACCTGGGGATTCCCGGCTCGGCATCCGCTTCAGAACGGTACAGCCAACTGACCATGGAAACGAGACTGGAATTGGGAGAAAGGGTGAGCGGATGGTCCGGTGATACGGCATGTCCTCCGCAGAGGCCCGCGTTCAGTTTTTCATCATACGAATCGATCCGGTTGTCATAGCCCTGTTTGCTGTCGGCTCCCGGGTTGACCATGGATCCATCCTGCCCAGGCTCGGGGGTGAACCCTTTCGCATGGAGATCGGTGGTGATGCCCACCACCTCCACCGGTCCCACCACCCACCAATCCCCCGTGGCAAATTTTCCAACCGTCTGGGATTTGGCAAAAGTCCAGGTGATGCCGTACTGACTGATTTGGGCGGCTGTTTCCGCCCGGGACTCTTGACCCACGAGAAACCAACAAACACACAGCAGAAGACGGAAGCACACGGAGCCGGGGATGGGAATCTTCATGGAAGTGGGGAGAAAAGTATCCGCACATTACGGTCTCGTCACCTTCAAACGCATGAAGCGCTTGGCCGCCGAGGTCACCCGATGGGTGACCTTCACCGTGACAGCCTGGCATCACTCGAACATTGCCTGCCTCCCGTGGGACTACGGGAAGTCGTTGGGGAAAGCCGAAAAGGTGTACTTGGGCTTCCAACCAAGACGGTTCCGCGCATGGGCGACGTCGGCATGTTTGTCCGCATCCGGATGCCCCAAAATATAGAAGCTTTCCAACCCGAGATCGGGCAGATGGATCGCGGCCAGGGCGGCGGAGGCGATATCGCGCCGGTCAATGAACTGCCAGTTCACGGTGGCTTTCTCGCGCCCGTATTTGTCGGTCATCGAGGCCTCGTCGGTGACATAGGCGGGGCGGAGCATGGCCACGCGGATGCCGAAGTTTTGGTGGTAAAAGGCGGCAATCTGCTCCTGCAACACCTTGGACAGACAATAGAAATCCGTCGGCGCATACGGCAGATTCTGGTCCAGATAAACACCCTTCTTCTGGTGCCCTGCGACCACCGCATTGCTGGAAATCAGAACCACGGTACGGCATCCCGCCTTCACCGCCGCATCGAAGAGAGTGGCCGTGGCCGTGGAATTCACATCAAGCGGCTTCTTGGGATGGTCATAGGCGCCCGGGGTGCGTGACAACATATGGCTGATCACGATGGCTTCCGTTCCCGCAAGGAGCCGTTCCGCATAGGCAGGATCGCCCGCATCACCCACCATGGCCTCCCCGAAAGCGGGCACGGGTCCCACGTCGGACAGGCGGACCGGGTGTTCTTTGGCAATTTCTTCCGCCAGCATCCGTCCAAGGAAACCCCCTGCTCCGGTGATGGCCACTATTCCTTTGTTCATGGTTTTGTATTCTGCGGGTTGGCCGCGGTGTTTTCTTTAAGTGGATAAAACTTCACCCAATCTATCTGGTAATCCGCCTTCGCATTGGGGGGACCCTTCAGCCATTTCTTCGAGGTCCACGAATTGAAAAAAAATTCATAACCGGGATCGATGTAATATTCCTTGGTGTAAAACCAGGTGTGAAGAATTTTACCGTCGACATGCCAGGTCACCCGGTCGGGCAGGACATCGAATCCCCACTCATGAAAGTCGTCGGAGGGATTGAAGTCGAGGGGGATATCGACGTGCCAGAGCGGGTGCTTCACCTGCAGATGGATGGCCAGATGGACCTCTCCGCGTCCGGCGCCGAACGTATGCGTGACCAATTCAATGTCGATTTCACCCTTTTTCCCGTCGTTCGGATCACCCGGTGTTTTCTTGTCATCCCAATCCTTGGTAAAAATACTGTTCAACAGTCCGGGCACGGCGGATGGCTTGACCCGGGCGACCCAGCGACCCCAGCCAAACTCCGCCTTGCTCTGCAGGGAGCCGCCCGAAAAAGGCTCGCCCGGCAACACGGTTTGGACGAGGTGGCCCTGGTCATCGGTGCGGCATCGCTCCAACGCCATCAGGGTTCCGTTTTGCTTCCAGGTTGCCACCTGCCAGGAATTTTGGTTCTTTTCCCAGCCCGGCGAAAACGAATCCTCGAAAGCCGGTTCGGCGGCAAATCCCCCTTCTGCCAGCGATGTTATGGCCTTGGCTTCTGCGGAGCGGAAAGGAACCGCTTTGGGTGTGCTCTCCGAGGCCTCGGCAATGCCCCCGGTTACGTCTGCCGCTGAGGCTGTCATCGGAAGGAAAACGACCGCAATCACCGTCCCTGAAAAAGCTCCCCAAATCGGAAGAAACCGTCCAGGAAAGAAACCACCCGGTCTCCGGAAAAAGAAGGCGATCATGTCCAATCATCACAACTTTGACCGCATGGCTTGTCAATGGCAATCTGACCCTACACAGTATTTCCACAAGGATCCGCATTCCGGCACGCCCCCGGAGAAATCAACACCATGAAAACTAACATTTTTCTAAACGTCTTTAAACGCCGGTATTGGGCACCCGCCATCGGCCTGGCCCTGTTCTGGGGAACCGGCCCAACGGGCCGGTGTGCGGGTCCCGATGCCGCGGTTCCGGTCGAGGCGGACCGTTTTGTGGCCGCTTCCCGGCAAATCTGGCAATGGGCGGAACTGGGTTACAAGGAGACCCGGAGCGCGGGATTGCTCGAAAAGGAACTGAAGGCATCCGGTTTTTCGATCAAGGACGGCGTGGTCGGCATCCCCACCGCATTTGTCGCTGAATATGGGTCCGGTAAGCCGGTCATCGGAATACTGGCGGAATACGATGCCCTGCCAAAAATGGGCCAGCCGGCCGCCCCGGTCCGGGAAATGGGTGAAAAAACCGCCAACGGCCATGCCTGCGGGCACAACCTGCTGGGCACAGGCTCGGCGCTGGCCGCCGTGGCCATCAAGGATTGGCTGTCCACCACCCACACCAAAGGCACCATCCGCCTTTACGGCTGCCCGGCGGAGGAAGGCGGCGGCGGCAAAAATTACATGGTGCGGGCCGGATTGTTTTCGGATTGCGACGCGGTACTGGCCTGGCATCCCGCCGATTACAATGCGGCCAGTCTCCAAAGCAACATGGCCAATATTTCCGCCAAAATCCGCTTCAAGGGCGTGGCCGCCCATGCGGCGCTCAAACCCGAGGACGGGCGGTCCGCCCTGGATGCCCTGATGGTGGCCACCCATGCCATTGAATTGTTGAGGGAACACGTTCCGGACTCCACCCGGATCCATTATGTCATCACCCATGGGGGATCGGCCCCCAATATCGTTCCCGACTTCTCCGAGATCTACCTCTATGTGCGTTCCCCGGATACCGCCACCCTCGGCCAAGTCTGGGAGCGGGTCCAGGCGTGCGCGAAAGCGGGCGCCCTGGCCACCGGAACCCAGACTGAGATCCGCATCGTCAACAGCAATGCCAACATCCTGCCCAATGACACCCTGGCAGGGCTGTTGGACAAACACCTCCGCAGCCTGGGAGGAATTGTCTACACCCCGGAAGAAATCTCATTCGCCAAGAAAATGCGGCCCACCCTGACCGGCAATGACCTGCCGCCGGTGGGCAGTGAACGCGATATCCGGCCGGTCGAGGAGGGGTGTCTCAAGGCCTCCAGTGATGTGGGAGATGTGAGTTGGGCCGTGCCGATGTCCGAATTCCACACCGCCTGCTGGATTCCCGGCACGCCCGCACACAGCTGGCAAGCCGTGGCCTGCAGCGGAACGGGTATCGGGGAAAAGGGCATGCTCCTGGCGGCCCGGGTTCTTGCCCTAACTGCGGCAGATATTTATCTCAACCCCCAACTGGCCAAAGAGGCGCGGGCCAGCTTCCAAAAGCGCAGCGCGGGAAAGACGTTCAAATCATTCCTGCCCGCCGACTACAAGCCGCCGCTCGGCTACCGCGATTGACGGAGATCAGTCCCCGGACATCCGGATGGCGAAATCGCGGGCAATCTCGACGGATTCCAGGCCCTGGGCCGCGTCGCACAAATCCGTTTCCACACCCCTGACCGTATCGAGGAACAACGCCGCCTGGCGTCGCATCGCCCCCTCGTAGGGCAGGACCACGGTGGTCCGTGTGGCCTGTTCCTCCGCCGGCCCATTCCGGAAAAATTCCACCGAACCGGGCATATTGATCAAGAGAGGGGGCGGCAGATCCACCTTCACATATCCCCGCTCGAAACAAACGATAGCATTCTCAATCCAATCGCGTGTGGATTGATAGGGGATGAATTCAAATACCGCCGGAATTCCGCTCTCACTGCGCACCACCAGGAGCACTTTGGAGGGATCGGCATGGACCACTTTGAACGGTTCGCCCAAAAGATGCCGCATCCAGTCAAATTGGTGTCCATGTCCCCCGGCGAACATTCCGAACAATCCCCTCGCCCCGGCGTTCATCCCGGGGAAATCGGCCTCCGGGGCCTCCTGGGACTTGAAGGCGGCGGTTCCCTTGATGTTGTCAAAGTGGCCTCCTGCGATCCAATCGCCGGCCAGGGACACGTGGATTCTGGCATAGGTCATTTTCCCGAGTTCCCCGCTGGTTTTCAGCCGGCGGATTTCCCGGATGGCGGCTATCGTTGCCGGGTCGCTGCGCTTGTGGAACGCCACCCTCAGCAACGACCCCGTTTCCCGGGCGGCGGCTGCGATGCGGACGGCCGCGGCGGGTATGGCGGCAAGCGGCTTCTCGGTCAACAGCGGGATGCCGGCCTTCAAAAAATCCACCACCACCTGCTCGGAGGACGCAATGCCGGGCAGAACGGCCACACAGGCATCGATCCCCCCTCTCTCAATCAGGGCGGTATGGGATGCCTCGGTTCTGCCGATGCCGAAACGGACGGCCACGCGCCGGGCCAGATCGGTGTCCGCATCGGCAATCGCCACCAATTCACAATCCGGAAGGGTGGAATAATATCTCAGATGGGCCGTCTGGGCCTGCTTGCCGGCGCCGACGAAGCCGAGCCGGATTTTTTTTGGGGGGGCGGATGGCGTCATATAAATTCAGGACAAGGGGGCAGTGGCAGCGTGCGGAGAAATTCCACATCACGACGGATTTTCCCGATGTCGGCATCGGGCCAGCAATACTCGATGGTGATGGTTCCCCGGTAGCCGCGCTGTTCCACATATTTGGCCAGGGCGGTGAAATCGAGGCGCCCGGGCTCACTGAGATATCCGGACCCGCCATTGGCGTCCATTTGGTGCCAGTGCATGTGGGCGATATCGGGATAGAACCGGTCCAAGACGTCAAACAATCCCGCATCCAAAAAGGGGATGATGGGCTGGAAGTTCAATTTGAAATTGGGCTGTCCCACCTCCCACAACAGCCGTGCGGTGGATTCGATTCCATCGGCCAGGGTGTGCGGATGAGTTTCCACCACAAACAACATGCGGGGATGGGAGCGGCACAGCCCGGCGATTTCATCCGATGCCGTCCGCCATTGCTCCTCGCTTGCGTCGGCACTCCCCACCCCATGGGGGCCGACATCGGTGAATGTCCGCATGCGGGAACTTCCCAGCATTTCCGCAATTTCCAGGGCCCTGCGTGCCGCCCCGCGGGTTTCTTCCAGCCTTTCGGCCCCCTGTGTGAAGGACAGGAAAGGGGCCACCACGGGAGCCGACATGCCGCGTGAAGCAAGTTCGCGGACGATTTCCGGCCAGGCGGAAGCCGGGGTTTCATAAAGGTGGCGCTGCCAGATTTCCAGTCGGGAATAACCCAGATCGTGCGAGACGGCGATGGCCTCGGCGAGGGACAGATTCCGGAAAGCAACCGTGCTGATCAGGCAGGGCAAGGGGGTGTTCATGTTAAAATGATGATGTTTCCCGCCGATAAATCAACCCCCGTGGAAAACCCACAACGCGGGGATTGTTCCGGTCCGGTCCCGACTAGGAGAAGGAGATTCATTTCCTATTGTTTGGGCGGGCCGAAATTTTTCCAGTGGAATTCGGCAATCGTGGTGATCGACCCCACCCAATAAGGCCAGTCATGCCCCCCGGGTGATTCCCGGTATTCGAAATCGACGAGGCTCGACTTCTGGATGGCCTCGAGACGGGCCCGTCGTTCCTTCGGGTCGGCAATGGCCTTGAGTTCGGCCTCGTGTTTGGCCAGTTCCTTCGCGTTGACCGTCTGCAGGAGGTCGACAAAGTTCCTGTTTGATCCGAGAAGCCGGTCCCCTGTTCCACAAATCATGAGGAGGGGCGGAAGTTTCGTTCCGGCCGCGACCGTTTGGGTGATCCGCGGTGCAAGCAGGGCGGCATCGTAAGCGGCCCGATTGGCCGACCTCGGGCCCAATAGGCTTTCCAGCCAGGCGCGTCTCTCCCCCTTTTTGAACCCGTCCTTGCTGTCATCTTTTTCAGCCTTGGGCTCGAAGAGGGCAAAGGCCCCGCTTTGTGCGCTCACTGAGGTGAAGAGGCCGGGTTGCTCCAGCATGTAATGCATGGCCCCGTATCCCCCCATGGAAAATCCCGTCACAGCCGTTCGGGAATCGGTGCGGTAGCGCCGGGCGATCTCCGGCATCAATTCCTTGAAAAAAAACGTGGTAAAAAACGAATTCGGCCGCCCGCCCCTGGCATCGATGTAACAGGAATCCTTGTCGGCACTGAAAGTGACCACCAGCATGGGATGGTCCACCAGGAACCGCTTGAGAGGCGGCATGCTCATGTACGTAAGATACGGGGCGTCTTTTCCGTGGAGGGCATACAGAACCGGGTATTTCCCGGAACCCCCGGCATATTCCGGGGGAAGCAGTACCGCGACCTCGATCCCCTTCCCCATCGAGGCGGAATAAACCTCGAATTTGTCCACCACGCATTCCCGCGGGGGGGAAGGGGGGGGAGTTTTCTGGCAACCGAGGAACCCGAAGCCACAAGCAGCCCATAACAGAACCAGCGGAAGAATCCGCAGGGCACGGGCTGCGTCGGGTCGGGGCAAATTCACGGCTGGTAGGTGAGCGTTCGGCCCGTGAGCGAATCAATCACAATGGACACGTAATTCGCCGCCGGGGTGTTGGGAACCTGTGAAACCTTTGGATTGAGATTCCTCAGGGTCAGGCACCACGGCTGTCCGGGGGGCAGATTGGTCGAGCCGTCAGGGCTGTATTGGAAGGCCACATACGTGCTGTCTTTCAGGAGATTGGGCACCGCCGTTTCCGCAGGCCCATACCATGGAACCAGGCGCGGGTCCGCTGTCGACGGGTTTTTCTCCCCTTCCGAAATCACCGTGGAATATTGGTTGGTCCTGTCGAACAGGACATTGCCCGGAAGCAGCTTGCCGGGAGTGATCCATTCATCGTTGGCGGCATGGGAGGCGTTCTTGGGAACCACCAGTGCAATCACGCGGTATTCATCCCCGGTTGTGTCCTTGATTTTGTAGATCCGGACTTCGACAGGCAGATTGCGGCTCATCGCGGTCTGGCGGGCCAGCGAGAGCTCTGCGCCCGTCATATCAGCGGCTCCGCTGATATTGAATCCATCCAGGGTGCCCTTGAGGGCCGGCACCGTGGCCGCGGCAAGGATGGTGATGATCGCCAGGACACTCAGCAATTCAATGAGACTGAACCCACGCGAACGTTTGATATGGGACATGAGAACCACAACCTATTATTGCGGGAATGAAAAAAAACGCAATGCTCATAAAGGTGATTTTTGCTTTGGGCCACCCTTCCGCCGGATGATGGGCAGAAAACCGGGAGGCTAGGCGGCCTATTCCCTCCCGCGGACGCGGTCCAAATTTTTTTATTTTTTTGTATTCGGGACAAATTCACCGCCGCCGCCAGTCTTCCAAACCCACTGGGTGTTCGCGGCCGCCCCGGCTTGCTGCGGGACCCCCGCGCGGTGGGCCGCCCACATGGCATTGACGAACGCATCCAGGGATTTGCCCTCCTGGTTGGGACGGGGAAACGAGCCCCGCCGTGCCGCATAAGGGTCCTCCGCGGCCATCCACCGGTCATAATAATCAAAAAAAGCATCATGGTTCCAGAGGGCTTTGGCCTTCATCCACTGGACCGCCAGGGCGGTTCCCGGCAAACCGCCGGAGACAACCACCCGATAACCTTCCGAGCGCTTGTCCCCGGCATCCCATTCACCGGGTTGTTTCTCCTCATAGGGAGGCTTCGCCCCGGTATGCCAGACCATCTGGTAGAGCGCATCCTGTCCGCACCAACCCTGTCCGTAATAGGTTTGCTGGTCCTCCGAAAAAACAACGGTTGGCGGCAGTGTCTTGAGTTTGGGATCGTCAAGCATCAGGCCGGCAAAGAGAACCGGCCACTTGCGGCCGTTCCAATGCCCGCCATCGGCCGACCACCGGCGCCCTTCCTGGGCGAGTCCATGGAGATCGATGCCCAATTGCACCAGGCCGGTCATCAGTTTCTCCTTCTGCTCCTTCGGCCCCTCAAGCATGAGCATCAGGCTGGCGATGGAGGTGAGCCGGGAAAATTCCCTGCCGTAGTTCACCTGGTTTTCATTCGGTCCGGTCATCTGGTGCAGCCAGCTTTCCTGGTGGTCCAGCCACGGGCGCTCGAAATAACGCTCGAATTGCGGCCACGACGGCACGGGGCCGGCCGGCTTCAGGGAGGGAAGGATCTCCCAATGGAGATTTTTGGCCTGGTAAATGGGCTTCTCCGTGCCCGCATAAGGCGGACGGAAGGCGTCGGCCGGCGGCTCCTTGTCGAGACAGGTCAGGACGGATGCGGACTTGAGCGCCAGGGGACCGTTTTTTTCCGAAGCCCACATCAGGGTGTCGCACAGGAGGGGAACCGGAAGGGTTTCATTGCTGACCGTGGAGACCAGCGTCCGGTTGGTCTCCAGCTTGCAGGGGAATGCGACCGACATCTCCGGGCTGTAACTGATCAGGCGGGAATCGTAGCCCTGGCCCTTCCCCGGCTTGAGGACGATCATCGATCCATTGCGCATCCGTCCGTCATCCGGCTTCATCCCCGTCGCCCCATAGCGGCTTTTGACCGCCGCGGCACCCGCAGCCACATCGACCGGACCCGGCGAGGGAGAAACCGAAACAACCGTCACCGGCCCGACCACCCAAGGGTCACCGGTGATGAAATAGCCCACGGGATATTCCTTGTCGAAGGTCCAGGTGATGTCGTCCCGGGTGGCGGTCCGGGACAGCCCGGGAGATGCGGCGGCGCACGGGGGGATCAGGGCGGCAAGAATACATAAACCGGACAGGAGCAGTCTTCTCCAATTGCACCCATCCAACGGGAGGTTGTTATTCATCGGTAGTCGCCCACGATGCCCGCCACGTACAAATCATCCAACCAAAAACTGGCTCCCGCGGGTGGGGTTTTGAAGCTGAAGGAGACCCGGAGGATCGTGGTGGCCGGATCCAATACGGCTTTCCACTCCACTTTTTCCCACTGATCACCCACGGGAATACGGGCGACATTCCAATGGATTTTCAGCCGGTCTTTCCCGTCTTTCATTTCGTCCACGGATAACATCCCCTCCTCGGAAAAGCCCCGGGAACGCACATAAAAGCTGACCGACACTTCGCGATCGGTCACGGGAACCAAGGGAGGCCTGATGGAGGCCAGGCCTCCGATTTTCCCGGTAATCTCCCATTGCAAACACTTCAATCCGGCATGGGGACGGTCACCCTCCAGACGGAAGACCATGGGCACATCCCATTTGGATGCACTGCGGTATTCCGCCTTGTTGTTTTCGTCGGTGAATTGGGCACTCCAACCGGGAAGATCCGGAGTGAGACCCTCAAAGTCGATGGAGAACTCCGCCGCATCCATGCGGCCCGGCAGGGCAAGCAGGAGGAACAGCAGAAACCAACGGGAGAATTTGGAGGACCGCATAGCAGTGGGGATGAGAGTGGATTTTAACCTAAAATTTGGGATTTGTCTCCCGGTGAATAGGGCCTCGACAAGGAGGGGCGACTTGCCGTCGCCCAGGGAGACAAAGGCACGGCGGTTGGAAAACCGCCGCTCCTTGTTCACGGAGCCCGTAGTGGAACTTGGACAAGTTTCGTGCCTTTGCCTCCATCCCCCTCCGCCCCCTCCGCGATCGGCGATCGCGGCTACCGGGACTCAGGAGTCGGGGGACAGGAAGCAGGGGTCAGGTGGCAGGAAACGGGAGACACAAAAAAGCCCCAACCTTTCGGGTGGGGCTTTTTGAAGAGGGATCGATTCCTCAGGATTGCTTGCGGCGGCGCAGGAAGGCCAGAAGGCCCAGGCCGCCCACCAGCATCGCATAAACCGAGGGTTCGGGAATCGCACTGGTGGTGAACTGCAGGTTGGTCGAATTGAGGCTGAAGCTTCCTGTCAGTCCGGAAGCCAGATTGGAGTAGCTGAAGTCCCCCACACTGAAATCCGTCAGGCCGAAGTTGATCAGGGTGTAGGTGTAACCCGCCCCGCCCGTACCTAGGAAATCAAAGACAAACGCACTGCCCGTGCCCTTGTCCAGCATTCCCGCCCCCAGATCCAACAAGTCGGCCGAAATACTTCCCGAATCCAGCTCGAATTGCATCTGGCCAAAGGACCCGCTGGTCTCCCCGTTCCAGACCAGATCGCTGTTCCCGTTCTGGCTGGTGCTCAGCGTCCCGATGCTGTTGCCCGGGGCAATCGCGCCACCGGCCATCAATTCGATCTGTGCGGTGGTCCCGGTTCCCGCCAGCTTGGCGCCGGAGGAGATGGACGTGAGCATCGAATTGCCGATCGATCCGTTCACAATCAGTGTTCCCGACATAACCATGGTCGGGCCATCGTAGGTGTTGGTGTTGCTGAGCAAAAGCGTTCCCGCCCCGGTTTTGACGATCCCGCCGTGCGCCGTGGTGGAGAGCACCCCGCTGATTTCGGCATCAACCGCCGCCGCGCCGTTCATCACCCGGATTTCCCTCGGAGAAATCGTGGCAGACCCCCCTTGGATGCTCATCGAAGTCGCCCAGATGATTTTGGCATCGGCATCGTTGGCTCCCAGGATCAGGGCGTCCTGTACTCCCAAGAAATTCGCCGTGGCACCCCAGCTGGGATTCGTGGAGAAGGTCACCGTGCGGTCAGCACCATAGGCGGCAAAGCCGCCGCTGTTGGTCCAGGCCAAACGACCGCTCGCCCCGGTTCCAATCACGATGTTCAGGAGGTCGCCACCGCTCAACCCAAGGACGCCGCCGTTGAGGACCACCCCCCCGGTTCCGTAATTGCTGGTGCCGGCAACCTTGAGGACACCGCCCGAAATCGCTGTCGCACCCGAGTAGTTATTGGTCCCACTCAGGGTCAGGGTGCCGTCGCCCGCCTTGGTGAAGGCCGTGGCCGTACCGTTGTTGGAGATGACCGACGCAATTTCCGCCGTGCCTGAAGTCTTGTTTTGGAAGACCACGAGTTCCTTGGTCGTGCCCCCCGAGCCCCGCAGCGTGCCCCCTGTGATCAGGGCGTTGCCCGTTCCGGTCAGGAGAAGACCCCCGGCATCCAATGTCAGGGTGTTTGCGGAAGTAATCGTTACCGTCGACCCGTTGGTGATCCGCAGGGTGTTGACCGAACCGGTGGTCACGTTGGCCAAAGGATTGGCCGAAAGGCTGATGTTTTCCGCCGCCGCCCAGTTGGCCTGGTCATTGCTCGTCTCATAGGTCCCCAGGGCCTCGATGTTCCCGGCGTTGTAAGTCGCCCAGTCGCTGCCGTTGGCTGTGGCAAAGGCCACGCCATTGCTGCTGATCACCGAATTGGTCATGGTCGAGGTCGAGGTTGTCACCGCCCCCGTTGAGGCAAGGGTCACATCCAGGGTCGCTCCCACCCCGGCGAGGTAGCGGGTGATCGTTCCCAGGTTCAGCGTAGTCGAGGTGCCCCCATTGCCGTCGGCCAGGATCTTGGAGTGGCCACTGTTGAGGGTGAAGTTGTTGACCGTCTGCGAGGAGGTCCCGCTGGTTTTGCCGCGCAGGGCCAGGGTACCGCCCTCCATCACCAGGGCGCTGGAGGAGGAAATAATGTTGGTTGAAGGCGCCGCGGCATTGGAAAAGTCCAAACGCAGCAAACCTTCACTGACGCTGGTGTTGCCCGTGTAAGTGTTCGTGCCGGTCAGATTCCAGGTCGATTGCCCCGCCTTGTTCAGCAACGTGAGTCCCCCTGCCGTTGAGTTGGAGATCACACCACCCACGCGGTTCTCCGCGGTGCTTCCGCCGGCGAGAGTGAAACTGTGCGTGGTGGCCGCATTGGTGTGGGTGGAACCGATATTCCCATCCCATTGCAAAGCACCCGAGCCATAGGCGGTAAAGTTGAGTCCCATCGTACCTCCAGATGCAATATTAACCGCGCGGTCCGTGGTATGACCGCTCCCGGTGTAAACCATACTCAACTCATAGGTTCCCGTTGAAGATGCCACATTGAGTGTGCCATTGGGCACGGTAGTGGGAGCGCCAAAGGAGCTGTTGCCCCCACCCACAGCGGCAATCGAATCAAAAAAGACGGCGCCGCGGGTCAATGTGGTGAGGCCGGTGTATGAATTGCTCCCCCTGAGGATCAGGTTGGATGCATTGAAATCCTTGCTGAAATTGGCCACACTGGCCCCGTTGTTGCTGATATTGCCCCAGACCACGTGCCCGGCACCCAAACCGCCGAAGCCAATCGAACCATTACTGGCAGGACGGACATAAATATTTCCCTTCAGGTTGTAAATGACTCCAGCGGTGGTGCTGGCGTTGTTGAAGGTGGGTCCGACACCTGAAGCCGTCACGTCGCTGAGGAAGGTCTGGGATTTGGTCACCCCGGCGTTGATTGTCAACGTGTTTCCGGCCAGGACAAGAGGGCCACCACTGAATCTGAAGGCCCCGGCGCCCGTGTCAAAAACGACTTGGTACACGGCCCTGCTCGCATCGATCGTGACATTGGTGTTGGTCGCATTGTTGAAGGTAGCGATGTCCGCAGTCCCGGTGCTGGGAAGAGCTCCCGACCAGTTCAGCGCGTTAGACCAGTCACTGTCTACATTCCCATTCCAAGTTCCGGGGGCCGCTTGAAGTGAAAAAGAAACCGAGAAAATTAAACTAACAAATAAAACGAACTTTAAATTTCTATACGCGCAGGATTTCATATGATTACACCTTTAATTCTAGGCTACTGTTACTGACTGATGTGCGTTATCCGCTTTATTTTCGATAGCCTTAAAGTAGACATCTTATAAAGTTTAGTCAATAGAACCCGCTATTTTTGATTGGCGCAGCATTAGTAATACTTATTTAATGAGTCTCGTGATCTCCCTTCTCCCCCCCTCCGCGATGGGCCATCGCGGTTACAGGGACTCAGGAGTCGGGGGACAGGAAGCAGGGGTCAGGTGGCAGGAAACGGGAGACACAAAAAAGCCCCAACCTTTCGGATGGGGCTCTTTGGATGAAGGTTTTCTCAGGATTGTTTGCGGCGGCGCAGGAAGGCCAGCAGGCCCAGGCCACCCACCAGCAGCGCATACGTGCTCGGCTCGGGGATCACCCCGGTGTAGTTGATATACAGCTTGTCCAAATCCCCGCCCAATCCATCCCCCTGGCTGATCGAGAATGTCCCCGTCGTCGGGTTGCTGAACGAATCGGTGAAGACGAACTGGTTCACATTGAAGCTGGTGATGTCCGCACCCGCATCCACAAAGAGCCAGCTGTAGTTGCTGCTGCCATCGAAGTTCTGGGCCAGTCCCGCCGCCTGCAGCGCATCCAGGCTGGCGATCTCGATGGTGAACGCCCCCACCCCGGCCGTGATGTTCAGCGAGGCCGCATTGAGCAGATCCCAGCCCGCCGTGGTCGATCCCGCCGTGCCCGTGGCGTCATTGACTTCAAACAGGAACGTACCCCCGTTGGCCCAGGTCGTCGCACCCGCCGCCATCGTGCCCGTGCTGTTGCCGGGGGACATGATTTTGCCGGTGCCAAAGGTCAGATCCAGGTTGGAGATGTTCGAGCCCCCGATGGTGCCCGCGGTGTAAGTCAACGTCCCGCCGTAGTTGCTCGCCGAGTTGTAGCTGAACTTGCCCCCGTTCAGAGCGACATCGCGGGTCAGCCCCGTAGTGCCGTCGTAGCGGAAGTTGCCACCGGTTACAGAGACCCCACTGGTGCTGTTGATGTTCCCGGTCGAACTGACCAGAAGTGTTCCGTTTTGGACCGATGTGGCCCCGGTGTAGGCGTTGGTAGCGGAAAGGGTCAAAGTGCCGGCACCTACTTTGGTCAAAGCCCTGGCACCCCCGGATTCGGCCACCGCCGTGTTAATCGTGATGTCGCCCGTGCCGCCGATGGACGAATCACTCGCCAAGGTCACGGGATTGGCGGCATAGGTAGCGGTGGCCACCGCTCCGCTTCCGCCACCATCCGAAAAACTCAGGCTCGGGGCAGTCGTGTTGTAACCGGAACCCAGATTGCTGATGTTGATGATATCGACCACGCCGGCCGTCGCGCTGGCCGCGGCCCCACTGGCCCCCGCGACCGTGCTGAAGGAAATGGTCGGCATGCTGGTGTAGCCCGTGCCCGCGTTGGTGATGGTGATCCCCGTGACCACGTTGCCCGTACGAACGACCGTACCCGTTGCGCCGGTGCCCCCACCGCCGCTGAAGGTGACCGTGGGAGTCGCCGTGTAACCGGTTCCTCCGGAAGTGACACTGATGGTGCTGATCCCGAGGCCGGCCGTGGCCGAGAAGCCGGAGCCATCGCCGCCTGTGACATTGATGGTGGGAGCGCTCGTGTATCCCGACCCCACGTTGGAAATGGCCAGGCCGTTCACCCCGGCTCCAATGACCGCGGTGGTGCCCGAGTTATTGACCAGGGCCCCCACGCTGCCCGCCCCGGTGCCGTTGAGGGTGATGCTTTCCGAATTGAACAACTTGCCGTTGAGATCCAGCGTGCCCCCGGAGGAAACCGTGGTGTCCTGGGTTCCCGTGGTCGAGGCCGTCACACCGGTGGTCGCACCCGTGGCCGTTAATTGCACGCCCAAGGCGTTGTTGACTCCAGCCTGCAAAATGCCGCCGCTGACCGTGGTTGTTCCGCTGTAGGTGCTCGCTCCGCTCAGGGTCTGCGTGCCGCTGCCGGTCTTGGAGAGACCCAGCACGCCGTTGCCGTTGGCGGTTTTGTCGACGAGTCTGCCCGAGAAGGTATAATTCCCGTTGCCGCTCAAAGTCAGGACGCGTTGGGCCGCGAGGTTGCTGGTGAGGGAATTGGCCGTGACCGTGCCTCCGCCCCCGTTAAGATCGGACAACCCGGCGATTTCCTGGCTGAAGTTTGCGCCGGTAATGGATGTTGAAGAGACCGACAAATCCAGCACAGCTCCGCTGGCAATCTTGACCGTGGTGCCGGTCGGCAGCGCGTTGTCCATTCCGACCCTGATGGATCCGGCTTCGATGTTCGTGTCGCCGCCATAGGTGCTGGCCACCCCGGTCCTGGCGGTCACGTTTGCGGTGGAGGTGGTGGAGGCCCCCAGGGTCAGGCTGCCTGTGCCGGTCTTGGTCAGGCTGTAACTACCCCCGGAATTACTGACCCCGCCATAGACATTGAAGGTCCCCGTGGCGGCTCCGGTCGGCGACACGTTGATCGTCGAATCACCCAGCATCCGCACTCCCGATGTGGCCAAGGTGTTGACCACCGGATCGACGGCAAGAATCGCTCCCGTGCCGCCGGCTCCCAGGTCGAAGCTTCCAACCGCCCGGATCCGCCCGGATCCGCCCGTGGCAGACACCGAGGCTGTGCCCGAAGCAACCGTCACCGTGCCGTTTTGATAGTCAGAGCCGTTGCCTTCGTTCGCCGCGAAAATCAGCAGCGATCCATTCCCCAATGAAATCGATCCGCTGCCCAGGGTTTTCAGGCTTGTCGTCGCGGCCGATGCGGCATTCAACGTGATGCCGGCGGAGACCGTAATCGGACCGGTCCAGCTCGAATTCGTTGCCAGCAAGGTCGTCTTGCCGTTGACGATCAGGCCACCCGACCCACTGATCGGCGTGTTGATGTTCACGCTCCCATTGCCGACCCCCGTAGATGTGGTGATGGTGTACCCGTTCGTGGTAATTCCACTCGTCCCGGTGATGTTGAGGCTGCCCGAAGAGCCAGCATGAGCGATCGACAGGTCGTGGTTCATGGTGATTCCGCCGGAAAAGGACGGATTGTTCGAGAGCCCCACGGTCGTCAGGGTGAGGGTGTTCCCGGTGCTGCCCCCGGCGACGACGATCGGATTGGTGTAAGTTTTGTTGGAATTGGCGCCCCCCATCAACGTGGCATTCCGCGAACCCGAAGTATCCCCCAGGGTGATCGTTCCCGTGCCCGCAGAACTCTTGGACGTGAGCATATTTCCATCGGAGGTGATGGATAGGGAGCCTCCCTTGATGGTGATATTCCCGGTGTAATCCGTCAACCCGGCATCGTCTCCGAGAATCACGCTCCCCCCAGCGGCCGCGTCGCCGTTGATGGTCAGATTGGCGCTGCCACTGAGCTTGACGGTGTTGTTGGTGGAGAACAAGACATGGGTGGTTTCCAGAGTGCGCCCGGTGGCAATGTTCCATGTCTGGTCGGCCGCCAGAATGAGATTGATTGAGGAGGTAGTGGCAGCGGCTCCACCTATGATCGAGGTGCTTGCCGTCCCGGTATTGGTAATGGTAATTCCGCCGCCGCCCAAGGTCAGGGTCGGAGAAGAGCCCATGACACCCGAAAGGGTATTGAGCCGCGAGTCCTCGATCGTGATACTGTTAACGGTCACGGCACCGTCGAGCGAAATAGCAGTACCGTTCACGTAATTCACATCGGTGCCCGCGAAAAAAACCACGTCCGGCGTGGCTCCACCCGCATTAAAGAATGTGTCCGTCGCCACGTCGCCAGCGGCCGATGTGCTCCAGTTCGCGGTGGTGTTTAGATCCCAGACGCCGTTGGCAGTGGTGGCTCCAGAGCCACCAGGTGTGGCTCCATCGATGTCCCAGTAGACCGTTCCTGCGAAGGTCTGGACCGAAAAGACCCCCGTTAGCAATACGGCAAGCAGTGGCATTATTTTATTCATAGTTAGGATCTTGGTTTGGCTTTAGATGATTAATCCAATGAATCTATTTTTACAGGTATCTACACTGACCACTTTTCACGCTGATTAAGTACAAAGTAAATTTTTGTACAATTTTGTCAATAAAATTACCAGCCCAATCATTAGCCCGCAGGCGCTTCACTGGGGATAGATAGGCTTCCGCGATGAGCCATCCCAGCTACAGGGGATTCCGAGGTCGGGGGACTGGAGGCAGGGGTCAGGAAGCTGGAGACACAAAAAAGCCCCAACCTTTCGGGTGGGGCTCTTTGGATGAAGGTCTTCTCAGGACTGTTTGCGGCGGCGCAGGAAGGCCAGCAGGCCCAGGCCACCCACCAGCAGCGCATACGTGCTCGGTTCGGGGATCACCCCGGTGTAGTTGATATACAACTTGTCCAAATCCCCGCCCAATCCATCCCCCTGGCTGATCGAGAATGTCCCCGTCGTCGGGTTGCTGAACGAATCGGTGAAGACGAACTGGTTCACATTGAAGCTGGTGATGTCCGCACCCGCATCCACAAAGAGCCAGCTGTAGTTGCTGCTGCCATCGAAGTTCTGGGCCAGTCCCGCCGCCTGCAGCGCATCCAGGCTGGCGATCTCGATGGTGAACGCCCCCACCCCGGCCGTGATGTTCAGCGAGGCCGCATTGAGCAGATCCCAGCCCGCCGTGGTCGATCCTGCCGTGCCCGTGGCGTCGTTGACTTCGAAAAGGAACGTGCCCCCGTTGGCCCAAGTCGTCGC
>Ga0209066_10000290_pt1 | contig 75274 bp, 68 predicted proteins | sample All_14_2_FD_187198 | JGI IMG/M metagenome (GOLD analysis project Ga0209066, IMG submission 187198) | Freshwater microbial communities in response to fracking from Pennsylvania, USA - Allegheny Zone_MetaG_DW_15 (SPAdes) (version 2) ...
AGTACAACGAATACCGACCGCATGACTCGCTGGGCGGCGTGCCGCCCCGCCAGTTCATGCCCAGACTGACCACCCAACCCGCCGCGGACTACAAATTTGCTGTGTCTACTTGACGGGTGAGCTTACGGCATGACCCGTACGCCTACTTGAAGGACGTCCTGCAACGGCTGCCGACACAGCGGGCCTGCGATATTGGCGAGTTGCTGCCTCATCACTGGGTACCGCCCACCTGACCGAACGCTTCGCTGCGGTCAACATGTGTTCGCTGGCTGCTTACGACCAAGCGTGCTCATGCGATGACGCATCTGGCGCGCATCAAGGGCATCAGCTCGCCCGCGTTGGCCCACACGTTTGGCTTGTGCGTGGACATCGGCATCCCCGTCCTGATCAAGCGTTTCAAGAGTGAGATTCCAAGTTACGTTGATACGCTGGTCATTGCCAACGAGAGCGCCGAGATCTTCACCTCGGTCGAGCGACAGCGTCACGCCACAGACCACGCGCTGGTCGGCACTTTGATGGCACGCAGCTGGGGCGTTTCTCAGACGGTGCAGCTTGCCATCAGGATGCACCATGACTATTCAGGTTGGCGCGATGGCGCGCCTGTTGCGGTTCTGGACCTGATGGCGCTGTACCTGGTTAGCGAGCGCATCATTCAGACCTACCTGGGCCAGAACCGGCACTGCGAATGGGACAAGGGCGGCGCTCGTGCAATGGCAGTTCTCGGCATCGATGAGTTGACCCTCGAAGCTTGGACTGACGAAGTCCACGACGTTTTTGATCAGGCGCGATGAGGTGCTTTGCGGCGCGTGCAGTGGATCGGTCTTTAGCCGTCCAGCAATCGCGACTGGTAGCGACGATGGCGACGTGCCCTGACTGAGCACGCCGAGCTTGGTGCAGTCGCCGTCAAAGTCACTCCTTTGACGGGCACGGGTAGACTGTTCCCATCGTTTTCTGCAGTTCGAGCGAATGTCCGCGACCCTCTTGAATGTCTCCGCCGAAGAGCGCGAGCGAATCGCTGCCCTGCGCCGCTTGTTGGTGCTCGACACCGAACCCGAGCCGATGTTCGACAACATCGTGCGCATGGCCGCCGCGATCTGCGAGCAACCGATCGCGCTGCTCAGCCTGGTGGACGAGGACAGGCAGTGGTTCAAGGTCAGCATCGGACTGCCCGATACGTCGCAGACCGGGCGCAGCATCTCGTTCTGCGCCCAGACGGTGCAAGGCAACGACGTGTTCGAAGTGCCCGACGCCAGCGCCGACCCCCGTTTTGCCACCAACCCGCTGGTGCTGGGGCCGCCGCATATTCGGTTCTACGCGGGCGCCCCTTTGGCGCTGCCCGGGGGTGAGCGTGTCGGCTCCCTCTGTGTGATCGGCCGAGCACCGCAACAGCTCGATACCCTGCAGCGCCAGCGGTTGCGGTCGCTGGCCGCCATCGCCGGCGCGGCGCTCGAAATGCGTCGCGAGCTGATCCAGAAATCCATCACCGCCCGCAGCGACTACGAACAGTCGCTGAAGATGAGTGAAGCGCACTACCGCGCGGTGGTCGAGGATCAGGCTGAGCTGATCTCGCTGGCCACTCCTGAGGGGCAGCTCACCTATGTGAACCCCGCCTATGCCCGGCATTTTGGCCACACGCCGGCCACGATGGTGGGCACCAGCCTGTTCGACTTCATCGAACCCGAGCACCGTGCGGGAGTGCGGGCCTTGTTCGATCAGGTCTCTCGCACGGGTGAGACGGTCTTCAGCGAGAACGGCATGATGGCCGCCGATGGCACGCGGCACTGGGTGGCGTGGACGAATGGGGTGTCGCGCAGCGCGGATGGCCAGCTGGTCATCCACTCCGTGGGGCGGGACATCACCGCCCGCAGGGCCGCCGAGGAAGCGCTGCGCAAGAGCCAGTCCTTCCTGTACCGCACCGGGCGCGCCGCGGGGGTCGGAGGCTGGGAGTTCGATCTGCGCACGCAGCAGCTGACCTGGTCGGAGGAAACCCGTCGCATTCATGAGGTGCCGCCGGACTACGAGCCCACGCTGGAGGCGGCGATCGATTTCTACTCCAACGAGGCGCGTGACACCCTTCGTCAGGCCATCGCGCAAGGCATCGCCACGGGCAAGAACTGGGATCTGGAACTGCCGCTGACCACGGCGACCGGTCGCCACATCTGGGTTCGCGCCGTGGGCGAGGCGGAGTACGAGGCCGACCAGCCAGTACGCCTGATCGGTGCGTTCCAGGACATCTCGTCGCGCAAGCAGCTCGAACACGACATGGCCGCGCAGGCCACCACCACCCGGTTGATCGCCGAATCCATCCCGGCGGCCGTGGCCACAGTGAACTGCGAGGGGCGCTACACCTACGTCAACAGCGCCTTCGCCAGCCAGTGCGGCCGCCGCCGCGAAGAGATCATCGGACGCACCGCACGCGAGGTGCTGGGAGAGGCCGAGTTCGAGCAGCGCTGGCCCTCTATCCAGCAAGCCCTGGCAGGCCAGAGCGTTACCGTCGAGATCGCTCGGCAAGACAAAGACACCAAGAAGTACGTCTCGCTCAGCTACTTTCCGCTGAGGGTTGGGGCCGATGCGATCGATGGTTTGGTGGTGGTCAGCCAAGACGTCACGCAAGTTCGTCTGGAGGCATTGAGGCTTGCGGAGCTGTCCCAGCGTGACCCCCTTACAGGCGTTTTGAACCGCAAGGGGTTTGAGCACTTCCTAGAGCGTCAGCTACTAGCAGGAGGTGGTGCATCAGTGGGGTTGCTCTACATCGATTTGGACGACTTCAAGCCAGTCAATGACCGGCATGGGCACCCTGCTGGCGATCGGGTCCTGATTGCGTTTGGACAACGACTAACCGCGCTGGTGCGAGAAACGGATGCCGTAGCCCGTCTCGGCGGTGACGAGTTTGCCCTGGTGCTCACAAGACTCAATGACCCCTCGAAAGCGGCAACCATTGCAGACAAGGTGTTGGCTGCCGCCAGGGAGCCGTTTGACATCGGTACAACGTCGGTTTCCATCAACGCCAGCGTAGGTCTGGCATGTGGAGTTGTCGACGATGGTGGAAGTGATGAGCTGATCCTGCGAGCGGACAACAACCTGCTGAAAGCCAAGGCCGCGGGGAAGGGAAAGTGGGTCTCGGATGCGGGAGCATGGGCCTGAACCTGCCCAACTCTGTAAGTTGCCACACCCCCATCGACAAACTGCGCCGTACTGCTGACACTGACTTGCCTCGCGGTCAGTGCCACCGAAGCAAATTGATTTGCGCGAGGCCGAGAGCGCGAACGAACTCCGCATAGCTCGCCCGGAGTTGTGAAGAGCGTCCCAAATTGCGGCTCAATGAACCCGTAGCACCGCAAGCTGCTGTCGAATTAGCGCGACCTGTATCGACACCTCATCACCCTCACATTTACCCAACATGGCCCTGCCCAAAGGGGCTTCGCTGCTGATGACCTGAACGAGCTGATCGCCGCTGACCAACTTCATGCTGCCCCCATCCGGGCCGAGAAAGAGCAGTTGCTGCTGGTCGTCGGAACCAAGCAAACAGACCAGCGCACCGAGCTGTATACCTTTGCTGGGATCGTAGGGGCGCGGGCGGAATTGGCGCCAGTTGGCCATCGCTTGACGGATGGCTTCGGCGCGACGCGCTTGGCCGGTAGCCAGGTAGGCCGCTTCCAGTCCCAAGGTGTCGTACTTGTTCTCGGCGATGTTTTCTTCGTGAGTCGCCGTTTCATGGGCTGTCCGCATGGCCTGTTCGGCTTGCTGCAGGTCTTCGGCGAGCCGATCCAGCACCTGCTGCTGCAGCAAGAATTTATCCATGATGAAGGTCGGCATCTCGAACAAGCGGAGGTCAGGTCTGGATTGTGAAGGGTTCCACCAGCCTTCGACGCTTCTGTTGGCCGCAGGTCAACTTCAGCCATAGGTCCGATTCCGCCGGTTGTCAGGGGCTGTAGGAATTATTCTCGGCCCGACGCGTCGGCTGGGCTACAGCCTGCGATGCAATCGACCGAAAGAATCGCGTTGAGCTTGGCAAGCCCCGACGAGCCTCACCGGCACACCCCCTGTGACGCCCGAATCCAGTCCAATGCACCATCGAGGTCCAGGTGCGCGCTGCCGTACGAACGGCGTAGTAACCGGTCAGGCAACGTCCAGTCCCACTTCTCGCGCAGAAGATTACTCGTATCAGCCAGCAGGACATCAATTGGAGGCACCTCGTCCAGACCGGCTTCGAACAGCACGTCGGTGATGTCCTCCAGCGTCGCCTGCCCCTTCAGTACCTCGACGCCCGGGCCGGCCGGCGCAGCAACAAACCCTCGGCGGTGCAGCAGGCAGGCGATTGCTTCGTTCGCCGCATCCCCGAGCCAGGTGAGCAGCAGCACCTCGTGACCCTGGTCCAGCACATAGGTGTCCGCCAGGTTTCGTGCCTTGTAGTGGGTCCTGGCCTCAGCGAGGAAGCGCCTGGCCACGTCGTCCAGATAGGCCGGTTGTTCGTTGGACTCTAGCAGCTGGCGCATTCGTTGCCGCACCCTGGTGTGCGTGCGGCCCGCACCGCCGGAAAACAGCGGCGGCGCCCCTCCGACCGCGCTGCTGACGTAGATCGCCTTCTGCTCGTCGTCGATGTCCTCGACCTTCCAAGTACGACCAGCAAACAGGATGCGTTGTCCAACCGTGAGCATCTGCGACACCGGCAACGTACCAAGCGACCTACCGCCCGCGACGATGCGAAATTCCTCGTCTGAAGCGAACGCAGCGTAGAAGGTGTAGTGATTGACCAGCTTCTCGCCAACCCGACCGTGAAGCAAAGCACCAGACGAATCCTGGACCAGCAGCTCCTTTTGACCAAGGTGCCGGATCAGCTCGACAAACTCTTCCTTGCCAACGCTGGCGAAGGGTGTTGCCGGTGCACACAGCAGCGCGTGTAGCTGCCCGATGGTCGCGCCACCGTTCTGCGCGATGAATGACAGCACCTGTTGGACCAGCGTGGATAGGTGCGCGCCCTTCACCGAGGGAGGCTCAAACCAACCCTCGAGCAGCAGCGAGATCATTGCCACCATTTGCACCGTGCCCAGGCGCAGCTCATCCGCGATCGACGGCTGGCCGCCCAGCGCGTCCTCGACGCAGTAGCCACGAAGCACAGCGGGCTCGCCCCTGCGGCGCCCCGACCTCCCCAAGCGCTGGCGCAAACTGGCCACCGATGGCGGCGGCCCGATCTGCGCCACGCTCTTGACCGCACCGATGTCGATGCCCAGCTCCAGCGTGTTGGTACAGATGGCAGTGGCCGGACGCTCCTTCTGCTTCAAGGCGGCCTCCGTCTCCGCGCGGATCTCCTTCGACAGGCTGCCGTGATGAGGCCAGAACTCGTTGGGCACCTGCTGCGCTTCGCACATTCGGCTGAGCAGATGCGTGTAGCGCTCCACCTCGCGTCGTGAGTTCGGAAAGACCAGGTTGTTCGAGCCTCGCAGGCCCTTGAACAGATGCCCTGCGATCTGCGCTGGCGTGACAGGCTCGCTGTCCTCGTCCTCCTGTTCGCCGCGCACGACGCGAGGCTCCTCGTAGCCCTTGACCAGAATCTTCAGCTCACCGCCCGACGACTTTGAGTCGACCAGTGTCACGGCAGGCCCATGTCCAGGCCGTAGAAATTCCGCTGCGAGGCTCATGTCGCCGAGGGTTGCGGACAGTCCAATGCGGGGCACGCGCCGGCCGATCACGTGTTCGATGCGGTGCATCAGCGACTGCAACTGCTTGCCGCGCTCGGTACCAATGAACGCATGCAGCTCGTCGACCACCAGATAGCTCAGGCTCTCGAAAGTGGAGCCTATCGAGGTGCCGCGGTTGCACAGCATCGCCTCGAGCGATTCCGGCGTGATCAGCAGCACGCCTCGCCGCTGTGACAGGAAACGGCTCTTCGCGGAGGCCGAGATATCGCCATGCCAGGGCCAGACCGGCACTTTAAGTTGTTCGCAGAGCCGGTCCAGCCGGCCGAACTGGTCGTTGATCAGCGCTTTCAGCGGACTGATGTAAACGGCAAGGCCGGGCGCCTCGCCCTGCACCAAGTGGGTCAGTGCCGGCAGAAACGCAGCCTCGGTTTTGCCTGCAGCCGTGGCTGCCGCCACGATCACATCGCGGTCGGCCTTGACGATCAACGGGATCGCCGCCTCCTGTGCATCGCGCAGCGACTCCCACCCTTCAGCCCAGATGAAGCGCTGGATGCGCTCGTCGAGCAGGTGGAACGAGGTCGAGGCCGAGCCGGACATCCCGTTCAGGCCCTACCGGATCACAACTTGAACGAGGCGAACTCGTCTTCGCCTTCCGCCTCGGTAGCCTGGTCGGCAGCGCCGCCAGTGTCGGCTGCGATAGCAATGCCCCCGAGCAGTTCCTGCCACAAGGCACCAGGGTTCTGCTCCATTACCGCCAGCAGGTTGATGAACGCGGTGATCGTCGTGCGCGGCGTGCGGAAGTAGGTGTCCCCAATGCGCTTGGAGCAATGCTCCATGAAGCTGAATATCCCTTGATCAGGGATCAGGTGCCGGGCTGGGTCGCCAAAGGCATACACGCCTCGGATCTTCTGGAGCAGCACGTAGAAGTCCTCGGGACTCAGGCTGGACAGCCGCACTACCGGCCCGCTGAAGTCCACCAGGCCCTCGGACGCGAACGTGTTCTGCGCAAGCCGGCTCTGCAGCGCCGGGTAGCTGTACAGCCCGCGCCGGGTGTCGAGCAAGAACTCCGGCGTGCCGCCCAGCACGAACCCGAGGCCAACCGCCGTGCCTTGCAGCGAATCATTCAGGATGCGCAGGATTTGCTCGTAGTTCGCATTGCGCGCATGGCTATTCGCCAGCTTGTAGAGATTGACCAGTTCATCCAGCCCCACCAGCAGCCCGCCGAAGCCAGCCAGCCGGACGAAGCGCGCCATCAGCTTGAGCTGATCGTAGACCGCAGCGTCATCGACGATGGTGCGCACACCCAGGGCCGTACGCGCATCGGTCTTGGTGGTGAACTCGCCGCGCAGCCAGCGCACAGCATCCGATTTCAGCTGCTCGTTACCCTCGTCATGCCCGCGGCAGTAGGCGGCAATCACATCGGCAAAGTCGTAGCCGTTCACCAGTTCGGTCAGCTGATCCAGCTTCTGGCGCAGGACGGCCTCGGTCGAGGCGCCACTCGCCTTGGCTTCCGTCTTCGCGGTAGCGATGAACTTCTCGACGATGCCACCGAGCGCCCCGCCTTCCGGCTTGGTGCGGGTGGCCAGGTTGCGCATCAGTTCGGCGTAGAGCGATCGGGCCTGCCCGCCGCTGGCGTGCAGCCGGCGGTCGGGATTGAGGTCGGCACTGGCCACGACCAGCTTCTTCTCCATCGCCACAGCACGGACAAGGTTGAGGAAGAAGGTCTTCCCTGCCCCGTACTCGCCGATCACCACGCGAAAGGCCGAGCCTCCATCGGCCACGCGGTCGATGTCTGTGACCAAGGTTTGAATCTCGCGCGTGCGCCCAACCTGGATCAGGTGCTGCCCAGCCCGAGGTACGACGCCCGCGCGCAGCGATTGGATGACCGCGTCGCGGTCCTTGGGACGGATGGCAGGTGTGTTCATGCTTCCACTTTCTCCAGGATATCGGCGTTGACGGTCACAGGGTCGTCCCCCTCGAAGAGGGGCAAGTCGTGGGCGTCGAACGCGGCTTCGTTGATGTGCTCCAGTGCGCCGTCGAGCATCAGGTCAAGGTCGGCCGCCACGTCGAGCAGTTCATCGCGCGTCCATTGCGGGCGAGAAATCATCACGCGGGCCAGAGCGCTGTGCGTTTCGTCGAGGCCCAGAAGCCCTGCGGCGTCGCGACCCGGTTCGCCTTCAGGCTCGGCTTCGACATCTGAGTCCGGCACCGACTCTTCCTGGGACACGCCTGCCTCCTCGACCTCAGCGAAGATGTTGGCCAGCAAGGCCGAAACGCGCTCGGTGTCCCGCTGAAGAGCGGCAATCTTGGCCGGGTCCAGCTTGAAGCCGGTTTCCTCGACCTTGGCGACAGCGGCTGCGGTGGGCTTCACGCCCGCCGCAACCGCGTGGACGTCGGTGAATACCTTCTTCGCATCAACACCCAGGGCCTTGTAGATCTTCTCCAGCATCTTCACCTCGGCAGGCGATACCTCGCCATCGGCCTGCGCGACGGTGGCCATGAATGCTGCGATCGTCTCCTTCACGCCCTGATCGAGCGGTTCGAACTTTTTCTTGAGCGTGGTGAGCGACGCTGGAGCCTGCATCAACAATCGCAGGTGAGCCAAGAGCCGTCGGGTCTGGCTGGGCGACAGATGTGCCCATGACAGCACGGTTTGTCGAAGGTGCCCCATCTCCTTGATGCTGAACTCCCCATCGGCCGCAGCCACGGCCGACGCCAGTTGCAACGTCAGCGCAGCAGCCAGGTAAGGGCCGCCGACCCGCGCAATCGGCTCGGAGGGTGGCAGCGCGAACAACACCACCTTGTCCTCGGGCTTGGGCACCTTGGCGCCTGTCAGCACGTCGGGCTCGAAGCCGATCCCCACCGACTCGAGCGCCCGAGCAAGCGAAGCGGTCTTGTCCTTGTTGAAGGTCCCGGTGGCGCCGAGCGGCGTCAGCAGGTCCTGGAACGACATCGCAACCATGCCTGAACCGATACGCCCCTGCAGACCCCGCAAGGCCTTCTGGCCGGGTTCCGGCCAGAGCGTGGCCGGCAGTTGCAGCCACGCCTCGATGGAGGCACGTGCGCTCGGGTTCTTGCCCACGAGGCGGCTGTACGACTCAAGTGGCTTGGTCGCCGCTTCGACGACCTCCTGCAGCTTACGCACCGGCGCCGTGAGGACGGTGACGTCGGGGGTGTCCTTGAACGTGAGCTTCAGTTCCTGGTAGCCCCGGAACCCGGCCGAGGCCGGCTGGTAGACAAGCTTGAGCTTGGTGCGGTTGCGTGGAAGCGGCATGCCTGAACCGCAGAGCTCGGCGTACTTCTGTGCGAAGACTCGCTCGAACTCCTCGGCACACCGTGTCGCCGGTGTCCTTAGGACGATGTTCGGGTCCAGCCTCGCCCAGGCCAGCGCCAACGCCGTCGGCACGGGAACGCCATCGACCGCGGCCTGGCCGAGCGCCAGCCGGACGTAGAGCGGCAATTCATACGTACTCGGAAAGGTCGGCACCGGCTTCTCGTAGAGGCGTGACGGGTGTTCGGCGAGCGCCACCCAGTCGAGCAGTTCGCTGGCGTAGCGCCGGAAAGAGCCTGACTTGGCGCCGTAGATGCCCAAGAGGCGCCGCAGCTCGGCGGCGATGACCGGCCAGTCGGCCTGAGCCGCCTCATCCTTCGAGGCATCGATGATGGCGCGCCTCTCCAGACCGTAGAAGAACAGGAACACAAAGCCGATGTCTGCCTTGGGATCCTGGCGTCCGCCAGCAAGCCAGTTCAGATAAGCCCGCCGCGCCGCTGGCGATACCTCCGAGTAGCTCGGCCAGTAGTTCATCTGGCGCTCGGTGTAGTCCCCACTTCGGCCGACGGACTTCGACGGATCGATCAGGCAGGGGTCGTTCGACCCGCTGGACGTGGGCAAGGAGGTGCCGACATAGATCAGCCCGCCCGGTATCTTTGTTCCTGCCACCTCAACGGTCTGCCCGGTGGGAATCCAGTTCGCCTTGCCATAGCCTTGAGGTGCCGATGGGATGCTGTACGACGGGGTTGGCGCGGCGGTGGTCGCGCGAACCGGCTCGACCAGGGGCTGGGGTTGCAACGGGTTTGCAGCCGCAACGGGCTCCATATGCCGCGGCGGCGTTGGCGTTGGCGTTGGCGTTGGCGTTGGCGTTGGCGTTGGCGGCGAGACCGCGTCATCTCGGTCAGGTTCCGCATTTGCACCCTTGGACTTGTTGCTCCGCGAAAGAAGATAGACGGCAACGCCCATTGCCAGTACCACGCCAGCGCCGAACCAAACCTGCTTGGGAATGGCGGACACCAGCGCAATCGCGCCAATGGCGACAGCGACCAGTGCACCACCCGATCCGGACTTCTTGCCTCTTGCCATGGGCAATGCCTCCCTTTGGCGCAATCTTCGCCCAAATCCTGAAAGACGAACGCAAGTCGCGCGTCAGAGTGGGGCGCCATTCTCTAAAAAACATCGCAGAAACCAACGTGTTTAGCGACCTCGTATCCCCTTCCGAAGCGCAAGGGCCGTATCCGCGGCCCGCACGCATGTTGCCGGTTCGCAGCGAGCCGCCCCTCGGCGGCGGCCCCTCGAACTCGCAGCCCTGGCCACAACCGGACGTGGGCGCGCGCTCTCCCCGGCTGTTCGTGTAACGGGATCGTTACCCGCAGGCCGGAATTTCCGGCCCGGTGCGTGCGGCGAGAGCTCGGTCGCCCGGGCGCGGCGACGCCATACCGAGGAACGCAGCTTGCTGGGCCTGTAGCACCAGGTGCTATAAACTACCTAGTTTGCTTTACAGCGTGCAGGCAGAGGTTGATTGTGATGCGCAAGACGAGGTCACCCATCATCGAAGCCGTGCGCGACACCGCCAAAGGGCTGAACAAGGTCGGCGTGATGGATCAGGTCACGCTGCGCGAATTCGACCCGCTTTTGCTGCCACCGGTCGAGCCGTTGGAGCCCGCCGAGATCAAGCGCATCCGCGAAAGCGCTCACGTCAGCCAAGCGGTTTTTGCGCGCTTACTAAACACGAGTCTCTCGACCGTTCAGAAGTGGGAGATCGGTCAGAAGAGGCCCGCAGGCACTGCGCTCAAGCTGCTGCATCTGGTTCAGAAGCGCGGCCTGGAGGTCGTCGCGTGACTGCGATGCTCCAGCAACACTCGATCAGGACGCGAGCGCGCAGCGCAGCCTTTGACAATGGAATCCAGCCCGTCGGCGTGCTAATACTCGTCAGACGGTTCGCAGACAAAGGTGATATTGCATGAACGCCGATATTCTCAGAAGAGTAGTACGAGCCATTGCCGATGGTTCCCAATCCGACTTGGATCGGCTCGCCGGCAAGATCGTCGAAGCCGAACGCAAGACCGGGCATGTCCGCCTCGCCGAGCAGCTAGAGGCCATCCTCAAGCAGCCGAAACCGAAGCGAGCGCCGCCGTCGCCAGCTCCATCAGCTGACATCGACCGCACGCTCAAAGAGCTGCCGCTGAGCAGGCGTCACGGGGAGACGCTGGCCACGCTCATCCCGCACGACCAGTTGGAGCACCACATGGTGCTGCCCGAAGCGGTCGAGCAGCGCTTTGCCCGCATCGAAGCCGAGTACGCCGCCCGTGACCGGCTGCGCACTTTCGGACTCAAGCCTCGCAAGACCGTGCTGCTCTACGGTCCGCCGGGCTGCGGCAAGTCGCTGGGTGCCAAGCGGCTCGCCTGGAATACAGGCTTGCCGCTGATGAAGGTGCGCTTCGACGTGCTGATCTCCTCGTTCTTCGGCGAGTCGGCCCAGAACCTGCGATCCATCTTCAGTAGTGCCCGCGAAAAGCCCTGCGTGCTGCTGCTCGACGAATGCGACTTCATTGCACGGTCACGCACGGCCTCCAAGGACATCGGCGAAGTGTCGCGTATCGTCAATTCGCTGCTGCAGCTCATGGAAGAGTACGACGCGCCCGGCCTGCTTGTCGCGACGACGAACCTGGAGTCCGCGTTGGACCCGGCACTGTTCAGGCGCTTCGACGATGTGTTCGCCATCCCGTTGCCCGGGAAGGCCGAGATCGAAAAGTTGCTGAAAATGACTCTGTCCAGCGTGCGAATGGACAGGCCCATCGTCTGGGAGCCTCTGGTTGCCAGCCTCGAAGGCTCGTCGGCCGCGATGGTCGTGAAGGCCGCTCAGGACGCCGCCAAGGCTGCCGTGCTGGCCGGCCGCCCGTCCCTGTCGCAAGAAAAGCTGCTCAAAGCCGTCGAAGAGCTGCAGCGGCACGACGCGGCACAAAGGGCGTAAGCCATGCCAGGAGCGCACAACTTTGAACACCTGCCGCTGCTGCTGCGCTACCAAGGCAAAGCACGACTGCGCGGAGGCGGCGATCCGTCGCCGCAAACGCTAGCCAACAAGGGAGCGCAACGCCAAGCGCACAGCGTCACCCTTGACACCGCGGCTCAGGCGCTCAGTGCTAACTGGCAGGCCCGCAAGGTGCAGCGCCAGGCGGCAGGCCAGGCCTTACCGGACATCCCCGCGGGAATTCCCATCCTGCTGCAGATTGACGCCGGGCTCGACCTCGACGCGCTGCGCGCCAAGTTTCAATTCGAGATCGTGGCGGAGCAGGAAGACGGCTATGTGATAGTGGCGTCTGAGGACATCCAGCTGACGGCGTTCCGCACCATGGCCCAGGGGTTTGCTGTCACCGTGCACGGCTCGGCGACCATCGCCGAGGTCCACAAACTGTTCGACGATCCTAACCAGACGGACCGGCTGGGTCGCATCCTTTCTGATCAGCTGATGGCCTCGTGGGGCAACATCGACGAAGACCAGCCCTACATCGTCGACATTGGAATCTCCTGCGTAGGTACGCAGGAGATTCCGCCACGCCCGGTGCGCGGCAGGCGCGCGACCGACGCCCAGTGGGCCGCCAAAGAATATGAGTGGTCGGAGCGGCGGGCCAGTGCCTACAACGAGTGGGACGACATCAAGAACGAACGTGAGACTTCAATCCAGAGGTTCACCGAGTTCTACCAAGCCGAAATTCTGCATATGAAGGACAGCGCCGACTTTGACGTCGGCGTCCTGCCGGACAGTTTCACGGTGCGGCTGAAGATCTCGGGCAAGGGCCTGAAGGACTTCGTCCTCAACTATCCCTACATCTTCGAAGTCGTCGAACCGGAAGACATCGCGCTGCCCCAGAACCAGGGCCAGCAAGGCGCAAAAGCGGCACCCGCCGTCGCGCCGGTCGCACCCGATGCCGACGCACCCGCCGTCTGCGTCATCGACAGCGGCATCCAAGAGGCGCACGTTCTGTTGCAGCCAAGCATCGACCAGGCCACGTCCCATTGCTTCCTGCCGGGCCAAGCCGCGACGGCCGTCGCAGATGAAGTCGCGCCGGGCGGCCACGGCACGCGCGTCGCAGGCGCCGTGCTGTATGGCGAGGACGTGCCGGCCGACGGCGCACCGCAGTTGCCATTCTGGATTCAGAACGCCCGCGTGCTTGATGCCCAGAACGCTATGCCGATCGAGTTGTTCCCGCCCGAAGCGCTGCGCAAGGCCGTCGAACGCTTCAACGACGGCCCGCGCCAGACCCGCATCTTCAATCACTCGATCAACGCGCGTAGCTATTGCCGCACGCGCTATATGTCATCGTGGGCGGCCGAGATCGACCAGTTGTGCAACGAACGGGATGTGCTCGTTGTGCAAAGCGCCGGCAACCTGCCGCTGCACGGCACGCCCCCATTCCTTGGCATCGCCGACCACCTGACTGCTGGCCGAGACTATCCCGCCTATCTTGTAGAAAACGCGGCTCGCATCGCCAACCCGGGCCAGAGCCTGCAGGCCCTGACCGTCGGCTCGATCGCCTACGCCGCCGCCGAGCATGGCGCATGGCGCACCTTTGCCACCCAACCGGCCGGCCCCTCGGCGTTCTCGCGGACCGGCCCTGGCATCTGGAACGTCATCAAGCCGGAAGTCGTGGAGTACGGCGGCGACGCCGCACGCACGAACAACGCGCCGCCAGACATCCAGGCCGGCGGCGTCATCCCCGCCGCTTGCCCCAACCTGGTTCGCTCGACACTGCATGGACCCGGGCCGGCAGCTGACCGTGACACCGCCGGCACGTCCTATGCGACGCCCAAGGTCGCACGCATTGCAGCTCAGGTGCAACGTGTCTTGCCTGCCGAGCCGGCGCTCCTGTATCGCGCCCTCGTCGTGCAATCGGCGCAGTGGCCGGACTGGGCAGAAGACCTGCTGTCGCGCTTGCGCAATCCGCCGGCCAACATGGCGCCTGCGGAAAAGCAGGCCCTGTTCACAGCGGCGTCAGGCGCTTTGCGCTGTTTGGGCTTTGGCATCCCCGACGAAGCGCGGGCCACCACAAACACGGATCATCGAACAACGCTCATCACGAGCGGCGACACCGAAATCCATGCCGGTGGGTGCCACGTCTACCAGGTGCCAATCCCGGCCGAGTTGCGCCAGCAGGCCGACGAGTTCGATATCCGCATCGACGTGACGCTGTCCTATGTCGCCCAGCCGCGGCGCACGCGCCGCAACCTGCGCCGCTATCTCTCGACCTGGGTGGATTGGAAAGCCAGCAAGCTGGGCGAGGGGCTGCACGACTTCCGCGTGCGCGCCATGAAGGACGCATCGAACGGCGAGGTGCCGCTGCCGGGCACCACGCTGCCTTGGGTGCTGCATGACAAGCCCCAGGACGGGCTGATCCGAGACTTCAAGCGCAACAGCGGGACGGTGCAGAAAGACTGGGCGGTCGTCCGCTCGAACAGCCTTCCCGACCACTTCTGCATCGCCGTGGTGGGCCATCAAGGCTGGAGCCGTGACCCGGATTCGACGGCGCGCTATGTGCTCGCGGTGACCTTTGAAATCCTGGGCGGAGAAATCACGATCTACGAACCGCTGCGCGCAGCGATCGCCGAACTTCAGGCCCAGACCGAAGCCGAGATTGAGGGCAACGAGGTCGAAGTGGAAGTCGAAGCGACTGAGTGACGCGCGGGCACAGAACCAGAATGGGAGACAGCGTTGGTTAACTGTTGCAGCGCGGTCGTGCGGGATCAGGTTGCAAACCTTCGGCGCGACCGCACGCGACGCCATCGACGCACGGATGGTCGGATGTTCGGCAGCACAGCAGACAATACAAGCAGACCAATACGCGCCACTCCTGTCAGCGACCGAACCTGAGCCTCTGCCGCCCGAGACTCATTCCGAGTACGAGATGCTGGTGAGTCGTGAATTGCATGTGCACGGATTCTGGGAAAGGCCCCGAATGTTCTGCCATATTGCCCGGGGATATCTCTCTGGCCAGGGCCGATCTGGTGGGCAACCCTGATGATCAGCCAACGCAAGACATTGCTGTGTCGAACGAATCGGCGTAGTGTTTTTGGCTGTTTTCTCCCCTCTACGCATAGAACACAACTTCGCTTGCCGTTTGAGTACAACTTCTGTTGAGCAAGCGGACGCGGTGTTGAGAATCTGCCGGGAAACATTACCGATTGGTAGTTCTACCAAGATAAATAACGTTAGCTTGGTATGCACGTCGAAGGGCTAAACTCACCCGCATGGTGCGTCACGAAGCAAAGGTTCGGTTGAACCCGCAAGGGCAAGGCGGGGCCGCTGCATGCTGCGCATGTCCAACGGGTGAGAGTCCCGTCCCGGTAGGCGTCGGAGCGCCGGGTAGCAGACCCCAGGTAGTGGAGGGAGACCTCTGTGCCCGAGCGGGGTGTCAAAAGCCTGCCAGACGGCGCAAGCCGAGCAACGGGGAGCAAGCACGCGGGCCGCAGCATGAAGTGAAGCCTGCAGCCTCGACAGAGTTACAACCCGCAGGCCGAGCCGCTCATGTCACGGCGAAGGCAATACCGCTGGCGCAAGATCCGAAGCGCGCCGGGGGCTGCGGCGGGGTATGGGGCGCAGCACGCGTGCAAGGACAGGTGTGGAACGTGAGAGGCCCGTCTGCGCAGTCCGAGTCGGGGCAGGCGCACTCGTATAAGCCCAAGGCGAAGTCGAGGCGTGCGCAGCGGGAGTCCGAGGGGATCGTAGTACCGATGGGTGAGGCGCAAGCCGGACCTGCGAAGGCCGTGGGGCAAAACGCGGTTGGAGGGAAGGGTCCCTGCGGTGGTCATGCTGAGATAGCGGGTAAGCGCGAGGGAATGGCCGGCAAGACCGGACCTAACGACCCCGACGGACGAGAGTCTGGCGATAAAGTGCGAGAACTGCAAAGGCAGCTCTGGGCCGCAGCCAAGCGGGCACCGGGAAGGCGCTTCCATGCGTTGTACGGCCAGATGTGCAGGGGTGACGTCCTGCACGAGGCGTGGAAGCGAGTGCGCCGCAACAAGGGCGCAGCGGGGGTTGATCGGATGACGATCAGCCAAGTCGAGCAGTACGGAGTCCGATGCTTCTTGGAGGATCTGGGCGAGGTGCTGCGCGCAGGCGAGTATGGAGCGCAAGTCGTGCGGCGCGCCTACATACCCAAGGCAGACGGGGCGACGAGGCCCTTGGGCATTCCGACGGTGCTGGACCGGGTGGTGCAGATGGCGGCCAAGCTGGTGCTGGAGCCGATCTTCGAGGCGGACTTCCTGTCGTGCTCGAACGGGTTCCGGCCCAAACGCAGTGCGCAGGTGGCGCTGGAGAGGCTGAGACATCTGGGCAGCCAAGGCGCCAACTATGTGTTGGATGCCGACATCGAGAACTACTTCGGCAGCATTGAGCATGACAAGCTGCTCACCTTGGTGAGCGAGCGTGTCAGTGACCGCAGGATGCTCAAGCTGGTCAGACAATGGCTACAGGCTGGAGTGATGGAAGACGGGGTGGTGAGCCATCCGGTGGCGGGAACGCCGCAAGGTGGGGTGATCTCGCCGCTGCTGTCGAACATTTACCTGCATGTGCTGGATCGGGTGTGGGCCAAACATGGTGCACATCTGGGAGAGTTGGTGCGGTATGCGGACGACTTTGTGGTGATGTGCCGCACGGCGCAGGGCTGCGAAGAGGCGCAAGGCCGCATCGAGCACGTCATGGCCAAGCTGGGGCTGAAGCTGCACCCACAGAAGACGCGACGCGTGGAGTTGACGGGCGGACGGGAGGGCTTTGACTTCCTGGGCTGCCATCTGCACAAACGCATGAGCGGGCGGCTGTGGCAGCAAAAGGGTCTGAGAAGGTACTACCTGCAGCGCTGGCCGAGCCGCAAGGCGATGAACCGAGTGCGACAACGCGTGAGGGAGCTGACCCCAAGAAAGTGGTGTCACCGGGATGTGCGAAGCGTGATTGCCGAGCTCAACCCGGTGCTGCGCGGCTGGGGGCAGTATTTCCAGACGGGCAACGCGGCCGATCACTTCACCGATGTGGATGACTACGTGGTGAAGAGGCTGAGGAGCTTGCGCTTGAAGCGTGCGGGGCGCAACTTGCGGGCGGGCCAAGCTCAGCGTTGGGACCGAGAGTACTTCGAAAGCCTTGGACTGCACCGCCTGCGCGGGACGATCCGCTACCCGGGCAAACCTCCTGGCAACGGGAGGCCTGCGTAATGCTGCGGGCCGACGAACCACTGGTAAGCCGTGTGCGGGAAATCCGCATGCACGGTTTGAACGGGGGTGTTGGCTTCGTTATCGACCTTAGGGCCTGAAAACGGGCCAACATCTACCAATGAAAAACGCGCTGTCAGCGCCCTGCCCCACGCCACCCCACATCCCCGCCGACCCGGCCTGGCCGCACGAGGCTGCGCTGGCGGCCTTTCGGGCATGGCTCGCGGGGGTGCCCAGCCGCGCCGCAGTGGACCGCTATCTGCCCGATCACCGGGCCGACGGCGCCTCAGCCCGCTCGGTGATTGGGCGGATCAAACGACAGTTGGTTGCCTTCGCGGCTAGCCGCTCGCAAACAAACTTGGCCGCCACATTGACGGCAGCCAAGCCATCCGATCGGAAACTCGCCAAGGCTGCCTTTGCCGCCATCGAGACGTTGCGAGGGATGCCGCTGCCCTACCCTCTCATTGGCGACGCCGTCGAGCGCTGGCTTCCCGCGCGGCTTGTGGGTGTCCTGCATGCGGCGAGCATCCGCACGCTCGCCGACCTGACCCTGCGCGTGCCAAGGCGCCGCCGCTGGTGGACCGGCATCGCCGGGCTCGGGCCAGCCGGGGCCCGCCACATCGAGGCGTTCTTCGCCCAGCATCCTGCGCTGACCGAACGAGCTCGTGCGCTGGTGGCCGCGAGTCAGGTGCAGGAACTCGTCCCGTGGGAGCGATTGGCCATCCCCGAGGAGGTCAATGGGACAAGGGGGACCTTCCGAGCACCGCGTGCCACCTGCGCGCTCAACGCCACCAACGACTACCAGGCCGTGAGCGCCTGGCTGTCGCTGCACGAGGCGGTGGCGACCCAGCGCGCCTATCGCAAGGAAGCCGAACGGCTGATGCTGTGGGCAATCATCGAGCGTGGACGGGCACTGTCGTCGCTGACGACCGAGGACGCCATTGCCTACCGCGCCTTCCTGCATCGCCCGAGCCCTCGTGAGCGCTGGGTCGGTGCTGCGCAGCCGAGGTCGTCGCCAACCTGGCGGCCTTTTGCAGGTGACCTGTCGGCGCGCTCGGCGGCTTACGCGCTGTCGGTGCTCAACGCTTTGTACCGCTGGCTCATTGAGCAGCGCTACCTGCTGGCCAACCCCTTCGCCGGGGTCAAGGTTCGTGGCGGCCGGCCAGCGCAACTCGACACGGCTCATGCCTTCACGATGCACGAATGGAGGCTCGTACGCATCGTTGCAGACGGCTTGTAGTGGTCCTACGACTGGAGCGAGCCGGCCGCACAGCGCCTACGGTTTCTACTGGACTTCGCCTACGCCACGGGCCTGCGCATCAGCGAGCTCGTTGGCGCGCAACTGGGCGCAATAGACACGGACGCTCACGGCGACACATGGATCCGTGTCGTGGGCAAGGGCCGCAAGTCGGGCAAGGTCGTGCTGCCACCGCTGGCCCGCGCCGGCCTCGATCGCTACCTCGTTCAACGCGGGCTGCCCACGACGCCATCGAAGTGGCGTCCAACCACGCCGCTGATCGGCAGCCTTGGAGCGGATGAAAGTGGGATCTCATCGTGGCGGCTGTGGCGTGTGCTGAAGCGGTTCTTCGCCACCGCGGCCGAAGTTGTGGAGGAAGGAAGCCCCGCCCTCGCTGAGAAGCTGCGGCGGGCGACGCCGCACTGGACGAGGCATACGCATGCCACTCACCTGCTTGACGGTGGCGCCGAGCTCACCACGGTGCGTGACAACCTTCGACACGCCTCGTTGGCCACGACCTCGATGTACCTGCACGCCGACGATACCCGGCGGGCCAGGCAGGTGGCCGATCAGTTCGCCAATCCGTTCGCCGCGCCGCGTTCGTAGCCTACAGATCGCCCGATCTTATTGAAAGCGAACGTCCATGCAGCCCATCAACTGCGACGCCTGCCATCAGCCAACGCCCGCCCACGACGTCGTGAACTACGGATCGATAGAAGGCGGCTACCGGAAGTTCTGCGGCCGGTGTTTCAACGAGGCCGCTGCCAGCCGCCTTGGTCTGGAGGGGTTTCAGCACGTGGGGTTCGAGCCCGTGTGCATGCTGGACGCTCGCGGCGTCGCGCATGAGTTCCAGTTCCGCACCCGGTTGTTCGGCCCTGGCGTGGCAATCGATGCCTTCGAGTTGCATGATGGCCGCCCGGCGGGGTATGAGTTTCAGGTGATCGGAGAGCCAGACGACGAGCCCCTGGAATTGCTGGGGCGACTCATCGGCAAGATGCGCCGGGCGTTGGCACACACGCATCTGGAGGACACCGCCGACGGACCTCACGTGAATGACCGACTCATTCTGCGCGGCACCATCGGTAGCGACTCCGATGCGGACCATCGGGTGCCGACGGTGGTCATTGACGGTCGCGAAATTTGCTGGGACGAACTTGGCCGCATGGTCTCTGCCTTCGAGGGTTGGCAGTTCAAGCTGGAGTTTAGGGACCGCAGCGACGAGGTCTGACCGGGCGGACCAGATCAGCCTTGCGCAAAGACGGACTGAACCACTGCAACCAATTCGTTAGCCAATGCTTCGTCCTGCAGCGCAGAGAACTCCTTGATGAGCTTGTTGGACACCCTGCCCCCGTTTTCGCGGATCGAGCGGATGATGCGGTCGATGTCACTGTCGGGGCCTTCGATGACCTGCTTGACTCGCTCGCGAGCGAGCCGAAGGCTGCGTAGATGGCCGGCCTCCTTGCGTATTTCCTGCTCAATGGTGATGCGCACGACATCCGCAAGATACTCGACGTGATCCGTCATATCCGGGTAACGCCAAGCAGGCAATGCGTCGCTATATGCATCGAACTGAAGGTTGAAGTGCACGCCGTCCTCGGCGACCTGTTCCGTGCCGAACCGCCACGCATCAGCGTACCGACGCATCAGCGGCTTTGAGAACAGCTCAAGCACTTGGTCGTAGCCGCGTCGATTGATCACGGAACTGGTGATGGTGGCAGACACCGGCAGAATGAATGGCTCGGGAACGGCCCCATCGCGTCTGAGCACGTCATTGACGAGAAAGCGAGAGATGCGTCCGTTGCCATCGGACATGGGGTGGATGTAGACGAAGCCGAAAGACAGCACAGCTGCGCGTATCAGCGATGAAGCGCCGACTGTGCGCAGTGCGCATTCCCTCAAACCCGATAGCAGGCGGGGCGCGTCGTCCCAATGCGGTGCGATGTAGTGAACGACCTCAGTGAAGCCATCGACCTCGCCCACGAATACCGGCGAGCGGCGCACGCCATAGCGCATGGCCCTCGGTCCCAGTATCTGGGTCTGCAGTTCGCCAAGCGCCGCCTCGGACAGTGGATCGTCGTGACGTCCACACCAACGCTCCATGGCCGCTGCGAAGCGCCGGACGCGGTCGACATGCTGCTCTTCGTGTTCGATCGCAAAGCTGGCTCGACTCTCCTTGATGGTCAACCAGACCGCGCTGCGTTGCAGGACTTCGGGGCCGAACTCCGCCTCCAAGTCTTCAAGGTGCTTGGCACAGCTGTATTGTTCGGCCTGACGCACCCGTGCCGTGCGCAGTACGAGGGGGCAGTACTCGCGAGAGCCAGGCAGGTTGTCGCGTACGCGCCAGCGCTGGTTGTTGGTTGGTTGAGCGGCTGTGAAGTAGGCTTCGCCGTCGAGTGCAGTGACGTAGTTGCCTGCAACCACGCTAGGGCAATCCAGCTGCCGGCCGGTCAGGTACTCGTACAGGAACCCGGCTCTGCGCGCGTACTGGCCCGTGGGCTCGTTGGCGATCCACGCCTCGAACTCCGCCGCCGGGACAGCCTCGAAAAGCCGCGACAAAAACTCCAGATGTACGCCCTCATGCTTGAGCGCGAACGTCAGGTGGCCTACCAAGGTTCCGGCGGGTCGGGCTACAGGAGGATACTGTTCGTGGACGAACCCATCCTCCCGCACTGTCGCGCGCGATCTCGCAATGGCGCTGTCTGTGCGAAAGGCCTGCACCGCCGACACTTGGTAGTGCTCGGCCAACCAACGGTAACCGATCCAGTCTGGCACTTAGGACAACGGGCTAGAACCCGTGAACTGATTAGATTGGTGCGATCTTGATTACTTTTGATGCCGCCGTCAACAAATCGGTTAACCCTGCCTGTACGGCAGGTGGCCTTTGCCCCTCATGTCGTGGAGCACTGTCGGTTGTCCGGGCACCGCGAGCGACTTTGATGCAGGCGGTGGTCGCCCGCCCCCGCAGCAAACTCACAGCATCACAAACTCGGCTGAATGCAACACGTCGCTGGGCATGAAAACCAGGAGTTCGACGCGCGGGTCTACGACGCTCGATCATGACTGCTGGTTTGCCTACTTTTTAAGCAATCTAGTTCACGCCAATGGCGGTGCGGTGCGGCAACCACTTCATGCCTGCTTATTCACAGAATCTGTGGACATCTCTGCGGCCACCGGTGCGGATGGAACGCGCGGTGTGCCCAAACACTTGACGCTGGGCGCCTGCTGGTCACTGGCGCTCCTCGTGAGTGGCAGATACTCGCGCCATATCTCGCTGAGGCGATTCGCAATGAGCACCACCACTGTCTTCACCAACAACCGGTCTCAGGCCGTGCGCTTGCCGGCGGACGCTCGCCTACCGGAAGGCGTCGAGACGGTACTGGTGCGTGCGCGCGGTGTGGACCGCATCATCTCGCCGGTGAGGCACACCTGGGAAGAGTTCTTCTTGCGCGGACAGCAGGCGTCGGAGGACTTCATGGGCGAACGCGAAGCCTTCTGACGCCGAGACGTAGCGATGCTGAAGTCCGGCTCGTCACCAACGTCGTGGGTACGTCATCAATCGGCGTCCGGTTGAGGTGATGGGTGTCTTCAATGAGAACGCTGGCCGTATGGCGATCTCACCGACGAGCCGCACGGAAGATTGACCGCAGCCCACAGCGACGGGTTTCCGACCAGCGCTCATTCGGCCTTCAACCCGGACAGATAGTCGATGGCCACCTCAACACAGCGCTCTAGGCTTGGCCGAGACCCGGTCGCGGCGATCGCCTCGAAGCTCGCGACGAATCCCACCATCGAGCTGTTCTACCTCCGCAGGCGCTACCGACTTGGGCAGCGATGCCAGTTGGCTTCCAGTGCCAAGGTCTTGAGCAGTTGCTCCACGCCGGCTTCGCCTAGCACGCGCCGGAAGCGCCCGATCTGCGTGGCGTCGCATGGCAGACGTGGCTCGAAGAACTCGTTGCCGCTGAAGAACTGGAAGTACACGTCCTGCGCCCAGCGCTCGACCACGGACTCGTCGCTCTCGTTGTAGGCGTGCTTGAGGTACAGCAGCGCCACCATCAGACGGATCGGCAGCCGCGGTCGCCCGGCTGGACTGACCACCCCGGCCAGCTCGACCGTCTGGCCAAACAGGTCGCCATCGCTGACGCGTCGGCCACGTCCGGCCTTGTGTTCAAACAGCGGCGCCAGCGCGGCCTCGATCAACGCCCACGGCATGCGCTTGCTCAGCACGGCCAGCGGGTGGCGCAGGTCGATCCTGGTCTCCAGGCGCGCTCGGAAGAAGTCGTCGGTGGCCATCGGAGGTCTCGTCAAAACTCCCAGGAACTGGCATCCAGTGGAGATCGTTCCGGGAGTTCTGATCATCGGCATTCACCCTGTCAGCCCAGTGTTCATGCGGATCTCAGAGGTTTTGCAAAGCCGAAAACATCGTCCAAGACCAAACCCCCGCCGAGTCGCGGACTGGCCCCACCGCGTATCGCCAAGGATCCCCGTTTTCGACCAGCGCTGCACTGACGGAATCCAGTCAGCGAAGCAGCGGGTGCGGCCGGTCGGCCCCCACACGCGAGCTTGCGCTCATTCGCACAAAGCGGTCACCCTGGGTGAGCCGGCCGCGTGCTCAGCGCGCAGTCAAGAACTGCGCCACGCGCTGCAGCTCGTCATCAAGTGCCGCGCGAAATGCGGCTTGCTTGGGTGCTGAGCCAGCCACGTAGCCAAAGGCTGTGAGGTTGCCCCTGAGATTCGGAGTTCATAGCCTGTAGCCCGGAGAATGCCGGGACAGGAGAGAAGACGTGAACGAGAAGCAGACGAGAGCGCGATACACGCTCGAATTCAAGCAGGAAGCGGTCAGGCAAGTGAGGGCTGGGCGCACGGCGTCGGAAGTCGCGCAGACGCTGGGCATGCCCAAGGCGAGCCTGACGAACTGGGTGCGGGCACAGGCCAAGGGAGAACTGGGCAAGGCCGTAGAAGGCAAGGCCTCGACGGCGCCGGTGGTGACGCCCGAGCAAGCGGAGATTGCGCGACTGAGGGCCGAGAACGCGCGACTGAAGATGGAGCGCGACATCGCAAAAAAAGCCGCGGCGTACTTTGCGCAGGACGTTTTGCAAGGTACGCCTGGATCCGGTCGATGAAGGGGCGCTGGCCGATCACACTGATGTGCGAAGTGTTGGAGGTCAGCCCCAGCGGGTACTTTGGCTGGAAAGCATCGCAAGGGCGTAATGGTGATGGCCCCAGACGCGTCGTCAGCGACGAAGCGGTGTTGGCGCACCTGCGTGCCATCCACGTGCAGATCGGCGGCGAGTACGGCTGGCCGCGCATGCACAAGGAGCTGCTCGCACGCGGGGTGCGCGTGGGCAAGGAGCGCGTTCGACTGCTGATGCAGCGCCACGGCATCAAGGCCAAGGGCAAGAGGAAATTCGTGGTGACCACTGACAGCAAGCACCATATGCCGGTGGCCCCCGATCTGGTGCAGCGCCGCTTCACGCCCGAAGCGCCGAACACCGTGTGGACTGGCGACATCACCTACATCGCCACGGACGAGGGTTGGTTGTACCTGGCCGTCGCGCTGGAACTGCACAGCCGTCAGATCGTAGGCTGGAGCCTGCAGCCGCACATGCAAACCTCGCTGGTCAAGGACGCGTTGTTGATGGCCTGTTTCCGACGAAGGCCACCACCGGGACTGGTCTTTCACAGCGACCGCGGCAGTCAATACTGCAGTACCGAGTTCCAGTCCACGCTCACGGCTTGGGGCATTCTCAGCTCCATGAGCCGCAAGGGTGATTGCTGGGACAACGCGCCCACCGAGAGCCTGTGGGGACACCTGAAGACGGCCTGTGTAAACGGGCGCCGCTTCGCCACCCGAGAGCAGGCCCGCGCGGCCATCATGGACTGGATTGGCTTCTACAACCACTCGCGGCTACATTCGGCGCTCGGCTATCTGAGCCCGATGCAGTTCGAACAACGCTGGTTGGCGGCGCAGCATCAATCTGCCGCCTGACGATCGGCTATGCACTCCGGTTTCGAGGGGCAACCTCACTGATTGCAGGGCGCCTTCGCGGGTAGCCAGGTTGGCCCAACCGATCACTTGCTCGCGCCAAAGCAAGGGCAGGGCGTAGTAGCCGAGCTTGCGCTGCCGTGGTGGGGTGTAGGCCTCGAACTTGTACGTCCAGCCCCACAGCAGAGTGAAACGGCGACGATCCCAAACCACCGGATCGAAGGGCGCCAGCAGGCGCAGCTGGTCGTCGCAAGCATGGCGCCGCGAGCGCGGGTTCTCGTTTGCCGGCCAGTACCAGGTGGTGCCGTCGATGCGGCAACTGGCCAATTGCTCGCGCGCCAGTTGCAGTGCTGCCTTGATCGGCGCCGACAGGTGCGGCGCGCCGTAACCCAGCAACCGCACCAGATGGCTCAGGCTGGGGGCTGGCAGGGGTGCGTACAGCCGCACAACGAGATCAATCAATGCAGCCGCCCGCTGCGCTCGGCCGGTGGGGCTGTCATTCGCGGCCTGATGCGATGCCGGTTCATACATACGCGTGCCGTTGTCTCGCCGTTTCACCCGCAACAGGCCGCGATAGTGCATGCCGTCCAGCAGCTGGGTGCTGGCATTGCTGGAGCCACCCCAATAGTTCTGCACTTGGCCGTGCGCAAAATGCTGCTCAACCTCGCGCGGATGTACCGTGCCACGCTCGCGTATGAAGGCCAGCACGTCGGCCGCCTTGCGTAGCGTCTGGGAATCCCAGGTGCGCGCAGCTTCGCGCGGGTGCATCAACGCCAGGTGCTGGCGCGGGAGGAAGCCATAGTTGACCAGGCAATCCTCCTCTACCTTCAGCCCCGCGTAGCGGCGCTCCAGGTCTCCGGCACGGTAGTCTTTGACGCGATGACGCAGCGTGAGGTCTTGCACTCGTGCCGGGGCGCGGATGGGATCGGCTTGCACGAACCCCAGCCGGCGGATCGCAAGGGGTAGCGTGGTCGGCTTGAAGAGGGTGCGCGCCACCGCGTAACGGCGCAGGTCGTCAAGCGTGGGTTCCGTCGTCATGCGGCGCATTGTGCAAGCCATCAGGCGCTTGGCTGCCGGCCATGGCAGGGGATGCGGTCGGTCGTGTCCGCGGTCCCAACCCTTGCTGCTACGTGCACAGTTCGACATCGGGCAGATGGGCCAGCACCCCTTCCCAGGTGTTGTAGCGCTCAAGCACCTCGACCACAGCAGGCAGCGGCTGGGCCCAGATTTCAGGCAGGTCGCGCTCTGCCGGCTCGCGGATGGGGAAGGCGAGTGCCTCCACAGGGGGCTGGAAGCGAGCGTCAACACCGGGCTTGTTGCCCCGCGCATCGATGCGATACCAACCGAACCCGCGCAGGTATACCGCGTTGAGGCCGTGCAGGCAGTACGGCGGGCCCTGGTCACCCACTGACAAGCGTTGATAACACAGGCCTGCCGGCACGCCATTGGCACGCAGCAGCGCCGCCAGCAGGTGCGATTTGGCGTAGCAGAAACCGGTGCGCGCCTTGAGCACGTCAGAGGCCTTGCAGGTGGTGGGCGAGCGTTGAAAGTCTGAGCTGTGGCGGATGTCGTCGCGGACAAACTCGAAACAGCTGCGCACGAGGGCCAGCTCGGAGTCAACGCCTGCGGCCAGGGTTCTCGCCTGAGCGAGCACGTCGGGATGCTCGTAGTCGATGTACGGGCTGGGTGAGAGGTATTGATGCATGTCGGCCACGGCGCTTGATGAGCGGAGTGGGCAGCCTACCGGAAAGCTAGCTGGTGCCGATCATCAGGCACATGCCCCCGCTCCTCCTGAGTACGCCCACCATAGCCCCAGGCCGCCGCGCGCACGTCCTGCACCTGCACGTAGCTGGTGTCGTGCAGCGGCCCGAGCCGCTGGGCCAGTGCCGCGTGCACGGCAGCAATCCAGCGCGCCTTTTGTGCCTTGGTATTGGTCTCGTCTGTGACGCGAATCTCGACGAAGGCCGTGGTCTTGTCTGCGGAGGCGACCGCCTGGCCGCCGATGAACCACAGCGCTGGATCGACGAACTGCACCGCGATCGATGTCAAGTCGGCCCGCTTGCCGAGGTGCTCGGCGGTCAAGCCCAGCAAGTCGTTGGCCACGTGGCGTGCGAGTTCGGCGTGTGGTGCGGTTCCGAGGAGGACCGTGAGGATGGGCATGGGCGGCCTTCAGTTGGCGGATGGTGAGGGATCAGGATTCGGCCGATGGGCTCGACGCTGCCTGTCGCAGCCGTTGGTGACGCGCCAAGCGCCGCGCCCAGCGCCGGGCAGCCCGCGCCGCTGGGGTGGCGGCCCGGTGCAGCGCGTGACCGAGTTTGTTCATCAGGTGGGTGATGGCCTGCTGGCGCAGTTCCTCGGCCCGATGGCGCGCCTGGTCTTGTACGCGGGCGTAGTCGGCAGGGGCGATCCGGTGGATCATGGCGACCCCAGGGGGTGACGATGGTGTGCACTCTAGGCAGACATCCAGTCCACGGAAACGGCGCGATTTGCGCATCCGTGTTGCAGGTTCTGCAATACGGCGGCACAGTGCGGCGATGAACCTGCAACTCGACGACCTGGCCCTGTTTGTGCGCGTCGCCTCACTGGGCACGCTCTCTGCCGCGGCCCGGGAGCGCAACAGCCCGGTCAGCCAGATCAGCCGTGCCTTGGCGCGGCTGGAGTCCGCCTGCGGCGCGCGGCTCATGCACCGCAACACCCATGGCCTGAGCCTCACCGACGAGGGCGATGCCTTCCTGGCGCAGGCCCGCCGCATGCTCGACATCAGCGACGAGCTGCAGGCTGACCTGAGCGGCAAGATCGGCGCGCCCAGCGGCTGGGTGCGGCTGAGCATCAGCGCGGTGCTGGCCCAGGCCGTGATCGCGCCCGGCCTGGCCGGGCTGTACGAGCGGTATCCAGGCATCCAGCTGGACATCAGCGCCGATGACCGCATCGTCGACATGGCCCGTGACGGCATCGATGTGGCCATCCGCACCGGCACGCCACACAGCCCCGCCGTGGTGGCACGGCAAATCGGCATGCTCACGCGCAGCCTGTATGCGGCACCGGCCTACATTGCGCGCCACGGCATGCCCAAGACCGCCGAAGACCTGGCCGGTCATCGCCTGGTCAGCAACAGCGCGAGCCCGCCGCTCAATGAGTGGGACCACGTTGATGGACGCAAGACGCAGGTCTACATGGCCCGCGGCTGGACGCGGGTGGACAACACCGCGACGCTGGTCGCGCTGGTGCAGTCTGGCGTGGGGATCTCGCGCATCGCCTGCGTATTCCGCGCGAACCCGGACGCCGTTCCGCTGTGATGGCGGACAGCATTCCGCTGTGATGGCGGACACGATTCCACGCTGAAGGCGGACGGCGTTCCAAACTGATCGCGGACACCGGCGGGGTGTTCTGAGTGACCCAACGAGGCATAGGCTGCCCGGTTTTTTGACCGGGAGAAGCGATGCCCACACCAAGGGTCCTCATGAGCAAGATCAGACAAGCACTTCAACTACTGGCCGACTCGGGGCTGAGCACGCGGCAGGTCGCCGCCGCGCTGGGCATCAGCAAGACCACGGTCAGCGCCATCGCGATGTACGCGCGCGACGCGGGGGTGGACTGGGCGGTGGCCAGAGCCCTCAGCGACGATGAGCTGCAGGCACGGCTATACCCTCCACCGTGCCCGCGCAGCAGCACCCGGCAAGAGCCCGACTACCCGGCGCTGCACCAGGAACTCAAGCGCCCTGGCGTGACCCTGCAACTGCTGTGGGAGGAGTACCGCGCCGGCGCAGGTCAGCAGGTCTACCGCTACAGCGCCTTCTGCGACAAGTACCGCGCCTGGGCCAAGGGCCTGAAGCGCTCGATGCGCCAGATCCACCCCGGCGGGGAGCGGCTGTTCGTTGACTACGCCGGGCAGACGGTGGCGGTGGTGGATGCGCTGAGCGGCGAGATCCGCCGCGCCCAGGTGTTCGTGGCGGTGCTGGGCGCATCGAACTACACCTACGCCTGCGCCACCTGGCAACAAACCGCGGCCGACTGGGTCGGCTCGATCATTGCGGCACTTGAGTTCATCGGCGGCGTGCCCCGCCTGCTGGTGCCCGACCAGCCCCGCGCGCTGATCGCCAACCCCGATGCCTACGAGCCCGTGACCGCGCGGCTGATGCAGGAGCTGGGCGAGCACTACGGCGTGGCCGTGCTGCCCGCGCGCCCTGGGCGCCCGCAGGACAAGGCCAAGGTGGAGGTGGGCGTGCAGATCGTCGAGCGCTGGATTCTGGCGGCCTTGCGTCACCGGCGCTTCTTCACCCTGGGCGAGCTCAACCAGGCGATTGGCCAACTGCTGGGCAGGCTCAACCAGCGCCCCTTCCAGAAGCTGCCGGGCTGCCGACGCAGTGCCTTCGAGGCGCTGGATGCCCCGGCGCTCAAGCCGTTGCCCGCGGTGGCGATGGTGCTGGCGCACTTCAAGCCCGCGCGGGTCAACATCGACTACCACGTGGCCTTCGAGGGCCACTACTACTCGGTGCCGCACCAGCATGTGGGGCAAGCGGTGGAGCTGCGCATCACGGCCACCACCTTGGAGGTGTTGCTGCGCCGCCAGCGCATCGCCGCCCACGCCCGCAACGCCAAGGTCGGCGGCTTCACCACGGTGGCCGAACACATGCCCGCCTCGCACCGTGAGCACCGGCAGTGGACACCGGCCAAGCTGATCGCCTGGGGTGAGCGCATCGGCGCAGCCACTGGTAGCGTGGTGCGCTGGCAGATGGAGCACCGCGCGCACCCCGAGCAGGGCTACCGCTCCTGTCTGGGCTTGATGCGGCTGGCCCGCGAGTATGGCGACGAGCGCCTGGAGGCCGCCTGCGCCCGAGCGCAGTCCATCCGGGCACCGCACTACCGCAGCGTGAAGTCGATCCTGGCCAGCGGCCTGGATCGGCAGGACAGCAGCCTGCTGGGCGGAGCTGTCTCACCCATGCCCAGCCACGACAACGTGCGCGGGCCCGGCTACTACGGGCACCACTGATGCCCGCAGCAATGTCCCTGCACCCGACCACCAACCCAACCCACACCACAGACGACCCCACCATGCTCCACCAACACACCCTGGACCAACTGCGCGGCCTGCGCCTGGACGGCATGATCGCGGCACTCAACGACCCCGCCACCCAAGCCACCACTGAGGCACTGCCCTTCGAGCAACGCCTGGCGCTGCTGGTGCAACGAGAACTGGATTGGCGCGACGGCAAGCGCGTGGCGCGGCTGCTGAAGAACGCCAAGCTCAAGGTCAGCAGTGCCTGCATCGAGGACATCGACTGGCGTGCCGGTCGAGGCCTTGACCGCCACTTGGTCACCGCCCTGTGCGAAGGCGACTGGATCCGCCACGGCCGCAACATCCTGATCACCGGCGCCACGGGCTGCGGCAAAACCTGGCTGGGCTGCGCCCTGGCGCAGCAGGCCGCACGCCAGGGCTTCAGCGTGCTCTACACCCGTGCCACGAGGCTGTTGCAGGAGTTGCAGGTGGCACACGGCGATGGCAGCTTCAGCCGTCGGCTTGTGCAACTGGCGAGGCTGGACCTTCTGGTCCTGGATGATCTGGCCATCGCTCCTATTGCCGCACAGGAGCGTCAAGATCTACTGGAGTTGTTGGACGACCGAGTGGGCAGCCGCAGCACGCTCATCACCAGCCAGTTGCCCACCAGCGCGTGGCACCCGTGGCTCAATGAGCCCACCATCGCCGACGCCATCATGGACCGGCTGCTGCACGGCGCGCACACCATCGCGCTCAAGGGCGAATCGCTGCGCCGGGCCAAGCAGCAAGCCTGACGGCATCCGAGGTGCGCAACCCGCGCACCGCTTCGGCCCCGCCTTGACCACCGCGGCGGCTGTTCGTCGCAGGCGACGCCGCCGCCGTGGACAAGGCTGCCGCGGCGCACACCACCACCGGCATCAAACAGGCCTTCGGCACCGGGTTGCCCACCCCGGCGCCAAGGCGCCGCGTGGACAACCCGGCAGACCTCGCTCCACCCTCACCGTGGCCCCATTCCAAATCGATGACGGACAGTTGGCCTACCATCCGGCCCGTCACTCAGGCACCTCACCCAGGGTGTCCGTGATCATGCGGAACACTGTCCGTGATCAGCTTGGAATGGGTGTCCGCGATCAGTGGAATGCGCACATCGCCGATCTGGTGGCGCGGCCGCTGGTGAAGGTCGGAGCACTGGTACCGGTGATGCCCGAGCGCTTCACGTCACCGCCCGTGCCGATGTACGCGGTGATGCTGAAGGAACGGCAGCGCCTGCCCAAGGTGCGGGCCTGCATCGACCACTGGGCTGAGTGCATGGCGGCGGTGTGACCCTGCGCCCCAGGCCAGCGATGGCTGGCCTCGACACGCCTCAGACCACATACTGCGAGCCCACAGCATCAAGCTTCCTTCCCCACCGAGGCCCGCGTGACTCCACACAAGACCCCCTCCTGGTACGAGGCCTTCCGTGTGGAAGTGCGTCACGCCTACTTTTTTGACGGCAGGGTCGGCGCGTCGGTCGCGTGGCTACCGGTCGGGCAGACTGCCGCGCAGCTTGCAGCGCTGGGGCTGGTGTACCGCGTAGTCAAAGGAGCGCTGTCTGTGATGCGGGCCGATGACGCGCGCAGCCACCCCCCCGCCGACTGACTGTTTCAACTCACTGCGACGGACCCCTGGTTCGGCCACTACACCGACCTTGACCTCGCAGACCCGAGCACCACCCTGTGGTTCGACACCGCCATGGCACCCCCCGCCGACAGCGGCAACCTTCGCAAACTGCACAGCGGGGCCACCGTCTCTTCGGCTGATCGGGTTGCATGGCGGGCGCTGCCGATTCAGGGCGCCCTCACGCAGCACGCCCCCCATGAATCCATTGGCTTCGTGCGTGTCCGGTACGCGCCGGACGACCCGCCGGCGATGCCCTGGCTCATCGCCTTCGACGCCCGCGAGGTGGCCTGGGGCAGTACCCGTACTTGGTGCGGCGCGCCTCCGGCCGAGCGATCTTCATTCGCGACCAAGACGGTCAGGTCGAATTCGAACCAGCAGCCCCAGCCCCGTTGCTGGGCGACGCAGAGGCCACCGTCATGCGCTCCAAGGTGGCCGTGGCGTTGAAAGAAAGGTCGCCGCGCCGCTTTCAGCTGATGGAGGCAACGCCCCAGGGTGAGCGTGTCCTGATCGATGCATTGCCGGTTGCATCGCCGCGCGCGCTGGCGAAGGAGACGGTGAATGGCCGTGACCTCACGGAGGCCATGATCCTGGTTGACCTGTGAGGGCGGTCTCGGGAGTTGGTGTGGTCATGGAGGATCGAAAGGGTCGCCTTGCAAGCGATCGCAATGCAGCGTGTCCGGTCCTTCGACGATGACCGCCAAGCGCACGCTGACAGTAGCATCGCGATCATTGAATTGGCCGGCAACGCGTCGAACTGCTGACCGGTCTTGGAGGTACTGCTGACTTTTCCCACAGCCTCGACGGTGAGGTCGACTGAAGACGGTCCACCGAGGCCGAGAACTTGCGGTGAATTTACATGTCCATTGCAGCTGACTTCATTGCCAATCTGGTCTGCCCGCCCTTCGGAGAGGTGCTTTCTGAGTTGGAGCGAAAGAATCGATCGCCTCGGGTGACGAATCTAGCCCTCAGGAACGAAATCGCACCCAGCGATCTTTATTGCTATCTCTACGCGCGCTTCGGTCCTCCAAATGGATTGCAAAACTTCCTTCGCAATAACAGCTCCGACAACTTGGTTCACTGGGAATGGATGCTTCGCGCGGGAACGGGCTGGATCCTGTTCCAAGGGATGAACTTTCGGACCACCGTCATGCTTCTCGACATCCCAGATGTCAGGCAGGCCGATATGCCGGACCTTGTCGCACAGCTCAAGGCGGGTTTCGGGGGGTATGGCAAGCAGATGGCTCAGCTGAGGAAGTCGCTTGAGGACTGGACCGAGTTCATCAATCCGTACCAGCGCATTCGAAGCTCGGTCAGCTCTCTGCGGCGCGAGCTACACGCGTTGAACCTTCAACCAGAGAACGAGGCGATCCCCGACATCAACAATGCTCAGCAAGCCCAGGACATCGACTGGACGGAGATCAGCGCGCGCTATTCCAAGGGACTTGGCCTGTGCTTTGGGATCCGATCGATGCTCCCGGTAATGGCGGAGGCATTCGTCAATCTCTTGCTGTTCGCGCTCATGCGACCAGAGCTCAAGTCCGACGAGAGGCTGCGGGACAACGCCATTCGGCAACCGATAGACATTCGCATCAAGACATTGTCGATGACCTGCATCGGATTCGAGTCGCAGATCGATTACAAGCACGCCGCATTCAAGGCGTATCACACACTCGTCAACGAGAGGAACGATCTCCTTCATGGAAACGTCGTACTCGACAAGCTCAAGTTCAACGAGGTCTATTTCAACGGGCGTGTTCCGGTCTTTAAACAGTACCGGTCGCTCTGGGAACGCACAGTCGGTGTAGACATTCAAGCCGTCGGTCTACATCGCCTGGACCATGAGATCCAGGTGGTGGACGAGATGGTTGCTCAGCTGAAGAGCCACCTTGATCCAAAGACGCTCCAGTTCATCGAACAGGTATCTGGCCAAAGGGACCTGGCACTCGACGAAGGAAGAGGCATCTTCGGTGTGCTGTTTTCGCGGCGACTCGTGGACATGTTCCTACCTGCCGAGGCCGGCCCGAGTGGTGCCGCCTGAGCCCAGCACCACCGCCACTGCGCGACTTCGGCCTGAGTGCCAGCGATGCGCCGATTGAGCAGCGCCAGCTCGCCACCAGGCATGGTAGTGGCCCTTCGGAGTCGCTGTCGCAAGCCATTTGATAACTGGTTGCTACTCCCCTGCAGTCAGATGTCTGCCCTCGGCCAGGTCGCCTTCGACCGCCCCCATCGCGTCGCTTCGACGACAGTGCTTCCTGGAAGCAGTCGTCCCATCCAAACGCTGGGCAAACGGTCGCGAATCGACTTCTTGAATCGAGCCACACGTTGAAAGTCCGGCGTCACCAACCAAGTCTGCGCCAGCGCCGCATCGATCTCGATCCGGTAGATGCCGGGAGGTAGTGGTGCCTTGCCCCCCGGCAGATCGAGAGCGCGCTTCCAGATCTCAGTGCTCCATGCCTCGATCCGCTCCCCCAATATGCTCTCGCGAAATCGGCTCCAGACCGCTGCGGTTTCGGCTGTCGGCCAATCGCCCCCTTCGGACAACGCTTCCACTTCTTCGCCCGCCACCCAGGTACGCATCTCGTCTGGCGTCACGAACGTCGGCTCGCAGTCTTCGATCGCCCTCATGGCCGCCCTTCGCGAGGGGAGCCCGGCCCTGATCAACATTGCCATCCTCATTCGAGGAACGCCTGCTTCCAGCACCGCCGCTCCCCCTCCGGCGACCGTCTCCGACTCCCAACCCAAGCTAATACGACGGGTCCGAACGGCCTCCAAAGCCCACACCAGCCGGTACATGAATGCGTCCTCGATGGTCCGCATCCTGTCCGTCCCGATCTCTTCCACGTCGGCGCCGCTGACCCACTTGTGCAACAGATCTCGCCAGTCGTGGGGCAGCGCGTTCCGCTTGTCCGGCACGAATGGGCGAACCACCAGCAATCTCTGGGCAAGCCCAGCCAGCGAGTCGGACAGTTCATCAACATCGCCCGCAAGCGCCGCGAGGTCCGCGCGATCGATCAACGCCTCCAGTTCGTCCGACATCGCGTCGATCGCCAGACCTGCCTCCAGTCCTACTCCCATCGCGAAGTGCCCCTTGCGAGCTGCAGGCGTGGTGTGGCGCCAGATCAGCCGTGCCCGCGCTTCGATGATCGACTTCTGGAGAGCGTCTGACCCCGCGACTTCGCGCGCAATCTGGCGTGCCCAGAGCGAGCCAGACAGCGCTTCATCGAGCAGGGCCGGAAGATCCTCGCTGTCGGCATCCAGGGCTTCGACAAGGCCGAACACCGTGGCGTCGAGTCGTTCGACCAACTGCGAAAGCGGTTCCTCGTCAATGGCCCCGTCTCCCTCGGCGTCGCCAGCTTCTCCGCCTTCGGCTGCGTCTGGCTGCTCTGCCTCAGAGGTCCACGCCTCACGGGCGTTGGCCAAGTACTCCATCGCATCGGCCCGTCCTAGCACACCCTCGCGAGCGAGACGCTGTATGATCTCCGCAACCACCTGAATGAGCCCGCTCTTCAGCGATCGAGCCTTGATCGATTGGACCAGCGTCTTCCACGTCCGCAGGCGTCTGACCGGCTTGTCGAAGATCACATGGACGATCAACCCTTCCGTGTCCACAAAGGCCCGACCGGCGCGTCCGGCGACATTCGCGAACTCCTCACCCGAAACCAGTTCGCCGGACCGGACTAGGTAGGGCACCAGCAGAACTGCCGCACTGAGATTCAAACCCTGCGATAGAGTCGGGGACGCAACGATGACCTTCAAGACACCCGCAGAGAGCAGCACTTCCAACTCGCGCAGGAACGGACTTGGCAGGCGACCATGATGGATCGCGACACCGACTTTGAGCGCCGCGACAGCAGGGTGATCGGCGCCAAGCCATTCGCACCCTACCTCCAGCGCACGCTCGATAGCACCGGCGTTGTCCAGCAGCGACGCCAAATATCCCCGCTTGACGAACTGAGCGACCTTCTTTCCGTAACCTTCGACCCAGTTGGCCTGCGTCGAAAAGATCAGCGTCCGCTTGCCTTGGGCTGCGAACTCCCACGCGGCCTGGACAGTGAGGTCAGCTACGACGCGCGGGTAGGGGTGATCTCGGAAATTGCGCTCAATCCCGACGCAAATCGAATTTCTTCAATGACCACGCGGGTTTAGGGCCGCCGAGGGTGTCTCCAGTCGTCGTGCAGTGACCGCCGTATAGTCTCGCTCCGCCTTGGGGTCATTGGGAGGAGTCGGTGTCGGGCTACCAGTACAAGTTCGTTGGACGCGACAGCTTGCCCCGCAGCTTGTCTCAACAGGACGTGCAGCAGCACTGTGGACTCCTCCCGGAACACATCGCGGCCATCAAACAGAGCAACGTACGGCGAGATCGGTATCTGGGGCTTGCCGTCCAGCTTTCTTTCCTGATGGTGACGGGAAAGCATCCCGACCCGAAGACGTCGATGCCGCCGGCCATGCTGCGCCTGCTGTGCGATCAGCTCGGCATCCATCAGGCAGCGATTGCATCGCTGAAGTCGATCTACGCCAGCGAACGCGCAGTTCGAGAGCACAGGGCGTGGGCACGCGATGTACTTGGGTATTTGGCGTTTGACGAGGCGACACGCGAGCGGCTTGTCAAGACCCTGGCAATTCGCGCCTGTGATGCAGCGTCGGTGGATGAGCTTTTCAATGTGGCGCAGGAATGGCTCTACGACAACAGGATCGTTATCCCAGGGGAGCGGACCGTCCGGGACTTCGCGCGGGACGCCTTCAATGACATCGAGGAGCTGGCCCTCGAAGCGGTGCAAAACGCCATCCGCCCCGCCTTGCTTCGCGTCATCCTGAAGGTCTTGTTCGATGAAAGCGCCACGCCGGGCATGAACGTCCTGGAGTGGCTCCGGCAGTCTGCAGGAAAGCATGGCGTCAAGAGCCTTGCCGAAGTCTCTTCTCGAATTGCGTACCTCAAGACGCTCGAAGCGCATCTATGGGATCTGCGCCCTCTGTCGATGGCGCGCATCCAGGCGTTCGCACAGCGTGTGATCTTGCGCCCTCCATCAGAGACCGCTCGCCGAACCATTCGCACGCAAACCGTCGAGCTGGTTTGCTTTCTGAAGTTCACCCTATGGGAGCTGACCGACGAAGCCATTTTCCGAGCGAACCGTCGCACGAGCGATCTGGTCCGACAAGGCGCCAAGCGGGTTGAAACACTGCAGGCCCAGCGAACAGTAGCCTATCGGAGCTCCATCGAATCTATACGGCGGCTGGCCATCGACGACGCAAAAACCATACGCGAGCGTCTCGCTGCCATCGTCGTCCTGACCGATGAGGTACTGGACCAACCACAAGTCAGTCATGCCCGCGTCGTACGGGAAACGTTGATCGACAAGAGCGATCGTGTCCAGTCCATCCTTGCTAGCTTGCAGGGGCTGGAGATTGAGGGGCACACGACCGAACGGGATGTCCAGCTCTTCAACGCAGTGAAGCAATTTCAGGAAGCCGGCACGAAGGCTCTTCCAACGGACTTCGATGCCTCAGTGGTGGACGCCCCATGGCGGCCGCTCGTGGAGGATGTCGATCGCGGACGAGCCCTGAAGGCATTGAAAGCGTGCGCGCTCATGAGGGCCCGCAAAGGGTTGCTCGGCGGCAGGCTGTGGGTGGGTCACAGCGCCAACTATCGAAGCCATGCCGATACGCTGATCCCTGAGGCCCAGTGGCGCCGCGAGAAGCACAAGATCTGCGAGGCATATGGCCTGGAGACTGACCCGAAGAAGGCCCTTACGCTGCAGTACGAGCTGCTCAAGGCCGGCTTGTCAGACCTGGAGGCCGGTCTGGAAAAGGGGCTGGTGGAGATTGACGAGAGCGGGGCCGTCCGGCTACCGCGTCTGCGTGCACTGGGAGATGATCCCGAGCTGCGGCGGACCAATCAAGCGCTCAGCGACATGATCGGGCCCGTGCAGATGCCTGACCTGATGCTTGCGATCGACAGCAAGACGCGCTTCAGTTCGGTGCTGCTGGGGCGAGAGCCTGATCAAGCCTCCGACCTCAAAGCCCTGTATGCGGCGTTGCTTGCCCATGGGACGGAGATCGACGCCAAGGGCGCTGCAGCGATGATTCCCGGGCTGTCAGCCAACGAGGTGAGTGCAGCAATGCGTCGGCTGGAGACGCCCGGTCGACTGCGCAGCGCCAATGAACGCGTGGTCGAATTCCAGCAGCAGTTGCCCATCGTTCAGCTCTGGAGTGACGGCAGCAAGGCGTCTTCGGACATGATGTCGCTCGATGCGACGAGACATCTCGGCATCTCACGCACCGATCCGCGCAGAAGAACCATGGCCGCGGGGATCTACACGCATGTCCTGGGCAGCTATCCGATCATCTACGACCAGCCCATTGTGCTGATGACACGCCAAGGTGGTCCAGCGGTTGAAGGGGTGGAGCGACACAACAACGCCAACGCTGAACGCATCAAGGTGGACCTGCTGGCGGTGGACACCCATGGCTACACGTATTCGACGATGGCGGTCGCCAAGCTGCTGAAGTTCGATCTGTGCCCACAGCTCGCCGGGCTTCCCGATCGCAAGGTCTGGTTGCCTCGTGGCGTGAAGGTGCCCGAGGGATTGGAGCGGGTGGTCATCGCCAACATTTCTGAACGGGCCATCGTCGCGGCCTGGGACGAGATGCTTCGGTTGACTGCCTCGGTGATGAGCGGTCGCGTTTCAGCGTCGTGGGTGCTTGCGCGCAACGGCAGCGCCGCTCGTGGTGGCACCGTTCAACGTGGCCTCGACCAGTACGGTCGACTGCTGCGGTCCGTGTTCCTGTGCGACTACTTTGTCAACGACGAATTCCGCCGGGAAATTCATACCCTGCTGAACCGAGGCGAGTCGGTCCATCAGCTCCAGCGCGCCATCTATTGCGGACGCATCGCCGCCGAGCGCGGTCGTCGCCGTGATGAGCTCAAGGCCATATCCGGCGCTCACGCCTTGCTCACCAACATGGTGATCGCCTGGAACACCATGAAGCTGGAGGAGGTGATCGATCGACTGAAAACCAATGGTCAGCGGATCGATGATCACTTGATCCGCCACATCGGACCAGTGCATTTCGGACACATCAACTTTCGCGGCACCATGAGCTTCAGCATCGAGCGGTATGCGGACATCCTGCTGAAGCGCCCCTCCGGGGTGAGGCGATCGGCCGCAGCTTAGGAAGTGACCCCTGTTTTTGGTGCGCAAACGACGGGCGGTCATATACAAATCAATCACTTAGATGCGCAACCTCCAACCGACCTCGTTGTTTTCGGTGCGAAAGTGACGGGTTGCATTTTTCAGCTGTGCGCTCTAGCCAGTTCGAGCCGGTGCTTGAACGAATGCAGACCCAAGTGGTCGAGCAACCCACGTGGGTGTCGGCGCGGCAGGAGGCCAGTCAGGGCACGGAGCTATCCGAGATACTTGGCGAATCGACAGGTTGGACGGTATCCGGGCTGAGCCAACGACTGACCGCGTATTTGACCCTGGAGACCGCGCCGGCCGATAGTGCCCGCTTCTCCACTCGACGGCATTGCCATGAACCCAGCGCCTAGTTGCTGGCCTTCGCCGTCCAGTCTGTAGCCTCTCGACCTGTCGTCGAACCGGCTGCGCACCGGGCGGTGGAGGCCATGACCGACCACCCCCCGGGAAAGCGGGCCCACCGTGCGGCATCCTGCTGCGCGAGCCTCTCCCCGGACACCCATGTGACCCTGCGGCGCCAAGGAGCGCCGCACACGTCCGCCGTGCCCCGAGCCCGGCGGCGGGGAGTACCCGTGCAACAACTTATCGCCCGCAACCCCATCCTGTCCCGCGCCGTCGAGGCCGCGCGTGACGAGCTCCCGGACACCAAGTCCTTCACCCAGCGCCTGGGGCCTGGCCTCATCACCGGTGCCGCCGACGACGACCCGAGCGGCATCGCCACTTACTCGCAGGCGGGCTCGCAGTTCCGCTTCGGCCTGGTGTGGACGTTGCTGCTGACCACGCCGTTGATGATCGGCATCCAGATGCTGTCGGCGCGCATCGGCTGGGTGACCGGCCAGGGACTGGCGGCCAACATCGCCAAGGTCTGCCCGCGCTGGTTGACGATGGCGTTGGTCTCGCTGCTGGTGGTGGCCAACACGATCAACATCGCGGCCGACATCGGCGCCATGGCCGAGGCGGTCCACCTGCTGGCCGGCGGGCCGCGCGGCCTCTTCATCGTCGGCTTCGGCGCGCTGTGCGTGCTGGGCCAGGTGTTCTTCTCGTACGAGCGCTCGGTGCGCATCCTCAAGTGGCTGACGCTGGCCCTGTTCTCGTACTTCGCCGTGGTCATGGTCGTGCACGTCCCCTGGCACCAGGCCACCGTCGAATCGCTGCAGCCCTGGGCCTTCTTCCCGGCTGACGCGAGGCTCAGCGACTACGCCAGCATGGTGGTGGCGGTGCTCGGCACCACCATCAGCCCCTACCTGTTCTTCTGGCAGGCCTCGCAGGAAGTCGAAGAGATCCAGCAGCGCCCTGAGGCCGGCGAGATGCGCCTGGTGCCGGCCTACGCCCAGGAGCACCTCTACCGCATCAAGCAGGACACCACCATCGGCATGTCCTTCTCGAACATCATTGCCCTGTGCATCGTGCTGGCCACGGCCGTGACGTTGAACCTGCACGGCGTCACCAACATCCAAACATCGTCACAGGCGGCCGAAGCGCTGCGCCCGGTGGCCGGCGAGTTCGCCTTCGTGGTGTTCGCGCTCGGCATCGTGGGCACCGGCCTGCTGGCCGTGCCGGTGCTGGCCGGTTCGGCAGCCTACGCGGTCAGCGAAGTGTTGGGCTGGAAGGCCAGCCTCGCTCATGGCTTCCACGAGGCACGCGGCTTCTACGCCATCATCATCGCGGCCACCGGCATCGGCACGCTGATGAGCGTGTTCGAGCTGGACCCGATCAAGGCGCTGGTCTGGAGCGCCATCGTCAACGGCGTCATCTCGGTGCCGATCATGGTCGTGATGATGTGGATCGGGCAGTCGCGCCGCGTGATGGGGGATCTGACCATGTCGGGCCGACACCGCTGCTTCGGTTGGGCGGCCACGGCCGTGATGGCGGCGGCCGTCGCGGTGATGTTCGTCACCGCCTGAATCCGCCCACTTCGACCATCCCGGGGCGCCGCAGACACGGTTTTGTCACAGTCTGCGGCGACCCTCGGTCAGGCTGCGCCTGACCGAAACCTATTTCGACTCCCCTCATGATCAAGAACTTCATCACCGGGCTCGCCTTGCTGAGCCTGTCGCTCGTCTGTGTCGCACAGGAACGCGAAGACTGGGCGGCGCATTTGCAGAGCACCTACATCTGGCAGAAGAAGCCCTCGCTCGCCTCGCCTTATGCCGGCGCGAACAGCCTTCGCGGAGAAGCCGAGAAGAGCTACTCCTTCACCGCCACGGCCGCGCTGGGCGTCCGCCTGGGCCCGTCCACGGAAGCCTGGTTCAACCCCGAGGCTGCGCAGGGCGTGCCGATCTCCGGCCTGCTCGGCCTGGCTGGATTCAGCAATGGCGAACTGGCCAAGACTTCTGGCGCCAACCTCACGGCCTACCGGGCACGGTTGTTCGTGCGGCACACCATCGATCTGGGTGGCGAAGCCCAGACTCTGGCATCGAGCGCCAACCAGCTGGCCGGAACGACCACGACGAACCGGCTCGTGCTGACGGCGGGCGCACTGTCGGTGCTGGACCTCTTCGACGCCAACGCCTATGCCCACGATCCGCGCATGCAGTTCATGAACTGGGCGCTGATGACGCATGCGGCCTACGACTATCCGGCGGACTCGCGTGGCTACACCTACGGCGTGGCGGGCGAGTACATCGCCGATGGCTGGGCGCTGCGCGCGGGGCGTTTCGCCGTGCCGAAGCAGCCGAACCAACTGGCACTCGATGGCCGCCTGCTCAAGCACTATGGCGATCAGGTCGAGGTGAGCCGCGACTACCGCGCGGGCGAACAGGCCGGCACCGTCAGACTGCTGGCCTTCCGGATGACGGCGGTGATGGCTGACTATGCCGACGCCCTGGCCGCCACCAACGGTGTGCCGACGCTCGATTCGGCCCGCGACAGCAGGCGCTCAAAATGGGGCATGGGCGTGAACATCGAACACCGGCTGTCCGACGACCTGGGCCTGTTCCTGCGTGCATTCCGGGCGGACGGCAGGACCGAAACCTATGCCTTCACCGAAGCCGACCGATCGGCCTCGCTGGGTGCGCAGGTGAAAGGAACCTCCTGGGGGCGAGGCCATGACGTGGTGGGGCTCGGCATGGCAGTCAGCAGCCTTTCGGCGAGCCACCGGACCTTCCTGGCCCGTGGCGGCCAGACTTTCTTTCTCGGCGACGGGGCCCTGCGCTACGGTCGAGAGCAGGACTTCGAGATGTACTACCGGGCCCAGTTGTGCAAGGGCCTGTCTGTGACCGGCGATGTCCAGCACATCCGCAACCCAGGCTACAACGCGGACCGCGGTCCCGTATCGTTCTACGCCCTGCGTCTGCATTGGGAAAACTGACCGCCGAGCCGTCCGGCATTTGCGAAAATCGGCTCGATGGCGGAGCGACTTGCACACGCTGTTGAATTCCCAAGATCGATGAGCCTGCGTACCGCGACCCCCGCCCTTGCTGCCGCGCTGCTGTTCGGTGCCAGCACGCCGCTGGCCAAACTGCTCGTTGGCGACGTGCCGCCGCTGCTGCTGGCCGGCTTGCTGTACCTTGGCAGCGGGCTGGGGCTGGGCGCGCTGCTTGTCCTGCGACGAAGCAGGCGGCAGGTGGCGGCCGATGAAATGCGTATCCCGCGCGCCGAATGGCCCTGGCTGCTGGGCGCGATCCTCTTCGGCGGTGTGGTCGGTCCGGCTCTGCTGATGTGGGGCCTGACCAGTACAGAGGGCGCAACCGCCGCGCTGCTACTGAATGTCGAGGGCGTGCTGACCGCTGTGCTGGCGTGGGTCGTCTTCCGCGAGAACGCGGACCGGCAGATCGTGTTCGGCATGCTCGCCATCGTGGCCGGAGGCGTGCTGCTGTCGTGGCAGCCGGGCGATGCCCATGTCTCGTCCGGGGCGCTGCTCATCGTCGGCGCCTGCCTGGCCTGGGCCATCGACAACAACCTCACGCGCAAGGTGTCAACCAACGATGCGATGCTGGTCGCCTGTCTGAAGGGGCTGGTCGCCGGTGGCTGCAACACGAGCCTCGCGCTGGTGTCGGGATCTCAGTGGCCGGCGATGCCGGTGGTCGCAGGAGCTCTGGCCGTCGGTTTCCTGGGCTACGGGCTGAGCCTGACGCTGTTCGTCGTGGGCCTGCGCACCCTCGGGACAGCGCGCACAGGGGCGTACTTCTCCGTGGCGCCGCTCTGTGGTGTACTGATCTCGCTGGTCCTCTGGCCGCATGCGCCTGACGCGATGTTTTGGCTGGCGGCGGCCCTGATGGCGTCGGGGGTCTGGCTGCATGTGCGCGAACGACACGAGCATGAGCACACCCACACGCCATTGGCGCACTCGCACCGCCATCGACACGATGCGCACCACCAGCACGCGCATGACTTTCCGTGGGACGGCATGGAGCCTCATGCACATCCGCATGCTCATGGCTCACTGACGCACAGGCACGCGCACTTTCCCGATGTGCACCACCGGCACGGTCATTCGAACTGAAAAGTTCGAATGACCGTGCGACCGGATCTATGCAGGAAAGCGGCAGAGCCAAACAGCTCACCCTCGCGCTGGTGATCGCTTGGCATACAGCCACACCCGCAGCAAGTGGACTGCTCGTTGTCGGATTCGGGTGCGCGTTGCAAACGCGGGACTGACGGCAGATACCGCCGGCAGAGCGGGTCCATTGTGACTACGCTGTCTGGGTGCAAAGATCGTCTTCAGACTGTTTCAGGTCTGTCACCGCGTCTGTCGACTTCAACTGACTTGGTTGCAATCAATCCGAAATGAAATGGGGCCGACGCCTTCAGATCGACTGGCGTGACTTGCTCCAACCCCACCGCCGCCATCCAGCGGGCGCACGCCTTCGGCGTGGGCCGGATATCCAGCGGTGGTCCGCGCGGGGTGTCGATGTCACTGCGCCAATGCATCACCGACAGCGTGCCGTGCGGGCGCAGCACGCGGCAGGCTTCGCGCAGCAGGTCCAGAGGCGCTTCGACGTGGAGCAGGTTGTAGATCATGACGTGGGCCTGGGAGCCGGACGCCAGCCCGGTCCCGTTGTCGACAAAATCCCGCTGTTCGACGCGCAGATGCGTCAACCCCTCGGCGTGGGCCCGCTCGCGCACCAGGCTCACGAGTGCAGGTTCGATGTCCAGCGCGGTGACCTCGTACCGGGTGAGGCGAGCCGCAGGCAACGTGAAGGTGCCGAACCCGCTGCCGAACTCGACCAACGGGCCGTCCCGCTCGGCATGCGGCCACAAGACCTGCAGCACACCTTCCGGCTCGAAGAAGGTCGACCAATAGGCTTCCTGCGGCATGCCGCTTTCGCGTCCTTTCATGGGCCTATCCTCGCGCGCAGTGGCATGGTGGACTCAGAACACCAGCACCCGGTCGGCCGCAGCCGTCCATTCGGCCAGTTCCTTGAGCGTGCTGCGCCGGGCGTTTGACACCACCTCGCTGTCCTGAATACCTCGTGCATCCAGGCAGGTGCCGCACAGGCCCACCTCGCCGCCCACCATGCGCACCATGTCCGCGGCGTTGTAGTAGCCCTGCGGTACCTTCTGGCCGCTTTTGGCGCAGGCCACGGCGTCACCGATGAGGAACACGCGCACCGATTGCTGCGCCTCCTTGGACAGGGCGCGCGCCAGGCGCAGGCCGTTGTAGCTGCGCTCGGTGCCGTAGGGGGCGTCGTTCAGGATGAACAAGGTCTGCATGGAAAACCTCCTGTTCCGGTTCGAAACGAAAGCCAGTGCTGAATCAACTCTCGACAGGCAAGCCCTTGGCTCGCCATTCGCTCACGCCGTCGCTGATCTTGTGGGCCGTGAAACCGCGCTGACGCAGCAACCGCACCGCCGTATCCGACATCACGCAAAACGGGCCGCGGCAGTAGGCAACGATTTGTGCACCAGGTGGCAGGTCGGCCAAGCGCTGCGCCAGGTCTGCCAGCGGCATGGAGCGGGCGTGGGGCAGGTGCCCGGCTTCGTATTCGGTGCCTGGGCGCACGTCGATCACAACGATGTCGCCGCTGCGGGCCTTTTCCAGCAGAGACGTGCGGCTCTCCGGGCTGAGCAGGTCCGGCTCGGCCGCCATCTGATCCAGCGCCACACGCAACTCGACCAGGTGTTCGGTGGCCGCCTCACGCAAGTCCACCCAAAGCCGGACCACGTCGGGGCCGCTCAGACGGTAGTAGACGAACTTGCCCTCCCGGCGGGCAACGACCAGACGGGCTTCGCGCAACGCCTTCAAGTGCGCACTGGTCAGCTTGACGTCGATATCGGCCAGCCGAGCCAACACCTCGACGGGCTTTTCGCCCTGGGCCAGCAGATCAATGAACTCCAGCCGCTTCGGACTGGACAGGGCCTTGCCCATGCGGGAGACGTGATCGTATAGGAGGGATCGCATCGGCCAATCATACCAACGATCATTGGTATGAAGGAATACAAGAAGCGCTGGGCACCACCGCACTGGCGCCAGTGCGCGCCGCCGCCTACGTTTCGCTGCGCGGGCCGAACATGATGATGGCCATGCCGATCAGGCAAACGGCCACGCCGACCCAATCGCTCATGGAAGGCCGGACCTTGTCCACCACCCACAGCCACAGGACGGCCACGCCGACGTAAACCCCGCCGTAGGCGGCGTATACCCGGCCCGCGGCGGTTGGATGCAGCGTGAGCAGCCAGGCAAACAGGCCCAGGCTGGCTGCGGCGGGCAAGAGCAGCCATGCCGACTTGCCCTCTCGCAGCCACAGCCACGGCAGGTAGCAGCCGAGGATTTCGGCCAGCGCGGTGGCAATGAATAGGCCGAGGGTTCTCAACAAGTCCATGCACGGATTGTCTCGTGGCCCACGGCCCCCCGGTGACAGGGCCCCCGAAGACGGCCCCGCTCGGTCACTTGAAGGAGAAGCGCACTGTGGTGCTTTTCCCGCCCGGCAGTTGGAGCGTTGCCACGGCTTTGGCGCCCTTGCCCAGTGTCACGGTGGCCTCCAGCTTGTTGCTGCCGGCCGCCTTGAACTCCGCCTCGGATTTCTCGGCGCCATGGAGCACCGTGAGCTTGCCGCCGAACTTTCCGGCGTCCGCCGGCTTGCCATGGTCGACGATGTAGAGCGCGGCACCGGTGCCCTGGGCCACGAGCTCGAATGACAGGTCGCTGGCCGTCTGCACGACACCGCCGTGCTGCGGTTTGGCGCCGCCGTGGGCGTGGACGGCGAGACTCGCGGTTGACAGCGCAAGCGCGAACGAAGCGGCCATGGCGGCGGCGGTGGGACGCATCAACTTGTTCATGACTTTCCTTGGCAGGTTGGGGTTAAAAAAACGACCGTGTCATGCAGGCCACGGTCAGGGCCTGTAGAGAGGGTGGGTGGCGGATCAGAACGCGTCCTGCGCGGCCGTCCGGGCCGCCGGCTCATTCACCAGCGCATCCTCCCGTGCTTTCGCCAGCAAGGATTCGATCGCGCGCCGTCCCAGGCGCAGCACCAGTACCGGCGTGAGCAAGGTGTCCAGCAGTGTCGAGCTGACGAGGCCGCCAAAGATCACCACCGCCACCGGGTGCAGGATCTCCTTGCCGGGTGCGTCGGCGGCCAGCAGCAGCGGCGTGAGCGCGAAGGCAGCCACCAAGGCCGTCATCAGCACCGGCGTCAGTCGCTCCAGCGAACCGCGCACGATCATGGCTTCACCGAAGCGCTCGCCCTCGAACTTGCACAGGTTGATGTAGTGGCTGACCTTGAGGATGCCGTTGCGCGACGCGATGCCTGCCAAGGTGATGAAGCCCACCAACGAGGCCACTGACAGCGACAAGCCGGCCAGCCACATCGCCACCACGCTGCCGATCAACGCCAACGGAATGTTGGCCATGATGATGGCCGCCAGCGTGATGGACTGATACCGCGAATACAACACCATGAACACCAGCCCCAGCGACATCAGCGACAGCAACGCGATGAGCTGCGTGGCCTGTTCCTGGGCCTGGAACTGACCTTCCAGGCTGACGAAGGCGCCCGGCGGCAGGGCCGTCTGGCCGATCACGGCACGGATGTCGCCAACGATGCGGCCCATGTCCGAGCCGTCGGTGTTGGCGTAGACCACGATGCGGCGGCGGCCGTTCTCGCGGCCGATCTGGTTGGGGCCGTCGGCTTCCTGAACGGCGGCAATCGCCGACACCGGCACGCGGCCCGCCGGCGTGTCGATCAGGAGGCGCTCCAGATCCTGCGGGCCGCGGGCATCGTCCGGCAGACGCAACACCAGTTCGTAGCGGCGGGCGCCGTCCACCATCGGGGCACCCTGGTTCGGATGGGCGCCGTCGGTCAGGGCCTGCAGCACGCGTACCGCCTCGCCGGGGGACAGGCCCACCTGTGCCACCTTGCGCAGGTCCAGGCGCACCGTGATTTGCGGAATCAGCACCTGCTTCTCCACCGTCAGGTCGACCAGGCCTGGAATGCCGGCCAGGCCCTGGCGCACCTGTTCGGCCAGGCCCCGCAGGGTATCGGTGTCGTCACCGAAGATCTTTACCGCGATCTGCGCACGCACGCCCGACAGCAGGTGGTCGAGCCGGTGCGAGATCGGCTGACCCACCGCGACCTGTGCCGGCAGCACCGACAGCCGGGCCCGGATGTCGGCCATGATCTGCTCGCGGTCACGGTGGCTGCGCTTCAGGTCGACATCGATCTCGGCCGCATGGACACCCTCGGCATGCTCGTCGAGTTCGGCGCGACCGGTGCGCCGCCCTACCTGGGTGACCTCGGGAACGTCGCGGATCAACGTCTCCGCGAGCCGGCCCAGGCGATTGGCCTCGGCCAGGGACGTTCCGGGGTTGAGGACCATGCCCAGCACCAGCGAGCCTTCGTTGAAGGCCGGCAGGAAGGTGCGTGGAAAGAAGGGCACGCTGGCGGCGGCCGCTGCCACGGCCAGCGCAGCCAGCACCATCAGCCGCCGTGCCCGCGGGAACGACCAGGCCAGCAACCGGGCGTCCCAGCGCTTGAGCGTGGCCACCACCGGGCTGTCAGCGTGGTCCGGCTGCTTCATGGAGGGCAGCAGCCAGGCACACAGCACCGGCGTCACCGTCATCGACACGAGCATCGACGCCCCGATGGAGACGATGTAGGCGATGCCCAGCGGCGCGAACAGGCGGCCCTCGATGCCGGCCAATGCGAACAGCGGCACAAAAACCAGCACCACGATGACGGTGGCGTAAACGATGCCCGAGCGCACCTCCAGGCTGGCCTGGCGCACCAACGCCAGCACAGGCAGCGGTTGCGCCAAGGTGCGGTTCTGCCGGAGCCGGCGCAGGATGTTCTCCACATCCACCACCGCGTCGTCCACCAGTTCGCCGATGGCGATGGCCAGCCCGCCCAGCGTCATCACGTTGATCGACTGGCCCAGCAGCTTGAACACCAGCGCCGTGACCGCCAACGACAGCGGAATCGCCACCAGCGAGATCAGCGTCGTGCGTGCGGACAGCAAGAAGGCGAACAGCACGATCGCCACCATGATGGCGCCGTCGCGCAGCGCCTCGGTCACGTTGCCCACCGAGGCCTGGATGAAGTCGGCCTGGCGGAACAAGACCCGCGGCTCAGCCAGGCCCTGGGGCCGGCCCGCCTTGAGTTCGGCCAGCGCCGTCTCGATGTCGCGCGTCAGCCGCACGGTATCGGCGGCGGGCTGCTTCTGCACGCTCACCACCACGGCAGGCATGCCGTTGTAGCCCCCGTCGCCGCGCTTGAACGCCGGCGCGAAGCGCACGGTGGCCACCTGTTCCAGCAGCAGCGGGCGACCGTTCTTCCAGGCCACGGCCAGGCCCTGCAGGTCCTCGGTGCGGTGGGTGCGTGCGATGTGGCGAATGAGGTACTCGCGGCTGTTGCGGTCGATGAAGCCCCCACCGGCATTCGAGGCGAAGCCGCGCAGCGCCGCTTCGATCTGGCTGAGCGACACACCGTGCTGAGCCATGCGCGCCGTATCGGGCTCGACCCGCAGTTGCCGCACCTCGCCGCCGATGGGGATGACCTGCGATACGCCGGGAATCGACAACAGGCGGGGACGAAGCACGAAGTCGGCGTACTCCCGCGCCTGCATGGGTGTGGCGGCCGTCCCTTGCTTGGGCGCTTCCAGCGGCAACGCCAGCAGCATCACCTCGCCCATGATCGAGGACACCGGCCCCATGATCGGGTTGACGCCGCCGGGCAGTTGCTCCCGAGCCAGCGCCAGGCGCTCGGACACCAGCTGGCGGTTGCGGTACACGTCGGTGCCCCAGTCGAACTCGGCGTAGACGATGGACAGGCCCACGCCGGACAACGAGCGCACACGCGTCACGCCCGCCATGCCATTGAGCGCCGTCTCCAGCGGAAAGGTGACCAGTTGCTCCACTTCCTCCGGCGCCATGCCGCCGGCTTCGGTCAGCACGGTGACCAGTGGCTTGTTGAGGTCGGGGAACACATCCACCGGGGTACGCCAGGCGGTGACGGCGCCATAGGCCATCACGAGTGCGGCAAAGGCCAGCACGAACAGCCGGTTGCGCAGGCTGCTGCGAACGATCCAGTTGAACATCATCGGGGCTCCGAGGTCGTCAGCGGATCTGCGCGATCAGGGGTGCACCTTGCACCACCACGCGGTTGTCCGCCCCCAGCCCCTGGATGACGACGATGGTCTTGCTGTCCAGCGGCTTGAACTGCACCGGTTGAGGGACGTAGCGCTCAGCCCCCGATTTGATCCACACCACCGGCTCGTTGGCCGGGTTGCGCGTGATGGCCTCGGCCGGCAGGACATAGCCTTTGACCGTTGCCTGGCGTTGTGCGATCACGGTCACGCTCTGTCCGATGGCCAGCGGCAGCGCCGTGGCCGACACGGCGCGGAAGGTGATGGGCAGGGTGCCGTCGCGCAGGCTGCGCGCAGCGCCAAGAACCTGCAGCTTCACGCCGTCGACACCGGCGAGCGTCGCGCTGGCGATCTGGCTGCCCAGCGCGGCATCAACGGTGGTGGCCTCCACCAGCACCCGGGCCGGGTCCACGACCTCGAACAGCACGTCCTTGCCTTCGACCACCTGCCCGTTGACCGCGTCGGCACGGGCGATCACACCGGCAATGGGTGCGACCAGCCGCACTTTTGCGCCGACGGTGGCGGCAATGGCTTGCTCGCGGGCCAGCAAGCTGTCCAGTTCGGCGCGCGCGGCATCGATGTCCTTGCGCGGCACGGTGCCTTCCAGGCCGACCAGGCGAGCCACACGCTGTTCCGCGATCGTGCGGGCTGCCCGCAATTCGGCGAGCTGCGACTGCTGGGCTCCGAGGGTCACCGGGTCGACCTGATGGGCCACGATGGCCAGCACCTCGCCCTTACGAACCCGCTGGCCGGCCACCGGCAAGCCGCCGGGCCCCGGCTCGATCTTGCCGCCCACGGCCGTCTGCACGCGGCCACCGGCGTTGGGGTCCATCACCACGCGGCCCGGCAGTTCAATGGCGGCGGCAGCATCGACCTGCACGGCGATCGCCGTGCGCAGGCCCAGGCGGCGCTGCGCCAGCATCGGCACATGGATGCTGCCGTCGGCCAGCCGGGCCAGCCCGGCCGGGCTGGCTGTGCCGGGCGTGTCCAGGTGCTCGCCATTCGGCCCGTGCGCACCCGGCGAGGCCCAGGCGCTGCGGGTGCCGGGGTCACCGCCCAATGCCGCAAGGGCCAGGCAGGCGGCGAGGATCGGGCGGGTCTTGAAGCGCGCGGCGGCCATCACGCACCCCCCAGTTGCTTGTTTGACGGCGTGCCACGGCCGCGACGCAGCCGGGCCAGGCCCCAGCCGGCCGCCACCAGTCCCGCGAGCGCCAGGATCCAGGTCAGGGGTTTGCGGGCCCAATGGCGCCAACCGTGTTCGCGCCAACCGTCTGCATGTTCGTCATCGTGAGCACCGGCATGCTCGTGCGCATGACCGCCCCCCACGAACGCCTTGGCCGCCTCTGCCGTCACCGTCAGCGTGCCTTCCAGCAAATCACTGTCGGCGCCGGCCACGATGGTGACCACCACCGGGTGCGGGCCCGGCGTGGCCAGCAACGTGAGCAGGGCCTCGTCGTCGGTGGCGTAGTCGCCGATGTCGTCGTGGAAGGGCACGGCCAACTTGCGCGGGCCACTCTCCACTTCGATCTTGGCGCCCAGCACAGGCTCGCCGGTGGCGAAGCGGTTGATCATCATGGTGAACTCGCCGCCCGCCAGCCGCGCCACGAGTTCGAAGTCTTCCGATCTGGCTTCCATGCGGGGGATCGGCCCCGCGGCTTGGGCGGCACCGCCGGGCCCATCAAGGTGTTCACCGTTGGGGCCATGGGCGCCCGGCGAGGCCCAGGCCGGTGACACGGCCATGCCGGCGGCCACGGCACAGGCTGCCAGCGCGGCAGCGCCGGTGGCCCGGAGAGAAATTCGGTGGTTCATGGGAGGATTCCAAGAGCGTGTTGGAGACGGGCTGCGGCCTGGGCGCGCTGGATGCGCAGCCTCTGCACGGCCGCTTCGGCGGCATGCGCTGCAGCCAGGGCGCGCAACATGTCGGGCAAAGCGGTTTCGCCAGCCTGGAAGGACTTGCCGATGAGCGTTGCGCGCTCGCGCAGCAGCGCAGCGCGTTGTTGTTCGCTGGCCCACTGACGATCCAACGCGGATTGGGTCAGGCGCTGGGCCTCGACGGTGGCGGCCAACTGCTGCTGCAGTTGCCGCAGCTGCGCCTGGGCGAGTTCACGTGCGGACAGGGCGGCCGCTTGCAGCGGCTCGTTGCGGTCGTCGGTGCCAAAAGGGATGCGCAGCGCTGCGCCCCAGCTGTTCACGGCCGCAACCCCCCGGCCACCCACATCCTGCCTCAGCCGCGCCACCACCTCGGGTGCGCTCCGGCGTGACGCACCGGCCAGGTCGATCTTGCGCTCAGCGGCTTCCACGCGAGCGCGCGCCTCACGCAACGCGGGGTGTGCATCAAGTGCTTCCTGATCTTCGGAACCGGTCCCTGGCGAGGCGTCGAGCGGTGGAACCTCGTCCAGCCCGGTCAAGGTGCGCCACTGCAACCGCAGCTGCGCCAACTGATCGGCCGTCTGTGCAACACGCCCCTGGGCTTGCAGCCATTCGGCGTCGGCAGCCAAGGCGTCGGCCGATGCCAGCTCGCCGGCCCCGACACGGCGCTGCACATCCCGGCTCAGGGCTTGCAACGCCTGCGCCTCGCGCTGGACCTGGGCGAGCTCGGCCGCGCGCCACAGGATCTCGGACTGCGTGGCACGCACGGTACCCGCCACCTGCCAGCGCGCCATGGCCGCCTGGGCTCGGGCCACGTCGATGTCAGCCGCCACGACCTGTTGTCGGGCACTGCGCTGACCCGGCAGCCACAGGGGCGCGGCCACACCCACTTCGGTTTCACGCGCACCGGTGCCTGACAGGCCCCGGTCCATGCGCTGTGCCACTTCGAGGCTGGGTGGTGCGGCCCAACGCGCGAAGGCGGTGGCCGTCTCGGCCTGCGCGCGCCGCAGGGCGCCCTGCGTGGCGGCAGACTCTGCGGCCCGTTGCCAGGCGGCTTCAACGGCGTGGGCCAGGGTGACCGGCTGTGCCGTCGCGGATGCCATGCCGATGGCCAGGGTGGCGACGCACAGGCCGCGCACCCCGATTCGAATCGGTGAATTCAAAAGAACCTCTGACGTAACGCCCACGCGCGGCGTGCAGCCATTGGGTCGGCTGCACCCGCGTCAGGCGCGATGGAGGGACGGCGCGCCAACAAGCGCGCCACACACGTCAGATCAGCGCCTTGGGGGCTTTGGGAGGGGCGCCAGATACGGCGCCGTCAGGGGCAGTGCCTTGTAGCTCGGCTGGTCATGCCTCAGGGGGAGGCGCGGAATGTCCAGCTGCTCGAACGTGAGGATCGTGGGCGTCGTGCCGTCCATGGCCATGTGCGCGGCCGAGGCGGACGAATCGTCCAGCTCGACCCCACCGTCATCATCGTGGTGATGGCTCGTCTCGGTCCAGTGCAGTTCGGCGTGCTCAGCATCCTCGGCCAGGTCGGACCACGCGTGCGGCGACGCGCCGACAATACCGTGCCAGAGCAAAGCCATGAGCGTGAGGACGAGAACGAGTGAGCGACGCACGGCCGCAGTGTACGGTGTGGGTTCAGATTCTCGACACAGATTCTCGGCAGGTTTTCGGCAACGTCTGTCGATGTCAACGAACAAGTATCTGGGGCCCGTGATCGAATGGGCCGCTCACTTCTCATGAGCGATGTCTGCATGTGCGGCGGTATGCTCCAGCCCACGATCTGGCGGCTGTCCAGATCCAGCGCGGAGGCCAGGTCCGGCCAGTCCTCGTTGGGCTCCCGATTGCCCCTGGGCTATTCCTCCGTGCCGACCAGAATTGATCTCACCATGTAGACCGACGGCTCGCGAATCAGCACAGGACCCTGCCGGGAACTCGTGTCGAGGTACTCGTCGACGAACAACTGTTCATCGCGCCGATAACCCAAGCGCTCGTACAGCGCAAGCGCGCGGGCATTCTTCAGGTTCACACCGAGTCCGATGTCAAGCTGCCCCATCGAGAGCGCCTGCGCTTCAAAGAAACGGATCAAAGAAGTTCCTACGCCGAAGGAGCGGTAGCGCTTGTGGACGTGCAGGCGGTGAATCTCCGGAACGGCAGGCCAGCGCAGCAACAGTTCGGGATGGCGGGGCCCGCGCCAGTGAATCCACCCGATGCCCACGGGCAGGTGGTTCACCCATGCCACCGCGATCGACGAGGTGCCGTCGGCATGGTGGCGCAGGTCCTCGTCGCTCGGCACCGCGCGTGGCAGTCGGCGGGTGATGCGCGCGACCTCACTCGGTTCCAGCCATGTGATCCGAAGCGCATGGGAGCGCAAGCGATGCGCGAAGAGCCGATGCGACAGGGACTGCCACGCCTGCCTCAAGAAATCGGCCCCCCTCCGGCAGCAGATCTTCAGCCGCGCCAACAGTTGCTCATTCGGATGTCGCCATCGCGGCTTCACACGGTTGAGAAGTTCATCGGGTTCTACTTTGTCGGGGTCCATGATGGTTTGAGCATGGCTGCTTGCAGGCATTGCGACGGCGACCAAGAGCGCGGAGAGGGCCAGAAGTCGCCTGCCCATGGAGATGACTTTCTCAGGATGGGTGAGATGGCGCTGTCGTGAAAATCAGCCCAATGACTTCTTGCGTGCCGATCCGGATACGCCTTGTCGTTCAGGCGCATGTTCAGCGAATCGATGCCAAGGATGATGGGGCTCATCCACGACCGCAGGTTGAAGTCGAGCGCCTCCTGAGCCACGATGCTCAGCCACCCAAATCCAGCATTGCGTTCTAAGCTACCCCTTGCGCGGGTCTGAAGATGCCATGCGGAACTCCTCGTAATCATCGTTCAGTACGTTCACCGCAAACTGGTACATGATCGAGTTCTGGGCGAATGACGATCGCTCTCGGTCCATGTCCACCGAATTCCCGTCCAGGTTCGACTGCGCTGGCGTGGCGTAGCGGATGAAATCCATTGTGCTCATCGCTGGCACCGTGCCGACCTGAAAATGATTGACAGACGAAGTGCTCAAGGCTGTGGTCATCCTCTCACTGGCTGCCTGCATGGCAGCCGAGAAGCTGATGTCCTTGGCAACATATCCCGGCGTGTCCACATTGGCGATGTTCCCTGCCAGCATCGACTGGCGCTGTCCGCGCAGGACGAGCGCACGCTCTTTCCAGTCGTCACTCTCTGCGGAGAGCTTCGTAGTTTCTACCGGTATCTGATTCGGCAATTTCATCAGCGGTCTCCTTGATCACGTGATCAGTGTTCCGTGAAGGCGCCCCGTGCCTGCAACAGCGGCTGGGTCAGCAGGCTGAGCACGGTCTGTTCTCCCGTGTTGATCTCCACCTCTGCCACCATCCCAGGCAGTACCTGAAGCGACGCCCCCTCTTTGGCGCGCAGCGTGGAACCGGTCGTGACGATGCGCACCTTGTAGTACGTCGTTTCCTTCGAGCCCGCGCGCGCCTCGTTGTCCTGAAACGCATCGGGACTGATGTACTCCAGTTGGCCTTGCAAGCCGCCATAGACATTGAAGTCGTAGGCCGTGAGCTTGACCTTCACCGGTTGCCCCACCCGGACGAAACCAACATCGGCGGGGCGCAGCTTGGCTTCGACACGCAAGCGGTCGGACAACGGGCTGATCTCCAGCACGGCGGAGCCCGCAGGAATCACGCCGCCGACAGTGCTGATCCGGATGTTTTTCACCACGCCGCGCACGGGCGAGGTGAGCGTCGTCCTGGCCAATTGGTCTTCGCGCGCAACCTGCTGCTCATTGAGCTGCGCCAAATCCGTGCGTGCCTTCAGGATTTCTGCGTAGGCATCCTGTCGAAACCGATTCGTTCGTTCCTGCATCTGCTGGATCAGGTCATTGCGCTTGCGCAGCAGCTCCGTCACCTCACCGTCAGACATCAGTCCGCGGTCGGCCATCTGTTCAGCGTTCGCCAGCTCCCTCTTCGCCAGGTCGAGATTGCGACGGAGGAGGTCCAACCCCTCGTTCAGAGACCGGGTTCGCGCGTTGAACGCTGCTGTCTCGATGGCCATCACCTCCGGGTTCGATTGAACCGCAACGGGGAACATCAGCGTCCGGCCATTGGCCTCGGCGTCCAGGCGCGCCAATGTGGCCATTAACGCCATGCGTTTTGTCTGGCCTTCGTCGCGCACCGCCTCGAACCGGGTCGAGTCGATCTGGAACAGGCGCTCGCCGACGTCGATCACCTGCCCCTCGACAACATGCAGCGCTGCCATGATGCCCCCTTCCAGACTGGCGATGACTTGTTCACCTTCCTCACTGACGATGCGGCCTCGTGCCTTGGTGATGGTGTCCACCTTGGCGAAGTTGGCCCACGCGAGACCCGCTGCCACGATGAGACCCACCAGAAAAAATGGCAAGTTCGCTCCGGGTAGCGCCTCCCGAAGTCGAAACAGCCTTCGACGAGCGACTTCATCGCGGCCCACAGCGGCTCCGAGGGCAGTTTTGAAACCGAGACCGATGCGCTGACATCACCGCTTTGTCACCGACGCGCTCCTGTCATGCGCGACGTGAGCGCCAACGGGCACGTTGGGCCCGAACACCAAGCGCACGACGATCTGCCTCATGCGCCGTTCTCCGGTGCACGGAACGCCAACAACCGCAGCGCGTTGATGACGACCAGCAGTGTCGAGCCTTCGTGGAACAAGACCGCCGTGCCGATGTTCAGCCCCAACGTCGTGGCCGGAATGAGCACCACCACGACGCCGAGGCTCACCCAAAGGTTCTGACGAATCACTCGGCTGGTGGCGCGTGACAAGCCCACGGCCAGCGGCAGCTGCGCCAGATCGTCCGCCATCAGCGCCACATCGGCGGTCTCCAGCGCCACGTCGGAGCCGGCAGCACCCATCGCGATGCCGACCGTGGCGCTGGCCATCGCCGGCGCATCATTGACGCCGTCGCCGACCATGGCGACCTTGCCCCCGCGCTCGCGCAGCGCCTGGATTTCGCGCACCTTGTCGTCGGGCATCAGGTCGCCCCGGGCCTCGGTGAGCCCGACGCTCTGCGCCACCGCATCCGCCACGCGCTGGTTGTCGCCGGAGATCATGATCAGCCGCTCGATGCCCAGGCGCTGCAGCGCCGCCATCACACCGTGGGCGCTGCTGCGCGGCGTGTCCATCAGGCCGAGCACACCGAGGTACTGTGCGCCGCGGCGAACCAGCATCGTGGTCCGGCCCGCCTGCACCAGCCGTTCGTTCTGCGCACGCAGCGATTCCGGCACCGGGGTGCCGTCCCCCTCGTCAAAAAGCGCGATCTTGCCCACGTGAACGGTCTCGCCGTCCACCCGCGCCTGGACGCCGCGGCCAATCACGTTCTTCAGATCTTCGGCCTGAACCACGGGTGCGCCCGCTGTCAAACGCGCCTGCGCTCCTTGCACCACAGCTGCGGCGAGCGGGTGGTCGCTGTGGTGCTCGACGGCCATTGCCGTGGCCAGCAACACGGCTTCGTCGATGCCCGCCATCGGCACCACGTCGGTGAGTTGAGGCTTGCCTTCGGTCAGCGTGCCGGTTTTGTCGAATGCAATGGCCCGCAGCGTGCCGAGGTTCTCCAACGGTGCACCGCCCTTGACCAGCACGCCGCTGCGTGCGGCCCGCGCCACGCCGCTCAACACCGCGCTGGGCACTGAAATCGCGAGCGCACAGGGGCTGGCGGCCACCAGCACCGCCATCGCGCGGTAGAAGCTGGTGCTGAACGGCTCGTCGATCACCAGGCCAGCCAGCAGCAGCACGCCCACCAGACCCAGCACGATGGGAACAAACACGCGCTCGAATCGCTCGGTGAACTGCTGAGTTGGCGAGCGGCTCTGCTGCGCTTCAGTCACCAGGCGGACGACGCGCGCCATCGTCGATTCAGTGGCCGGACGGGCCACCATCACGTCCAAGGCCCCGGCGCCATTCAACGTGCCGGCAAACACGCGGTGACGGGCATCGAGGCGATCGAAGCCGGCCAGCGCCGCCTGAGCGTCGGGCACCGGCTGCTTGTCCACCGGCATGCTCTCTCCGGTCACCGGCGCCTGATTGACGCTGCTCTGGCCGAGGATGACGAAGCCATCAGCAGGCAGCCGCTCGTTCGGCTTGACCATCACCACGTCGCCGGGGATCAGCAGGCCCACGTCGACCTCTTCGATGGCCTGGCCCCGCACCCGCAGCGCACGCTCGGGGGCCAGCGTGGACAACGCCTCGATCGCCCGCCGCGCGCGGCCCATCGCGTAGTGCTCCAGCGAGTGCCCCAGGCTGAAGAGGAACAGCAGCAAGGCCCCCTCAGCCCATTCGCCCAGCGCGGCCGCACCGGCCGCGGCCACGAGCATCAACGTGTCGATCTCGAACCGCCGCTGCCGCATGTTCTCGACCGCCTCGCGCAGCGTGAACCAGCCGCCGAACCCGTACGCCACGATGTAGAAGCCCCGGGCGATCGCGTCGCTGATCCACCCTTGCCGCGACATCACCCATCCGGCAAGCACCAATCCGCCGCCGAGCAGAGAGAACACCAGCTCCGCGCGCTCCCCAAGGAGCCCGCCGTGGCCATGGTCATGGTCGTCATGGCCTTGCACGCGGTTGCCATCGCCATCGTCATCGCCTTCGCCGCGTTGGCCATGTGAACCGCCCCGTTGTTCGTCTCTCTGATCGTCTCTCTGACGGGGGCCAGCACCATCTGTCATGGGATGCATCCTTCAAGTGTCAATGACGGCAGAGCCGGCGGCAGCGGCGGCATCCGGGGTGTGCCGAGGTGTCTCGTCCTGCCCGTTCTCCTCATCGCGCCGGTGGGTCAACCGGTACAGCACCGGCAGCACCAGCAGCGTCAACGCGGTGGACGACAGGATGCCGCCGATGACCACGGTGGCGAGCGGGCGCTGCACCTCCGCGCCCGTGCCGGTGGCCAGCGCCATCGGCACAAAGCCCAGCGACGCCACCAGCGCCGTCATCAGCACCGGGCGCAGCCGGGTCACCGCGCCTTCGTGGATGGCCGCATCCAACGCCCTGCCGGACTCGCGCAGGTTGCGAATGAACGCGATCATCACCAGGCCATTGAGCACCGCCACGCCGGAGAGTGCGATGAAACCCACCGCGGCGGAGATCGACAGCGGGATGTCACGCAGCCACAGTGCCAGCACACCGCCGGTCAGCGCGAACGGGATGCCGGTGAAGACCAGCAGCCCGTCCTTCGCATTGCCGAACATCATGTACAGCAGCGTGAACACCAGCAGCAGCGATACCGGGACCACGATCTTCAGCCGGCTGGTGGCCGATTGCAGGTTCTCGAACTGGCCGCCCCACGTGAGCCAGTAGCCGGTGGGCAGCTTCACCTGCTGTGTGATCGCCGCCTCGGCTTCGGTCACGAACGAACCCAAGTCACGCCCGCGCACGTTGGCACTGACCACCACCCGGCGCTTGCCGTTCTCGCGGCTCACCTGGTTCGGGCCCGGCGTCAGTGACAGCGTGGCCACTTCGCTGAGCGGGATGTACTGCGTGGCCTCGGCGGAACCCTTGGGCAGCGCCACGGGCAGCCGCTGCATCGCCGCGAGGTCGGTGCGCAGGTGCTCCGGCAGGCGCACGAGGATGTCGAATCGGCGATCGCCCTCGAACATCGTGCCGGCCTCCCGGCCGCCCACCGCCGTGGCCAGCGTGTCCTGCACGTCCTGTATGTTGAGGCCGTAGCGCGCTGTCTTGTCGCGGTCGATCTGCACGTTCAGCATCGGCAGGCCAGTGGTCTGTTCGACGTTGACCTCGGACGCCCCCGCGAGGCCTTGCAGGATCGACGCGATCTGGGCTGCTGACTGGGTGAGCTGGTCCATGTCATCGCCGAAGACCTTCACCGCTACGTCGGCCCGCACGCCGGAGATCAGCTCGTTGAAGCGCAGCTGGATCGGCTGCGAGAACTCGTAGTTCTGCCCCGGCAGCTTCGCGACTTCGGCCTGCACCGCGGCGACCACCTCATCGCGTGTGCGGCGGGGCTCCGGCCACTGGTCCATCGGCTTGAGCATCACGTAGGCATCCGAGATGTTGGGCGGCATCGGATCAGCGGCGATCTCCGCGGTGCCGGTTCTGGCGAACACCCGCTCGATTTCGGGGAACGAGGCCTTCAGCGTCGATTCGAGCTGCTGCTGCATCGCCACCGATTGGCTCAGGCTCGTGCCCGGGATGCGCAGCGCCTGAATGGCGAAGTCACCTTCGTTCAGGCTGGGCACGAATTCGCTGCCCAGCCGCGTGGCCAGCAGGCCCGAGAGCACCACGCAGACCAGCGCCGCGGTCACCACCAGCGGCTTGACGGTCATGACCTTGTCGAGCAGCGGCTCGTAGGCCCGGCGGGCCCAGCCCATCAGCCGGTTTTCCTTCTCGGCCACGCGATCGCCGATGAACAGCACCACCGCCGCCGGCACGAACGTCACCGACAGGATCATGGCGCCCAGCAGCGCGATCACCACGGTGAAGGCCATCGGGTGGAACATCTTCCCCTCGACGCCCGACAGCGCAAAGATCGGCAGGTAGACGATCATGATGATCAGCTGCCCGAACAGCAGCGCGCGCCGTGCCTCTTGCGACGCCGCAAAGACCTCGTGGAAGCGCTCAGCCCGCGTCAACGGCCGGCCATGGTGGGCTTGTGCGTGGGCCAGGCGGCGCACGCAGTTCTCGACGATCACCACCGCCCCGTCGATGATGATGCCGAAGTCCAGCGCACCCAGGCTCATCAGGTTGGCGCTGATCTTCTGGTTCACCATGCCGGTGAACGTGAACAGCATCGACAGCGGGATCACCATCGCCGTCAGCAGCGCGGCCCGCAGGTTGCCAAGGAAGACGAACAGGATCGCGATCACCAGCGCCGCGCCTTCGAGCAGGTTCTTCTTGACGGTGGCGATGGCCTTGTCGACCAGCACGGTACGGTCATAGACCGTCACCGCATGGATGCCGGCCGGCAGGTTCTGGTTGATCTTCGCCATCTGCCGGTCCACCGCCTGCGCAACGGTGCGGCTGTTCTCGCCGATCAGCATGAACACCGTGCCCAGCACCACCTCGCGGCCGTTGTCGGTGGCCGCCCCGGTGCGCAGTTCACGGCCGATGTCGACGGTGGCCACATCGCGCACGCGCACCGGCACGCCGCCTTGGTTGCGCAGCACGACGTTGCGCAGGTCATCCATCGTGCGCACCTGCCCCGGCGCCCGGATGAGGTATTGCTCGCCCCGGCGCTCGATGTAGCCGGCACCGACGTTGTTGTTGTTGCGTTCGAGTGCCTGCACCACGTCGCCCAGCGTCAGGCCGTACGACGACAGCTTCACCGGATCGGGTGCAACGTGGTACTCCTTGGAGAAACCGCCAATCGAGTTGATCTCGGTGACACCGGGTACGTTGCGCAGCTGCGGCTTGATGACCCAGTCCTGGATTTCGCGCAGGTCCGTGGCGGTGTACGGTTGGCCGTCGGGCTTGCGAGCACCATCCTCCGCCTCGACCGTCCACAGGTAGATCTCACCCAGACCGGTGGAGATCGGGCCGATCGTCGGCGTCACGCCGGCCGGCAACTGGTCGCGCGCGCTCTGGATACGCTCGTTGACGAGTTGCCGGGCGAAGTAGACGTCAGTGCCGTCCTGGAAGATGACGGTGACCTGCGACAGTCCGTAGCGCGACAGCGAACGGGTCTGCTGCAGGCCCGGCAAGCCGGCCATCACGGTCTCGATGGGATAGGTGACGCGCTGCTCGGTCTCCAACGGCGAGTAGCCCGGCGCGCCGGTGTTGATCTGCACCTGGACATTGGTGATGTCCGGCACCGCATCGATGGGCAGCTTCTGGTAGCTGAAGATGCCCAATGCGGCCATCCCCAGCACCGCGAGCATCACCATCCATCGCTGCTCGATGGCAAAACGCAGGATCCGTTCAAACATGTTGCTGCGCCCTCATCAATGCTCGTGCGAAGCGGACGACTTGCCCGCTTCGGCCTTGATCACGAACGCACCCGTGGCGGCATAGCGGCTGCCCGCCTGCAGGCCCTGCACGATTTCGGCACGCTTGGCATCCGTGCGGCCCACCGTCACCGGTTGGGCCATGAAGCCCGCCGGCGTGTGGAGAAAGACCACGCTCTTGCCTTCGTACGTCTGCACGGCGTCGCTCGCCACGGTGACGGCTGCGGCCGATGTACCCGCGCTGACCTCGACGTTGACGAACAGCCCCGGCCGCCACGTCATGTCCGGGTTGACGACAACGACACGGGCCAGCGCCGTGCGCGTCTGTTCGCCGATCAGCGAGCCGACATAGGCCACCTTGCCTTGAGCCTGCTGCTCGAATGAGGTCGAGCGGATCGTGACCTGCCGACCCAGCTGCACCTGGGGCAGCGCCTGGGCCGGCACGCTGATCTGCGCCCAGACCGTGCGCAGATCGGAGAGGGTGAAGACTTGCGCGTCCTCGCGCACCTGCTCACCGAGCGTGATGTGCTTCTCGACCACGACACCGTCGAACGGCGCGCGCAGCTCATAGCGGTTGAGGCTGCCGCCGCTGATTTCGGCGCCAACGGCCTGCAGCTTCTGCCGGGCATTGGCCACGGCGATTTCGGCTTCGCGCCAGGCCTGTTCGGCCTGCAACACATCCTGTTCCGGCGAGATCTTTTCTTCGAAGAGCTTCTTCTCGCGATCGTAGGTGGTACGGGCCAGGGCCAGACGCTTCTGCGCGGCCTGCAGCTCGCTGCGCTGGTCGGATACCGTTGCACTGGAGATCACCGCCAGCACCTGGCCTTGCTTGACCGCCTGGCCCAGTACGACAGGCACCTGCTCGACCACACCCGCCACGCGTGGCACGACATGAGCGGTACGGTCCTCGTTGAAGCGGATCTCGCCGGGCAGCTGCAGTGTGCTGCTCACCGTGGCGGCGCCTGCGGTGTCGAGCGAGACGCCGGCCGCCTTCATCTGCGCGGCGCTCATCGCGATCACCCCCTCGCTCTGGCTGAACGTGTACCGGCGGGCACCGGCCCCGGTCTTGATGTCGACGGTGCCATCGAAGACGTGGGGCTCGGCGATCGCCATCTTGCTCACCAGCGCGTCCTTGCGGACTTCGAACAGCACGGAGGCCACCTGACCGTTCGGCCGCTTCAGCTCGGCGGTGGCTTGTGCGCCGGCCGGGGCAACGGGCTTCCCGTCCTGGAACAGCCACAGCTTCATGCGCGGCTCACCGTCTTCTTCGGTCAGGAGTACCTCGACCTGGCCGCCGTCCTGCGACAGCAGCTGCCCGCCGTGCGCCCCCTTGGCCGGCTCGTGGTGCTCGGCATCCTGATGCCCATCCGCCTCTGCATGGTCATCGGCGCCCTTGGTGCCATGGTGCTCGTTGTCGGCATGTGCTGCGGACTCCTCGTGTCCGTGGCCGTGTTCTTCCCCCTCGGCGGCAGGTTTCTTCGCCGCGGTGCCGAGGATGGCGGCGCCGCCGGCAATGCCGAGGGCCAGCGTCACTGCGATGGCAATGAGCTGTTTCTTGCCCAAGCCGGTGCGGACGCGTTCGATCAATTCAGTCTTGCGGTTCATGCAATCACTCGCGGTAGGTGCTGGGAGCAGAGGCGTCGGTCGAGGACTCCGCCAATGCGCTTTCGGGCGCACCGAGGCGCCGTTCAAGATCCGCTGCGGCACGGTGGGCCTGAGACAAGGCATTCAGGTACTGGGCGCGTGCGAGCAGCCAGGTGCGCTGGGCGTCCAGCACGTCGAGGAAGCTGAACTTGCCCAGTTCGAAGCCACGTGAGGCGGCTTCATAGGCACTGCGCGCGCCCGGCAGCACCTCCTGCTGAAGCGCCTGGACTTCGTCCTCGCGGGCCTGCAACTGGTCGGCGGCCTGCAGCACCTCGGAACGCAACCGCAACGCCTCAGCCTGGGCCAGTGCACGGGCGGCGTCGCGGCGCCGCAGCGCCTGATACTGCGCGCCCTGGTTGCGGTCGAACACCGGCAGCGGCACGGAGATGCCAATCACGGCCTGGCTGCGGCCGGTCTCCTCGGTCCGCTTGCTGCCCAAGCTCAGCCGGACATCCGGGATGCGGCGTGAGCGCTCCAGTTCATAGGCCGCCTCGGCGTACTGCACCTCGCGCTGCGCGCGGCGTAAGGCAGGGGCCTCGTTCAGTCGTTGCGCCAGCGTCTCGTTGGCCGGCAGGGGCGGCAGCGCTTCGGGGCGCCCGTCCAGCTGCAGCACGGTGCCGTCGGGCACGGCCATCACGGCAGTCAGGGCACGCAGCGCAGTCTGGCGGTCGGCCCTGGCTTGCCGCAGCTCGATGCGAGCGTTGGCTTGCGCCACGCTGGCACGCGTTGCCTCAGTGGGCGACACCTTGCCCGCCGCGACGCGCCGAGCCGCAGCGGCCGAGCCACCCTCGGCAATGCGCAGCGACTCTTCGGCAACGCTCACCCGTTCCTGCGCCACGAGGGCATCGAAAAAGGCCTGGATCGCAGTGGCCCGAACCTCGGCGCGCCGAACCGCCAAATCAGCCTGCGCGATCTCACGACCGCGCTCTGCCAGCGCGGTGCGGGCGGCCCGCTTGCCACCCAACTCCAGAGGTTGGCTGAGCAACAGGGTGGTTGTCCGGTTCTGCTTCTTGAGGTCTTCCTGGGTGTAGTCCAGGGAAGGATTGGGCAGTACCGAAGCCTGACGCACGGCGCCGTCGCTGGCATCGACTTCCAGCTGGGCTGCGCGCAGCTGAGGGTGGTGGTGCAATGCGCTGCGCAGGGCAGCTTCAAGCGTCAACCCGGTGGGGGCGGCGTTGTCGCCCGCGGCGGGCTGCGCGGGCGCAGTCGCTTGTCCAAATGCGGTCGAGGTGAGAAGTGCCGCCAGTGCGAGCGGCACCATGTGTTTGAGCATCGAACACTCCGGTGTTGAGGAAACAACAGGACTTGTTCGACGAGCGCAGCAGAACCGGCATCGTCAATGCGATGCACGGTGCTTCAAAGGAGCAGGAACGAAAGGAGAGAGCGCGCGCTCGCCGAAATCAGGCGGCGCGCCAATTGGGCCGTTCGAGGCGGTCTGGATCGCGGGTGCCCAGGTGATGGACACGGCTCTTCGGCACGTCTGGCGTGGCCAGAAAGGTGCTCAACACGAACTCGGTCGACATCGGTTGTGCGGTGCTCAGGTGGCAGATGCCGCAGTCGTGGTCGGTTGTTCCGGGTGCCGTCTTGCCGTCGGCCTTGGCGAATTTTGCGGTCTTCTGCGCGCCGTCATCAGTCTGGTGCACATGGACATGATGACCAAAGTGCCGGACCTCCGGACCTTGTTCGTGCTGGCAATAGGCTGCTGCAGCCGCCAGCGACAGCTGGAACGGCAGCAGGAAAATCAGCAACAGTGACAGCCAGCGGCGCATTGGTGGAAGTCTACAGCACCGGCGGCCAAACCTGCAGCCAAACCTGCACCTAGCCGAACCTGCATCCAGCGTGGCTGAGCAATTCGTCATCCCCCAACAAACACCGATTGAAGCCGGTGCATGCGAAAACTTCCAGGCGACAGAGGCATGACGAGGCGACGGCCTGAGTTGCCATAAGCCTCAAACAACGAATGAACAAATGATGCCATATTGATAAGTTTTCTTATCACAACAGCAACCTCGGAAGATTAAACTGGCGGCGTGGAAAAGCGCCCAACCCAGCCCCTTATCGAGCACAGCCGCGGCGAGGGCATGCCCGATCGCGCATCCCTGGCTGCGCTCAAGGCCTGGCACGAAGGGCTTACGGCTCGGGCAACCATCACGCGCTACCTCAAACACGTGAAGGCCGACGCTCAGTCGTCCAGAGCAATGCTCAGCGCCATCCGGCAGCGCATTTGCGAATGGGCCCACCGCTGCCAACGCGCGGACCTGGTGTCCCTTTTCCAGGCCCCCGCCATCGAAAGGGTCGCCAATGCATCGGCGGTCGTCAAAGCCATCGATGAGCTCTGTGCCTCGTCTGCGGCCCAGCCCGCGTTCGACGACAACATCGCCATGTGGCTCAACCCAAGAGCCGCTTCGGCGCTTCAGCGCCACGGCATCCATACGCTGGCCCAGCTCGCTGTCCGGGTTCCGCGGCGGCGGCGCTGGTGGGCTCAGATTCCGGGGCTGGGGCCCGCCGGCGCAAGAGGTGTCGAAGCGTTTTTCGCCACGCATCCATTCCTGGCCGAACCGGCTCGGCGCCTCATCGAGGCTGCGCCACCCAGTGAACTCTCCCCCTGGGAGCGGTTGGTAGTGCCCGAGCAATTCGACGGGTCATGCGGGACCTTCCGGGCCCCAGCCTCCACCAGCACGCTCTCCGCAACCAACGACTACGAGGCCATCAACGCGTGGCTCGGATTGCACGAGTCTCCTGCAACACTGCGGGGTTACAGGAAAGAAGCAGAGCGGTTGATCCTGTGGGCCATCGTCGAGCGGGGCAAAGCCATGTCGTCGCTCACGATCGAGGACGCAACGGCCTATCGATCGTTCTTGAGGCGTCCCACACCTGCCACTCGTTGGGTCGGGCCGGCTCGTCCTCGTTTCAGTGGCGAGTGGCGACCATTCAGCGCAGGCCTATCCGTACGATCTACCGCCTACGCGTTGAGTGTCCTGAACGCGATGTACCGCTGGTTGATCCAGCAGCGGTACACGGTAGCAAACCCGTTTGCTGGGGTGAAGGTTCGAGGCAGTGCGAGGTCCCAAGCGATGGATGTCGGGCGAGCATTTTCTGAAGCAGAGTGGCGCTTGCTTCGAACCGTGGCCGACGGGCTTGAATGGTCTTACGGGTGGTCGGAGCCTGCTGCTCGGCGTCTGCGATTCCTGCTGGATTTTTCATACAGCACCGGCCTTCGGGCCACTGAGTTGGTCGGCGCGAAACTGCGTGATGTCGAGGTCGACTCAATGGGCGATCGATGGTTGCGGGTCGTTGGCAAAGGCGCCAAAGTCGGAAAGGTGGCCATGCCACCGATGGCCGTCGCAGCGCTGGACCGCTACCTCCTTCAGCGTGGGCTACCCATCACGCATGCCCAGTGGATCCCGGGAACCCCGATCATCGGGAGGCTCACCGACGATGGCGATAAGGCGATCACCTCCGCTCGACTCTGGAGCATCGTCCGCAGGTTCTTCCACACGGTCGCTGGCGTGATCGAGGACGAGAATCCCACCCTGGCAGAGAAGCTGCGGCGGGCCAGTACGCATTGGATGCGGCACACCCATGCTACCCATGCACTGCAGTCGGGCGCAGAGCTGACCACCGTGCGCGACAACCTACGCCACGCCTCGATCTCGACCACTTCGACTTACCTGCATGGTGACGATAGCAAGCGGGCGGCGCAACTGAGATCCGCTTTCAGATCAGTTTGATCGTGAGGGCACCGAGGGACCACCGACCGTATTCGGTGGATTTGATCGATAATTTATACGACGTCAGAGAACAAATTGAGCTGGCGAATCGCCTGCCGATTGGTCTGCGACACACATTCGGCGCAAACAGCGCTGTTGACGATTGTTCGAGTGGGGTCTCGTTCGCAAACACGGAGTTCGCATGCCCAAGACTTTTGCTGAGATGAAACGGCGCCTGGAACAGGCCATCATCGATGCAGAGGAAGCGGAGGAGCTGCTGCCTTTGCTGCGTGAAGTCATCGTGAGGTATGAAATCTCGGCCGGCGATCTATTCCCTGCGGCCGATCCTTCACGTCCGAGACGACGGGTGCTCAGCGTAGTTCAGAGCAACAGTCCAACAGAGTAGGACGCTGCATTTGCTCAATGCCACCATTGGCGCCACCTCCCACTAAGTTGTTGATCTAAAAGATTTTTCTACGCGCCCGATCGGGTTCTACACGAAAACCGACATTACCCCGGGTATGGAGTTCGGTCGGGGCGCCGCGGTGCCATCGCGGCCACAAATCGTCCGACGAACGGACCGTCGTTGTTCAAGTCGTAGTTGAGCCGAGCCGCTCCGCCCGCCCAGACTAGGGTCCCGAAGCGCTGACGCGTCGGGCGCCAATCGGAACGAACGGCGTTGCCTTGTTTGTCGCTTCGCACCCATGCGGTCAGGTCGTCAAGTTCCTCTCCTCCCGGAAGAACAGCGGAGAGACAGACAATCCTGCGCTGATCGGCGTCGCCGCGCCGCAGCAGGCGCTGCACCAACGTCTCGTACCGAATCTCCCGTTCCGTCGGGCCGATCATGTGCCCTTCGTCGAGCACGATAAGGCCCACATCGTCGATCAGGCTTGCGTCGTTCCGCAGCGCGAAGTCGAGTTTCTCGGGGGTGGCGATCACGATGTCCCGAAGCCGTAGCGCATCTTCATCTCCCGCAGACACGCCGCTTGCACCATATAGGGACGACACGTTGAATCCCAACGGGGCGAACGTCTTGCGGAACGATCGTTCCATCTGGGCCGACAGAGCACGCAGCGGCGTGACGATCAGCACCCGCTTTCTCACCGAGCGCGTCATCAAGGTCGCGATCTCGGCGACGCGGGTCTTGCCCGCGCTGGTCGGCAACGCGACGACTAGATCATCGGCCAGGTCCACCGCCCTCGTCGCCGCCTCGCGCTGCGAAGGCCACAACTCGACCTCAGCCGTCTTGCGCGCATACAACGACGCAATGAAAAGTCCCCGCAGGCGCGGGTAGTCCTCGGCTCCCTCTTCGGGGCCATTGACCGGCAGCCGCACATGCAGCGAGTGAGACCACAAATCGTCGACCAACGCACGGCAGACCTTGCCGAGCCACCACAGCGGCACGTTCTCCGCATTAGCGGCGAGATCGATCGCGCCACCCAGCAGCTGGCGCGCGCGATCGACCAACTCCGCCTCGCCCGTCTGCAGAGCGAAGTCAAAGTGCGCGAGCGCCCGACAGATCGTCGTGTTGAGTATCGTCGCCACGGCATCGTCGGCCTCGATCTGCTCGGATTCCAGCCACAAGGCGAGCGTCTCGTCGCCATGTGCAGCGTCCCGGAGCCACGCCTGAACATGTCCTCTCAATCGATCCAGGTCGCGAAGGATCAGCAACACGACCGCCACCTCCGCTGGATTGTTGTTCTGCGCTTCTTCGTGCTGATTGAAGAGCGAGTACGCAACCGCCGAGAAGCCCGCGAGGTGATAGCAGGAACCGGCCAAGGTGCGATGAAAGCCGCGTTCCACGGCATTGGGAGCGCCATTGCGAACGAGCGATTCAAAGGCATTGGCCGAGCGCTCGAAACCCTTGCTGGCCAAGGAGGACGGTCCTTCGCGCTCCAGCAGGGCAAGCGCCGCCCGAAGCAGGGCGAAGCCGTGCTCGGCGAGGTCGGTCTCGATAGATTCCCCTAGCGACGGCGCATCCGGTGGCAGTTCGCCATCGGTTCGCATCAGCGCCCAGGCTGCCCCTCGATAAAGCAGTCGGCCCCATACCTCGTCCTTCGTTGCTGCCGCGACGAAGGCGCGCAGTTCCTCAATCGTCTCCAAGTTGCGCCACCTCGTCGAACATGGCCTCAACAAATTCGCCGTGGTCCTCCACCTGCAGATTCACGACGTAGTGATTCCGATCACTGCCAGTGCCGCTCCAATCGTCGATCAGTGCCTGCGGCGCACCATTACCCGACAGTGTGAAGAACATATGGTCGATTCGGTCGGGACCCAGCGCCTCCAGGCCAACCTCATCCCGAATCGACCGGCCCAGTTCCTGATCTCCCGCATCGTCGCTTTCCAGCAACCGGTTTGCAACGAACAACAAGGAGTCCGGCGTACAGCGCCCGTGGTGGCGATTCAATGCTTTGCGCGCTTCAGTGATCGTGGTCTTGCCGAGCCGCTGCCGACTCTTTGATTCGCCTTTCAGGAGCCACAGGCGATCGGCGTCGTCAAAGCCGACGCCTATGAAGTCATCGCCCCGGAGCGCCATCTCGCGCCCGTCCTTGTATCGCAGGCGACGGATCGGCACGGTGAATTCGGTCTTCTCCTCGACGAGCTCGGTAGCAAGGATTTCGCCGAGATCACCGGAGCGCGCCTTTGCGCCCTGCGGCAGAACGGCCTTCAAGATCTTCGCAGCAGCCGCATAGCCGAGCCGATCCACGTCCTCGGCGATGCGCTCCAGACGATCGTAGTGGGAGCGCATGGATTCTGCGAGTTCCGCCTGGATGTCTTCGCGAGCACCGTCCCTTTCGGTCAGCTGCCACAAGCGCTTGCGCTTGTCCTTCGTCTCATCGAGATTGCACCATGCATCGAACAGCGCCATCTGCTCCTCCCTCTAATCAGCGTTGGCACTAGGACGCGTTACTCGCGCGCCACGGCGAACGATCTTACGCGCCGACGTTGGCCGGTCCCAATGGCTAGGACCGCCGCCGATGCCCGCTTCGGGGCGACGAGTTCAAGGCCGCAGATGTCCGCTCCGGGTCGGTACCGCCACATGGCACCCTGAGAGAGCTGGGGTAGCCAGCACTTGGGCGGTGGCGTCCGGCCTGCCCTGGCAACCTCGCGCGATGGCAGCTTCCTGGGCAGTGCGGTCACAGACTGTGGCGGGAGTCGAACGGCCGGTTCAGGCGGCCACCGACACTCGCCGACGCGGACCGAATGTCTCAGTCCAGTCTTGAACAGCCATCCACATGATGGCAGGCGGCTGTGCAGCGATGGACTAAACCGCTCTCGCGGTAGCCGCTTCGGCACCGCCATGGTTGCTCGTAGGGTTTCTGGCTCTGCCAAGTTGGAGGGCGAGGCGATCTGCCTCGCTCTTCGACTTGAGCCGAATCATGAGCTCATTGACGACCAACGTTTCCCCGCTGCGCCAACGCATGATCGACGACATGCGCATGCGCAAGTTCGACGGCAAGACGCAGATCCACTACATCCGCGCCGTTCGCCGGCTCGCTGCCTTCCTCAGGCGCTCGCCTGACACCGCCACCGCTGAGGAGCTGCGGGCCTTCCAGCTCCACATGGTCGACACCGGCACCGCCCCGCCGACCATCAATGCCACGCTCAGCGGCCTGAAGTTCTTCTTTGACGTGACGCTGGCTCACGCCGAGTTGCTGGTAAAGGTGCAACCGGTACATCAACCCCGACCGTTACCGGTGGTGCTGAGCTGCGACGAGGTCGCCCGGCTGATCGCCGCAGCGCCGAACCCGAAGTACCAGGCGGCGCTGTCGGTGGCCTATGGGGCCGGGCAGCGTGCCGCCGAGGTCTGTGCGCTGAAGGTGGCCGGTAGCGCTCGATGGCGTGATGCGGAGGCTGCTCCGGTCGGTGCGGCCGTTCGAGCGGATTTGGCTTGGCCTCCAGTGCCCAAAAGGGGGTCTACACGTTGGCGCAATCGACGCCGTGCTCACCTGACCTCGGAGCCGTCCTCACCAGCAGCTCCAGGGCTCGATTCTCGGGAAATCCTCGCGACGGCGAGTTTCAAGCCGAGCATCCCAAAAATGCGGTTCATCGTCTGGACGCTGCCCTCGCTGCGCTGCTGCTCAATGTCCTGCATGGTTCGATAGGCCACGCCAGAGAGCTTGGCCATCTCTGCAGTTGTCAGGCGCATGGTCTTCTTGAGATGGCGCACGGACTCTGCCAGCGACCACTCGGGGTGCGACAGCACGTCCTCGACAGCCTTTCGGCGGAGCTCCAACTGCTCGGGCAGTGTCAGCGTATTGAAGCGCTTGTCCATGGTGCTTAGGCCACAGCGGCCAACTCCTGCGCTCGTGCCAGGATGTGCGGCCGCAGGTGGTTCAGCACTCCGGGCTCGATGCCCATTGCCTCACCTTGCTCGGCCACTTGGCGCAAGGCTGGCTCCATCCCCTGGAGACCAGCGACGAGCGCCGCCCGATCGAGCAAAGGTGGGCCGTTCTTCTTGCGCCCCTTCATCGAATTGCGCACCTGTGCTTCGAGTTCGCACATACGGTCGAGCACCCGCGGCCAGTTGGGCTGACCGTCGTCGTTGCCCTCCCACCGGATGCGACGCGCGATGCCGTCCGGGTGCAGGTACATCGGCGCGAAGTCGTAGAGCGGCGTCAGCGCGATACGGCCGGCGAAGTCCCGGCGCACGGCTGTGTTGCGGGCGTGGTTGTCCTTGTTCAGCAGCGCCAGGTTCGTCACATCGCGCTTGATGTATTCGAGCACCTCGGCCTGTGGGTCGGTGCAGCGCCGAATCAGGGCCTCGCAGACCTGGTCATGGCTTGGCACTGCCTCGAAGCCCGGTAGGCCTGTCAAGGTGGCGATGCTTTCCTGCGCTAGCCTTGTTACGGCGCCATCTTGGGCAACGCGGTCAAACCTGGGGATGAACAGCGCTCGCCTACGCAGGACCAGCGAGGCGTGGACACGCAGGCCCAGGTGACGCGCAATGTCCATGTACGGAGCTTCGTGCCGCAGGATGCTCGCCAGTTGCGGGTCTTGGCCCCGACCGAACTTGACGATGTAGTGCTCGACTGCTCTGGCGTCCGGCAGCGTGTGGTCGAGGTAGAGCAGGCCATCTTCGGCTCGGGTCAGCAGAATCTTTGGCCACTCACCTTGGACTCCGGAGGAGCCGGCGACGAAGAGCCCATGGGCGGCCAGGTACTCGGCAAATTCATCACCGCGGTCGGCGACCTCATCATCGGTGAATCCGCGCAGAGGACCGGTCTGTGTGGTGAGCCAGTCCGCGGCTTCCTTGACGCGAAGGTTGCCGATAGGGTTACCAGCTCCCGCTAGTAGCAGCTTCCAGTCGGCTGCAACGCCAGAGGTAGGCGTTTGCCCGATGCGACGCAGCATTTCTTGGCGTCCATAGCCCTGCGGAAGCATGTCGATGACGAACACGGGCCAGTGTGGTGACTTCAGCGGCTCCAGGCTCACTGGCCAGCCCGCACACAGGGCATGGGCGTCGGCGGCTCCGGCGTGCGCGAAGGCCCAGTCGACGGCATAGCCTGCGTACGTTGTCGCCTTCCAGCCCTCGGCCTCTGGCCCAAGCAGGCTGACGCTCGCCACGTCGTGCCAAGCACCTGCGGCATGGAGCTGAAGGGTACACACGTCATTCATTTGCACAGAATTCTAGCGATATCGTGCTCTACTTTTGCATCAAAGTTGATGTTTTTCTGTGCAAGTATGGTTGCCTGGAAAGCCGGGCGTCTCGGTTGCTGAAGAGCGACCACCGGCCAGGGCGAGCAGGCAAGTGACTGCGAAGCTCTTGTGGCCAAGGGACGGGCGACGTCAATGCGGCGGTTGTGCGGCGAAGGATCACCTGATGTTGAGCAAGAGGTCAGAAATACCAATACGATTCTGACAAACGAAATCAAACCATGAGTACGCTGCCCCGTTCCATCCTGTCGCATGCCGAGTCCCTGCCCGAGGGCGGGTTGGTGTCGCCCAAGGAGTTTCTGCACCTTGGGAGTCGGGCCGCGGTTGATCAGGCCTTCTCGCGGCTTACCAAAGAGGGCAAGTTGCTTCGGGTGGCGCGCGGCACCTACGTCACGCCGGTGTCTAGTCGGTTTGGGACGCGCGCACCGGCTCCCGAAAAGGTCGTGAAGTCCCTGGCCGCGCAAAGCGGTGAGGTGCTCACGCCGCACGGCGCCAATGCGGCGAACGCGCTGGGCCTGACCCAGCAGGTGCCGATTCGCGAGGTCTATCTGACCTCGGGGCGCAGTTGCACACTGAAGTTGGGCCGTCACGAGGTTACGGTCAAGCATGCGCCGCGCTGGATGCTGGCGTTGGGGGCTGGCCAGGCCGGTGCGGCCGTGCGGGCGTTGGCCTGGATGGGGCCGTCGCATGTGCGCGAGTCGCTGGCCGCCTTGCGGCGAACGCTTCCGGCTACGGAGTGGCAGGCGCTGGCGTCAGGTCGTGCCGGTCTGCCCTCGTGGATGGCCAGGGCGATCGGCGAAGAAGCGATTCGTGGCTGAGTCCTGCTTCTCCGTCAGCGACGCGGGCCGGCCGCCTGGCCCATCTGCTGGATAAGGACGCCTGGGTCGTCTGGACGCTCGACACGCTGTTCGGTTTGCTCGCACGGTGCAGCCTTTGACCCAGGAGGAGCTCGACCAAGCGAAGCTGGAAATCTCAGGTGACGCCAAGGATGAGTTGCTCCTTCACTACCTGTCGGTCAGCCAAGGGACCGGGTAGAGGGTCGGCCGTGATTCCTGAAAAATCCGCAGAAAGTTAATTAAGTTGTTGTTCTGACAGCAGATTTTGACGATTGGCCAGCGTTGCGTTTGGAGCGCCCTGGTTTGGCTGACGCAACCGGCTTGAACTGTTCGACCAGGCTGCGCAGGATTTCCGCTTCGGCTTTGAACTGCGAGGCTTGCTTCTGGACGTTTTGGAGTTGCTGGCCCTGGTTGTCAAACGCTGTTGTGAGGCGGATGACCGCCGCCTTGGCTGCGTCCAGTTCCCCACTGATCCGGGTGTTTGCGATGACAAACTCCAGTGCCTTGGCCTGGCTTTGGCGTTCTATGTCGGCCAGCTTGGTGCGCACGCCCTCCAATTGTTTCTCGGCCGCAGCACGCCCCGCGCGCTCCTGCTCGATCTCGCGCAGTGCCCGGCGCTCGGCGCCGGCGGCCCGCTCGTTGGCGGCCTCGATGGCCGCGCGCCCCTTTTCCAGCTCGGCGCTGAAGTCTGCTCGGAAGCGCTCCTGCTGGGCCTGCATCTCACCGACCTGGCGCTGCAGCGCCTCTCCACGCGCCGTGGTGGCTGCATGCGAGCGGCGCTCGGTCTCCAGTTCGGCGCTGCGCACCTGGAACTGGGCAGCCAGATCGTCAAGACGCCCCTGCAGTTCATGCGCACGAGCTTCCAGTCCTCTGGCCCGCTCCTGCTCGCTCTCTAAATCAGCCAAGGCATTGGCCGACTCGGTTTGAGCCTCCACGCGCAGGCTGGCCACCTCCATCCTGGCCAATTCGGTGGCTTGGCCCCAGAGCGTCTGCACGGCGTCGGCCGCGGCAACCTTCAGCGGTTCCGGCAAGTCCGGATGGTCGATTTGCACCCGAGCCTTACTGCGCAACTCCTCCCAGAACTTCGCCAGAGCATCAATCGGTGCGCTCATCGAGCCTTTGCGCACGTACTGGTAGGGGGCATGCCGAGATACGGGCGAAAATGATACTTAAGCGTTTCAGCTATATTTCCGTCGGAAAAAATTCCATCTCCACATAAGCTGCCTCCCTGGGGTCTCCGACGTTACAAGGTGGAAAGCCGGGAGTGGCCAGAAATGACTTGCAAGCCCCAAATCACCCCCGATGACCGGCCCGCGGCCCATAGCTGACCAGGCTCCGGATTCCCCGCCGCACCCTTGAGGACAACAGCCGGCCGCGGTGCGACCGTTTGGGTCGCGTGGCCATGACGACTCCGCGCTCGTCGACGTGGAAGAACACCCGTTGACCGAGCTTGAGATCCGTGAAGTCCGGCGGAAACGTGACCCGACCGCCCTTGCGGAGGATGCTGTACGGGCGATCACTCTCGCCTTTGGCCCGCTTCGTTCTCACGCCTTGCCCTCGAAGGCGTCAAGCACGGTCTCTGGCAGAGGCTCGTCAAACGAGTCAGGCACGTGCAACGTCCCTTTCAGCAGCCTGACCAGCCGCGGGCGTGGCGAGATCCCAGCGGCAATCAGCCGAGCGAGCGGCTGGCCCAGTATTCCGATCAGGATCTCTTCGCCTGCCGCAGCATGGCGAACAAGTAGCGGCAAGATGGTGCTGGCCCTGGAGACGCTGAAGATTTGCTTGGTGACCATGTCGCGTGTCGCTCGGTATTGCTCGCGGCTGCACGTCTCGGAGGCTGCTGACCGCAATAGTGAACCGCCCCGGTTTTTGAGGAGGCTTCAACCCTTGAGAAGATGGAGCCATGAACAAGACGAACAAGTTCTCACCTGAGGTCCGCGAGCGGGCTGTGTGTATGGTGCAGGAGCATCGCGGGGAGTACCCCTCGCTGTGGGCTGCGGTGGAGTCCATTGCGCCGAAGATCGGCTGCGTGCCGCAGACCCTGCTGGGCTGGGTGCAGCGCGAGGAGATAGACACCGGTGCACGCCCCGGCGTGACCACGGCCGAAGCCCAACGCGTCAAGGAACTGGAGCGCGAGGTCAAGGAGCTGCGCCGGGCCAATGAGATCCTGAAGCTGGCGAGCGCGTTTTTCGCGCAGGCGGAGCTCGACCGCCGATGCAAGTCGTGAGGGCGTTCATCGACGAGCACCGCGCCACGCACGGGGTCGAGCCGATCTGCAAAGTGCTGCAGGTTGCCCCGTCGGGCTATCGACGCCACGCCGCCGTCAGGCGCGATCCTCACAGACGCTGCGCGCGTTCCCAACGCGATGAGGCCCTGCTGCCGCAGATCGAGCGCGTCTGGCAAGCCAACATGCAGGTCTACGGCGCCGACAAGGTGTGGAAGCAACTGGCGCGCGAGGGCACGACGGTGGCGCGCTGTACGGTCGAGCGCTTGATGCGTCTGCGGGGCTTGCGCGGCGCGATGCGCGGCAAGGTGGTGCGCACGACGGTCAGCGACAGCAAGGCACCGTGTCCACTGGACAAGGTCAATCGGCAGTTCCGCGCTGACAGGCCGAACCAGCTCTGGGTCTCGGACTTCACCTACGTTTCAACCTGGCAGGGCTGGCTATACGTGGCCTTCGTCATCGACGTGTTCGCGCGGCGCATCGTGGGTTGGCGCGTCAGCAGCTCCATGCGAACCGACTTCGTGCTCGACGCGCTGGAGCAAGCGCTGTTGTGAACGCTGGTCAAGAACCGCGTGTATTCGCTGGTGAGGACGCGGTTTTGCCTTTGGGCTGATCAAAGCTGCAGGAGTTTGGACGGGGGTCGTTGCTGGCCGCCCTGCAGGGCGGCCAGCAACGA